>Ga0164241_10003070_pt1 | contig 17287 bp, 12 predicted proteins | sample OricomyardsoilBY_FD_108780 | JGI IMG/M metagenome (GOLD analysis project Ga0164241, IMG submission 108780) | Backyard soil microbial communities from Emeryville, California, USA - Original compost - Back yard soil (BY) | ecosystem: Environmental > Terrestrial > Soil > Unclassified | place: USA...
GCGACCGGTGATGAAACGCGGCAGGTCATTCACGAAGCGGTCGATGGGGTGGCCGGAGATGGCGCGGCCGAGCGTCTCGCGCTCGGCCCGCAACCGGACCGTGTCGGTCCACTCGGGTTGATCAGGCGCGGTGGCGCGTACCGCTTCGGGCACATGCGCCGCGCTGAGCCCGAAGATATCGTGCTGACCGGTCTCGTTCGCCTTGCTGTTCTGTTCACCGAGCGCCAGCGCCGCGTCCAGACGGTGCATGAGCGTCGCGCGATTGGCGGCGAGCCCATCGAGGCTGCCGGACTTGATCAACGCCTCGAGTACACGCCGATTGATTTTCGAAAGATCGAGTCGGCGGCACAGGTCTTCGAGGCTCGCGAAGTCTCCGTGCGCACGCCGCTCGCCGACGATGGCTTCCACCGCGCCCTGCCCCACGCCCTTGATGGCGCCTAGGCCGTAGCGAATCGTCTTGTCATCGACCACGGCGAATTCGTAGGACGACAGATTCACGTGCGGCGGCAGGATGGTGAGGCCCATCTCCTTGCGGCAGTCGTACAGCAGTCCCACGACCTTGTCGGTGTGGTCCATGTCGGCCGACAACACGGCGGCCATGTACGACGCGCACTCGTGCTTCTTGAGCCAGCCGGTCTGGTAAGAGAGCAGCGCGTAGGCAGCGGAGTGCGACTTGTTGAAGCCGTACCCCGCGAATTTCTCCATGAGGTCGAAGATGAACGCCGCGCGCTCCTCGGGCACGTTGTTCTTCACGGCGCCGCTGACGAACTTGCCGCGCTCCTTCGCCATCTCCTCGGGCTTCTTCTTGCCCATGGCGCGCCGGAGCATGTCGGCGCCTCCGAGCGTGTAGCCCGCGAGCACCTGGGCGATCTGCATGACCTGTTCCTGGTACAGGATCACGCCGTAGGTAGGCGCGAGCACCGGCTGCAGTGACGGATGCAGGTAGTCGATCGGCGGTGCGTTCGGGTCGTTGCGACTGAACTTGCGGTCGATGAAGTCGCCGACCATGCCGGATTCGAGGGGACCGGGGCGGAAAAGCGCCACCAGAGCGACGATTTCTTCGAACGTGTCCGGCTTGAGCCGCCGGATCAGGTCTTTCATGCCGCGGGATTCCAGCTGGAACACCGCTGTGGTGCGCGCCTCCTGCATGAGCTGGTAGGTGGGCTTGTCGTCCATCGGGAGCGTCGCGATGTCGAGCAACGCCTCGCCCGACGCCGCCCGACGCGCATTGATGATCTTCACCGCTCGATCGATGACCGTGAGCGTGCGCAGGCCGAGGAAGTCGAACTTCACGAGGCCCGCGGCTTCCACGTCGTCCTTGTCGAACTGCGTGACGACGCTGCCGCCTTTGTCGTCGGCGTACAGCGGCGCGAACTCGGTGAGCTTCGACGGAGCGATGACCACGCCGCCCGCATGCATGCCGGCATTGCGCGTGAGGCCTTCGAGCGACCTGGCGAGGTCGATGAGGTTCTTGATCTCCTCGTCTTCCTTGTAGAGCCGCTTGAGCTCGGGTTCCTTCTCGATGGCATCGTCCAGCGTGATGCCGAGCTCGAACGGAATCAGCTTCGCGATCTTGTCGACGTAGCCGTACCCCATGCCGAGCACGCGGCCGACGTCGCGCACCACGGCCTTCGCGGCCATGGTGCCGTAGGTGATGATCTGCGAGACACGTTCGCGGCCGTACTTCTGCGACACGTATTCGATGACGCGGTCGCGGCCTTCCATGCAGAAGTCGATGTCGAAGTCGGGCATCGACACACGTTCGGGATTCAGGAAGCGCTCGAACAGCAGGTCGTACTTGAGCGGGTCGATGTCGGTGATGCCGAGCGAATACGCCACCAGGGAGCCAGCACCCGAACCGCGCCCCGGCCCCACCGGAACACCATTGGCGCGGGCCCACCGGATGAAGTCGGCGACGATGAGGAAGTAGCCCGCGAAGCCCATCTTGCTGATGACCGCGAGCTCGGCCTCGAGTCGCTTGCGGTACTCGTCGATGCGTGCGAGCTGTACGGCGCCGAGCGTCTTCTCGCGATCCGCGAAACCTTTCAGCGATTCCTCGCGGATGTGGTCTTCGACCAGCACACCCTCCGGCAAAGGGAAGACAGGTAGCCGTGACTCGCCGAGCTTGAGCGGAAGCGAACAGCGACGCGCGATTTCCACGGAGTTCGCCAGCGCTTCGGGAAGATCGACGAACAGCCGTGCCATGTCGTCGGGTGAACGCAGGTACTGCGCTTCGGTGTAACGACGTTGGCGATTGGGATCCGTCAGCTGTGCGCCGTCGGAAATGCACACACGCGCTTCGTGCGACTCGAAATCACTGGCCGCGAGAAAGCGAACGTCATTGGTGGCGACCACGGCAATACCGGCCTTCTGGCTCAGGCCAACGGTTTTCGCCACCATGGCTTCGTCTTCCGGTCGGCCGAGACGTTGCAGCTCGAGGTAGTAGCGATCACCGAAGAGCTCCGACCATTCGCGCGCCAGTCCCAGCGCATCGGTTTCGCGGCCGTTGGCGATGGCGCGGCCGACATCGCCCTCGGCGAAACCGGACAGCGCAATCAGGCCGGCCGTGGTCTCGCGCGTGAACCACGCGCGATCGATGAGGGGCACGCCCCGGTCCTGCCCTTCGAGCCAGGCGCGCGTGACGAGATTCGCGACGTTCTGGTAACCGCCCGGGTCTTTGCACAGCAGCGTCAGCCGGTTCGGCGGCTGGCGTTCGCCGGCACGGAGCAGGACATCCACACCGATGATGGGTTTGACGCCGTGCTTCAGTCCTTCGCGATAGAACTTGACCATCGCGAAGAGGTTGTTCTGGTCGGTCACCGCAATGGCCGGCATGCCGAGCGCCGCGACCCGCTCCACCAGCTCGGGAATTCGCACCACGCTGTCCTGCAACGAGAACTCGGTATGCAGGCGGAGGTGAACGAATTTGGCCGACGACATGGCGCGGGAGTTTATCAATGTGCGCGCCGGATATTGGAGCCGGTGAGGATATTCAGGGAGTTGCCAGCCGCAGTTCGAGTACTCGACCTCCATTCCCGGATCCGAAAACCAGGATCAGGCAGCGTCGCGCAATCCCTCGCGAATTGAGATGAAGATCACACTCGGCCGTCAGCCGCTGCCGACGCGCGCGCATGCGGTACGAATGGCTGCCGAATGCGCCGCGGAATTCGCGCGAAGTTGTGAGTCGTTTCAACGGAGTAGCGTGCCGACAAGGCCGATAATTCCCGGTGATTCGCATGTTTGCGGGGAATTCCATGGCCGGTCGCAGCCCACGGGTCGCAGTCCTGTTCACGACATCCTGTTTGATCGGCCTCGCTCATGGCGCCACGGCCCCGGATTCCCTGTCTTCACGCCCGGGCGGGATTGAACGCGTCAACGCTTTCGTCGCCGAAGCCATTGCACGCAAAGAATGGCCCGAAGTCATGACTGCGTTTCACCACGGTCGATGATGCGCATCCAGCGCCTGCAGACCCGCATCATCGTGCTGTTCGTGGCACTGCTGGTGCTCGTGCAGGCGGCCGCGTTCTGGTTCGTGAACGCCGCCAACTCGCGTAATGCCGAAGCCAAGGTCGCGGAGGAACTCAATGTCGGCCAGCGCGTGTTCGCGCGCCTGCTCGACCAGAACGCCGACAAGCTCAAGCTGTCGGCGCGCGTGCTGGCGGCGGACTTCGCCTTCCGTGAAGCCATCGCCACGCACGACACCGGCACCATCGCTTCCGCCCTCGCCAACCATGGCGCGCGCATCGGCGCCGAAGCGATGGTGTTCGTCGACCTGGAAGGCCAGGTGGTCTCCGACACGCTGACTCCCCGCGGCGCGGCGCGTCAGTTCGAATATCCCGCGCTGCTCAAGTCCGACAGGAACGCGGCGAGCGCGAGCATGGAGGTGCTCGATGGCCGCGCGTTCCAGCTCGTATCAGTGCCGGTGCTCGCGCCGCTGCCCATCGGCTGGGTGGTCATGGGCTTCGCGGTCGACGACGGAGTGGCGAGCGATCTGCGCCAGCTCACGGAGCTCGAAGTGTCGTTCGCGCTCGACGGTCAGCCCGGCCGGCGCGTCCTCGCCTCCACGCTCGATCAGCGCGAACAACAGTCGCTGCTCGCGAACATGCCGCATTCCAACGGCGTCACGCGCCTGGTCATGAACATTGGCGGCGTCGATCATCAGGCGCTGGTGATTCCGCTCGGCAACAACGAGCACGCTCGCATCGTCGCGGTGTTGCATCGTTCGCTCGGGGATGCGATGGCCTCTTCCGAGCGGCTGCAGAACATGCTCTTCATCCTCGCGGCGCTCAGTCTCGCGTTGTCGATCCTGGGCAGCATCGCGGTAGCGCGCAACATCACGCGTCCGCTCGAAGAACTCGCGGCGGTCGCGGCACGCATCGAGCAGGGTGACTACAGCGCGCCCGTCAGTCTGAGGCGCGCCGACGAAATCGGCGTGCTGGCGTCGAGCCTGAACCACATGCGCGGCAGCATCGCGGATCGCGAGAATCGCATCCTCAAGCTTGCGTACGACGACCCGCTCACCGATCTCGCCAATCGGTCGCGCTTCTCGAACCAACTGGAACACGCCATCACGCAGGCGGCGCTGGGCGACCTCCGGCTCACCATCCTCATGATGGACCTGGACCGCTTCAAGTACGTCAACGACACCCTCGGCCACGGCGTGGGCGACCACGTGCTGCGCGAAGTGAGCGCGCGCCTGCAACGCACGGTGACGGGCGCAGAATGCATCGCGCGGCTGGGCGGCGACGAGTTCGCCATCCTCGTCCGGCATGCCGATGTCGACTCCTCGGAGACCGCACGCCGCATCATCGCGGCGCTCGAATCGCCGATCCTCTATGAGGGCCAGCCCCTCGATGTGGGAACCAGCATCGGCATCGCGCACTACCCCGAACACGGTCGCGACGCGCAAACCCTGGTGCGCAACGCCGACATCGCAATGTACGCGGCCAAGCGCAACAAGACCGGCTTTGCCACCTATGAGCATCACTACGACACCAGCCAGCAGCAACATCTGTCGCTGCTGGGTGAACTCCGCCGCGCGGTGGAGCGCGATGAGCTGCGCCTGCACTACCAGCCCAAAGTGTCGCTGCGCTCCTCGCATGTCAGTGCCGTCGAAGCGCTGATCCGCTGGGAACATCCGGCGCGCGGCCTGGTCCCGCCCGCGCAGTTCATCCCGTTTGCGGAGCACACGGGCTACATCAAACTACTGACCCGCTGGGTGATCCGTGAAGCGGTCCGCCAGTGCGGCGAATGGCTGCGCAGCGGCCTCACGCTGCAGGTGTCGGTGAACATCTCGGCGCGCGACCTCATGAACCGCGAGCTGCCCGAACTCGTCGCCGAACTGCTCTCCCGGTACGACGTGACACCGGGACTGCTGTGCCTCGAGATCACCGAGAGCGGGTTCATGGAGGATCCGGCGCACGCGCAGAAGGTGCTCGACCGCCTCGACGAACTGGGCGTCAAACTCTCCATCGATGACTACGGCACCGGCTATTCGTCGTTGTCGTACATCATGAAGCTGCCGGTGCAGGAGCTGAAGATCGACCGCTCGTTCATCTCGCGGATGGCGACGGATCCGGAAATCTCGACGATCGTGCGCTCGACCATCGATCTCGGACACAACCTCGGGCTTCAGGTCGTCGCCGAAGGCGTCGAGGACCTGGCCGCGTGGGACATGCTGAAGACGCTGGGCTGCGACGACGCGCAGGGCTATTTCATGAGCAAACCGCTAGAACCCCAGGCGCTCGAGAAGTGGATTCGCACTCACGCAGGGCTGCCCTCCACTCTTGACGCCACGGAAGCGGCGGCGTCCGTGAAGCTGCGGAAAACCTAGAACTCCGCGTTCTCGAAGCAGAGTTCGCCACGAACCGGCGCGAAACTTCGCCGATGCAGCGGGCTCGGGCCTAGCGCATTCAACGCCGCAACGTGCGCCGCCGTGGGATACCCCTTGTGCCCCGATAACGAGAACCCCGGATATCGGCCGTCGAGGTCGCGCATCAGCGCATCGCGCGTGGTTTTCGCGAGGATGGACGCGGCGCTGATCGACGCAACGGAAGCATCACCCTTGATGACGGCCTCGAACAGGCACTCGAACCCAAGGCCATCGGGACACGGGCAACGGTTCCCGTCGACCAGGACTTGCTGGGGCGGGACGGCGAGGCCCAGCAAGGCGCGCCGCATCGCCAGCATGGTGGCCTGCAGGATGTTGATGCTGTCGATTTCCTCGGCATCGGCCCACGCCACCGCGTAGCAGAGCGCCCTCTGCCGCACGAGCACGGCGAGTCGCTCGCGTTCTTCGGGCTCGAGCGTTTTCGAGTCCGCCAGGCCGCGAATGGGGCGGGCCGGATTGAGGATGACCGCTGCCGCCACGACGGGCCCGGCAAGGGGGCCGCGCCCTGCCTCATCGACCCCCGCCACACGCAGACGAACTCGCAGCTTCATGCCGGCGCACCGCGCGTGGCGATCAACGTGGCGATTTCGGTGGCGGCGCGCTCGGCACCGTCGCATCGAAGCTTTGCATGTATCGCTTCGAACTCCTGTTGGACGCGGGCGACTTCCGCCGGCTCATCGAGCCAGCGAGCGAGCGCGTTCGCCAGGTTTTCCGGCGACGCCGCTTCCTGGAAAAATTCCGGCACCAGTTCTTTCCCCGCGAGCAGGTTGGGCTGGGAGAAGTGTTTGATCTTCACGAGGCCGAGTGTACGAAGAAGGAACGCGGTTATGGCGCCCAGGCGATACGCGACGACCATCGGCCGCTTGAACAGCGCCGTCTCGAGTGTCGCGGTGCCCGAAGCCACCAGCACCACGTCCGCCGCCGCAAGCGCGCGGCGCGCCTGCCCGTCGAGCATGCGTACCTGCGCCTTGGGCGCATGGACCGCGCATCGCGCGGCGAACAGGTCTCTCAAGGCGGGCGTCACCATCGGGGCGATGGTGACGAGACCGCGGGTCCGCGAGGCCAGGAGTTCAGCCGCGCCGGCAAAACCGTCGGCGAGTTTCTCGACTTCGCCGCGACGGCTGCCTGGCAGCACTGCCAGTATTCGCGCCGCAGGATCGATGCCGAGTTCGGCGCGCGCCGCCGCTCGATCGGGGTGCATGGGAATCTGGTCGGCCAGTGGATGACCCACGAACGCGGCGCGCACGCCGTGCTCGCGATAGAAGTCTGGCTCGAACGGGAAGAGGCAGAGCACCAGGTCCACCGAAGAGCCAATGGTCTTCACGCGTCCCTGCCGCCAGGCCCACACCTGCGGACTCACGTACTGCACGGTGGCAAGACCGGCGCGCTTGAGTTGCTTCGCAAGTCCCAGGTTGAACTCCTTGTAGTCGACGCCGATGAACACATCGGGCCGCCATTCGAGGATGCGTCGCCGCAGATCTCGCCGCAGCCGCATGAGGCGCGGCAGATGGGTGAGGACCTCGGTGAGGCCCATGACCGCCAATGCTTCGATGTCATGCCAGGCGACACAGCCGGCCGCCTTCATCTTCGGACCGGCCACTCCTGCGAACTCGGCCTGCGGAAACTCCCGGCGCAGGGCGTCGATGAGCGCGGCGCCCAGTGTGTCACCGGAGGTTTCGCCCGCGACCAGTGCGATGCGCAAAGGCACCGCCGCTCAACGCACGAGGCTGCGCGTGGACTCGCCGATGAAATCGACGAAGATCTTCAGCTCCGGCTGCGTGGGCACGCGCGACCGCAACTCGGCCAGCGCATCCTTCTGCAACAGGCCCGAGCGAAACAGGACGCGATAGGCGTTCTTGAGATTGCGGATCTGCTCGGGCGTGAAACCGCGGCGCTTCAACCCTTCCGAATTGATGGAATGCGCTTCCGCCGGCGACCCCACCGCCATGACGTACGGAGGCACATCCCGCGTGACCTTGCAGTCGTTGGCGATGAACGCATGCGTGCCGACCTTGCTGAACTGGTGCGTGCCGGCGTAGCCGCCCATGATGACCCAGTCACCGATTTCCACGTGCCCGGCCAGCGTCGCGTAGTTAGCCATGACGATGTGGCTGCCGACGCGGCAGTCGTGGGCCACGTGCGTGTATGCCATGAACAGGTTGTCGCTTCCGATGATGGTGACGCCGCCGCCGCCGACCGTTCCGCGGTTCATCGTGGTGAACTCGCGGAAGACATTACGATCACCGATCTCCAGCCTGGTGGGCTCGCCCTTGTATTTGAGGTCCTGCGGCGCATCCCCTATGGAGGCGAACTGGAAGATCTTGTTTCCCGCGCCGATGGTGGTGGGCCCGTTGATGACGGCATGAGGCCCTATCCATGTGCCGGCGCCGATCTTCACACCATCTCCAATGACGGTGTAAGGCCCCACGCTCACGTCACTCGCGAGCTCCGCCCCGGAAGAAACGACGGCGCGGGGATCGATGCCGCTCACGTCTGCTGTGCCTTCGGGGAAGTCTTGTTGGTTTCGGGCGCGACCATGAGTTCCGCGGAAGTCACCTCATCGTCGCCCACGTAGGCAACGGTGGTGAACTTCCAGATGCCACGCATGGAGCGCTCCAGCTTCGCGGTGAGGATCAGCTGGTCGCCAGGTTCGACCGGCTTGCGGAAGCGCGCCTTGTCGATGCCCACGAAGAAGAATCTCGTCGAATCATCGGGGACCACGTCCGCGGTGACGAACGCCAGGAGCCCCGCGGTCTGCGCCAGCGCCTCGATGATGATGACGCCGGGCATCACCGGCCGGTGCGGGAAGTGCCCGGGGAAGAATGGCTCGTTGGCGGTCACGTTCTTGAGCGCCCTGATGCGGTCGCCTTTCACGCACTCGAGCACCCGGTCGACCAGCAGGAAGGGGTAGCGGTGCGGCAACAGGTGCCGCACATCCATGTGGTCGAGTGAAATCGACTCGGTCATTTAGTTAGTCCTCGGAAGAATCCTTGTCGACGGCGCTGTAGCCCACGTGTTTTTCCACGGCCCGCAACCGTTTGGCCATCGCATCGAGCCGCTTGATGCGGGCGACGATGCGTCGCCACGCGCCCGCCTCCTCGCTCGGCAGCGCGGAAGAATACACGCCCGGCTTGTGGATGGAGTGTGAGATGAACGAGGTGCCCAGCACTACCACGTCGTCGCACAGTTCGACGTGGCCCGAGAGCCCCACCTTGCCGGCGAGCACGCATCGCTTGCCGACCACGCTGCTGCCTGCTATGGCCACGCAGGCCGCCAGCGCCGAATGGGCGCCGATGCGGACGTTGTGCGCAATCATGATGAGGTTGTCGAGCTTGGCGCCTTCTTCGATGACGGTGTCTTCGAGCGCCCCGCGGTCGATGGTGGTGTTGGCGCCGATTTCGACGTCGTCGCCGATGTTCACGCCGCCGAGCTGCGGCACCTTGACCCAGGTGCGCTTCTCGGGCGCGAAGCCGAAACCATCACCGCCGATCACCGCCCCGGGCTGCACGATGCAGCGCTTGCCGAACACCACGCCGTGCCCGGCGAACACACGGGCCAGGAATCGGGAGTCTTCACCGACCTGGACGCCGCGCTCGATGACCGAGCCCGGTCCGATGAAGCATCGCGCACCGATGCGCGCGCCCTCGCCGATGAATACCTGCGCGCTGATCTCGGCGCTCGGATCCACCGAGGCACCGGGCTCCACGGTCGCGGCCGGATGAATGCCGGGCCGCAACGGAGGATCGGGATGCAGCAGCGCCGCGACGCGCGCGTACGTGGCGTGAGGATTGGCAACGACCAGCGCAGGCACCGGCGAGCCCTCGGCGGATTTCGCGTCGAGGATGACAGCGCCGGCCCGAGTGCCGGAGAGCTGATCGACGTACTTCGAGTTGGCGAGGAACGTGACCGACCGTGGACCCGCGTGTGACAACGCGGCGACGGAATCCACCGTCACCGCAGGGTCACCGCGCAGCTCACAGCCGAATCGAACCGCCAGTTCGCCGAGCGTCACTGTCATGGCGGCCGGCTTGGAGGCGTCCCATCGTTCCCTGGATCGGGGAACCGCGCCTCAGGGCTTCGCGGGCGGCTTGGGCCCGCTAGCCTGCAGTTTCGCAAGCACCGCGGCCGTGATGTCGACCGTCGGCGTGGCGTAGAGCACGCCTTCGGCGATCACGATGTCGAAGCTCTGCGCCTTGGCATATTCGCGGACTTCGCCAAACAACAGGCGCTGGAGCTTGTTCATCTCTTCCTGGCGCTTGGCGTTGGAATCGTCCTGGAGCTCTGCCTTCTTGCGTTCGAGTTCGCGCGCGCTGTCGCGAAGGTCCTTCTCGGCCTTCGTGCGCTGGTCCGCGGCCATCGTCGCCAGGTCTTTCTGGTATTTGTCGTTGCGGGTCTTCAGCGACTGTTCCTGGGCAACCAGCTGCTGGAGGCGCGGACCAAATTCGGCTCGCAGGTTCTCCTGCACGACTTTCGCCTGCGGGGATTCCTCGAACAGCTTGGCAATATCCACGACGCCGACTTTGAGTTCGGCGGCAGCGGGCATGGAGAACGTCGCCGCGATCAGCGAGCCGAAAAGAATCTTGCGGAAGGAAACCTGCACTTAAATCACCTCTTAGAAAGCCTGGCCAACCGAGAACTGGAAGCGCTCAACCTCGTCTTCGTACGTCGTAGTGTCACCCTTGTACGCGTTGAGCGGCAGGGCGTAGCTGAAACGGAACACTCCCAGTGGTGCAAGCCATTGAACTGCAATGCCTGTTGAGTGCTTCAATTTATCATAGTCGAACGAGTAGTCGACTGGCGGGCCCGCGATTCCCGCCGGCCCCAGGAAGACATAACGATTACCCGTCGAGAAGACGTTGCCCATGTCGTAGAACCACGAGAGGCGCGCAGACGTCTGGAATTTCTGCGGCAGCGGAATGATGACTTCTGCCCTGCCCGTAACCTTCAGGTTGCCGCCAAACGGTCGCCCGTAGTCGTCCTTGGGACCCAGGCGACTCTCCTTGTATCCGCGCACCGTCTCCGGTCCGCCCGCATAGAACTGGCGGTACGGGGGCAGCGCCGTGGTGTCGCCGATGTCCATTCCGAAGGCGATGTCCGCACCCAATTGCAGCGTGAACCGCCCAAACAGCGGGATGTACTTGATGAAGTCGTAGCTCGCTACGTAGTACTCCACGTCGCTGACGCCGGGCAGGGCGTACGCCATCCCGAACGAGTGCCTCATGCCGCGATCGGCGAACAGGGAACGGTTGCGGGTGTCGTAGTTCCACGAAGCCGTGAACTCGACCGTGTTGTATTCGGTGCCCACCAGCGTGATGTCGCACGACGGGACGGTGGTGTCGTAGTCGATACAGTCCCGGAAGTGATCGCCGTTGTTGTCCACCCAGAAGATGGATTGGCGCGCACTGCTGCCCACGCTCGTGAGCAGGCTCGACTTCTGGAACTGCAGGCCCATGCGTAGGCCCTGGCTCTCGCCGATCGGATAGCCGATGTCGAAGCCCGCACCTATCGTCTCGGACGAGAAATCGGACGACGCCGACACGAACTGAGTCTGGTCGCGATAGGTGATGTTGCCCGTGAGACCCACGTTGTTCGGCGTGAAGTACGGCTCGGTCATCGAGATGCCATACACCTTGCTGTACTTGCCCGAATTGAGATCGATCGACACGCGCCGGCCGGTGCCGAGGAAATTCGCGTCAGCGTAGTTGCCGCTGAGGATGAACGACTGCGACTCCGAATATCCGACGCCGCCACCAAGCTGCGCGGAGGGGCCTTCCTCGATGTCGTACGTGACGTCGACCAGGTCGGTTGAACCGGCCACGGGCTTGGTCTCCGACTCGACCTTCTTGATGTAGGGCAGGCGTTCGAGCCGCTGCTTGGAACGTTCGAGCGCGGCATTCGAAAGCCAGCCGCCCTCGAGCTGGCGCATTTCGCGGCGCAGCACCTCGTCGTTGATCTTCGTCACGCCATTGAACTCGATATGGCGCACGTACACACGATTGCCCGGGTCGACGAAGAAAGTGAGCGACAGCTCCCTGTCGGCCGGATCCCCGATGGCGGTGGGAACCGGATCGACCTTCGCAAAGGCAAACCCGTCTTCGCCGAGGCGGTTCTGCAAGAGTTCCTGTGTGGTCGTGATGATCTTGCGCGAGAACGTGTCACCCGGCTGCACCAGCACGTACCGGCGAAGCAGCGCTTCGGGCACGACGAACGTGCCGGCGAGCTTCACTTCCTTGACCTTGAAGACTTCGCCCTCGTTGACGTTCACCGTGATGAAGATGTCGTCCTTTTCGGGCGCGATGGCGACCTGCGTCGACTCCACCTCGAAATTCGCGTAGCCGCGGTCCATGTAGAACGAACGAAGGCTCTCGAGATCGCCCTGCAGGTCCTCGCGCGAGTAGCGGTCGTCCTGCTTGTAGAACGACATGATGTTCGGCTCCTTGAGCTTGAACGACTCGAGGATGTCCTTTTCCTTGAACACATGGTTGCCGACGATGTTGATCTGGCGAATCTTGGCGCGCTTGCCTTCGACGATGTCGATCTTGATCTTGACGCGATTGCCGGGTACGTCCTCGACGGTGGCATCGATGCGCGCCGCGTATTTGCCGCGCGCACCGTACTGATCCTGCAGGAACGACTTCACGTCCTCGAGCACGGAACGATCGAACGTCTTGCCCTGCGCCAGGCCCACGTTGCGCAGCGACTTGCCGAGATCCTCGGTCTTGATGTCCTTGTTGCCCTTGAGCTCGAAGCTCTCGATGGTCGGGCGTTCGTTGACGACGACGATCAGCGTGTTGCCGTCACGGCGCAACTCGGCGTCGCGGAAGAACTTGGTGTCGTACAGCGCCCGGACCGCCTCGCGGATTCTCTGCGGCGACAGGATGTCCCCGATGTTGATCGGTAGATAGTTGTAGACCGTTCCTTCGGTGACGCGCTGCAGACCTTCGACACGGATGTCCCCGACGGTGAAGACGGGACCCTCTTCCTGAGCATGCAGTGGAGCTGCCAGCACGAGGGCAGTGGCGGCACAGAAAGTCGCAAACCGTATGGTCAAGTCAGTCCCCTGGAAATTCGTTCTTAGTAATTCAGGTTGCGCAGGTCATTGAACAGCGCCACGCCCATGAGCAGCATCAGCAGCAACAGGCCGGCTTGCTGCCCAACCAGATAGGTGCGATCCGACAGCGGGCCACCCTTCACCCACTCGGCGAACTGGAAGACGATCTGTCCTCCGTCGAGGATGGGGATGGGCAGCAGATTCAGGAAGCCCAGGGACAGCGACAACAGCACCATGAGCATGAGGAAGCTGCCGACGCCTGCATGCGCCGCTTCGCCGGTGGCCGTGGCGATGCCGATGAAACCGGAGGTGTTCTTCCACGACACATTGCCGGTGAGCATGCGCACGAAGAACTTCGCCTGCATGGCCGTCATCTGCCAGGCCTTGTTCACCGAGTACGCGAGCCCCCCGAACGCACCGAGTTCGGTTTTGGTACGCATCTCGGCTGGATACGGAATGGCGATGTCCGGCGGCCTGACGTGCAGGCGTCCAACGGTCTTGTCACCATCGACGTCGCTGCTGGCCGTGACGCGGCGAGTCAGGTCACTGCCCCCGCGACGAACGACGAGTTCGATCTCCTGCCCCGGACGCGCACGCACGTAGTCGCGGAACTCCATGAAGTTTCGCACCGGCGCGCCGTCCATCTTCCGGACCTCATCACCCGCCTCGAGTCCGGCCCTGGCGGCAGGCCCCCCCTCTTCCACGGCACCGAGAACGGCGGGAATGGGCGGCATCCAGTATTCGAACCCCAACCCGAGGTAGAGCTGGTAGGGCTCGGTGAGTTTGTGGCGCAGCGCCGGATCGGTGATGGTGAGCGTGACCGTGCGTTCGGCGCCGTTGCGATTGCGCACCGTCATGACGGCTTCGCCGTCATCGCTGACCGCGTCTAACAACCCGAGAGACGCGTCCACCTGGTCGAGGACGTGCTCGCCATCGATGCTGCGGATCTCGTCTCCATTGGAGAGCCCGGCGGCCGCGGCTGGTGAACCTTCGACGACATTGTCCACCACGGCCTTCACGTGGTTGACGCCGTTGACCCAGAAGATGCCCCAGAGCACGAGGATGGCGAACAGGATGTTGGCCGCGGGACCCGCGAGCAGGACGAGGATTCGCTGCCACGGCGGCCGGCGGGTGAAGGCGCGGGGAAGGTCTTCGGGCGCTACCGCACCGTCGCGTTCATCGAGCATGCGCACGTAGCCGCCGAGCGGAATCGCGGCGATGACGAACTCCGTGTAGTCAGGCCCGGGGCCGACGCGTTTGAAGAGCGGCTTGCCGAAGCCCACCGAGAAACGCAACACCTTGAAGCCGAGTTTGCGGGCCACCCAGAAGTGGCCGAACTCGTGGATCGTCACCAGCAAGCTGACGGCGACGATGAACCAAAGTGCACTCCAGCCGATTTCCATCGCGCTCCCTTAGGCGTGAACGGCGCGAGGCCGGATGATGGAGGAAGCGCGTTCCCGGGCTTCGGCGTCAGCCGCCAGCACATCGTCGAGATCGCGGATTTCCCCACCCGATGTGGTTGCCATCACTGACTCAATGACCGCTGGAATTCGCGCAAAGTTCAATCCACCTTCGAGAAAGGCCGACACGGCGACCTCGTTGGCGGCATTAAGTGATGCCGGCCGCAGCCCACCCGCCAGCGCAGCATCCTGTGCCAGCGCCAGGGCCGGGAATCGTCGCAGATCGGGGGCCTCGAAACGGAGGTGACCCACCTTCACGAGGTCCAGGGATTGTACACCCGAGGTCACTCGCTCCGGCCAAGCCAGCGCGTGCGCGATGGGTGTGCGCATGTCCGGGGCACCGAGCTGCGCGAGCATCGAGCCATCGACGTATTCGACCAGCGAGTGGACGATGCTTTCGCGGTGGATGACCACCTCGACCTGGTCAGGACGCACGCCAAACAGCAGGCAGGCCTCGATGAACTCGAGTCCCTTGTTCATGAGCGTGGCCGAGTCGACCGAAATCTTCCGCCCCATGACCCAGTTGGGATGCGCACACGCTTCATCGGGAGTAACGCGGTCGAGACGCGCTCGATCAGCATCGAGGAATGGACCGCCCGAGGCGGTGAGCAGGATCTTCCTGACGCCCGGAGGCGCCTCGCCACAACGAGAGCCCGGCGGCAGGCACTGGAACACCGCGTTGTGCTCGCTGTCGATGGGCAGCAAGGTGGCGCCCGAATTGCGCACGATCTGCATGAGCAGCGGCCCCGCCATCACCAGCGATTCCTTGTTGGCTAACAACAGTCGCTTGCCGGCACGTGCCGCGGCGAGCGTGGACCGCAGGCCCGCGGCGCCCACGATGGCCGCCATAACGCTATCCACTTCAGGCAGTGCGGCGATCTCCACCAGCGCGTCCGCACCACCGATCACGCGCGTCGGCGCCTTGCGCGCGCGCAGCTCGCCCTCGAGACGCGCGGCCGCGTCCGGGTCCGCCAACGCCGCGTAGGGGACTGAAAACCGCAGGCACTGGTCGGCGAGCTTTTCGACGTTGCGGTTGGCGCCCAGTGCGACGACGCGGAAGCGATCGGGATGCCGTGCGACGACATCGAGCGTGTGTTCACCGACCGAACCGGTGGAACCCAGGATTGCCACGCCCCTCACCACCGCACTCATGCGAGGACCTTGAGGCTGATGAGCGCGAATACCAGGGCCGGCGCCGCGGCGGTGACACTGTCGATGCGATCCAGCATGCCCCCGTGGCCCGGGAACATCGTGCCGCTGTCCTTGAGGCCGGCGGCGCGCTTCAACATGCTTTCCGTGAGGTCACCCACGATGGAAAGAGCCGCGACCGCCACGCATGTCATGACGAAAGGCCAGGCATCCACCGCGAACAACCACTTCGCTGACGCCCAGGCCACGACGCCGCTCGCAAGGATGCCGCCGATAGCGCCCTCCCAGGTCTTCTTCGGAGAGACCCGCGGCGCCAACGGCACCCGGCCCATCCACCGCCCGACGAAGAACGCGCCGGTGTCGGCCGCCCAGACGAGTGCGAGCGTGAACAACACCCACCGCGTGCTCTGGGTGGTGAAGGTGGCGTGCACCAGCGCCAGCCAGCAGGGAACCAGGGACAGGAAACCCGCGAGCGCCGCCGTCACCGGGGCCACGCGGCCCGGCGCCAGGCACACCCAAAGGAACGCGATGAACCACCACGCGACGGCAACCGTGACGACGTAGAGGACGAAGTCCGCGTTGGACGAATAGAAGTAGAGACAGCCCACGAGCGCGATGGCCACCGACAACGTGAATGCCGCGCGTTTCGCGGGCGTCTGCTGGCCGATGAAGCCCGCCCATTCCCACGCGCCGATCAGCACGAGCACCGTGAGCAGCCACACCGTGGCCACGGGCGGAAGCCCGAGCATCACGCCGAGCAGCACCGCGGCGAGCACGATGGCCGTGATGACGCGCTCCTTAAGCACGGTGCGACGCCTCCACGACCTGCGCGCGCGTCTTGCCGAAACGCCGCTCGCGGCCGGCAAACGCCATGAGCGCATTCTCGAATTCCGGAACGTCGAAGTCGGGCCACAACGCTTCACACACGTGGAGTTCGGTGTACGCGAGATTCCACAACAGGAAATTGCTGATGCGGTGATCTCCACCCGTACGGATGAAAAGGTCCGGGTCGGGCACGTCTCCGAGTTGCAGTTCCCGTCCGAAACGTGCTTCGTCGATCGCGTCCAGGGGCAGCGCACCACTCGCCACCTGTGCCGCAAGCCGTCGCGCCGCCTGCACGATGTCCCACCGGCCACCGTAACTCACCGCGACCTGCACCTTGAGCCCCGGGTTCGCCGCCGTCAGTTCTTCACCCGCGGCCATGCGCGCCTGCAGCTTCACGCTGAGCGCGTGACGGTCGCCGATGAAACGCAGGCGCACCTTGTTCTTGTGCAAGTCGTCGATCTCGCGGTCCATGGCTTCGAGGAACAGCTGCATCAAACTATTCACCTCGACGGTGGGTCGTTGCCAGTTCTCGCTCGAGAACGCGAACAACGTGAGCGCGCCGACACCGCGCCGCGCGCACTCTTCTATACACATGCGCACAGGGCGCACGCCTTCCTTGTGGCCGGCATGGCGCGCAAGCCCTCGGGACTCGGCCCATCTCCCGTTGCCATCCATGATGATGGCGATGTGTTGCGGAATGCTCACAGTCGGCGGCAGGTAGCGTGCGGCGGGGCGCTCACACCTGGAGGAGTTCTTTTTCCTTGGCGGCGAGATGAGCGTCGATATCGCTGATGTACTTGTCGGTCAGCTTCTGGATATCGACCTCGGCCTTCTTTTCTTCGTCCTGCGAGATCAGCTTTTCCTTCAGGGCTTCCTTCACGTCGGCGTTCACGTCGCGGCGCACGTTGCGCA
>Ga0164241_10003071_pt1 | contig 17286 bp, 14 predicted proteins | sample OricomyardsoilBY_FD_108780 | JGI IMG/M metagenome (GOLD analysis project Ga0164241, IMG submission 108780) | Backyard soil microbial communities from Emeryville, California, USA - Original compost - Back yard soil (BY) | ecosystem: Environmental > Terrestrial > Soil > Unclassified | place: USA...
AACGTGACCGCACCGACCGACGAATCGGCGGCCGCCGAGCCAGCGGCCACCGCACCCGCGGCCGCCGGACCAGCGGCTGCCGACTCGGCGAACGCCGAATCAGCAAGCGGCGGACCGGCCGCCCGCGAATCAGCGCCCCGCGAACCGGCGACCGGCAAACCGGGAGCCGACAAGCAACCGGCCGATGAGCCGGCAACCGTGACCTCACCGGCCGACGAATCGGCGGCCACCGCTCCGACAGCTGCGGAACCAGAGACCGCCAAATCGGTAGCCGCCGAACCAGTGGTCGCCGAACCAGCGGCCGCCAAATCAGCAGGCGGCGAGCCAGCGGCCGTAGAGCCAACAACCGCCGAGTCAAAAGGCGAGCCCGCCGCCCGCGCGCCAGCGGCAGGCGAACCAGCGTTCCGCGAATCAGCTGACCGGGCGAGTGAGCCCGCCACCGTTGCGGCGGGGTCCGAAACCGGACGGGCGGGCTCCGCCGCTTGCCGCCGCGCATCGGTGTGGGGCTTTCTCAGCACAGCGCCTGCGGCCAAGGCGTCCTCCACCACGCGCGGTGGCATCGGGTCCACCAGGCGCAGCACGCGGGCCAGGTCGATGAGCAGGATCATCCGGCGGACTCCTCTCGAATGTCCAGCGTCGCCAGGCGGCGGCGCAGCAGTTCCAGGCACCGGCCGCGGGTCTGGCCCACGCTGCCCGCCTTCATGCCCAGCGCGCGGCCCAGCTGCGCGTACGTCAGCTCCGGCGCCTGGGCCACCAACTCCAGCAGGTCCTGGCACCTGCCGGGCAGCGACGCGAACGCCTGCCACAGCAACCGGTCCCGGGCCGAGCGCAGGGCCGCCGGCTCGGGGCCGGTGTCGGCCGGTTCCAGAACCTCGAGACGATCGGCCGGGATCTCGCGGGCGCCCGCGGCCTGGATTTTCAGGCACTCGCGGCGCGCGGTGGTCGCTATCCAGCCCGCCAGGCGCTCCGGGTGGCGCAGCGTGGCCAGCCCGCCGGCGATCGCGATCCAGGTGTTCTGTGACGCGTCCGCCGCGTCCGCCCGGGACAGTCGGTGACGGCGCGCCACCGACCACACCAACGGCGCGTACTCCCGCACCAGCACCGCCCACGCGGCCTCATCCCCTGACAGGACCTCGCGCACGAGATCGCCATCCGTGTTCATCTTCTCCCCCTCCGTGGTCGCGAGGTGGGACGCATGCGGCCGCGTGGCGGAGCCCGGGCACCCCCGAATTGAGTAGGGGTGCGCGGAGCGTGACATTCGCGCGCGGACGTGGCCGAGTTCACGGCTTGTGATCAACATTGGCCCATACGGCCGATAAGGTGCGCTTTTGCCGTCTTTCCGGGTGGATTCGACGCAGCTAGGGTGCACATTGTCGGTCCGTTCCTAGATAGTGTGCAGAGTCGGACGGCAGCCCTTGGGTACGTGGCGTGAGCGGGTGAGAACGATGGTGCTCTCGGTGGACGAGGCGCGCTCCGCGCCCGCCGGCCGGCGCCACCGGCTGCTGCGCCGAACCCTGCTGGTCGCCGCGCTCGCCGCAGGTGGATGGCTGCTGAGCATCCTGTTCGCGACCTCCGCCGCGGCCACCGAGGAACCGACGACGGAACACTCCGTGACCGGCACGAGTTCCGCGCTGCCGGCCGAGCAGCCTGCCGGGTTGTTCGGCGCCGTGGAAACCGCCCTGACCGAAACGGTCGCCGACGCCGTCGACCACGCCGCCGCGCTCGGGCACGCCGTCACCGGAACCGCCGAGCAGGTCGTGGCCCGTCACGGGCAGCCGATCGACGCCCGGCCCGCGGCGCACCGCGCCAAGCCTGCCGAGCCGACCGCCGCCCAGCGGCCCGCCGCCGCCCACAAGCCGCCGGTGACCCCGGCACACCCGGCCTTCGTCGCGACCGCACCGGTACACCGCCCGGCACCGGCCGCCCCGCCGAGCCGGGCCGATCACGCACCCGCCGCCCACCTGACCGAGCACGCCGGCAGACACACGCCGACCGAGCCTGCCAAGTCGCCCGCTCCGGCCTCTCCCGGCGCGACCTCGGCGTCCGGCTCCGCCGACAGCGCGGGCAACGCCCGCGGCCTCCACGCCGTGCTGTCCACCCCGGCGCCCCTGCTACCGCCGACCGCCGCCGGGTTCACCACCCGCAGCCGCGCGGCCGACACCTCGGGCCGCCTCAGCGGGCTGCCCGCCACCTCGCCCGATTGACCTCAACCGGCTTCCGCCGGACCCGTCTGCCCTGAACGCCGCGCCCGCCGCGAAACCAGGCCACCCGAACAGATCGCGAATATCAGACCCAGCCGCCGAAGCGGTTGTTGCCACAACCAGATAGTGGGCACCCCACAGCTACCCGACCTGCCGACCGCGCCCGGTCAGGTCGGGACCTGGCCCCGGCGCCGCGATGCCCCCGCGGCGCCGGGGCTCCCTCCTCTGGCACCTCGACCGGTCGGCACAACGAGGGGCTGTGCCGGTCGGCCCTGTCGAGCCACCAGAGGCGAACAGTGCGCTGGATGGTCGTATCGAACTAGGCCATCCAGCGCATTGTTTTCTACCGTGTGTAGCGCCCGCCGCGCTAGTCACGTGACCGGAACCAGCCCGTTTTCCGTCATCGGCGCGCGGCTTTCGGCCACCGACACCGCGGCCAGCGACAGCCGCCGCACCGCCTCGCGCAGCGTGTCCGGCGCCTCGGCGAACGGCAGCCGCAGCCACCGTTCGAACCCGCCGTGCGGCCCGAAGAACGACCCAGGGACCACCCGCACGCCGAAGTTCTGCGCCACCGCCGCGATCCTCGTGCTCACCGGCGCGGGCAGCCGGCACCACAGCGACAGCCCGCCCGGCGGCAGCCGGAACGACCAGCCGGGACACTGCGCGCGCACCGCGTCGGCGAGTGCGTCGCGCTGCGCGGCGAGCTGCACGCGGCGCTCGTCGAGGGCGGTCCCGGGGTCCTCGAGCAGCGTGGCGAGCACCAGCTGCTCGAACACCGGGGAGCCGAGGTCGAGCCCGCGGCGGGCCGCGACGAGCCGGTTGACCAGTTCCGCGGACGCGCGCACCCAGCCGATCCGCAGGCCTCCCCAGTGCGACTTTCCCGCCGAGCCGGTGGCGAGCACGAGATCGCCCGCGAACGCGCCGAGCGGCGGGGGCGGCGGGCCGCCGGTGAAGTCCAGCTCGACCTGGGTCTCGTCGACGACGACCGGGGTCCTGGCCCGGCGCAGCGCCGCGCCGAGCCGCTCGCGGCCCGCCGCGTCGAGCCGGAACCCGGTCGGGTTCTGGAAGTCCGCGATCAGGTAGGCGAGCCGCGGCGCGGCCTGGCGCAGCGTCGCCTCCATGCCGTCGAGGTCCCAGCCGTCGTCGGCCATCGCCACCGGGACCGGCACGGCGTGCGCGGCGCGCACCGCCTCGATGGCGTTCGGGTAGGTCGGCTGCTCCACCAGCACCCGGTCGCCCGGCATGGTCAGCAGCCGCAGCGCCATCGCGAACCCGTGGTGCGCGCCGTGGGTGACCAGCACCTCGTCCGGCGAGGTCGGTAGGCCGCGCTCGGTGTAGCGCCGGGCGATGAGCGCGCGCAGCTCGGGCAGGCCCTGCTCGTGGTAGCCGTGGCCGGTCAGCTCCGCGGCGAGCCGGGGCAGCGCGGCCTCCGCGGCGGCGGCCACCCCGGGCAGCGCCGGCGGCACGGCGCGGGCCAGGTCGATCACCCGCGGCGGCGGTTCGCTGTCGTCGATCACGCCGCCGGCGGTCGCGCGCGGCACCGCCGTCCACGAGCCCGCGCCGCGGCGGCTGACGACCAGGCCGCCGGCACGCAGCCGCTCCCACGCGCCGGCCACCATCGTGCGGCTCACGTCGAGGGCGGCGGCCAGCTCCCGTTCCGGCGGCAGGCCGGCGCCGGCGGGCAGCCTGCCGTCGAGGACCAGCAGCCGGATGCCGGCGGCGAGGTCGGCGGCACCGTGCCGGGAACCCCGCCTGCGCCACTCGCCCAGTAACAGAGCCAATCGTCGCGCGCTGACACGTCCACCAGCTGGGACAGCTGTCGTCATGGAGCCAATCCTTTCAGATTGGCTATTGATGCAGAAGACTTCGAGTCCGGAAGATGGCCACCGTGGCACCGATTGACCTGCGACCAGTCCCCCTGACGACCAGCCCGCTGCGCCGCCTGCCGCAGCTGACCGGCGGGCTCGTGCTCTACGGCGCGAGCATGGGCCTGATGATCCGCGGCGGCCTCGGCCTCGACCCGTGGGACGTGCTGCACCAGGCGCTGTCCCAGCTCACCGGGCTCACGTTCGGCACGATGACCGCGATCGTCGGCGCGCTGGTCCTGCTGTGCTGGATCCCGCTCCGGCAGCGGCCGGGCCTGGGCACGGTGGCCAACATCGTCGTGATCGCGATCGCCGTGGACATCACGCTCGCGCTGCTCGAGCCGGCGCACGCGATGGCATGGCGGATCGCGCTGATGGTCGGCGGCGTCGTGCTCAACGGACTCGCCACCGCCGCCTACATCGGCGTGCGCCTCGGCCCCGGCCCGCGCGACGGGCTGATGACCGGACTCGTCGCACGCACCGGGGTGTCGGTCCGGGTGATCCGCACCGGCATCGAGCTGACCGTGCTGACCACCGGATGGCTGCTCGGCGGCACGGTCGGCGTCGGCACCGTCGTGTACGCGCTGGCCATCGGCCCGCTCACCCAGGCGTTCCTCCCGCTCGTGCGCTGGCGGGGCACAATCGGGCGGTGACCGCCTGGACCTGCCCGGAGTGCGACCGCCGGTTCGGCAGGCGCAACCAGTCACACGAGTGCGCGCCGGCCATGACGCTCGAGGACTACTTCGCCGCCGACGGCCCGCCGTTCGAGCGGCCGATCTTCGACGCAGTGCACGCCCACCTGGTCACGCTCGGCCCGCTGCACCTGGAGCCGGTGTCGGTCGGGCTGTTCTTCAAGCGGTCACGCACCTTCGCCGAGCTGCGGCCGAAGACCCGCTGGATGACGCTGTCGTTCATCCTGTCCCACTCGGTGGCCGACCCGCGGATCAGCCGTCGCCTCACGGTGTCCGGCAACCGCGTCTACCACGAGACCAAGCTGCGCGGGCCGGACGACGTCGACGACCAGGTCCGCGGCTGGTTGACCGACGCCTACCTCTCGACGCCCCTCTAAGCGGCTTTTGCCAGGCGGGCACGCAGCTGCGCGTAGGTCAGCCCGTGCGCGGCCAGCACCTGGGCCGCGGCGCCGCCCCCGGCCGCCAGCGCGAGCAGCATGTGCTCGTCACCGATCCGCCGGTCGCGGTTGTCCAGCGCCTGGTGCAGCGTGGCGGACAGCAAATCCTTCGTCTCGTCCGCGAACGGGACGCGGGCCAGCCGTGCGGCGCGGGGCTCGCTCAGCGCACCCGTGCCGTGCTCGCGCTCGACGTGTTCGACGACCGTGTCCACGTCGATGCCGAGCGAGCGCAGCGCGTCCGCCTCGGCGTCGGTCAGCCCGCCGCGGCGGGTGATCACGTCGAACGCCTCGGCCACCACCTCGCGGGTGACGCCGGCCTCGGCGAGTAGCGCGGAGCTGCGCGTTTCCCGGCCCAGCAACGCCAGCAGCATGTGCTTGGCACCGACCCGCCGCGCCCCCTCGCGCTCGGCCTGCTCGACGGCGCCGGTGACGACCTCCCGCGCCTGCCTGGTGAACCGCTCGAACATCTCATGACCTCCCGTGCTTCTTGTGCACCGCCTGGCGGCTGACCCCCAGCTCGGCCGCGATCTCCTGCCATGACCAGCCACTCGCCCGCGCGCTGCGCACCTGCACCGCCTCGAGCCGTTCCAGCAGCGTGCGAAGGGCGGCGACGGCCCGCAGACCCACCCGTGGGTCCCGGTCGCCCGCCGCGCTCGCCAGTTCCGTCGCCTCACTCATGCCGTCAACCTACGTTGACAAATCGCCGTTGTCAACCTGAGTTGACGTCTACGATGTCGATCATGGATGTCACCGTCGAGGTCGCCGAGCGCCCGGGCGTCGGCGTGGACGGGGCTCCGCGGCCGACCGAGGACGTGGTCTCGGTGCTGCCGAACGCCGTCGTGCTGCTGGACGGCGCGACCTCGCTGCTGCCCGGGCTGCGCAGCGGCGGCTGGTACGCGGGCCTGCTGGCGGGTGCGCTCGCCGGGCGGCTGACCGGCTATCCGGACATGGACCTCGCCGACCTGCTCGCGGCCGCCATCCGTTCCGTCGCCCGCGACCACGGGCTCACGCCGGGCGAGTCGCCGTCGAGCACGGTCGCGATCGTGCGCTGGGACGAGAAGATCGTCGAGGGCCTGGTGCTGGCCGACAGCCCGGTCGCGGCCGAGACGGATGCGGGCGTGCGGATCCTCGAGGACGACCGCATCGCGAATTTGCGCCGTTCGGGCCCGGGCTACCGCAAGCGGTTGCGCGACGGCGCCGGGTACGGCGAGGAGCACGTGACCGCGCTGACGACCTCGGCCGCGGCGGTCGGGAAGTACCGGAACACCGAGGACGGCTTCTGGGTGGCGGAGGCCGACCCCGACGCCGCGCACCAGGCACGCCGCGCGACCTGGCCCCGGGCGGATGTCAGCCGGATCCTGCTCGCCAGCGACGGCGTGGCCTGCGGCGTCGACGACTACGAGATCTTCCCGGACTGGACGGCCGTGTTCGCGCTGGTCACGGACAAGGGCGCGGACGCCGTGCTCGACACCGTGCGCGCGGCGGAGGAGTCCGACCCGCAGGGCGCCCGCTGGCCCCGCCCGAAGCGCCACGACGACCAGGCGCTCGCGGTCGTCTCCTTTCGCTGAGTGTCGGTGGTCCCCGGTATAACGGCGCGCATGGCATTGCACTGGAAGCTGGTCATCGACTCGCACGACGCACCGGCGCTCGCGGACTTCTGGGCCGCGGCGCTGGAGTACGAGGTGGAGAACCAGCACGAGTTCATCGAGAAACTGCTGGCCGCCGGCCATCTCGGCGAGGACCTGGTCGCCGAGCACAACGGCAGGCGCCACTTCCGCGGCCTGGTCGCGATCCGCCACCCCGACGACCCGTACGACAAGGCCACCGGCGTCGGCCAGGGCAGGCGGATCCTGTTCCAGGACGTCCCGGAGCCGAAGACGATCAAGAACCGCCTGCACCTCGACGTGCACGGGGAGCCGGGCGGCCTGGAGACACTGGTATCACGGCTCGAGGGCTTGGGCGCGACTCGCGTTCAGGAGATCAACCAGGGCCCGGCCGGTCACTGGTGGGTCATGCGCGACCCGGAGGGCAACGAGTTCTGCGCCAACTAGCACCGGCCGGCGGCCGTATTCGCTCCGCTAGTCCAAGATCCGACCTGGATTTCGCGCGCGGAACGCCGGCCGTTGGACTCGCGGGATGGGCGGGGCTAGTGGCGGCCGAGGCCTTCCCACTGGAAGCCCGCGCGGCGGACCACGTCCGGGTCGAGGAGGTTGCGGGTGTCCACGACCACCGGGCGGCCGACCACGCCGGCGAGCTTGGCCCAGTCCAGGGCGCGGAACTCCGGCCACTCGGTCAGCACGACCAGCGCCTCGACGCCCTCGGCGGCCACGTACGGGTCGTCGACCAGCGTGATGCCGTCCAGGTCGGTGCGGGTGTCGCCGGAGCGCAGGGCCGGGTCGTAGCCGACGAGCTTCGCGCCGGCCTGGCGCAGCAGCGCGGCCACGGCCAGGGCCGGGGAGTCGCGCAGGTCGTCGGTGCCCGCCTTGAACGTCAGGCCCAGCACGCCCAGCTTCGCCTTCGACAGGGAGCCGCCGCGCTTGCCGGTCACGGCCGTGCGCACCTTCTCGACCATGCGCTGGCGCTGGCGGTTGTTCGTGTCGATGGTGGCGCGGATGAGCCGGAACTCGAAGTCCGCAGCGTCGGCAAGCTGCAGCATCGCCGAGGTGTCCTTCGGCAGGCAGGAACCGCCCCAGCCGGGGCCGGGCTGCAGGAACGCCTGGCCGATGCGCTTGTCGTAGCCCATGCCCTCGGTAACGTCGGAGATGTCCGCGCCCAGCCGGTCGCACAGCTCGGCGATCGCGTTCACGTACGACAGCTTCATCGCGAGGTAACAGTTGGCGGCGTACTTGACCAGCTCGGCACTCGCCGCGTCGGTCAGCACGGTCGGCGCGCCGAGGCGGGCGTACAGCGCGGCGACCCGCTCGGCCGCGTCCTGCTGGTCGCAGCCGACGACGATCCGGTCCGGGTGCATGAAGTCGTGCACCGCGGAGCCCTCGCGGAGGAACTCCGGGTTGGACACGACCGCCACGTCCTCGCGGTCCAGCAGCTCGGCGGTGCGCAGCGCCGTGCCGACCGGCACGGTCGACTTGTTGACCACGACGCTGTTGGCCGGCAGCAGCGCCCCGACCTCTTCGATCACCGACTCGACCACCGAGAGATCCGCCACGCCGCCGACGCCCATCGGGGTCGGCACGCACAGGAACACGACCTCGCAGCCCTCGACCGCCGCGGTCGCGCCGAGCACGAACGACAGGCGGCCGGCCGCGAGCCCGCCGGAGACCAGCTCCGCGAGCCCCGGCTCGAGGATGTCGACCTCACCCGCGGAGAGGCGCTTGATCTTCTCCGCGTCGACGTCCGCGCAGACGACGTGGTGGCCGAGCGAAGCAAGGCAGGCGCCGGTGGTCAGGCCCACGTAACCGGTGCCGACCACCGCGATTCGACGAACGAACACGCCCTCACTCCTCCGCTTGACGGCCACGTTCACGTCGAAAGCTACAGGTGTGACGTGACGCTCGGTCGAGGAACCCGGTAACGGGACGCCACGATCCGCCGACCTAACGGACGAGTGTCAGGTGCGGCGTCGATGTCACCGCACGACTTGCTCGGTTCGGGGACCGGGTCTTAATCCGACGGAGGATGCAGCGTGGTGACGTCACGCCTGTTTTGTGCTGCCCGGAAACGGGTGAGCGCATGAAGATCAGCGTATTCGGCCTCGGCTACGTCGGTTGCGTGTCCGCCGCCTGCCTTGCCGCGCGCGGCAACGAGGTCGTCGGCGTCGACGTCAACCCGACGAAGATCGACCTGATCACGCGCGGTCACGCACCCGTCGTCGAGGAGCGCATCGGCGAGCTGACCGCCGAGGTCGTCGCGAGCGGCGCGCTGCGCGCCACCACCGACGTCGCGGCCGCGATCGACGCGACCGAGATCTCGCTCATCTGCGTCGGCACGCCGTCCGCGCCGAACGGCAGCCTGTCCACCACCTACCTGGAGCGGGTCGCCGAGGAGATCGGCGGCGCGCTCAAGACGGCCACCCACCGGCACACCGTCGTGTTCCGCAGCACGATGCTGCCCGGCACCTGCCTCGAGCTGCTCGTGCCGATCCTGGAGAAGTCGTCCGGGAAGACCGCGGGCGTCGACTTCGGCGTCGCGGTGAACCCGGAGTTCCTCCGCGAGGGCACCAGCGTCCGCGACTTCTTCGAGCCGCCGAAGACCGTGATCGGCGAGCTGGACGCGGCGAGCGGCGACGCGGTCGCCGCGCTGTACGAGGGGCTGCCCGGCGAGATCTTCCGGGTGCCGATCCCGGTCGCCGAGGTCACGAAGTACGCCGACAACTCCTTCCACGCGCTGAAGGTCGCCTTCGGCAACGAGATCGGCGCGATCTGCGCGGCGCTCGGCCTGGACTCGCACAAGGTGATGGACGTCTTCCTCGCCGACACCAAGCTCAACATCAGCCCCGCCTACCTGCGGCCCGGCTTCGCCTTCGGCGGCTCGTGCCTGCCGAAGGACGTGCGCGGCCTGGTGTACGCGGCGCACCGCGCGGACGTGTCCGTGCCGCTGCTGTCGCACCTGCTGCCGTCCAATGAGGAGCACCTGCGCCGGGCCTACGAGCTGGTCGCGCGCACCGGCAAGCGCAAGGTCGGGCTGTTCGGCCTGTCGTTCAAGCCGGGCACCGACGACCTGCGCGAGAGCCCGCTGGTCGAGCTGGCCGAGCGGCTGCTCGGCAAGGGCTACGACCTGCGCATCTACGACGCCAACGTGTCCATGTCGCGGCTGCTGGGCGCCAACCGGGAGTTCATCGAGGCCCGGGTGCCGCACCTCGGCCAGCTGCTGTCCTCCTCGGTCGAGGAGGTGCTCGAGCACGCCGACGTGTGCCTGGTCGGGTGCAAGGACCCGGCCGTGCTCGAGGCGCTGCCGCACGGTGGCGCGAAGACGATCATCGATCTGGTCCGCATCCCCGACGCCGAGGCGCGTCGGGCCGAGTCGGGGTATCTGGGACTTGCCTGGTAGAGCACTGATTCTCGTCGAGAACCTCTCGGTCCCGTTCGACCGCAGGGTGTGGCAGGAGTCCACCACCCTGCGGGACGCGGGCTGGGAGGTCCACGTCATTTGTCCACAAGGGACCAAGCGGGACACCGAGCCGTACGTCGAGCTGGACGGGGTGCGCATTCACCGCTACCCGTGGCACGAGGCGTCCGGCGGCCCGTCGGGTTACCTCAAGGAGTACGGCTCGGCGGTCTGGCACCAGCTGCGCCTGGCCCGCCGGATCGTCAGGACCGTCGGCAAGGTCGACGTGGTGCACGCGTGCAACCCGCCGGACCTGCTGTTCGTGGTCGCCCGCATGCTCAAGCGGCAGGGCGCGCGGTTCGTCTTCGACCAGCACGACCTGGTGCCCGAGCTGTACCTGTCCCGGTTCGACCGCGGTGAGGACTTCCTCTACCGCGCCGTGCTGCGGGCCGAGCGGGCCACCTACCGCGCCGCGGACGTCGTCATCGCCACCAACGAGAGCTACCGCGAGGTCGCGATCACCCGCGGGAAGATGGCGCCGGAGAAGGTGTTCGTGGTCCGCAGCGCGCCCGCGGTCGAGCGCTTCCGGCAGGTGCCGGCCGAGCCGGAGCTCAAGAACGGCAAGCCGCACCTGCTCTGCTACCTCGGCGTGATGGGCCCGCAGGACGGCGTGGACTACGCGCTGAACGCGCTGGCGGCGCTCCGCGACGAGCAGGGCCGCACCGACTGGCACGCCGTGTTTGTCGGCGCCGGCGACACCTTCGACGACATGGTGCGCCTCGCGGACTCGCTCGGCCTGGCCGACCAGGTCGAGTTCACCGGGCGCATCCCCGACGCCGACCTCGTCCGCTATCTGTCCACAGCGGACGTGTGCCTGTCGCCGGACCCGAAGAACCCGCTCAACGACGTGTCCACCATGAACAAGGTCATGGAGTACATGGCGATGGGCAAGCCGCTCGTGTCCTTCGAGCTGCGCGAGGCACGGGTGTCCGCGGGCCCGGCCGCGGTGTACGCGCAGGCCAACGACGTCTCCGAGTTCGCAAAGCTCACCGCCCAGCTGATGGACGATCCGGCGGAGCGGGCACGGATGGGTGAGATCGGCAAGGCCCGGGTCGAAGGGGCGCTTTCCTGGGCCCGATCGGGCGAAGCGCTGCTCGCGGCGTACGCGTCAGCGGTCGACAACCGACAGTAAAGGTATATGTCCCGATTTGACTAAGAGTTACCGACCGGCTGTAACCGATGCCGGTTGCCAGGCGACGAGGTTCGTGAGTACCGGCCCGACCCACGGGAATTCGGGCCCACGTACCTCGGAAGGGGGTCCATCGCTGTGAACGACGAGGCTGTGCGGCTGTCCACGGTAGGACAGGTTTTCCGGCGCCGTTGGCGGTTACTCATCGTGTTCGCCATGGTGGGTGGGATCGTCGGCGCCGGGGCCTCGCTGGTCCTGTCGCCGGGCTACGAGACCTCCACCGACGTGCTGCTCGAGGGCACCCGGCAGGCCGACGAGCTGAAGACCGAGGCGGAGGTCGCCACCAGCTCGGTCGTCCTCGACCGCTCCGCCGACGCGCTGCGCTGGGGTCTCACCGGCCCCGAGCTCGCCAAGCAGGTGACGGCCGCGGTGTCCGACGGCAACGTCATCGCCGTCACCGCGCACGCGAACACCCCGGAGAAGGCCCAGCAGCTCGCCGACCGGGTGGCCCACGAGTACGTCGCGTTCTCCACACAGCTGGCCTCCGACCGCGCCGACGCGTCCGCGAACCTGCAGCAGGAGCAGCAGGACGCGCTGCGCGACCAGATCAAGGCGACCAACGACTTCATCACGAAGCTGCACAACCGAGCCAACGGTCCCGGCGTGGAGAGCGTGCAGGTGCGCACCCAGCTCGAGTCGGTCCGCACCGAGCTCAACGAGGCGATGACCACGCTGGCCGAGTCGCAGAACTCCGCCAGCCGCACGAACATCGTCGTGATGGGCCCGGCCGAGAAGCCGACCGGTCCCGCCTCGCCGACGCTGCTCCAGCTCGTGATCGGCGGCGCGCTGCTCGCCGTGCTGATCGGCGTGTTCGCCCACCTGATGCGGGGCCGCTCGGACCGGCGCCTGCACACCGACGGCGACATCGGCTCCGCGCTCGGCACGGCCGTGCTGGGCAGCGTCACCGTGCCTGTCGAGCGGCACGCCGACGGGCACTCCGGCCGGGCCGCGTGGCTGCGCAGGCTGTTGCAGCTGGACGAGCCGTGGCAGTTGGAGCAGCTGCCGCTGGCCGAGAGCGAGCGGGACCAGGCGGCCCGCTACCGGCGCGTGGCCGGGCGGCTGCGCGACTCCGCAGGTCATCCGGTCCGGCCGCTGTTGCTGGTGACCGACGACGACCCCGACGCGCTCGCGGGCGTGGCCCGGCTGGCGGCCTCGATCGCCGCCGGTGGCGAGCCCACCGACGTGGTGACCGACGACCCGGCGTTCGCCGAGGCGATGGAGCTGCTCGACTGGTCCGGCCCGCGGCCGCTGGTGTGCGCGACGACCGACCCGCGCCTGCCCGGCGACCGGACGGTCCTGGCTCTGACGGAGCTGTCCGCGGAGTTGCCGAACGTTCCGGACGTGGCCGACACGACCGGCGTGCTGCTCGTGACCACGGCCGGCACCCGCACCGCGTGGGAGCTCGTCGGGCTCACCAACGCGTGCGTCGACGCGGGCCACCGCGTGCTGGGCACCGTGATCGTGCACCGGGCCAGGGCCGCGAAGCAGGCGAAGTCCCAGACTCCTCCGGTGCCCGCCACCGACGACGCGATGGCAGGTGCCCGGTGACCGCGAATCCCGTGAAACCGCGCAAACCCGCGCCCGAGCCGGCCGCCGAGCCGCTGCTCGACCTGCCGAAGCTGATGGTGGGGATCCGGCGCAAGCGCCGCATGTGGCTGTCGCTGGCCCTGCTCGGCCTGATCGCAGGCGGCCTGGTGGCGGTGTTCCTGCCGCCCGCGCCGTCCGCGGAGACCGAGCTGCTCGTGGTGCACGAGAACGACACCGCGTCGGACTCCGGCAACCTGATGCAGACCGACGTGGCCGTGCTCCAGACGACCAAGATCGCCGGCGACGCGCTGAAGCGGCTGGGGTCCAACGAGAGCGCGGAGAAGTTCCTCAAGACCTACGAAGGCACCGGGCTCACCAGCAACATGATGCGCATCGAGGTCAGCGGCAAGACGCAGGCCGACGCGGTGCGCCGGGCCAAGGCGCTGGCCGACGCGTTCATCGCCGACCACGTGTCGCGCACCCAGCAGGCCGCGGACGCCGACGCCAAGGCGCTCATCGCCCAGCGCGACCGCACGCAGGCCGAGCTGACCAAGGTCAACAACCAGATCAACAGCGCGCAGAACAAGGCGAACCGCGACAACAACAACGACGGCCAGCCGGACGGCGCCGGCATCAGCACCACCGAGTCCGAGTCGCTCTATGCCCGGCGGGCCGAGCTGACCGCGAAGGTCTCAGACCTGAGCAGCCGCGCGGAGACGGCCGGCATCGGCGCGCCACGCGTCGCGGCCGGCACGCAGATCGTGGACGCGCCGCGGGCGGTGCCGCAGTCGCTGATCATCACCGGCGCCACCAACGCCGCGATCGGCTTCGGTCTCATGCTGGCGGCGGGCATCGCCATCGCCGCGATCGCGGGCGTGGTGCGCGACCGGCCGGTGCTGCGCAAGGACATCTCGGCGAACCTCGGTGCGTCGGTGATCGCGCAGCTGTCCGCGCCGCGGCGCGGCCCGTCGCGGCTGTGGCGGACCAAGCGGGCGGTGCGGGAGCGCAGGCGCGTGGCCGGCACGCTCGTGCGCCTGGTGCGCAGCGGCGCAGGCCCGGTGTCGGTGCTCGAGCTGGGCTCGCCGCGGATCGCCGCGGCACTGGCGCTGGACGTGGCCGCCGAGCTCGCGAACGACCGCGACGTGGTGATCATCGAGGACCCGGCGGGCCGCGTCGTCGCCGACGACCTGCCCGGCCGCGACCTCAATGAGCTGACCGGCCGCTCGGAACGGCCGATCCGGATCATCGGCGCGGACGAGACCGCGCCGCGGCCGCCGGGCGAGATCCGCGTCGGCATCGGCTCGGTCACGCCGGGCACGTCGTGGACGGACCTGCGCCACCTCGGTGTGGAGACACTGCTCGTGGTGCGCACGGGGTTCGCGGACACCGCGTGGCTGCACACGGTGGCCCGCCAGCTGGCCGACTGCCAGATCCCGATCGTCGGCGTGGTGCTGGTGGACCCGGACCCGCGCGACAAGTCGGACGGCACCCTGTGGGACGGCCTGCACACCGCCCTGCGCGGCCACGGCCTGGCCCCGGCGGCCATCGAGGCCCGCACCACGCCGCCCGTGGAGGACTTCGAGGACGAGGACTTCGCCGACGAGGTTCCGCCGCAGCTTCCCGCGTCGGCTCCGGCCCGGCTGCCGGTGCTGCCGGCTCGGATCCCGGTGGCTCCGGCCCAGGTTCCGGTTCGGACCCAGGCCCCCGCTCCGGCGCAAGCCCCGGCGGCACCGGCCTCACCTCCGACGACCCCGGCGCCGGTTCCGGTGGCGTCGGCCCAGGGGCACGCTCCGGCGGCAGCCCGGTGGGAGGCGCCCACGCGTCCGGCCGGGCAGCCGGCCCGAGTGAACGGCCCGGCGCCGGTCGAGCAATCGGCTCCGGTGCGGATCGAGCGTCCGGCTCCGGCGCCCTTCGCCCGGCCGATCGCGGCGGCGCAGCCGCCGTCCGGCCCGGGCCCGGATGGACCCACGAGGCCTGTCGCCGCCCCCGTGCAGGGCGGATCGGCGGGGCAGCCCACCCCGACGCCCTTCGCACGACCCGTCGCGGTGAGCTCCGCCAACGGAGTGGCGGCCAAGCCGGAACCGGCCGCACAAGCCGACACGGAAGTCGGCCGGACCGGGGCCAGGTCCGCGGTAACCGAGGCGAAGCTCGCCGAGCCGCAGCCCGCCGCGCCGGCCGAGGCAGCTCCGGCCGAGCGAGCCGCACCGGAGGTCGCCGAGCGAACCGAGTCGGAGCGAGCCGAGGCTGAGCCGACCGCGCGAGCCGAGGCAGAGTCCGGCCAGACCGAAGCCAAGACCGGCGAAACCGAGGCAAAGCCGGCCGCGCAAGCCGTGGTGGAGCCAGTTACACCGGCGCCCGCCGCCCAGGCCGAGGCAACCCGCGGGGCGCAGCCGACTGTGCCGGAGCCCGTCGCGCAAACCAAGGCGGAGCCGGCCGCACCGGAGCCGGCCGCCCAGGCCGAGGCGCAGCCGACCGAAGCGCAGCCGGCCGACGCCCGATCGGCCGAGCCGCAGCCGGCCGCCGAAGCCGCACCGGAGGTCGCCGCGCAAGCCGAGACCCAGCGAGACGAGGCCCAGCGCAACGAGACCGAGCGAGCTGAGTCGGAGCGCGACGAGGAGCCCAAGCCGCACCCCGAGCGCAGGCCCAGCTGGGTGCCGGAGCCGGTCGCGAAGGGTGAGCCGAGGCCCGAGCCCAAGCCGCACCCCGAGCGCAAGCCGAGCTGGATACCGGAGCCGGTGGCCAAGCCGACCCCGGCCCCGCCCACCGAGCGGCCCGTCGGAACGCAGCAGCCGGTGAACGCCAAGGCCGACGAGCAGCACGACGACCGCACGCCGATGCCGGTGCACTACCCCGCGCCGGTGCCGGCCAACGGTCTCAACGGGCGCACGCCGAACGCGGATCTGCCCACGAAGCGGTTCGCCCCGGTCCAGCCGCACCTCAAGAACGGCAAGGCCGACGACGTGCACGACCTGCCGACCAAGCGGTTCGCCCCCGTGCGGCCGGATCGCGGCCCGAACAGCTGAGAGAGACGACGTCCCATGTGCGGTATCGCAGGCACTTACCTCTGGCCAGAGGGCGGCAGGATCACCGACCGGCTCACCGACACGCTCGCGCACCGCGGGCCGGACGGGGCCGGCCGGTACACCCACCGCGCGGGCACGGGTGAGGTCCACCTGGGACACCGGCGACTGTCCATCATCGACCTGTCGGAGACCGGGGCCCAGCCCATGGTCTCCGACGGGCTCGCCATCACCTACAACGGTGAGCTGTACAACGCGCCGGAGCTGCGTCGCGAGTTGACGTCCTCCGGCGTGCGGTTCCGCGGCACCTCCGACACCGAGGTCGTGCTCGAGGCGTTCCGGCGCTGGGGCACCGACTGCCTGCCGCGGCTGCGGGGCATGTTCGCGTTCGGCATCTTCGACGAGCGCACCGGTGAGCTGACGCTGGTGCGTGATCAGCTCGGCATCAAACCGCTGTTCGTCGTGCGCCGGGGCGGCAGCACGGTGTTCTCGTCCGAACTCAAGGCGCTTGCGTCCGAAGTGGACGGACTCACCGTCGACGACGGCGCGCTCGTCGCGTCGCTGCTGTCCTACTGGGTGCCCGACCAGCGGTGCGCGTACCGCGAGGCGGAGAAGCTGCGGCCCGGCTCGTGGCTGCGGCTGCGCCCGGACGGCAGCGAGCAGCGCGGCGTCTACTGGGACATCAAGCAGGTCGCGAACGAGGCGCAGCACCTGCCGCCGCTGGACCTCGGCGAGGTCATCGCCGACTCGACGCGCGCGCACCTGCTCTCCGACGTCCCGGTCGCCACCTTCCTCTCCGGCGGGCTCGACTCGAGCTACCTGACCGCGCTCGCCGCGCGCTTCCAGCCCGGGATCTCCGCGTACACCATCGGTTTCCGTGCCGAGGACGCCAAGTTCGAGGCGATGCCGGACGACCTGAAGTACGCGCGGATCGTGGCGCAGAAGTTCGGTGTGGACCTGCACGAGATCGAGATCGCCCCGCAGGTCCTCGAGTTCCTGCCCAAGATGACCTACCACCTCGACGAGCCGATCGGCGACCCGGCCGCGATCAACACCTACCTGATCTGCACGGCCGCGCGCGAGGCCGGGGTGAAGGTGATGCTGTCCGGAATGGGCGCCGACGAGCTGTTCGCCGGCTACCGCAAGCATTTCGCGAACCTGCTGGCGCTGCGCTACCAGCAGGTGCCGGGGGTTATCCGCCGTCCTGTCGAGACGGTCGTGGGCCGGTTGCCGGTGGCGACCGCGAAGCGCGGCTACCGCTCGGTGCGCTTCGCCAAGCGGTTCCTGTCCT
>Ga0164241_10003072_pt1 | contig 17274 bp, 8 predicted proteins | sample OricomyardsoilBY_FD_108780 | JGI IMG/M metagenome (GOLD analysis project Ga0164241, IMG submission 108780) | Backyard soil microbial communities from Emeryville, California, USA - Original compost - Back yard soil (BY) | ecosystem: Environmental > Terrestrial > Soil > Unclassified | place: USA...
ACTTCGCTCCGCTTCATGCGGCGCCCGTTGTCATCCAGCTGCCTTCTCATGCTGCCTCCAACCTTGCCGCCCCATGATCCTCCACACGCGTCGCGCGATTTCTGCGCTGGCTGGTTTCGCCGTTCCCGCTTTGTCCGGCGTTTGTTTCTTCGCCTCGCCTCTCTCCGCCCAGCCGGTTTCGCCCGAGACTTCGCGTAATGATTCCGAGCGTGCCCTCGCGGATCTCGACGCGCCAGTCATCCAGCTTTCGCCTTTCGAGGTGACCGAGGATCAGACTCGTGGATACGTCGCCACCAACTCGCTTGCCGGTGGCCGCACCAACACGCCGTTGAAGCTCACTCCGTCCGCGATCTCGACGCTCACGCGCGGATTTCTCGACGACCTTCAACTGACCAACATCCGCGATTCGTTCCCGTGGACACTCAACGTTGCCCCGGGAAATATTCGCCAGAACGAAACGCCCTTTGGCGATTACGAGTTTAACTTTCGCGGCACGGGCTCGACGGGAAATTACCCAACGCGAAACTACTTTCTCTACTACGGCGTCGGTGACGCCTATAACACCGAGCGCTTCGAGTTCGCCCGCGGGCCCAACTCCCTGCTCTTCGGAGACGCCCAGCTCGGCGGCGTCGCCACCACGTTCACCAAGGTTCCTCTCCTCACGAAAAATATCGGGCAGTTGCTTCTTCAATACGACACCTTCGACGGCAAACGCGCGACGATCGACGCCAACCAGGCCGTCAACGATCGCTTCGCCCTCCGCGTCAACGCCCTCTACGATCGCAGCGCAGGCTGGCGTGATAACTCCACCTCCCGAAACGACGCGGCCGACGTCGCGGTTCTGTATAAATTCACCGACGCCACCCAGCTCCGCGTGGAGGGCGAACTCGGGCGCGAAAAGCGAAAAATCTATTCTACGAATTATTTCGACCAGGCATCTTTCTGGGACCGCACGACCACTTATGACGGCGTGAACGCCATCGCTGATCCACAAGCGGCGGGACTGAGCACATTCAGCGGCACGCCCTATTACGTTTTTATTCCCGGGCTCCCCGAAGCGGGTTACTCGGATTGGTCTTCATCTTACCGCACAAACGGAACCGGCGTTGCACTCGATACAACTCCTCGCGCCGGCATTCCCAATTCTCCCGTGGTGCCCACGCGCGAATTCACGCTCGGACCTCCCGATGCCGATGCGATCGTGCGCTACCACAGCCTCACCGCCTGGCTCGATCATCGCTTCACCGACCGCCTGCAAGGCCAGCTTTCCGCCTACACATTTGACGATAATCGCGAGGCGAAAAACACCGAGATCTTCAACACCTACCAACTCGACGTGAACACCGTGCTCCCCAACGGCCAGCCGAATCCGAAGTTCGGCATGCCGTTCGCGGAGGTCACTCCTTCCCGGCAAAAACAAGAGCGCGGCGTCGACGAGATCCGCGCGATGCTCACGTATCAGTTTCCCTTGGACTGGGCGGGAATGAAACAGCGTTTCACCATGCTCGGTGGTTTTCGCCGCGAAGACTTCTCGGTGAAAACCTATAACCTGCGCGAGATCGACGGCCCGTCGCACAACCCCGCCGTCAACGCCCCGGAAAACATCGTGCGCTACCGCCTCTACTGGGACGAACCTCTGCGCTATCCTCTCGGCGGCCTGCCGGCGGCGGAGGGCTACACGTTCGACTACGCGCCCGTCGGCTGGTTCTACCGCGAGAAAAAGGACCTCCAATATTCCCAGATTTCCTCCACCACCACTCTCTGGGACGAACGCGTTTCCATCCTCCTCGGCACGCGCGCCGATCATGTGGAGCGCGAGATGCAAAACCCGATCTACAGCAACGGCCCCACTCAGCTCGGGCCACAAATGACCGATAGCGCCAGCGCCGTCACCTCGTCCGCCGGCGTCGTCGTTTACCCGGTGAAACCCGTGGGTGTGTTTTTCAACTACTCCGAAAATTTCGCGCCGGTCACCGCGGGCCCGAACAAGATCGATGGTAGTGCCTTTGGCCCTACACGGGGCCGCGGCGTCGACTACGGCCTGAAACTCACGCTGCTCGACGGCATGATCTACGGCACGGCCAGCCGCTACGAATCGACCCAGAGCGGCCGCATCACCTCCGATCCGAAGATCGGGATCTTGCGCAATCTATGGACGAATTTTGGCGCCACCGATCCGCTGCTCACCTCGATCGATTATCGCGACACCGAAGCACTCGATGCCACCGGCTATGAGTTCGAAATCGTCGCCAATCCCACGAAGAACCTCCGCATCAGCGCCGGCCTCGCTCTTCCCGAAACCGAAACCGTCGATCTGCTGCCGGGGTTGAAAAACTACTACGCGCAAAACATCGCGCTGTGGGAGTCGGCCATCACCAATGGCACCGCGACCAATCCCACCGCGCTCCAATCCGAGATCGACAATCTCCGCCAGGCACTCGCCAACGCGAGCGCGGGCACGATGCTCAACGGCACCTACAAATACACCGCGAATATTTACGCCACCTACGAGTTCACGGACGGTGCGCTCCATGGCTTTTCCTTCGGCGCCGGCGCGTGGTCTCGCGGCCGCCAGAAGATTGGCAGCGCCGACCCCAGAATTCTCTACGCCACCGATACGCCGACCGATCAACAGCGCCACGACGCCGCTTTCGTTTATCAATACGCGCCCGAATATTACTCCCTCTCCGCCCACCTCGCGTACGACACGAAAATCGACGGCCGCCGCGCCAAGTTCCAGATCAACGTCTCCAACCTTCTCGACAACGACGATCCCCTTTTCCTTTCCTACAACACATACCGCGAGGGCGGACTACCCACCGCGCCCCTCGTCCAGCAGCACGGTTACTACAACGTGCAGGACCCGCGAAAAATCACCTTCACCGCGACGTTCGAGTTCTAAGCCAGCGCGCGTATCCAAAAAGCGGGAGGCCTCGCCCCACCCACGATTACTGCGGCGGTTTCGGCAGCGTGAAATAAAACCGGGTCCCGCGGTCCTCGCGTTTCTCATAGCCACCGCGTCCGCCCTGTAATTCCAACAGGCGCTGCGTCACGGAAAGGCCGAACCCGCGCGCCGCACCCACTTCGGCGAGCCGATGAAACGGCGTGAACAGCGAGGACTGTCTTTCCACGGCCACGCCCGGGCCATGATCGTCCACCCAAAAACGGAAGACCGTGTCCTCTTCCCGCCAATCCAGTTCGATCTGCGGTTGGAGGCCGCTATGATCGAGCGCGTTGAGCAGCAGGTTGGTCCAGATGGTCTCTATCCACGAAGCCACGCCGAAAACCGTCGGCCAGGAATCCGCATGCGTCACCCGCGCCTGCTTTTCGTGTATCCGCCTTTCAACTCGCGAAAGACCTTTCCACACCAGTTCGTCCATCGCGAGTTCCTGCGGAGCGGCAGGCGCGGCGGTGGCCTTGGCGATGAAACTCACCTGGTCGATCAGCCGTGCTATCTCCGCCGCTGAGTCGATCACGGGTTGCACCAGCTCGACGTCGCCGGGGCTGTCAGCCGTCAGTATTTCCTTGAGCACTTCACTGGCGGTGACGACGCCGTTGAGCGACGAGCGCAGATCGTGGTTCACGCGACGCGAGATCGTGAGCAGGTCGCCGCGCAGCCGGGCATTCTCGCGCAACAACGCGTGCTTCTGGGCCGCCGACTGAAATGACCGGACCAGCACCGGCACCGTCCATTCACCCGCGCCCACCCAGGCCACGTCACCGTCCGGCTTCTCATCGCTGAGCACCACCACCGGCCAGTGGAGCAACCCCACATCGTCTTTCGCGCCGCTCGCAATCCCGACCAAGTCCGCCGGCGGATCCACCAGCACGAGCATGGCGGCCACCGCTGGCGGCCATTCCTGCGCCTCCTTGAAGTTCGTCAAAGTCGTCACAGTCGCCTGCGGAAATGCGATCCGCGCGGCCTCAGCGACGATCGGCCGCCGCTCGTCGCGTAGTCCTAGGGTGAATACTTGCTGGATTTTCATTGGTAGGGCGCCGGATCGCGGGCGATGCGCGCGGCGATCAGGTTCGCGGGAAAAACTTCTCGATGGCCCGCTCAAGCGCGCCGACGTTGATCGGCTTGGTGAGATGCTCCGTGAAGCCGGCCGCGCGCGTGCGGGCCAGGTCTTCTTCCATGCCGTAACCGCTCAACGCGATTCCCGGCAGCGACGGATTCGACAGACGCAGCTCGATCAGGAGTTTGCACCCATCCGAATCCGGCAGGCCGATGTCGGAGATGATGAGATCGGGCGCCTGCTGGCGGGCGACTTCGAGCGCCTCGATCGCGCTCCCCGCCGTGGACACATCGAAGCCGCGCCGGCTGAGCAGATTTTTCAATGTGTTCCGGGTAGGTGCGTGGTCCTCCACCACCAACAGCCGTCCCCGGCTTGTCTGGCCTGGCGCATCCGGTGTGCGGATACCCGTGGATTCGTCCTGGAATGAATTTTCAGTGGATGTGCTTGCGCTCATGAGTGGGAGTTCGATTACGAAAATGGCTCCGAGGTTCCGGCCCGGGCTGGATGCGTGGATTTCGCCGCCGTGCATCTCGACCAGCGAACGGGAAATGGCGAGGCCGAGGCCCAGGCCACCGAAGCGATGCGAGCCTCCGTCGCTGGCGTGGGCACCTTGGGAAAACGCCTCGAAGATGCGCCCCAATTCCACCGGCGTGAGGCCGATGCCGGTATCCTCGATCGCGACGCGCAGGCGCGATGGCTTTTCCCGCACCGAGGTCGTCACCGAAATCCGGCCGCCGGCACTGGTGAATTTCACGGCGTTTTTCAGGACGTTCCAAAACACCTGCTGAAGACGCACCGCGTCTCCGAACACCGTGTGCGCGCGCGCGTCGAAGCTCTGCACAAACCGGAGTTTTTTCTCCTCCACGTCCGAACGCACCGTGATGATCGCATCCTTCAGCACCTGGTGCGCGTCGATGATCCGCCGGTCGAGCGAAAGCTTCCCGCGCGTGATCCGCGTCAGGTCCAGCAGGTCATCGATCAATCGCGCCTCCAGATTAACCTGGCGTCGGATGGTTTCGAACACATCCCGAATCTCTTCTGGCAAAGCCGTGTTGTTCGCAGCGTCGCTCGCGAGCAGAAGCACTGGATTCAGTGGCGTGCGTAACTCGTGGGATAGCGCCGCGAGGAAATCGTCCTTGGCGCGCGATCCCGCCAGCGCCTCGTCACGCGCGCGCTCCAGTTCCCGCTCCGCACTTTTGCGCTGCGTGATGTCCGTCAGCACGCCGACGAAGCCCGGGACCTCTCCGTCTTTTTCCGGCTCCGGCACGAACACCACATGCACCCAGCGCGAGCCCAGATGCTGATAGGGAATTTCTATCTCGAACTCGATGGTCTGCCCCTCCAGCGCGCGATCGATGGATTCCCTGGCCGCCGCGAACGCCGCTTCGCCGGCGACTTCCGCGATCGTCTGGCCGAGGAGGGATTCCGTCGTGTGGCCGTAACGTTGCGCGTAGGGCTCGTTCGCAAATTTATATCTGTATCCACGATCGCACTGCAGCAGCAGCACTGGCGCGTGATTGGTGACCAGGCGGAGTTGTTCTTCGCGCGCGCGCACCGCTTCGCGGGCGAGCTTGCGTTCCGCCAGTTCGCGCTGCACCGCCTGGTGCAGGCGGGCGTTTTCGATCGCGATGCCCGCCTGCGAGCACAACGCCTCGATCGCTTCCTCCGCCTCCTGGGTGAACACACCAGGCTGGTCGTGCCCAAAAAACAAACCGCCCAAGATGTCTCCCGAGCCCGCCCGCACCGACGCCGCGAGATAACTGCGCACCGGCGGATGGCCGGCGGGCATGCCCTGATGCGGCGCGTTTTTCCCGTAGCGCTCGTCCGCGAAAACATCGGCCACCCGCACCGTGCCTTCGCCCCGGAAGGTGGGGCCGAACAGCGCGGTTGCCCGCGGCATCGGAAACTTGGCGAACGCCTCCTTCGGCAATCCAGAAATCGCATACAAGGTGAGTGCCCCGCCCGGCTCGCTCATCCGGTTGTAGAAAAATGCGCCGAATTGCGCGCCGGCGATCTCGCGGCCCGCGTCAGTTACCGCCTGCACGATATTTTCCAGCTCCCGCTCCATCACGAGCCCCGCGCCTAGCCGGTTGAGAATCTCCAGCCCCTGCGTGCGCCGCACCAGCGCCGCTTCCGTCGCCTTCCGTTGAGTAATGTCGCGCGCGATTTTCGACGCTCCCACGATCCAGCCGTTCTCGTCTTTGATGGGCGAGACCGTCAGCGACACATCCAGGATGCGCCCGGTTTTGTGCCGGCGGCGCGTTTCGTAGTGCTCGATTCTTTCCCCCCGGCGGATGCGTTCGAGAATCAACGGCTCCTCATCGTAGTGCTCGGGCGGCAGCAACACCGTGATCGGAGTGCCGATCATCTCCTTGGTCGTGTATCCAAAAACCCGTTCCGCGGCGGCGTTCCAGGTAAGGACCACCCCCTGGAGGTTTTTGCTGACAATCGCGTCGTCCGACGATTCCACGATCGCGGCCAGCTGCCGCGTCGCCCGTTCGGCTTCCTTGCGTTCAGTGACATCCTGAACAACGCCGACCACACCGATCAGCCCCGTTTCGTCATACTGCCCGCGGCCGTTCGAAGCCACCCACCGCGTGCTCCCATCAGCCCGGACGAGCCGGTACTCGATCGAGTATTCGGTACGCGCCGCCAGCGCCACCTCGGTGGCTTTGTGGCCGCGCTCCCGGTCGTCTTCGTGCAACAACGCCTGCATTTTCTCCCAACTCAGGGACGCTCCCGGCGAAAGCCCGAAAATCTCCGCCGCCCGCTCCGAAAAGGTCACCCGGTCGGCACGCTTGTCATAAACCCAAGGCCCGAGCCGCGCCGCCGATGCCGCCAGCTTTAATTGCTCCGCACTGTTGAATAACAACCGGTCCGCCCGCGCCTTTTCCACGTACGGCCAGACCCGCGCCAGAGCGTCCTCCAGCAGCGCGAGCTCGTCCTCCCGCCAGTGCCGGGCTTGCTCCGCGCCGACGCCGAGCGACGCGACCCAGCGGCCTTCGCGGTGAAACGCCGCCACCGCCACCGCTCGCGTCCGGTTGCGTAGATGCGCCTTCGCCCACGTCCCGATCGCGGGATCCTTCGTCACATCGTCCACCGAAAACCGCGCTTGCGCCAGCCGGCTGACCAGCTCCGGCGTTCCGTAGTCTTCAAACGCATACGTGCCGGCCAGACTGGGCTGCTCCGGCCCGCGCCAGTCGTCATGGATCACGGCGCGTCCTTTCACGTCATCCACTTCGAAAAAGAAACAGCGCTGCACGCCCAGGTGCCTCCCGATCGCTTCCTGCGCCACCTGGAGCATTTCTTCGCCTCCCGAAAGCAGCCCGAGGCGCTGACCCAGGCTGGACAATAACTCCGCGTGCCCTTCACGGCGTTTCCGATCAGTGATGTCGAGCGAGGCACCAAGCATCCGCACCGCCTGGCCTTCCTCGCGAATCACCGATGCGTTCGTGAAAATCCAGCGGATTTCACCATCCGGCTGCACCACCCGCATCTCCAATTCATAAGGTGCCGCGCCTGCGAGCGCATTGTCCAAAGCCATCTTCACCCGCGCCACATCCTCGGGATGCACCAACGCGGAAAACGCCGCCAACGTCCCCGCGAACTCGCCGGGCTTGAGGCCATGCATCGCATAAAGCGACTCCGTCCACGTCACTTTGTCGGTGAGGATATCCCAGTCCCAAATGCCGGCCTTGCCCGCCGCCGTCGCGAGCCGCAGCCGCTCCTCGCTCTGCCGCAAGGCCATGTCCGCCGCATGCCGGTCCGAGACATCGCGGGACACACAGAGTATTTTCTCCACCCGGCCATCGCGTCCTTGGATGGGGGATACAACTGTTTCCCACCATTTGATCGCCCCCGTCATCGTCGCGCCCCGCGCGTGAAAACACGCGATCTTTCCCGCCGCCGCCGCAGCCACCGCCGCGCGCGCCTGCTCTTCTTTGCCATCCAGCGACCAGAGCGATGCCCACTCCCGCCCCTCGATCTGGGAAAAATCAGTCACCTCCAGCATCCGCTGGCCGTTCTCGCTCATCCAGCGTAACCGCCCTTCGAGATCGAGCACCTTGACGCAATCTGTCGCGGCGCCGATGACGCTTTGCAAAAACGCTTCCTGATCCTTCAACGCCAACTCCGCGCGCGGCCGCTCCGCCGACTCCTGCTCCGTGTTATCCAGATGCGCGGGCGCGCCGCCTTTTCGGACCCGCTCCGCGCGCTTCGCCGCGAGCTCGCGGTGGATTGCCGCTTTTTCGATCGCACTGCGCACCGCCTGCCGCACCTGCAGGTCGCTGATTCCTTCTTTCAACAAAAAGTCATGCGCGCCCAGGTGCAACGCCTCCACCGCCGGCACCGTGGCCCCCGAATCCGTGAGCATCACAATCCCGAAAGCATGTATCCCTTGTTCCCCTACGATGTCGCGCAACAAGGCCAGCCCGTTGCCGTCGGGTAGATCGCAATCGAGAAGGATGCAGTCGGGCGCCATCTCTGCGATCGACGCTTTCGCCTGCGCAACCGTGCCCGCTTCCGTGATTTCGTAGCGCCCTCCGTTCGCGGCGACTAACATCCCGCGCAATAACGTGCGCTCGTCCGCATCGTTGTCGATCAACAGCACGCGCATCCCGCGCGCGAGGAACTCCACGGGCATCATCATGAGAACAAGAGGCGCGACGCCCGCCCGGCGGACCGAACCAGGCGCACACATGAAACCGAAGGGGCGGGATTTTCCATCTTTCGTGGGCGGGCAGAGGTGGGGATTTTCAGCGCAGCACACGGCCGCATTTAAAGGGGACGTCGTCACCTTGCATTCTATCTGGTGGTTGACGCAAGCCGGTCGGCCACTGCTGTTAGTCTTTTCTACGAAACAGCTTCAGTCCGATTGCAGGATGCAGTTGGGCGCTACCCCAATCGGGCGCTCTGCATTCGCCGGAGGTCGTTTAGCACAGCGCTAGCCTTTCAACGCGCCCGCCGTGATCCCGCTCACGAGCCGCTTCTGCATCAGCAAATAGAGAACGAGGATCGGTAACGTCACCACCAATACGCCCGCGAAGAGCGAGCCGTATTCACTTCGGTACTGCGCCGTCAGCGAGAGATTTGCGAGCCCCAGGGGCAGCGTGCGCGCGCCGCCGTCACCACCGCCGGACGTGAACATAAACGCGAAAAAATACTCCTTCCAGATGCCGATGAATTGGAAAATCGCCACCGTCACCAATCCCGGCCGCGCCAGCGGCAGCATCACCCGCCAGAATGCGCCCGCTTCACTGCAACCATCGACCACCGCCGCTTCATAGAGCGATGCCGGTAGCGCGCGGAAAAATCCGGCGAGGATGAAGATCGCGAAGGGCAGCCCGTTCGCCGTGTACACGAGGATCAACCCCAGCCGCGACTCGAGCAGCCCGAGCGCGCGCAACTCGAAAAACAACGGCACAATGCTCAACTGCACCGGAATCATCAGCCCCGCCAGAAACAGCCAGTAGGCGGCCCTTCCCAGCGGATGATAAAACCGGCTCAACGCATACGCCGCCATCGCGCCCAGCAGCACGATCGCCGCCACCGATACGCTCGTGACGATCACGCTGTTCAAAAAATAGTCGCCGAACCGCGCCTCCCGCCAGGCGCGTACGTAATTTTCCCATACAAGTCCGTCGGGCGCCGGCAGCGAAAACGCGTCGCGAAAAATCTCCGTGTCGGGCTTGAGCGACGAATACGCCACCCAGAACACCGGGTAAATCACCCAGAGCAGATAACCGCAAAGCACCGCAAACGTGAGCCCGCGCGAAATCGAAATCCGTCCCGCCGGCGTGTGCCGTTTCAATTCGTCGCTCATCTCACGCCTCCTCCTCTCGGTTGCGCATCGTCCGCAAGAGGACGGCCGATCCCGCCAGCACGAGGACGAACATCACGACCGCGATCGCTGTCGCGCGTCCGATTTGAAATTCCTTAAACATCGTCGAAACCATCAGCGTGCTCAGCACATGCACACTGCTCGTCGGATCCTGCGAGGTGAGCAGCCAGATCATCTCAAATGTGTTCAACCCCGCGATGACGATGAACACCGCCGAGATCGCCAGCACTTCGCGCAGATGCGGCAGCGTGATCGAAAAAAACTGCCGCCACTCCGACGCGCCATCGAGCTCGGCCGCCTCGTACAGCTCGGCGCTGACTCCCTGCATCGCCGCCAGATACAGCACGAGGTTAAACCCGCACGCCATCCACAGATAGATCGGAATCAGCGCGTGATAGAGATTCGCCTGCGAAAGCCACGCGTATCCATCGAACGACTGCAGCCAGCCGTTCCCCGTCCACTCGCCGAGCCTCACCAGCGTGGCGTTGATCAGACCGCCGTGCGGATCATACGCATTCATCCACAGCAACGTCGCCGCGATGCCGCCCAGCAGATTGGGAAACAAAAACACCGCCCGGAAAAATCCCGCGCCCCAAACGCCGCGATGAATCATCGCCGCGAAAAACAACGCCAGCGGCACCACCGCGAGCGTCGGCACGATCATGAGGTAGAGGTTGTTTTTGAGCGCGAACCAGAACGTGTCGCTCTCCAGCAGCAGCCACTTGAAATTCAACCACCCCGCCCAGCTCCGCTCCGTGAAACCATCCCAGCGCGTGAACGCCCAGCACACCGCCGCCAGCCCCGGGAGAATCACAAACGCCCCAAACAAAATCAGCGCCGGCCCCACAAAACCCAGCGCCAGCCCCGCGCGCAATTTCCCCATCCCGCCGCCGCTCGCCGGGGCCGCTCTCGCTCGCGACAATTCCCGAAGGTCTCCGGCGGCGATCGCTCCCCGTGACCGGCGCCGTCTGCCGCGCGGCCAGCCCAGCCAGAGTATCGCGCCCACCAATACGCCCGCCAGCGCGAGAGCCTTCCCCGCATGCCGGACTTCCACGCGCTCCGGATCGAGCGCCCGTTCGCGCTCTGCCTTCGCCGTGCTTTCCAGCCGCGCCCCAAACTCCTCCGGCGTGATCCGGCCCGTCATTAATTGGAACCGCGCGTCGTTCATACCCTGCGCCAGGAACGCCGAAAAGGCCGCCGTCGCCGGTGGCGCCGCGTCATAAACCGCGGGCGCACGCTCCACGAACTCCGCGATCTGCCGCAGCGCCGGCGATGCATAATCCTGCGGCCTCACCGCGCGCAACGCTACCGGCGCATCGAACTCCTTCGCAAACGCCCGCACACGTTCGCGCGAGGTCATGAAGCGGAAAAAATCCAGCGTCGCCTTTTCCTTTTCCGCATCACCCGTCGCGAACATGAAAAAATACGCGCTGCGCGCCTGCACCGCGCCCGCCGGCCCTTCGCCTTCGGGAAAACTCGGCAGATTGAACGCGCCCAGTCGGAACCCGTCCGGAAATTTCCCGCGCATCTCGCTCACCATCCAGGTCGCGCTAATCACCATCGCCGTTTTCCCGTCGAGAAACGCCTGCTGCGCGGCCGTGTGCGTCATCCCTTCCCAGCCTTTGAGCAGCGTCGTGGTGCTGATCCGCTGCAACACGCCGGCCGCGCGCACGAAGCGCGGATCGGTGAACGCTCCCGGCGCGAGTTGCTGGTATCCACGATAGCCCTTCGCGCCCGCCAGGCTGAACTGCGCCGCCTGCAAAAACGTGTCGCCGTACCGCATGTAAACGCCCGGCAACGCGAGCGGCGCCACGCCGGCCGCGCGGATTTTTTCGCACAACGTGAAAAAATCCTCCCACGTCGCGGGTGGCGTCCAGCCGTGCTCCGCGAAGAGTCCTTCATTATAGAAAACCACCCAGATCGCGTGCGTGTACGGGATCGCATATACGCCGTCGCCCCGTCTCCAGCGCTCAAGCACGCCCGGTAGAAAGGTGTCGCTCCAGCGCGCGTCGCCTTCCCAGTTCGGGCCGTCGAGATAGGGCGCGAGGTCGCGGACTTTTCCGGCGGGAATCAGCGTGTCGTAGAGCAGGCGCGCATCGGTCGCATCAGGAAAATCCCCGCCCATCGCCCGGATCTGCACTTTGTCGTCGTTGCGGATGTCGCCCGAGATGCGCACGCGCACACCCGGTCGGAGTTTCTCGAAAAGCCGCGCGGTCTCGTTGAAAAAATCCCCGCCGTATGCCGCCGGTTGCAGCGGTATCTCAATTTCGACTACACGCCCCGCCGGCTCGTCCGCGCGCGCAAAAACTCCTCCGCCCAGCGTGAGTACGCAGGCGAAAAAGATGAGCCGAAAACCCGGCGTGAAGCGCATCCCGCCTGCATGCATTTGCCCGCGCGGAAATGCAAGGGAGCCGTTGCCGCGCACGACGCGCCGCCTCAAGGCAGCGGATTCAGCCCTTCGGAACGCACGACCCATTTTCCATCTTGCGGGAAGCCGGGCGCGTTGATCTTGGGCGCTCCATCCCAGCCGCCGATCATCAGGCCCGCCGCCGTAAGCAGCGACGCGTTGACCGGCAGATACGTGACGCACCCGTCCGGCTCCTTCGGACGACGCACGTGCCCATTATTCATGAAGCGCGTGGCCTTCGAAAGATTCGTCAAAATCGCCACCGCCGTCTCCTCTTCCCCCAGCCGCGCCGCCGTCATCGCGGCCTCGCCCATCGCCCAGCTCGCCCATTGATCGACGCCATTGCGGCGATTCACTTCGTGAAAGGTTTTCCTCAAAATTTCCGCGTCCACCACCGGCGTCTTCGGCAGAAACCCGAGCGACATCAGCATCGACGTGGGCACCTTCCCCGACCCGCGATACATGTCGGCAACGGTTTCGATCTCCAGGTAAAAGCCTTCATTGCTCACCGGCAGTTTCGAAAGTTTCGCGAGCACATCCGCCCAATGCGGCTCGGGCGGGAGCCCCAGGCGTTCGCGCCAGGTTTGCGCGAGCTGCAATCCATAATGCCAATACGCCAGCTCGAAGGTCGGGTTCTGCGTGTGATTCGCCCCGCTTTTCTCGCCCACGTTTTTCACGGGCGGCCCGAGCACATAGCGGCCGGTCGCCTCGTCGTAGAATGCGAACGACGCCAGAAACTCCGCCGAGGCGAAAACCACGTCGCGATATTTTTCCAGCGTCTCACGCGTTGGCTTCGCCCGATAAACGAGTTCACTGAGATAGATCGGATTCGGCTGATTCCAGATGATGAACGGATTAATTCCGCCCGGCCCGGTGCGTCCGTCGATGCCCGACATCTTCGGCCAGCGCACGCCTTTGAAACCTTGCTCCGCCGCCACCGCTTCACCCGACGGCAGGATCTTGCGGTACCACGCCAGACTCTTCTCCAACAACTCCGTTCGTCCCCACTGGTAGAAGTGCGCCGCGTGCCAGAAATACATCTCGGAGTTGTGCTTCCCATACCAACTGATCTGCGTGAGCCCGGTCTCCGACGGCGGCATGTCGCCCGCGTAATTCACCTTCAGCAAATACTGCGAAAGCACGATTCGCCGCTCCAGTTCCGCCGCGCGCGGATCGGTGCTGCCCGTGAAATCAGTCACGCCGCCGTGCGTCCAATACGTTTTCCAGCCTTGCGCGCTCGATGCGCGCACATCGTCAAACGCAGCCAGCGCGTCCGCCGTCTTCTCCGGTGAAAACGCGCAGGTGAGCGCGAGCGTGTCGCCCGCGTCGCCCGCCGCCGCCTTCAACCGAAAATCATGCGCCGCCGCCTGCGTGAGTTTGCCGCGCCCCTGCCAGTGCAGTTCGACGTAGTACCGCGTCGCATCGAGCGTCCGCTCCAGCGTCGCGCCCTCGGCGCCCATCGTCAGAACCGATGTCTGATGCCGCTTTGGTTGATCCCAGACAAACGGCGGTTTGTTGTGCTGGGAAAGCTGATACGAATAGGGAAAACGAAACCGCACTTCGAGCGCGCCCTGTGAGACCAATGGGGAAACGATCCTCACGCCGATCGCACTCAGCTCCGCGTGCGCCGCGGTTTCCACCACCACCGGTTCACCCGCGAGCGTGTACTCGCTGCGGATCAAACCGGTCCAAAGATCGAGCGACTGCTTCACCGCACCGAGCTGCTCCTTGGTCACCGGCTTTCCCTTCAGCAGCAGGCTCACCTGTCCGAGCGGGACAGGATGTGGATTCTGCCTGAAATAATCGCCCGCCGGGCTGTGCTGCTTCGTCGCGTAGGAAATCTCCCGTCCGTGAAACGGCACCTTCTCCGACGCCTGCTCCAGCGTGTACTGGTTTGTATTCGGAAACTCATGCCACGCCCACGTCGAGAGCGTCTCCAGCGGCACGCCTTCGCGGTAGTAAAGTTGCTCCATCGATTGCAGCCCGGTCGCATCGACCGTGAAGGCGAAGTCGCCATTGCCCACGCTCAACGCGCTCTCCGGATCGACGCGGTCAACCCGCACCATGTGCCGCCGCACCAGCGCCTCACGATCGATCGGCGCTGCCGCGTCCACCGCCGCCATGACAGACGGAAGAAACGCACCGAAAATAACCACGACACCCAGACGAAAAGGAACAGGAAGGTGCATAAGCAAAAGGGGGCGGCAACGGGCCGAAAGCGCAGTGTCCGGCTTGACCGAGACCGCGCGACGCAAAGGCATTCGAAGCGTCCGATTGAGTCCGGTTTCAGTGATGTGTTCCGAAAATTTCCCGGGAGAGCGATAAATCACCCGCGCCGAAACCGCGCTCTTCTCCAACGGCGCGCGTCGCCCGCAGCTCAGCCGTGCCGCTCCTTAAATGTCAGCTCCGCCACACCGCTTTTATCGAGGCCGCCGAGGCCGAGGCGCACCATCTCTTCGAACTGTTCCTTGGTCGCTTGTGCGAGCGGCAGCCGCAGCCCGGCGTCGCGGCCGAGCTGATACGCGATGCCGCTGTCCTTGGCTGCATGCGCGGCGGAAAAATAGCAGTCGTGCGCGCGATTCTGCATGTCTTCGCCATCCGTTTTGAGCACCTGCGAATTCGCACCGGTCTGCGCAAAAACCTCGCGCAACATGTCCAGATCCAACCCGAGCGCATTCCCCAACCCGAGCCCCTCGGCCAGCCCCGCCGTGTTGATATTCATGACCATGTTCACGAGCGCCTTCACCTGCGCCGCCTGCCCGGTCGTCCCGATGTAGCGCAACGCCGTGCTCAATTTTTCCAAGATCGGTTTCACGCGCTCGAAATTTTCCCGCTCACCCCCACACATCAGATAAAGCGTGCCGTTGCGCGCCTGCGGAATCGACGACGCCATGCATCCTTCCAACGACGCCGCGCCGACCGCTTTCGCCCGACGCTCCACTTCGACATGCGTCGCGGGCGTGATCGTTGCGCAGTTGATAAAAATCTTTCCCTTCGCGCCGCTCAGCAGCGAATCGCCCGACGCTGCAAACACCGCGAGCTGCGCCGCGTCATCGGTCACGACGGTGAAAATAACCTCCGCCGCCGCCGTGACGGCCGCAAGCGATGGCGCGTGCACCGTTTTCAATTCTTCCGCGAGCGCGGCCGCCGACGTCCCGTGCGCATCGTAAACCGCCGCGATCGTGTAACCGCATTCGTGAAGACGACGCGCCATGTTCGCCCCCATCCGCCCCACGCCAACAAACGCAATTTTTTCACTCATAAGTAAGCGCGACGAAATGCCCGCCGCGCCCCAGCGCGAATCTTTCCGTCGATTTTAGGTGGAACGCGCACTCTGGGCGCGTTGTTCAACGCCGATGGCGAAATGTCGTCGCTTGCGACCCGGCGTCGAAGAACGCGCCCGGAGTGCGCGTTCCACCCGGAAACAACCGCCGCTTCACCCGGCCAGCGGCTGCAACCCCAGCGTGTTCTGCAAAGCCGCCAGATACGCCGGCGACTCCACGCGTGTGAGTTCGTCCCGAGCCCGCGCCAGCCGGCCCTTCAGATCGAAACGCGCCGCTGTATCCGCGCAATTGGGACGATCCAGATAAGCCTCGAGATATTTCACGTGCCGTTTCCACAGCGTCGTGTCGGCGCGCTGCTTCGACGTGAGTCGTTGCGCGTACCACGCACTTGCGAGCACGTTCTTCGGTTCGAACAGCGCGCGAATTTCCGGGTCGTCCTGCGTCTTTCCCTCGTATGCGCCATAGGCCATGATGTGCAGCAACGCCTTCAACGGCGGCACCGCGATATCGATCGACCCATCCGCGAAATAACTTTCCGCCACCCGGCGGTGCGTCGCGCAGATGTTGTCCATCCCATCCACGAAGACCGCCATGTCCTGCGACTCCGGCCGGAGCATCTCATCGGTGAAAACCGCGTGCGGATGATCGAAAACGCGGCCGAAATAAATGCGCACGAAACGCGTCGTGATGCGGTAGCCGAGCCGGCTCGCCAGCACCGCTTTTCCGTCGTGCGTGAAGTCCGTGCACTTTTCCAGACAGCCCGCGGCGATCAACGCCTTCGGATCGCGCTCGGCCGCGGTCATGCGGGAAAACACTTCGGGGATGAGCAGGCTCACGTCGTGATCGACGCGCACCTTCGGCCCCACGAAACCCGCCGCCGACAAGAACGCGTCGTGCCCCGTCAGAATGACCGAGACCAATGCGGCGTTGAGATCCACGATCGGCCGCAACGCGTTGAACGGCCCTTTCGTCAACGCGCCTTCAGAACCCGCGCCTGTCGTGGACGGCGATTTGCCGGTCATCGAGCTGATGAACTCCATGAACAACTCCGGGAGTTCGAGGTGGTGGATCGGGTTGAACACCGCCAGCGCCCGCACGCCTTTCTCCGGCGGATTATTCCGCCGCCCCGGCACCAGCACACTCACCGGCCGGAACACCGGCTCCGCCGACGTGAGTCCGCGATGCAACCGCGCGCTGAGCTGCGCCACATATGTGCCGAGCGTATCCGTGATATCAGGACGCACCTGAAGATAGCGCGGATTTTTCGTCGGCTTGCCATCCACGATGCGCGAGTGCGCCGACGAAACGAAATACTTTGGCCGCGCGCCCGGCACCGCCGCATCGCGAATGAGCGCGCGCATCGGTTCAGTGTACGCGTTGTAGCCGATCGCATCCTCCATAAGCGCCCGCGCGTCGTCGCCCGTGAGCGGCGCGAAGTTCGAGATAAACGATCCCGGCGACGCCATGTCCGCCTCGGCCTGATGATCGTAGCCCCGATGCACCGCGTCGTCCGGCCGCTGAAAAAGTCGCGCCTCAGTGTTCTCGACGAATTTCACCGAGACCGATTCGTGGAGATTCGTCGGAAGATTTTTCAATCCTTTCACCGGCGCCACAACCGACGCCGTGATGTCGTCCTCCATCTGCACTTTCGCCGCCGGATGGAAATCGTTGCGCAGTCCAAACACGCGCCACGAGCCGTCTTCCTCGAAGCCTACCCGCAGGCAGTTC
>Ga0164241_10003073_pt1 | contig 17271 bp, 11 predicted proteins | sample OricomyardsoilBY_FD_108780 | JGI IMG/M metagenome (GOLD analysis project Ga0164241, IMG submission 108780) | Backyard soil microbial communities from Emeryville, California, USA - Original compost - Back yard soil (BY) | ecosystem: Environmental > Terrestrial > Soil > Unclassified | place: USA...
GGTTGCCGCGCTCGGGGTCGGGCTCCGCCGCGTACGTGCCCGTCGACGAGAGCAGGACGCCCACGCCGAGCTGCAGGTTCGCGTCCTTGAAGGTCGTGACCTCGTAGGTACCAGGCACCTCGTTGCCATCGATGAACACCTTGATGTCCGTCGGCGGCTCCTTGACCACCTTCTTCCCGTCGAGCACGTCGACGTAGAAGGTCATCTTGCCCGTCTTCGCGTACTCGTTCGCATCGACCTCGTCGATGACGAGATCCGCGCGAGCGACCGTCGGTCCGAGTGCCACGAGCCCCGCGAGCAGTGTGCTCGCGATCGCATTCCAACCGTTTCCTCGCCGCGTCACGGCATCCTCCGAATCGGCCCCAATGAAGGGGAGCTAGCCCGAGAAATTCGCGCGGTCGCTGACGGGCCCGCGCTCTCACCAGAACGCCTGGCGACTTGTCATCAGTCGGCGCGGCTGCGCTCGGCGACCCACCGATGCGCCACCCGCCGACGTCCAGGATGATGCCCCCACGTTCCCGAAACTGCAACCGCATCTCGGGCTCCGCGCGAACGTGCATCACGCTCGATCGGAGGGGGTGTGGTCGGTCCGAGCCGACCTTCGCGAGCACACGTCCGCCCCGCGACGGCGGGCAGAAGCGTGCTCGATGAGCGCTCAGTACAACGACTTGAACTTGAGCTCGGTGCGCCCGAGGCGAACGCGGTCGTTGTCGATGAGCTCTTCCTTGCTGCACCGCTGATCGTTGACGTAGGTGCCGTTCGTCGAGTCCAGATCGACCATGACGAACATGCCCTCCTCGTGACGGATCACCGCATGTCGAGCCGACATGTATTGATCCGTCAGCACGATGTCCGTGTCGGCCGCTGTGCCGATCACGTTCTTGCCGTCACGGATGCGGAAGTCGTGCCCCTTCAGCGAGCCGTTCAGCGCAACGAGCCAGCCGACTACCGGCTTGAACTCGTCCTCGGTAATCATCTGGATGAACTGAGTCTTGTCCCCGAAGTTGGCGCCCTCCGGCTCAGCGGCCGGCATCGCGGGCGAGGACTCTGGCTTCTTCTTGCCGAACAGCCCCATCTTGTCGTCCTTCTGCTGCTGGTCCTGTGCTGGTGCTTTCTTGGCGGGAGCGGCTTTGACCTTGACGGCCTTCACGGCCTTTTCCTGCGCGCCCTTGACACTGTTATTGATCTTGCCCGCGACCTTCATCTGGGCTTTTGCCTGAGCGCCGACGGCTTTCGCCTTCACGCCGGCCTGGACGGCGTTGAGCTTTTGCCGCCCTAGATTCTTCAGGAAATCCCATACCATCGCCGACCCCGCCAAGCCGCGGGCACTGCGAGATCGCTCGCAGAGACCCGACCCGTTCCTGATTAGACGCTCTCATGGACAAACGTGCAAGCGGCCGAGACCGCAGGCGCCACGGCAGGATGCCACGGCGTCGGCGCCGGCGCCACCGCTGGGCATGGCCGCCGCCCACGAGCCCGAACGCAAAAGGCCGGAGCACCTCTCGGAGCCCCGGCCCTCTGGCCGCCATCATCGGCGCATCACATCGGCTGGTAGAACCAGAGCTTGAAGATGTTGATGTCGCGGTCGGCCGAGTTCGGCGTCTGGCGGATCGTCACGAACGTGTCGGTCACGTACTCCGCGGGGATCTTGAAGGGCCAGTTGCGCCAGCGGAACTTACGATCCTCCGAGTCGCACACCATCGTGCCCGCGCGCTTGCCGTTCACGGTCATCTCGGCCTCCCAGCCACCGTGCACGTAGTCCATGCGCATGAGCATGTAGATGTCCTTGTTCGGGGTGACGTTGCTCACCTCCCACTCGGCGTAGCCACCCTCGTACGCGATGCCCACGTCCTCGACGATGACACCGTCGGGGTACTTGAGCTTCTGGCGCGTGCGGTACTTGTCCTTCGCGTCGACGATGCGGAACTTGTGGTCCTGTTCGCTCTGCTTCTCGAGGATGTCGATCATGTCGATACGCTTGATGCGCACGCCCTCGACCTCGACGATCTCGGTGAACTCGTCCGACTTCTCCTTGAGCTTGGCCAAGATGAGCTCGTCGGGCGTCTTCGTCGTCGCCTCCACGACCTTCTTGACGACCTTGCCGCCGAAGATGAGCTGGAGGTTCTCGGTCGACTTCTTCTGATAGCCGAGCGTGTTGACGAGGGTCTCGGCGTTGTAGTTCCGCTCCTTGTACATGCCCTGCAGGAGCTCGATGTGCTTCTTGAACGACGCGAACTCCTTCTTGCTGGAGTACTGCGGATAGTTCGCCTCGACGTCGGCGACCAGCTCCTCCTGCGAGGTGAAGACCGTCGAGAAGAGCTCGTACAGGTTCCGCTCGTCGACGAGGCCGCAGCGCAAGAGCATGTCCAGCGAGTTCATGCCCTGCTCGACGGAGCCCGCCGAGAGGATGCGCATCTTGTTGTACATGTGCGAGTAGACGGCCTTGCTCTGCAAGAGGACCTGAGCCAGCTCGTTGAGCTTGGCCTTGTCGATGTGCGAGCCGACCATGCCGGCGATGGGCACGAAGTTGTTGTCGAGCTCGTTCGGCTTCGGGTCGAGCGGGTCCTTCGCGTCCGTGATGCGCTTGACGTCCTTGGTCATGTGGACGCGCGCCAGCTCCACCTCGCGGCGAATGTCGGGCTCGGTGATGATCGCCTCGACCTTGAAGGTCTCCGCGATGCGCCGATGCCCCTTGTACTCGAGGTTCGCCTTGTAGCTGACGAAGTCGCTCAGCTCCTCGATGTACTTGAGCACGATGTAGACCGTCTGCGGCAGCTTGAAGTCACCCGGGTCGATCGTCTTGATGGTCGGCTCGGGCACGTAGATCTCGTTGCCCTCGCCATCGATGGCGTAGCCCGGCGAGATCTCGACCGACAAGTCCGCGCGACCGCGTGCCGCGACCTTCAAGCCGCCGAGCACGTTGGGCACGACGCCCGGGCCGTGCAGCAGGCGGTTGTGGAGCTTGTGCTTCTCCACCTGGTACTTGACGAGGTCGTTCCAGTCGTCCGCGGTCGTCTGGAAACCGGTGAAGAAGTTGATGCGCTTGAAGCCCTTGAAATCCGCCATGGACCACCACTCCTGAGTTCGTCCCCCGCGCCGCGCCGTCGCAGCTCGCCCCGTGCATGACCACGGGGCTGCAGGGCTTCGCAGCGCTCGGAGCTCGGCTCCGAGGCTGCGCATATTGATTACTGGCCTTCGCCGCCCTCGCCCTTGTCGCCGCTGCCGACCCGCAGCTTGGGCTGCTTCTTCTGCGGCTCACTCGTCGTTGCCGACCCTTCGTCCGTCGGCTTCGCAGGCTCGGCCGTGACGATGAGGCCCGTCTGCCCTTCGCCCTCGTAGACCGCGCCGTCGGTACCCATACCGATGCCCATGCCGAACGTCGGCGGCGGCACACCCTCTTCGACGGCCTGGCCGATGCCCATGCCGATGTTCATGAAGGCGCCCATCAAGCCGGTCTCCTCTTCGTCGCTGAACGCCAAGAAGTAGCTCGTGTGAGCCGGCTTCTGGTTCGCGATGATCTGGTGGACCTTGACGATCTCGTCGTCGGGCACCTGCGAGACGGGCTTGTCGAGACGCACCACGAAGCAATGCGTGAGGTTCATCGGCGGCAGGATGACGGTGTCATCCCCGACGGTCGAGTGCACGCCGATCCTGAAGCCCTCGAAGGGCCAGGAGTTCTCTTCGATGTCGACCTTCGCGCCGGTGTAGATGCGCACGAACTCGCGGATGGCCTTCGACGTGCCGCGATACGGGAAGAGCGACGCTGCCGCCATGAGCATGCGGCGTCGCTGCAGCGTCGACCACTCGGGGTTCAACGAGATGGCCAGCCAGCTCGCGAGCCACGGCAGGAAGTCGGGGTCGGTCGATCGCGGATCGAACAGCTCGTGGATCGTCCGCATGCGGAGACCCACGGTGTCGTAGACCGTCTGGATGATGTTGAGGAAGCCGCGCAGGAAGTTGCCCCCGCCGTCGCTCTCCGTCTGCTGGAAGACCTGGGGCAGGTTGTTGACGAGGCTGGTCCGGCTGATCCGGAGCATGACCTCGCTCTCCTTGGGGACGAGCAGGCCCGAGCGCGGGAACTGCTCGACCACCGCGAACTCTTCAGCGTAGTCCTCGATGTAGTGGACGCGGAACCGCTCGAACCCTGCGGCCTGCAACACGATCTTCGCGTTGTCGACATGCAGTCCGGTCACGTCGGGGAGCGTGATGCGCTTCACGATGCCGCGCGTCGTGCGTTGTTCAGACGATGCGGTCATGCGCCTTCTCGACGACGGTGACGTTGACGAGATGAATGAGCTGGTCCTCTTCGACCCTGAGCTGCTCGACTTCTACGCCGCCGCGGTCTTCGTCGAAGATCCGGATCTTGTCAACGAGGTCCACCCCGTCCACGGACTCCACGACCTGGTAGAGATCGACCTTGAGGAGCGAGCGACCAAAGGGCCATCCCTTGCCGCTGCGCCAGCCCTTGAGCGGGTGCAGGAAGCTACGGATCTCCTTCTCGATTCGCTTCTTGATGCGGTCGCTCGCACCACCTCGCTGAGAGGCGACGATCTCGATGCGCAACGAGCACTCGACGTAGCTCGGCCGCACGACGTTGACGACCGTCGACACGAGGCGCCGTTGGTTGAGGTACTGGCGCACGCGCTTGAGCAGCTCGACCGTCGGTACCGGCTTCTCGTTGGCTTCGACGTCCGCGCCTGACGCGCGCGGCACGACGATGACGGTCACCTCGCCCTCGCGCGACGTCGACGGCAGGCACTTCACGCGAGCCACCGAGCTCGAGGCTTCCTTCGCGAGCCACTCGAAGTCGTCCACCGTCACAGCGCGGTTGCGTGCCTTCAGCATGTGCGGCGCGCGCAGCTTGGCCTCTTCGACGGTCTCCATGTCCGCACCGCCAGCCGCGGCATACGGGTTGGTCACCTCGGAGACGAACGCGATCGGCTTGACGAGCTGCGCGATGGCACCAGACGGCACGTTGCCGAGCGCGCCACCACCGACGCGATACATCGGCGCGCGCACGTTCTTCTCGGCCTTCGGAGGGATCATGCCGCGCACGCCATCGCCGAAGCGCACTTCGCCCGTGACGATGTCCTTCATGTACACGCGGTCGCGGGGCCCCTTGTCGTAGAAGCTGTCCACGCTCTGCCAGCGCACCCAGAACCCGCCCCACTCGGCGTCGGGCTCGGACACCTTGTCGGTCCCCCAGATCTGAGCGAGGTCGTCGAGCTCGGCCGCGCTCGGAGGATCGGGCTCACGTACGAGCACCACTTCTCCGTCGAGCACGGGCCCGCGCGGGAAGTTGAAGTACTGGTTTGGCGTGCCTGCCGAGCTGCCGAGCAGGGTGTCGCCGTAGGTCGTCACGTTCTGCGCATGCACCGTGTTGAGCATGATCCGGTTGCAGCGTGGGGGCTCGTCGTAGCCGCCCATCTCGAGGCGCGCGCGCATCCAGTGCAGGCTCTCGCCGAAGCGGCGCGAGCTGCGGAAGTCCGGCGGTCCGATGAACTCGATGAAGCCGGCCTTGGTGAAGCTCTCGGTCGTGTCGCGCGGGGCGAGCAGCGACCAGCTCTTGCCGTTCCAGTACTCCCACACGACACGCTGCTCGATGTAGCTCTCGGAGCGATCGTCGAACGCTCGCAGCGCCGCGCGACCACCCTTGCCCTCGAACTCGAGCACGTTGAAGTAGACCGCGCAGGTGTCGTTCGGGAACGGCTGCTCCCAGCCGAGGTAGAGGGTCGGCGACTCCTCCTGGACCGGCTGGAACACCTGGAACGGCTTGTACTCCGTGGCCGCCAGCTTGCTGTGGTCGGTGTAGACGAAGTCGTTGTAGACCAGCACGTTCTTCACGGGGTGCGGGTCTTCCTGGAACTTGAAGGTCACGTCCCGGAACCAGGGCGGCCGCAGCGGGTTCTCTTCTTTCCAGATCCAGGTGTCGTCCTCGAGCACGTAGGTGCCTGGCTGACCGAAGTTGCCTAGCTCGATGCGGCAGCGAATCCAGTAGTCGGTGATGCCCTGCACCTCGGTCTCGCCGAGATCCTTGGGGCGCGCGAACAGGATCGAGCCGTTCTGCGTGAAGCAGCGAGTACCATCGACGAACGCGTTCTCGGTCTCGATGACGCCGTCCGAGAGCTTGACGCGGCCAAGCACCTTCCAGCGCTTACCGGTGTGGTACTCCCAGCGCACCGTCAGATCCGGCGACGGACGCGCGGTGTCGGCGATCTGCTGCTCGGACAGGGTGAGATCGAGCCGGATCTTCGTGTTCGGCTGGACCAGCGCATCCTTCGAACCGAAGTAGAACGTCGAGTCGATGCGTGGCTCTTTGCCAAAGGGCGCGAAGTTCTTGTCGAGGTCGAGGTTGATGAAGGTATCGCCCTCGGGGTTCGACACCGCGTGCTCGGGCCGGATGCCTTCGCCCAGCACCTCGATGCGCGCGGAGATCGTGTCGACGACGGTCTCGTCCTCGATGCGCGGAACCTCGAAGAGGCGACCGCGGATCCAGAACGACTCGATGTCGTGGAGCGTGGTCTTGGCAAACGTCGGCGGCCCGTTGAAGGCGGTCGTGTTGCGCTCGAGATCCATCGACGGACGCGACAGCTCGCGCCAGCGGTTGCCGTCCCAGTACTCCCACTCGAGGAGCTCGTGGAACTGGCGGTCACCGCTCGTCTGCGACTCGAAGCGCGCGATCAGGATCGAGTTCTCGTTGAAGGTCTCGAAGCGCTCGTCGCCGAGGTAGAGGAAGCGCTCGATCGACCGCGCGCCACCAAAGATCTCGAAGGCGCCGCCCTCTCCATCCATGAAGGGGGTGTTGTCGGTGAACACCTTGGCGTGCTGCGACATACAGCGCATCAGCTTGTTCGACAGGCCGACCAGATCGCGCTCGGTCTCGAACACCATCGCGGGCGTGTCACCCTCCGGCTGGGTCGCGATGCGCGTGCCCGCCTGGATGTGCACGAGGTCGGTCTTCTCGCTGATGGCAAAGCGCACGATGGTGCGAGCAGGCTGCGGAGGCTGCAGCCGGATGCCCATCATGTTCAAGAACGCGAGGTAGTTGTTCTCGGGTACGCGGTTGAGCCGGTAGATGACCATCTCGGTCATCCACGCGAACAGCTCGAGCAGCGTGATGCCCGGGTCGGCCTTGTTGAAGTTGGTCCACTCCGGGCAGTACTGCGGAATGAGCCGGATCGCCTCGTCGACGATGTCTTCGAACTTGCGGTCGTCGAGGTTAGGAGTCGGAATCATAGATCCTGTTCCCTGCGCATGTAGAACGGGTAGACGATGTTCAGAAGGTTGTTCGTCTGGCGGACCCGGTAGTTGATCATGATGAGGATCGTGTTCTCGGCGTTCGGGTCCGGGTAGGCGCGAACTTTGATCTCCTCGATGCGTGGTTCCCACTTGAGCAGGGCGTGGTGCACGTGGAGCGAGATCTCTGAACAGGTGTTGGCGTTGACGGGGTGGAAGACGAGGTCGTGGATCGCGCAGCCGAAGTCGGGGCGCATCACGCGCTCGCCGATGGCCGTCCCCATGATGATGCGGACGCTCTCAGCGATGCTCTTTTCGCTGGATGACGACTCGACTTGACCCCGGCCGTCGACACGGAGGGGAAAGGCAAAGCCTCTACCTAGGAAGTTCTTCATGGGATCGAGGCTCCGGGTCTCCAAGCGGGAGGTCCAAGTCGGGCGCGACTTGGATGAGCGGCGGAAGGTCGTGTCAGCGTTGGGCCGTGTCGACTAGCTGAACTGGCCTTCGAAGAACTTGCGGCAGCTGGGACACTCGAGGCGCATCCCTGCCTCGTCCAACCGAGCCACGACCAATGGCCCCTTGCCACAGAAAGGACACGGATGGTCCTGCGTACGGCCCGCCTGGATCTCGTCGAGGATGTCCTGAAGCTGCGCATACTGATCAGAGTCGGCATCGTTCATGCCCGGCCTCCCTGGCTTATCGAGCGCGTCCCCGGTCGTTGACCGAGCCGCATCATAGGCAAGGAAGGTCTGTTGTCAACCGAGCCCAAGTCGCACGGCCCGCGGCACCCAAGCCTCGAACATCTCTCATGAAAGTGGCACTATCGGCAGTCGAATCGGCATGCCGAAAAGCGCGCTTCAAACATTCGTTCGAGACCACGCACCCCGACCTGCCCACGCGAGCAACGTGAGCACTCGCGCACGGCAATGCGACCGCGGCCCTTGCACGACCGCGCCACACAACGTCCTGAGGTCGCCGCACCCCTCCGGCTCGGCGACGACAACATGGGACGCGCACGCTCCGATCGCGCTTTCCGAAGCCGTGGGCAGAGCGCCCGCACGCCGCCGCGCACCCTCGATCAGCGCGTGAGGCACGTGTTGATCGAGGCTGATCCGTCGCCCGAGGCAGCGCCCACCCTCTTAAGAGCGCATTCGGGAACAACGAGGCGCTGGGCAACCCGACCGACGACGGCGCCGCGCGACGGGCCGCTGACGCTGGCTGGCCGCTGCCAGTGTCGCGTACACCTCCGGCCGGCGCTTGCACTTGCGAACATACCGGAGCTCCGCGGTACTCGCTGAGCACAGCGTTGATCACCTCACCCTTCGAAGCGAACTACCTCGCGGGCTCAAGCCGCCGGCGCTCTCTAACTTCCGGACTTGGAGACCTGACCCACAGGCTGGACCAGCGCTCTTTCCTCGTTGAGGCTGTCCGCTTTCGTCCCGCGGCCACGATCGTGGCCAGCGTCATCCCCACCAACAAGAACGCCCGGCAAGCCGGGCGTTCTTTTTAGCAGCAGGACTGAGCGTCAGGGCTCAGGCGAAGCATTCCGCGCGAGCTTCAGGAACGACCGATAGGGCGCCGCCGAGCCAGCGATGAACACATGCTGGCATGCCTCCACGATGTACTTGCCACTGTAGCGCTTGCCGAACTCGGAGAGCTCGACGACGACGCCTGCATGCAGCTCAGGACGGCCCTCGATGACGACGTCCGCCGTCATCCAGTCCATCGACAGCTTGTCCATGATCGACTGAGCGATCTCGTCTGCCTCTCCCTTGCTCCCAACAGGGACGTCCACGATCGAAAGCAGCCGTCCGGCGCTCCCGGAGCCATAGTGAGCCTTGCCCGCCTGCTCGATGCCTGGCGTTCCTCCGAGCGGGCTGGAGATCTTCTCCGACTTGCCGAGGATGGCCTTCTTGGCGACGCCGTCCCAGCCGCGAACCTCTACCTTGGCGACCTGGCGAACAGTCGACAGCCGGAACGCGGCCGAGATCGCCTGGGCCTCGGAATCCGACTTGAACTTGTCACGACAGATCTTGAGCACGGCAGCGCCTGAGGTCTCAGGAGCCTTCAGCGAGACCTGCTTGCCGTTATTGTGGGACTTCGAGTCCCACCCCATGCCGAAGCTGCCGACCACCTGTTGGATGAACTGGTAGTCGTTCATGTTGTACTGGGCGATGTACTCGAGCTTGGAGTCAGCCGTGCCAGTCGCAGCGGTCAGGCCATCACTCTTGTCGCCCTTGAGCGCCTTCGAGTCGCTGACAACCGTCCCGAGGATCGAACCCGGATTTTCGGTCTGCTTGTGACCGTCACCAAAGGTCCGTGACGTCGTTCCACGCGTCATGCGATGCGTCAGGTCGTAGCCGGAGATCGTCACGCTCCGCTCGGCGCCCTGAAAGCTCGGCTCGATGTAGCTGATCTCACCCTTGAAGATGGTCCCGCCATCGCCATACCCGATCAGGATCTCGACCGCCGCTCCCGGCTTGATCTTGTCCAGCACAGTGATGTCATGGCTCTCCGACATCTGGAGCTGAACCGAGAAGAAGTCAGGGCTGTCCAAGCGCTGATCAACGTGCACGCGCTGCACACGCTGACCCTGCTCGTTGTTCTTGCTCCCGCTGTCGCCCGGCAGCTTGGCCTGCCCGTCGATCTTCACCGCGACGGTAATCGCTGCTTTCGATACGCTCATCTTGTCCTCCGTCCGTCGAGTGGTCGGGTCTTTACTTCAGGATCGGCGGCACGAGGAGCTTCATACCGGGACGAAGTGTCATCGGATCGTCGATGTTGTTCGTCTTGGCAATACGGCGCCACTCGCGAGGATCATCGTACTCGGCGTTCGCGATCGCCTGCAGCGTGTCGCCGCGCTTGACCGTGTACAGCTTCGCGTGATCGGGCGAGTTCTTCGGGCGGTTCTGCTCTTCCGCATCGGGCGGCAGCTTCTGCTCCATACCAAGCGTGACGGTCGCGCGGACCGGCGTCGCATCGGGCAGGAACATCGTGTACTCGACGTCGAGCTTGCTGACGTAGAAGACGTTCTCCGGGCTGGTCTCCGTGTCCTGCGAGAACTGCCCCCACACGAAGTGCACCACCGGGATGTGGTGGGTCTGCGGGTGGTACTTCACGAGCTTCTCGAGCTTGTCGATGTACTCGGAGCGCACGCTCTTGCGAGTGTCGTAGGTATCGAAGACCAAGCCGTCGAGCGTGAGGCACTGCGGCAGTGAGCCGTCGTACTTCTTTTCTTCGGTCCGCTGAGCTCCCTGATCACCCTTGAGAATGACCTCTTGCGAGGTCTTGATCTTCTCGGGGTTGATGAAGAACTCCATCTCGAGGAGCGGTCCAGACAGGGCGCCGGCCTTGAACTCCTTGTATGACTTGAGCTTCGCCTTGACGAGTGTCCCGCCGAAGACGTTGCCAGCGAACTGATCACCCACTTTCGTGACTGCATTCGCCAGTTTGTTCACCATACTCCGATCCGCTCCTTCATGAGACCCATCAGGCGAGCCACTCGGTTGGCCATCTCGACAGCCAACGCATCGATTGCTTTCTCACTCAGCTTCGGCTCGGGACCCGCAGCACCCTTCTTGGCACCGCCGCCACCGCCGCCTCCAGCTTTCGTGGTTGCCTCGCTCGCCGACTTCCGAAGTGCCGTCTGAGCGATGGCCTTTGCCGCCGGTGCCACCAGCGGCATCGGCGCGCGTTTACCCGACTCGCTGTTGCCCACGATGGCAGCAGCGAGCTTACCGAGGTCTGCATGCGACGTCGAGGCACGAGACCCGGTCTCGACGAAGCGCCAATCCGTACGCCGCATCGAATCCGACGCTCCGTGCTGACCAGCCCCATTCGCGGCGCCGCCGAGCCCTCCAGCGACCGAAGCACCAACGCTGCGAAGACCGCCGCGCTCGGACGCCGCAGGCGCCGCACCCGCCACGAGGCTCGCGCCGTCCATCGGCGACGCACCCGCGAGTGAGCTGTCACGGCGCTTCCCGAACGTGCGCCCGAACTCGTTGCGCGTCTCACCGAGACCGATGTCCAGCCCGCTCTTGGAGCCGTCGACTCGTGCCAACCAAGCGAATGCGAAGTCCGAGCCACCTGCAGCCTCGAGCAGCGAGCTGCGCTCAGCACGCTCCGTCCCGCGCAAGACTGCACTCAGCAGACCCGCACGCTGCTTCTTGCTCAGGCCCGCACGGGCCATCGCGGTCCCTGCATCGCCGCCCGCCAAGACCTCGAGCAGCGCGGCCTGCGAAGAACCGCCCGCACTCGACGCCTCCCGCATCATCGCAGCGACGCGCGGCGACACACGACCCATCGCGGCGAGCTGAGCGGCCACGTCAGCGCCACCAGCAGGAGCTTCCGCCTGACGCTGAAGCAGGGCTCCAATGTCTTCGCGTCCGAAAGCCGGACCATTCGCGTCCCGGCCACGGCTCTCAGCCGCCAGCGAGGTCCTCGAAGAGCCAAGATCGATGCCCGCGTCGCTCAGCGTCGCAAACACCCCGACGGCATCCCAGCCACCAATCGACTGACGCTGCGTGATCGCCTTGACAGCCCGAGCGAGCTCCGGAGAACGAAGCCCGGCGAGCATGACCTCGGGTGCGAGCGCCTGGCTGAGACCCACCGGCAGGGCGTGCCGCATCTCTTCGCCAACCGCGGCGGCCTCGAGACCGACATTGCGGAGCGACGCCGAGGTCAGAGCGGTACGCCGCACCGGCTCTGCCGCCGCCGCACCTTGCTCGGCACGGGCCTGCGCCTCGCGACGCGTACGGCCGACCGCACGCTCCTCAATCTTCGAAGGGCTCGCACCGACGAGCGCCCGGGTCAGGCGCCGTGCGCCAGCAGGGCCTGCCGTTGATAGTGCGAGCGCCCGCGCCAGACGCTGCTCGACACCGCCACGCGCAGACCGGCGCATAGCAACACCTTCCGGCGTGGAAGATTCGGGGCCCGCAACCTGCTGCGCCCCGCCAGCGAGCCCGACCACAGTGCGCTCGGCCTCGGGGAGTTCCAGGAAGCGCTCCGTCATCCCGACGCCCAGCCGTCCCGCCGAGGCAACCGAGCCGATGTCCAGCCCCGCCCGCTGCATCGCACGCTCGACCAACGCAGCATCTACGCCGCCCGCCAGCATGGCCCCACGAACGGTCTCGCGCTCCGAGACCAACGCAGCAGCACTGGCGCGCTCACCGATTGGCGCACTCGCACCGGACGCTCCCGCAGCCCGCAGTGCCATCGTACCCGTCGAGGGGCGAGCGACACGCATGCCCTCGATCGCCGCGCGCTGGGCCAACGATGCCAGGGCGGCACCGCCACGCGGACCCAGAGCCGTCGCCAGACTGGCCGCCTCTACCACGCCACCACGCGCCGCCAGCACCCGGCGAAGCGTCTCACGCTGGGCCTCGGTCGCGACGACAGAATCGCTTTGCGCTGCCGCCACCTCCGCCATCTTGACGAGCTCGCCGATGGCATCTCCGAGCGAGGCGAACGCGCTGCGCGAAGCACCTGCAGTGGTCGGAGCCATCGCCCCGAAGTACTTATCCGACGCGCCGGATCCGAGCAGGGGAAGCCAGGCCGCTGCTTGGGCACGCGCGATAGCCTGCGCCTGAGCCCCGCTGACAGCCTCATCCACATTGCCGCCAAGCGCCTCGGTCCCGCTCATCACGCGAGCGATGCTCTGGCCCATTCGTCCAACGCGTGACGCCTCGGGCGCCGCCTCCGCAGTGCGAGCCGAAGCGACACCACGAACGGCATCCCCGGCCAGAGCTGCGATGCCAGCTCGCTGAGCGAGGACGGCCGGACCGACCTGTCCCGCGTCCGCCTGCCCAGCACCCTGTACACTCGGACGCGCGAGGTCGAGCAGCGCCAGCTCACTCGACGTCCAGCCAGCCGTAGACAGCATCTGGATGACGCGAGCCTGTTCCCCGGAGCCCAAGCGACCGAGGCGCTCGACGAGGCCACCATCCATATCCCAACGGGCCGACGCTGCGCCCACGGCACGATCGGTGTGTGCTGCAGCGACGAGCCGGGACAGGACAGGCTGGTTCGACGAACCCGCCTGGGCGCTCCGCACGCCCGCCGCGCCGCCACTGCGGGCGTCGCTCATCGCGAGCCGCATCGCCGTCGACGCAAAGCCCGCCACAGGCGCAGAACCGGAGAGCGCGCTCACGCCCTGCGGCCCGAGAGCCCCGGCCGCGGCACGGGTCTCACGCGCCGTCATCACGGGACGAAGCAACGCCTGACGAGCTTCGCGAGCATTCTGAACCTTGACCTGGTCGCCGACGGGGCGAGACGTGTCCCGCAACGCGGCGGCGGCGCCGCGCGCCTGAGCCCCGACCTGCGGGACGGCCGCCGACGGCTGCGCCGCGAAGCGCGACATCCGCTGAAAGGAGCGTGCGGTCGCGCCAGGCGCATCTCCCGCCGACGCACTTTCCGCCTCCACCGGGCCCGCCACCTTCGCCATCGCGAGCATCACGCGCAGATCGTCTACGCGTCCGTACCCACCCTGGACAATGACATCCTCCAGCCACCGCGATGCACGCAGCGCCGTAACGGTACTCGAGTCCGCCAGCACGGCGTCGAGCCAGCGTGGATTCAGTGCTGAAGCACTTGCGGACTTGTCGGCCAGAGGCTGGGCAGCCGCGATCCCCTGCTGGGCGGTGCTCAGCACGCCGACTGCGCTGGTCGTCCGACCGATCGTAGCCGCCGACAGCGCCTCGCTTGCACTGAGCCGCGCCTGTAGCGACGACAATACGTCGCGCCCTGCGACGGCCTCGCGCCTTGCCTCATCGCGCCGAGACGCTACGCCCGTTCGGGCGACCACACCCGACCGAAGTAGGTCGAAGACGTTCGCATACCCACTGTTGGCCACGCGCAACGCGGGCCGAACGTCGCCAGACAGCCCACGCGCCGTCTGGCCCGCGGCAGCGCGTGTGATCGCGGCGAACGCGGCGCCCGCTGGGACCATCGCGGCACGTCGACCGCTCGGCACAGCAGACAGCTGTACGTCAGCGACCTGCCCGATCGCGCTCGCATCCGATGCCGTGAGCGGAGCGCTGACCCAAACCAGCCCGTCAACGGCGTCCGCGAGGCGATTGGGGCGACCCATCGCGTCTTCAGCTGAACGGGCGATCACGGGACGGAACTCGCGGCCAAGCGTACGCATGTCGTTCCGCGCGTCGATCTGCCGAGTCGCGCCGAACACCTCCGCCCGTCCGAAGCTCGCGCCAATTGGCAAGTCCGCGCCGCCGTCGGCGGCGAGACGCCACCCCGACAGCGCGCGGCCCTCCGTGGCCAGCGCACTGAAGAGCGACGCACTGCTGAGCGCCCCCCCACCCTGCGCATGGGCCGCTGTTGCGGCTGCGGGCGAGATGTAGCCGCCCCTCATCGCACTCAGGGCTTGAATCCCGCCAGCGCTCGCAGCGCCGACCAGGTTGTCACGAGGTGACAGGACTTCGCCAGCCACGGTCGTCACCGACATACGGGGCGCGCTCACGGCACCACGCTGAACATGTGCGACTGGCCGAGCGGAGGGTGCGAACGCAATCCGGTCCGCGAAGTCCAGGGAACGCGGAGCGCGACCAGGCGAGGCGAACACACCACCCGTGAAAGGCCTGACTTCTCGCGGCGACGCGGCCTGCACCACTTCGTCCAAGCTCACATGCCGCACCGCCGGGCCGCGACCAGCGCTCTCACCTCGCTGCTGCGCGTCGTCGCCCGCGCGGACGGCGAGCCCAGGTGCGAACCTACGCACAGCACCGGCCGAAGCCGCAGCGCGATCGCGAGAATTCGGGACGGGCACCGTCCGCGCAGCACGAACCGCACTGCGGCGCCCGACCCCACGCTGAGTCTCCCCGTCCACATCGTTCGACGCAGCGGAGGCTTCAGGCGAGGCATCCTTCGCCAATGAGAGAAAGGTACTCTCGACCGCATCGTAGAAGCCGTAGACCGGCCGCTCGCCTTCACCGAGGCCACGGTCGATGGAGACCTTGACGGCCGACGTCAGAGCGTCGAGCCGCCCCGCATTCAGAGCCGGACCAGACCCCGCGACGTTCGCCCCGAACACAGCACGCACGCGCTCGAGCGCCGTGGCAAGGGCCGGCGTCCGATCGTCGATCCGCATGCCGTCGAGGTTGACGGAGTGGCCGAGCCGTCGAACGAGTCCCTGCGGCCCAAAACCGGCGTTCGCCTGCGCAAGCGCCGCATGCGCGGCAATGGCGAGCGGCTTGGTCGCAACACGTGTCCGCCAGTTGCTGGCGGTCCCGTCCGCAGACCTTGGTTCACCATGCAGCGTCCCAAGAGCAGCAGCATCCAGGGTACCTGCACCTGGATGGCCGGCACCCACCACCGCGTCGAGAACCTCGGAGACCTGGTCCGCGACCTGGAGTCCGCCCGCGGCGAGAGCGCGAAGCACCGCCAGTTCTGCGATCGAGCCGTCACCCCAGCGCCCGGCTCGAGGAGCGGATGCATCACGGGTCGACGACGCCAGAGACCGACCAACCGAAGGCTCAGCCGCCCCCACAGGGGCAGCCCTTCGCTGGGGCCGACGCGTCTGCGACGACCGCGCAGGCTTTTCGCCGAACAGCGAGCGGCGGCGGCGGGGAGCGGCAACGTGTTCTGCCTCTGGAGTGACCTGCGGTTCCTCGTCGAACAGCGACAGGACTTGCATCTCAGCGTCGAGATCGCCGTATCCTGTGGCGAAGCCGTCCTGTGACAGCTGCCACCAGGATGACATGCCGTCGAGAAGCAGCTCCGAGAGACCCAGGCCCGCCTGCCACCGCTCCGCGGTGCTGGCTGCTAGACGGCCAGAGAAGCGCTTCGCCCACGCGTCCGAGCCACTCTCCAGCAGAGCTGGCGCACGTCCGTCGAGGTAGCGGCCGTACATCTCCGCCACGAAGCTGCCAAGCCCACGGAGGTGCTCGGTCTCTTCGTCGGTCGGGCGGACGCCAGCTCGTAGCAGCTCGCCGATCGGGTGCGGGGTCGTCATGGTTCGCTCACTTCCACGGACTTTCCATGGTTGGGTTCGCCGGGCCTGCTATAGGCGCGGGGCGGATTACGAGGTCTTACTAGTCGGCGCACGTGTGCCGCAGACCGGCGGGTACTCCGACAAGGCGCATCAGAGGCTGATGCTGCCGCCGATCGCGCCGCTCAATCCGCCCGTCGCGTTCACCGCGAAGTTGATGATGGCGTCGATCGTGCCAGCGATCGCGTTGCCCGGGTGATACTCGAAGAAGTCGTACTTGATCGTGATCGACTCGAAGGTGATCTCCTTCGCGGTCGAGTTGAACGACGGGCCGTCGTACGAGGTCGGGAAGCACTTGTAGAGGTTGAAGCGACCGACTTCGTCGAACTTGTCGTTCAGGATGACCAACGACATGTTCACTCGGTCAATCGGCATCGACTTCACGTGGAGCTGGCGCATCCACTTATAGAACTCCGACCCGGCCGAGTAGAACCCCTTCTTGATGGTCATCGGGGTGAAGCTGTTCCCGCCGACCATCGAGTGCTTGTAGAAGTTGTTCCCACCCTCCCGGATCTCGATGACCTCGGTCTCGCACTTCAGCCCCTGCACCTCGTTGAAGCGCACGCAGGTCACATGACCCATGTCGAGCTGGTAGCGGTACGGAACGTCGGGATCGGTTGCCATGTCTTCGTTCTCCTGCTTGGAGTCTCTTCGGGGATTCTAGCCGACCTTCGTGGCTTCGCACACGATCGCGGTCGGTGACTTCTAGCTGTTGTAGCTCTTGGGTTCCCGCTGCCCTGGTCTTCTGTCCCCAGGTGAGTCGCGAGACCCCAGTCGCGGCCCGCTCAGCGGGCCAGGTCACTCTGAAGCCGTTTGCGCGGCTTGTGGAACTTCAGCATTGACCTTGAAGACGAGGTACTCCGCGGGCCGGACCGGGGCGACACCACACTCGATGACCACCATACCAGCGTCTCGGACTTCCTTGGGGTTCGTTTCCTCATCGCATTTCACGTAGTACGCGTCTTCAGGGGTGTCTCCACGGAAGAACCCGGCGTTCCAGAGGTCCCTGAGGAAGGATCCAACCTGTCTCTCCA
>Ga0164241_10003074_pt1 | contig 17263 bp, 15 predicted proteins | sample OricomyardsoilBY_FD_108780 | JGI IMG/M metagenome (GOLD analysis project Ga0164241, IMG submission 108780) | Backyard soil microbial communities from Emeryville, California, USA - Original compost - Back yard soil (BY) | ecosystem: Environmental > Terrestrial > Soil > Unclassified | place: USA...
CGACGAAGGCCACGCAGCAGCCCGGCGAGGGGTGCGCCAAGGTGATCAAGTCGCTCAAGCCCCGCCAGCGGCTTGCACAGCTGCTCTGGGTCGGCGTCGACGCGAGCTCACCCGACTCCGCGAAGAACGTCGCGGGCGAACAGGGTGCGGGCGGGATCTTCCTCGGCGGCAACGACAACACCCTGCTCACCGACGACCGGCTCGACGGCGTGCGCGACGCCGCGCAGGTGCCGCTCGCGGTCAGCGTCGACGAGGAGGGCGGGCGCGTGCAGCGCGTCGACGACCTCGACGGCGACGTGCCCAGCGCCCGGCAGATGACGAAGTCCATGACCGTCGCCCAGGTGCACAAGCTCGCCCGCGATCGCGGCAAGGCGCTGCACGACCGCGGCGTCACCGTCGACTTCGCGCCCGTCGTCGACGTCACCAGCCAGCCCGACGACGACGTGATCGGCGATCGGTCCTTCAGCGCCGACGCCGCCACCGTCGGCAGGTACGCGGGCGCGTTCGCCCAGGGCCTGCAGGAGTCCGGCGTGCTGCCGGTCATCAAGCACTTCCCCGGCCACGGGCACGCGACCGGCGACTCGCACACCTCCGCGGTGAGCACGCCGCCGCTCGCGGAGCTGCGCAAGGTCGACCTCGTGCCCTACCGCAAGCTGCTGCGCACCACGGGGGCCGCGGTCATGGTCGGCCACATGTCGGTGCCCGGCCTCACGAACGGCCTGCCCGCCACGCTCAGCCCGGCCACCTACCAGCTGCTGCGCGGCGAGTTCGGCTTCCGCGGCCTCGCCGTCACCGACGATCTCGGCGGCATGCAGGCCATCTCCGGCCGCTACCCGCTGCCGAAGGCCGCGCTGGCCGCGCTCACCGCGGGCGCCGACGTCGCGTTCTGGTCCTCCGGCGAGCAGTACCTCGACGAGGTGCTCGACACGCTGGAGAAGGCGCTCGACGACGGCACCCTGACCGAGGCGCGGGTGACCGACTCGCTCACCCGCGTGCTGACCGCCAAGGGCGCGTGCGGCGCCTGATCAGCCGTGTGCCCGCTCGTCGCTGCGCACGTGGTGCGGCAGCTGCGACCAGCTGTGCAGGTTCGCCGGCGGATACCTGGTCGGCAACGTCATCGCCAGCTGGCGGTGCACCGACAGCGCCCGGCCGCAATGTGCCAGCCAGTTGTCCACAACGGACTCACCGGCCTGCAGTGACGACCACAGCGTCAGCTGCGCGGACAGCGAGTGCCGGAACACCGCCACCTCCGGGCGCGGCGAGCGCACGAGATCGGTCAGCGTGCGCCCGTCGCACTCGTGGCAGTTGCAACGCCAGTACGGCGCGAGCCTGGTCATGCAGTCCAGCGGGTGATGACCGAGCAGCGGCGGCACGAACGCCCGCAGCGACGGGAAACCCACCGCGCCCCGGGCGGTCCGCGGCGGGATGCGCCGCAGCCGGGCCGTGGTGCCGATCGCGGCCGCGTGGGCGCCGTGCGCCAGCGCGCCGAGCGCCGACACGTCCGAGCGCAGCAGCATGACCGGCACCGACACCGAGAGCAGCGCCAGGAAACCGCGCATTACGTACCGCACGCCGAACGGGTCCTTCGCGTGCTCGATCGCGACGGCCACCGGCACGCCGTGTTGCTCGATCTCCTCGGCCAGCCCGTCCACCGAGTGCTCGAACCAGCGCGCGGACAGCGGCAGCGTCGCGATGACCGGACCCTTGTGGCGGGCGGTGGCGGTGAGGATGCGGCGCAGGCCGCGCCAGTCGTGCGGGGCGAGGTAACCCGAGTCCGTCAGCGCGACCAGCCCCAGGTCGTGCTGCTCGGCGATCCACGAGTCGCGGATGCCGACTGCGGCGGTGGTGCGTCTGCGCCCCGAGTAACGGTTGGCGTCGCACAGGATCGGGCCGGTGAAACCGTGTGCCCGCAACGCCTCGACGATCGGCCGCGGTGTGCGGCCCGTCAGCACCAGCCCGCTGCCGTGTGTGCTGGCGACCCGTGCCGCGTTCTTGGCCTGCCCCGGCCGGCACTGCACCAGCAACTGTTCTGATAACTCGCCCAGAGTGTCCCCGACCATGTTCATAACCGTGCAGCCTGGGGTTTCTCGCTGTCACGGGGTCTCATCCGAATGCCGAGCGGCACCGACCGGATGGTTGAGGACACCGTCGCCCTGCGCGTACGCGGCCGGTCCCACGGGGGCAACCGGCCACTGTCAGCGCGCCTCTGACTACTCATAGTGTCCGATCGTACCCGCACCGCATACCGTTACCGTTCGACCGTGGACGAGAACTTCGAGTGCGCGATCGTGGGCACCGGCGCCATCGCGGGCGCCCACGCGGCGGGTCTCGAGCGGCTCGGCAGGGCCCGGATCGTCGCGGCCGCGGACGTCGACGAGGCGGCGCTGAACGCGTTCGGCGACCGGTGGTCGGTGCCGCGGCGCTACCCCGATCTCGACGCGCTGCTCGACGCGGAGTCGCCGGACCTGGTGCACCTGTGCACACCGCCCGGCCTCCATGCGGCGCAGGCGAATACCGCGCTGCGCCGCGGTGTGCCGGTGCTCTGCGAGAAGCCGCCGGTACTCAGCCTGGCCGAGCTCGATGTCGTCGCGGCGGCCGAATCCGCTGGTCGGACACACTTCGCCACGGTGTTTCAGCACCGCTTCGGCAGCGGCGCGCGGCGGCTGCGCGCGCTGGTCGGCGACCCGCGGCTGGGCCGCCCGATGGTCGCGGTGTGTCACACACTGTGGTTCCGGGCCGACTCGTACTTCGCCGTGCCGTGGCGCGGCAGCTTCGCCGTCGAGGGCGGCGGGCCGACGATGGGGCACGGGATCCACCAGTTCGATCTCCTGTTGTCGATCTTGGGGGAGTGGGACTCGGTCGTCGCGGTGGCAGCCCGGCAGGCCAAACCGACGGACACGGAGGATCTTTCGGCCGCGATCGTGACGTTCGCCGGCGGCGCGATCGCGACCGTCGTCAACAGCGTCGTGTCGCCGCGGGAATTGAGCCACCTTCGATTCGACTTCGAACACGCGACCATCGAGCTGGACCATGTGTACGGCTACGGGGACGACGATTGGACGATCTCGGCTGCTCCGGGTCACGATGCGGAGGTGACCGCCGCGTGGGCCGAAGGCCCCTCGGGCGTGCGCAGCGGCCACGACGCGCAGCTGGCGGCCGTGTTCGACGCGCTCGCGGCCGGCACGCCGCCACCGGTGCCGCTGACGGAGTCCCGGCGCACGGTCGAGCTGATCGCGGCGATCTACGCGTCGGCGTTCACCGGCAGGCACGTGGCGCGCGGCGAGCTCGGCCCGGACTCGCCGTTCTACGACCGGATGGACGGGACGGGGGCGCCGTGGGCATGACGCCGGAGCTGACGATCGACAAGTCCTGGCTGCGGGTCGAGGCGGGTGACGTCGAGCTGGCGCGCTACGTGTTCGCGCCGTGGGACGCCCAGCTGGAGTCGCCCCGCCCGTACTTCCATCCACTTCGGACACTCGCGGGCGACGTGGTGTCGCTGTACCGCCCGCACGACCACGTGTGGCACAAGGGGATCGCCTGGTCGCTGCCCAACGTGGGTCCCGCGAACTTCTGGGGCGGCCCGACCTACCTGCGCGGCCGCGGCTACGAGCAGCTGCCCAACAACGGCACGACGCGGCACCTGTCGTTCGACGTGGTCGGCGCGGACTCGGTGACCGAGTCGCTCGAGTGGGTCACCGAGCAGGGCGAGCGCTGGTTCACCGAGACGCGCACGCTGAGTTTCGCCGTGTCGGCGGCGGCCTGGTCGCTGGGCTTCACCACGGAGTTCACCAACGTCACGGACGCGCCGATCGTGCTGGGCAGCCCGACCACCGAAGGCCGGGAGAACGCGGGCTACGGCGGGCTGTTCTGGCGCGGCCCCCGCTCGTTCACCGGCGGCCGGGTGAGCGTGCCGGGCCGCGCGGGTGGCGACGAGCTGATGGGCGTGCGCGCCCCGTGGCTGGCCTTCCTCGGCCGGCACGACGAGCACGGCCGGTCCTCGACACTGGTGTTCACCGCCGAGGACGAGCCGAAGTGGTTCGTCCGCTCGACCCCGTTCGCCGCGGTGTGCCCGGCGCCGTTCTTCGACACCGAGGTCACCGTCGCCCCGGGTGAGACCCGCACCTACCGCCACGCGGTGCACATCGCCGACGGCGACCCGGACCCGGAGTCACTCGTCGGACTCGGCTAGCTCGTCGAGCACGCGCTGGGCGATGGCGAACGCCGAGTTGGCCGCCGGCACGCCCGCGTAGACCGACGTGTGCAGCAGGGTCTCCGAGATCTCCGCGGGGGTCAGCCCGTTGCGGACCGCGGCGCGGATGTGCATCGGGAGCTCGTCGTGGGAGCGCAGCGCGACCAGGGCGGTCAGCGTGATCACGCTGCGGGTGCGGCGGTCCAGGCCCGGGCGCGTCCACACCGAGCCCCACGCCGTCTCGGTGATGAAGTGCTGGAACGGGCGGGTGAGGTCGGTCGTGCCGGCCACCGCACGGGCCACGTGCTCCTCGCCGAGCACCGCGCGGCGCACGTCCATGCCGGACGCGTGCCGCGGGCGCAGGTGGCTCAGGATCAGCGAGGTGAACTCGTCGGGCCGCTCGACGTTGCCCAGGTGGGCCGCCCCGTCGACGATCTCCAGGCGGGCGTGCGGGATCGCGTCGGCTATCCGGCGCGCGTGGTCGGGCGGGGTGGCCTCGTCCTCGGCGCCGGCGATCACCAGGGTCGGCACCGCGATCGTCCCCAGGGAGTCCACTATGGACATCGTCTGGACCGCGGCGCAGCAGGACGCGTAGCCCTCCGCGCTCTGGCTGGTGAACATCTCGCGTAGCCACGCCACCAGCGCCGGGTTCGCCGCGCGGCCGCGCTTGGTCAGCCACCGCCCCACCCCGGCGTCGGCCAGACCCTCCACACCGGACTCGCGGGCGGCCGCGGCGCGCTCGGTCCACATCGACGCCGGGCCGAGCTCCGCGGACGTGCAGCACAGCACCAGCCGGTCCAGCCGCTCGGGATGGTGCTGGGCGAGCCACATGCCGGTCATGCCGCCCAGCGACAGCCCGGCGAGCGACACCCGTGGCAGCTCCAGCCGGTCCAGCAGCGCCAGCAGGTCGCCGCCGAGCTCCTCGAGCGAGTACGGGCCGTCCGGGGCTGGCGAGTCGCCGTGCCCGCGCTGGTCGTAGCGCACGACCCGGAAACCGGCCGCCACCAACGGTTCCAGCTGCGGGTCCCACATCCGCAGGTCGCTGCCCAGCGACCCGGCCAGCACGACCACCGGTCCGTCGTCCGGGCCGGTCACCTCGTGGTGCACCTCGACTGGCATGCCGGCACTCCTCGGCTTCAGCTGAACAGGTCGTGTTCGGTGATCCCGGGCGGCGCGCCGACCCTGGCGAAGTACTCGACGCCGAACGCCTGGGCGAACTGCTCGTCGGGCAGCGCGAGGAAGAACGACTCCTCGCTGATCTGGCTGGCGTGCGCGCGCATGGCCTGCCGCTTGTACGAGGCGTACTTCATCACGTCGACCGCGGTCGTGAGGTCCGCCTCGGCCATCCCGAAGTCCTCGCCCAGCTCCGGCATCTCCGCCTCGACACCGGCCTGCCGCGCCGCCTGCTCCCGGCCGCGGCGCACGTGGTCGCGGTTGATCGTCGACTGGTAGACCCGCGGCGTGCCGGCCAGTTCGGCCGCGCGCACGCCGACGCGGTGCACCTGGATGTGGTCGGGGTGGCCGTAGGCGCCGTGGTCGTCGTAGACGGTGAGCACCTCGGCGTTCTCCTCGCGCAGGATCGCCGCCAGCTTCGCGGCCGCCTCCTCGACGTCGGCGGTCCAGAACGTGCCGGGCACGTCGTTGGTCGGCTCGCCCATCATCCCGGAGTCGGTGTAGCCGAGGAACTCCACGCGCGCCACGCCGAGGATGTCGGCCGCCGCCTGGGTTTCCTTCACCCGCCGCTCCCACAGCTGCTCGCCGTCGTCGAGGAAACCGTCCGGGACCTCGCCGACCTCGCCGCGGGTGGCGACCACCAGGACCACCCGGTGCCCCTCCTCGTAGGCCTTGCGCATCACGCCGCCGCAGGCGATGCATTCGTCGTCGGGATGGGCGTGGAACGTCACGATCGTCGCCATGGCCGCGAACCTACGCGAGCCACGGGCGGGGTGGGCCTGCCAGGATGCCTTCGTGACCGTCGAGATCGTCTACTGCGAGGGCTGGGACCCGGAGACCAGATCGGTCCTGGGGCCGCTGCCCGAGTCGGCCGCACGTGAGCGGGACGCGGCCGGTGAGCAGTACGCCATGGTGTTGTCCGGCGACCGGCCGCGCGTGCTCGTGGAGGTCTGCTGGGCCGCGCACCACGTGGCGGTGTGGCGCCTCGACGAGCAGGGCCGCCGCGACCGCAGGCTGGTGTTCCGCCGCTGGCCGGGCGACCGGCTGATCCTGCTGAAGGCCGAGCAGTGGGCCTACCAGCCGGGCAGCCAGGAGTTCCACCGCGGCGAGCCGTCGTGGAAGGTGCCGTTCTGGCGGGCGAGCTACGAGCCGGACGGCGCGCGGACCGTGTCGGCGGGCAACTGGGATGGCCCGGGCCTCGAGGTGTCCTCGGTCCACCCGGTGCCGGAGTTCGGGCAGTGGGGGCTGGTGGCCGGCGAGCCCGGCCCGCTGGTCGCGCGCGCCGACCCGCCAAAGAGCGAGCCGGTCGATCCGCCGTGGGAGCCGCCGGTGCCGTGCCGGCCGCGGCAGCTGGACGAGACGTTCGCGAAGGGCGCGCGGTTCGAGCTGGACGACGGCAGCGAGGTGGCGGTCGAGCTGACCGGCGGCGGGCAGCTCGCGCTGCCGACCGGGCGGCTGATCGTGGCCGATCCGGACCCGTGGATGCACGAGCAGAAGCCGTTCCTGGAGACCGTCGAGCCGGGCGCGTACCCGCTGCAGGTGTCGGTGATCCGGTTCGTGGACACCCCGGAGCACACCCGGGTCGCGGCGTGCGCGCTGTGGGTGTCGGACCGGCCGACGGCGTCGTGGAACAACGCGTGGCGCGACGGCGAGCACCCGCTGCTGCTGGGCGAGGGCGAGTTCTACGGCGTGGGTGTCGACTCGGGCAGGGTCGCGCTCGTGGACGCGTCGGTGGCGCGGGAGTTCGAGGACACCATCGAGGACGCGTACCCGGAGATGTCGGGGTGGGCGCACGAGCTGGCGGCGCCGTCGGGCGCGAACCTGATCACGGTGTCGGCGGGCTGGGGCGACGGCGCGTACCCGGTGTGGGTCGGCCGAGACGCCGACGGCGAGCTCACCTGCTTCGTGGTGGACTTCCTGGTGCTGGCTCACGCGACGCCGCTGGACTGATCTCCGGGCTGATCTCGGTCGCCAGCGCCTCTTCGGGTGTCGGGTGCGTGACGTCGGGCGTGCGGCTGGGCAGCGTCTCCGGCGCGGGCAGCCAGACGATCACGGCGACGAGCGCTAGCGCGCCGGTTAACGCGAACGCGGCGGTGTAGGACAGCCCGTCGACGAGCAGGCCCGCGGTGACCGGCCCGATCACGGCGCCGATGTCGGCGGACATCTGGAACGCGGCGAGCACCGGCCCGCCGCGACCCTTCGAGCCGATCACGTCGGCGACGGTGGCCTGCTGGGGCGGGGCGAGCAGCCCGGAGCCGAGGCCGCTGACGACGGTGGCGGCGAGGAACAGCGGGACGGAGTCGGTGAAGCCGACCCAGATCGTGCCGCCACCCGCGACGAGCAGGCCGATGATGATCAGCGGTTTGCGGCCGATGGTGTCGGCGAGGCGGCCGGAGATCAGCAGCATGGCGACGTTGCCCGCGGCGAACACGGCGAGCGCGGTGCCGGCGAAGGCGCCGTCGCGGCGCAGGACCTCCTCGACGAACAGCGGCACGAGGGAGACGCGGACGCCGAACACGGCCCAGCCGTTGGCGAAGCTGGAGGCGAGGGCGGCGGTGTAGGCGCGGTGGCGGAGGGCCGCGCGCAGCGTGATCCGCGGGGCCTCGGCGTCGTCGACGGGCGCGGCGAGCGGGGAGTGGCGCAGGAACCACCAGACGATCGCGACGGCGATGAACAGCATCCCGGCGTAGACGAGGAACGGCGCGCGCAGGGAGATCGTGATCAGGCCGCCGCCGAGGAGCGGGCCGGTGACGTTGCCGAGCAGGAAGCCGGTGCCCCACAGCCCGGAGGCACGCCCGCGCAGGTCGGCCGGCGTGACGCGGATGAGCAGGGCGATCGCGGAGACGGTGAACATCGTGGAGCCGATGCCGCCCACGGACCGGAAGAGCAGGAGCTGCCAGTAGTTCGCCGCGAAGGCGCAGGCCCCGGTGGTGATGGCGACGATGGAGATGCCGATGAGATAGACGCGCCGCTCGCCGAGAACGGTGATCAACCGCCCGCTGGCCGGCGCGAACACCAGCCGCGCCACGGCGAACGCGCTGATCACGACCGACGCCGCGGTCACGCTGACGTGGAAGCTGCGCGCGAAGGTGGGCAGGGCGGGCGCGACGAGCCCGAACCCGGCGGCGATGACGAAGTTGGCGGCGACGAGCACCCAGACCTCGCCGGGTAACCGGGTGGCCTTCTTGTCGTCGGCCACCCGCGCTCACCGTCCCCGCATCGTCGTCGCACCCGGTCCGGTTGGCACAACCGCCGATCACCGCCCGGCATTCCGCCAAGACGGTCGCACCCGCCACTGGGAGATGACTATGGCATCACTAAGAGCGCCCCAACCGGGGCGAACAGATCACAGAACCGGGCCACGAGCACGACCCCCGCGCACACGCGCGTGCAGAGCGCAAGAAACGTAGCCCCCACCCTGTCCCGGGGGCACCCCTCAGCGCCAGTCTACCGGCGACCACCGACGAAAAGGCTGGTCAGGCGTGAGCTGTGGACAACTCGACGGGTTGTGGACAAACGGACGGCGCCCCCAACGGAGGGCACCGCCCAGCAAGGAAGTCAGCCGATGTCGCGCCGCCGGAACCCCCACATCCCCACGATCAACAACACCGCCGCGATCACGGTGAGCGACACCAGCGGCATGGCCGACAGCGTGCCGCCCGGCAGTTTCGGGGAGTGGGTGAACGGCGAGAGGTCCATCAGCCACTGCGGCAGCCCCAGCACCGAGCCCAGCTGGCCCAGCACCAGGAACACCGTCAGCGCACCCCAGCCGGCCATGATCAGGCCCGGCGCCAGGCCGAACACCGCCACCGTGATGCCCGTCAGCACCCACACCGCCGGCAGCTGCACCAGGGCCGCCACCACCACGCGGCCGATCTGGCCGTAGTCGCCGACCGCGGCGCCGTGGGCGAAGCCCGCGAACAGGCCGACCGCGACCATCAGCACCGTCGTGCCGGCCAGCGCGACCGCCACGTGCGACCACGCCCAGCGCACCCGCGAGGTGTGCGTCGCGAGCATCGGCTCCAGGCGGCCGGCCGTCTCCTCCGCCCGCAGGCGCATCGCCGCCGAGATGCCGTACGCCGACACGATCAGCCCCAGGATGCCCATCTCCGCCGACAGGAACGCATCCGTCAGGCCCCGCTCGCCGCCCAGCTTCATGATCATGTCGCGGGCCTGCGGCGTGTCGATGAAGTCGCCGACCTGCGAGGCGATGCTGCCCAGCACCAGCCCGCCCAGCGCCACGCCCACCAGCCAGCCGGTCAGCGCGCCCCGGTGCAGCCGCACGGCCAGCGCCAGTGGCGTGGCCAGCCGCGGGGTGGCGGCCGGGCGCCCCGGGCGCTGCGCGAGCAGGCCCGCGCCGAGGTCGCGCCGCGCCACCAGCGCGTACGCGCCGAGCGAGACCAGCACCGCGAACACCACCAGGTACGCCAGCACCCACCACCGGTCGCCGGCGAACGGGCGGACCTGCTGGGCCCAGCCGATCGGCGACAGCCACGACAGCCACGTCGACGTGTCCACACCGGTAGCGTCGCCCGCCGCGCGCAGCAGGTACGCGGCCGCCAGGACCGCCGCGCCGAGGCCGTTCGCGGTGCGCGCGCTCTCCGTGACCTGCGCGGTCACCGCGCCGACGGCCGCGAACGCGATGCCAGCACCCGCCCACGACAGTCCGAACGCGAGCGCGCCGGCTGCCGGCAGGCCCGAGCCGGCGAGCACGAGCGCGGTCAGCAGCGCCAGCACGACCGTCGTGCCCACGGCCAGCAGCAGCGCCGCGGTGAGCGCGGCGTAGCGGCCGACGACGGTGGCGCCGATCATCTCCAGCCGGCCGGACTCCTCCTCGGAGCGGGTGTGGCGCACCACCGTGAAGATCGCGACCAGCGCGACCAGCGCGGCCCCCATCGCGCCGAGCTTGAACATCGACACCGCGCCGAGCGACGTCGGGTCGAACACCCGGCCGTACAGCGCGAGCGTCGCGGGCGTGCCGTTGACGGCCGCCGCGGCGCGCATCCGGGACTCGACCGTGGTGAACAGGCTCTGCGACGCCGCCGCCGAGCTCGCGGCCATCACCACGAACAGCAGGATCCACACGGTCGCGACGATCCGGTCCCGGCGCAGCGCCAAACGCAGCAGCGCGCCCGTGCCGGCGAACCCGTCGCCGCGGGTGGCGGTCGCGGTCCGGACGGGTGCGGGCAGCGCCGCGGTGGTCATCGCGTCACCGCCGCGTGCCGCGCCGTCTCGCCGGCCAGGTCGGACTCGTAGTGGCGCAGGAACAGCTCCTCCAGCGTCGGCGGCTGGCTGGTCAGGCTGCGCACGCCGACATCGGTCAGCCGCCGCAGCACGGCGTCGAGCTCCTTGGTGTCGACGTCGAACTTCACCTGGTTGCCGGAGATCTTGAGGTCGTGCACGCCCGCGTGGTCCGCCAGCCCGTTCGGCGGCGCGGCGAGCTCCGCGGAGATCGACGTGCGGGTCAGGTGACGCAGCTCGGACAGCGTGCCGGTCTCCACCGTGCGGCCCAGCCGGATGATGCTCACCCGGTCGCAGAGGCTCTCGACCTCGGCGAGGATGTGGCTGGACAGCAGCACCGTGCGGCCGCGCTCGCGCTCCTCGTTGATGCAGTCCTGGAACACGGCCTCCATCAGCGGGTCCAGCCCGGAGGTCGGCTCGTCCAGCACCAGCAGCTCGACGTCCGAGGACAGCGCCGCGACCAGCGCGACCTTCTGCCGGTTGCCCTTGGAGTAGGTGCGGCCCTTCTTGGTCGGGTCGAGGTCGAAGCGCTCCAGCAGGTCCGTACGCCGCTTCGGGTCCAGTCCGCCGCGCAGCCTGCCGAGCAGGTCGATCACCTCGCCCCCGGACAGGTTCGGCCACAGCGAGACGTCGCCGGGCACGTACGCCAGCCGCCGGTGCAGGTTCGTGGCGTCGGCCCACGGGTCACCCCCGAGCAGCGTCGCCTCGCCCGCGTCGGCCCGCAGCAGGCCGAGCAGAACCCGGATCGTGGTCGACTTGCCGGCACCGTTCGGCCCGAGGAACCCGTGCACCTCACCGGTGTCCACCGTCAGGTCGAGTCCGTCCAGCGCGCATGTCTGGCCGAACGTCTTGACGAGGCCGGACACGGAGATTGCCGTTGTCATGGTTCAGAACGTACTGTCACTTCACAAAGTTGTGAAGTTAAGAAAACGTATGGACCCGATCGCGACCATGCGGGCGGAGGGGATGATGCGGATCGTGACCGACACCGTGGACGACACCTCGAGCACCGAGGAGCTGGGCCGGTTCGTCGAGCGGTTCGCCCTGATGCTCGTCGAGTCCGGCATCCCGCGCATGCCGGCCCGGGTGTTCGGCGCGCTGCTGATCGCCGAGGACGGCAAGCGGACCGCGGGTGAGCTGGCCGAGCAGCTGCGGGTCAGCCCGGCCGCGATCTCGGGCGCGGTGCGCTACCTCGCGCAGGTCGGTCTCGCTGTCCGCGCCCGCGATCCCGGGGAGCGCCGCGACCACTACGAGGTGTTCGACGACCTCTGGTACGAGGCCTACGCCAACCGGGACAAGCAGCTCGAGCAGTGGGCGGCGCTCATGGCCGAGGGCGCGGCCGTCGTCGGCACCGGCACCAAGGCCGGCGCCCGGCTCGACCAGAGCAGGCAGTTCTTCGACTTCCTGCGCGAGGAGCTGCCCGAGCTGATGGCGCGGTGGCGCGCCTACCAGCGCGAGCACGGTCACGAGGCCGCCGGCGCTGAGTAGGTTGGCGGCGTGACCACCGCGAACCCCGTGCACGAGCTGGCGGACGAACTACTGCGGCTCTCCTTGTCCGCCGACCCCGTGATGGGGACGATCCTCGGCGTCCCCGGCTACGACGACCGGCTCGGCGACCGGTCCGAGCAGGCCCAGCAGGCGACCCGCGCCGCCGCGCTCGACGTCGTCACCCGCCTCGACGCGATCGACCCCGCCCGGCTCGACCCCGACGACGCCGTCACCCGCGCGGCCGTCCTGCACCACGCCCACCAGATGGTCACCGAGATCGACGTGCGCACCGTCGAGTACACGATCACCGACCTGTTCGTCGGCCCGGCCGCCGAGCTCCTCTCGACGCTGCCGATGATCGTGCTGAACGACGCGGCCGACGCCGGCGCCTACCTCGCCCGGCTGCGCGCGATCCCGGCCTACCTCGAGACGGTGGCGCTGCGCCACCGCGACGGCGCCGCCGCGGGTCGGGTGCCGGTCGCGCACCTCGTCGCCGCGGCCGCCGACCACCTCGACCGCTACCTCGCCGCGTCCGAGGACGTGCTGGCCCGCCCGGCTTTCGACGACGCGGCGTTCGACGAGGAGCGGGCCGCTGTGCTCGCCGACGTCGTGCGGCCCGCCTTCGCGAAGTACCGGGACGTGCTGCGCGCCGAGCTGCTCCCGCACGGCCGCGACACCGCCCACGTCGGGCTGTGCCACGTGCCCGGCGGCGACGCGCTGTACGCGGGCCTCGCGCGCATCCACACGACGACCGACCGCACGCCCGAGGAGCTGCACCGCACCGGCCTGAAGGTGACCGCGCGGCTCGCCGACGAGTACGCGGAGATCGGCTCGCGCGTGTTCGGCACCCGTGATCTGGCGGAGATTTTCGCGAAGATGTCCGGTGACCCGGCGATGCGCTGGCGCGACGGCGACGAGCTGCTCGACTCCGCCCGCACCGCGGTCGCCCGTGCCGAGGCCGCGGTGCCCGCCTGGTTCGGCAGGCTCGCCGGCTCACGCTGCAAGGTCGAGGCCGTGTCGGAGGCCGACGCGCCGGGCGCGCCCGCGGCGTTCTACCTGTGGCCGTCGATGGACGGCAGGCGGCCGGGGATCTACTTCGCGAACACCCACCGCGCGCAGGAACGTGACCGGTTCGTGTCGGAGGTGATGGCGTTCCACGAGGGCGTGCCCGGCCACCACTTCCAGATCGCGCTGGCCCAGGAGCTCACGCACCTGCCGCTGTTCCGCCGAGTCGTCACGCCGACCGCCTACGCGGAGGGCTGGGGCCTGTACTGCGAGCGGCTGGCCGACGAGATGGGCCTGTACTCCGCCGACGTCGACCGGCTCGGCATGCTGGCCATGGACTCGATGCGCGCCGGGCGCCTGGTGGTCGACACCGGCATGCACGCCAAGGGCTGGAGCCGCGACCAGGCCGTGGCTTTCCTGCGGGACAACACGCCGATGGGGGAGCTGGAGATCGGCACCGAGATCGACCGGTACATCGCGATGCCCGGCCAGGCGCTGGCGTACATGGTCGGCAGGCTGGAGATCCAGCGCATCCGCGCGGCCGCCGAGAGCCGGCTGGGTCGGCTGTTCGACATCCGCGGCTTCCACGACGTGGTCCTCACGAACGGCCCGCTGCCGCTGGCCGTGCTGGACCAGGTCGTCTGCGCCTGGAATCCCTAGCCGACCTTGGCCGAGTCGAGGATGTCCTGGGCGATGTCGGCGTCCAGCGGCTTCGGGTCGTCCGGCCCGCCCTGGACGTCGCTCACGACCACCAGCATCGCGACACCCGCAGGCTGCCCCTCGTCCTCGAGCAGCACGCCGACGATCGCGACCTCGCCCTTCGCGGCCTCACACTTGGGAATGCTGACCTTCGGGGTGACCGGGGCGGTGATCTTGGCGGCCTTCTTGCCGTCGATCTCGGTCTCCTCCGGCGTGCCGACGTCGACCTTCGCGGTGTCCTTGAAGTAGCCGGTGCCGAACGACTTCGCGAAGTCGGAGACCGTCTTGGCCAGGTCGAGGTCGGCGCCCTCCTTGCTCTGCACGTCGCCGCTGGCCGCGAAGCTACGCACGTAGGAGGCGCCCTGGCAGTCGTAGACGCCGTACTCGGCCGAGCCGGTGAAGTCGACGTCGAGCCCGCTCGACCGCTTCGAGTCGGACTCCTTCCAGTCCGGCGGCACTTGGTAGGTCAGCGACGCGTCGGCGGTGTTGTCGATCGTCTGCCAGCCGTCGCGTCCGTTCGGCTCGGACTCCGACGTCGGGCTGTCCGACGTCGAGGTCGGCTCCTGCTCCTTGCTCGACGTGGCGGGCGGGTTCGCGGTGTTGTCCGGGTCGCCCTTCCGGTTCACCAGCACGATCGCCACCACGGCGCCGACGATGATCACGATCGCCAGCACGCCGAGGATCATCGGCAGCTTCGAGCGCTTCGGCGGCTCCGGGCTGAAGTCCGGGTAGCCGCCGTACGGGTTGTACTGGCCGTACTGCTGCTGCTCCTGCGGGGGCGCGTACTGCTCCTGCGGCGACCACGGGTCGCTGCTGTACGGATTGCCGCCCTGCGCGGGAACACCGCCCGTTTGGTAGGGGCCTGACTGGTAGGGACCGCTCTGGGGATCCTGGCCGCCGGGGCCGTACGGGTACCGGGCGGTGCCCTGCGGGCCGGCGTTGTAGCCGTACGGGTCGGGGTTGTTCGGATCGCCCTGATTTCCCTGGTTCCCCTGGTTCCACGGCGGCTGGTTCCATCCGGTCACACGCTGGACCATAGTCCGCCGGGGTGGCCGTCGTGGACGTTCGCAGAAGTAACGGTGTGCTATCGGAATTCGCGCGCACGTGGGTTTACCACGAACAACTGGCCCCCGCTCGTGACGCTCTGACTGCTCTGAGTATTCTTCCGCCGCCCGATGGGCTCACCTGTCACCCAGACAGGGAGAGATCTTCGCGAGGGCGCAAGGGGCACTTACTGGGGCAAGGAGGGTCATGTCCAGCAGGTTCAGGTTCGTCCGCGCGGGAGCGGGCATCACGGGTGCGGCTGCGTTGCTGATGATGGCTGCGGCCATCCCGGCGTCGGCCGACCCGGCGAGCGGTGTCGTCGACGGCGGCACCGGTGGTTACAACGTCAACGTCGGCGGCGGTGGACTGGGGAACCTCCAGACCAGCCTGATCGGCTTCAAGCTCACCGACGGCACGAAGCTCGGCATGTACTGCGTCGAGATCCACACGAACATCGACCGTGATCACGAGATGGTCGAGCAGCCGTGGGACGAGTACCCGAACGCGAGCTCGCCGTTCCACCAGAACCGCGACAAGATCAACTGGGTGCTGCACAACGGTTTCCCGGTGCGCAGCGCCGACGACCTGGCCGCGAAGGTCACCGAGGGCGGCGCGACGCTGAACGACGGTCTCGACGAGAAGGAGGCCATCGCCGGCACGCAGGCGGCGGTGTGGCACTTCAGCGACGACACCGAGCTCAACCGCGACAACCCGCTGCCGCGTGGTGCTGACGACGCCGCGGCCGCGGACGTCGTGGCGCTGTACGACTTCCTGACCGGTGACGCCAACGTCGGCATCGGCGACCAGCCCACCGCGGCGCTGGCGGTCAGCCCGACCGAGCTGTCCGGCAAGGCCGGCGAGCGCATCGGGCCGTTCACCGTGAACACGACGGGCTCGATCGACAAGCTCACCGCGAACCTGCCCGAGGGCGTCAAGATCACCGACGTCGACGGCGTCGAGCTGGACGCGAGCAAGATCAAGAACGGGTCGCAGCTGTTCCTGGACGTCCCGGCGGACGCCGCCGAGGGCGAGGGCAGCTTCGAGCTGAACGCGTCGGCGAAGGTCGACACGGGCCGGCTGTTCGTCGGCAAGGACTACAGCGAGCACCACAAGACGCAGTCGCTGATCGTGGCGAAGGCCGAGGAGAGCGAGATCTCGGTGTCCGCGGGCGGCAACTGGGTCGAGGCCCCCGCGCCGACCCAGCCGCCGTCGAGCACCTCGGAGACCACGGCGCCGACGACCACGACCACCACGAGCGAGGCGGCCCCGGCGCCGCAGCCGAAGAACACCGGTGGCCTCGCGTCCACCGGTGCGTCGATCCTCGCGCCGGTCGTGATCGGTGTCGTGCTGGTGGGTGCGGGCATCGGCGCCCTGCTGATCCTGCGCCGCCGCCGCGGCAACGCCTGATCGGTTAGTCACCCGATGGTGGCCCTCGCCCGCAATTGCCGGGCGAGGGCCACCGTCGTTCGTAGTACGTTTGGTGCGGCCACCGGTTGATCGTCCGGAGGAGGTAGCGATGGGCATCGACTTCGATGACCTGAAGAACAAGGCTCAGGACCTCGTCGAGAAGCACGGCGACAAGATCGAGCAGGGCGTCGAGAAGGCCGGAGACTTCGCCAAACAGCGCTTCGGCCACGAGGAGCAGGTCGACGGCGTCGTGGACAAGATCCAGGACGCCATCCCCGACCGGCCCACCGACAACGCGTGAGCGGCCAGTCCCGCAAACCGATCATGATGACGTGGCAGGGGACCACCTCGCCACGTCTCGAGTCGGTCCGCTTACTCGTGTCCGACGGCCGCCTGCGCGCCGCGGGCAGGGTCGTCGCCGCCGCGTGTGACAAGCACGAGGCGTACAGCGCGTCGTTCGAGTTCTCCGTCGACCGCAGCGGTGACGTGGGCAAGGGCCTGCTGCGCACCACCACGGCGGAGGAGGAGCGGCACATCTCCGTCGGCCGCACGGAGGACGGCGTCTGGCTCATCGACCACGGCCAGGGCACCGCGCGCGGCGAGTACGACGGGGCGATGGACGTGGACGTGTCCGGCCTGGTGACGTTCACGGCGCTGCCCATCCGCCGGTTAGGCCTGCACCGCCAGCCGTCCACGCACGAGCTGCCGGTGCTGTACGTGTCGATGCCCGACCTCCAGGTCCGGCTCGTCCACCAGACCTACCGCACCGTGTCGGTCACCGACGACGGCGCGGTCATCAACTACACGGTCCCCGACTTCACCGCGGACCTGACGGTGGACCGCGACGGCCTGGTCACCGACTACCCAGGCATCGCCACCCGCGTCTGAGCTGTCCACAACCCACTCACTTGTCCACAAGTTGATCTTGCGACCCCTTATCGTCATGGGCCGCCGGTAGACTGGCCGTGAGGGGAGCCCCCGGGACAGGGTGGGGGCTACGTTTCTTGGGTTCTGCAC
>Ga0164241_10003075_pt1 | contig 17254 bp, 18 predicted proteins | sample OricomyardsoilBY_FD_108780 | JGI IMG/M metagenome (GOLD analysis project Ga0164241, IMG submission 108780) | Backyard soil microbial communities from Emeryville, California, USA - Original compost - Back yard soil (BY) | ecosystem: Environmental > Terrestrial > Soil > Unclassified | place: USA...
CGCGAGCTCTTCGGGCGCGTCGACGCTGCGACGATCCCCGTGCCGACGCTCGGTCATCTTCGTCTCGCCCGGGAGTTTCTTGATCGCCGCGTCCATGTGCTGGTGGCGATGCCGATGGGGGTCTCGCTTGACGAAGCCGACGAGATGCTGCGGCTGGCGGAGGCCCACGGTGTCGTGCTGGCGGTGGGGCACACGGAGCGGTTCAACCCCGCGTTTCAGGCCGCGCTTCCGGTGCTGCAGCACCCGCGATTCATCGAAATCCACCGGCTCAGTGGTTTTCCGGAGCGCAGTCTCGACATCGACGTCGTCTTCGACGTGATGATTCACGATCTCGATATCATTCTGGCCGTGGATGCGAGCGAGGTCACCGGGATCGAGGCAGTCGGGGTCCCCGTGCTGACGCCGCGTTTCGATATCGCCAACGTGCGCGTCAAGTTCGCCTCCGGGTGCATCGCCAACATCACGGCGAGCCGCATCAGCCGTGACAAGGTTCGCAAGGCCCGCTACTTCCAGCCGGATCGCTACGTGTCGATCGACTTCGCGGCGCAGGAGCTCGAGGTCTGGCGTCTCGAGTCGCGTCCGGGCGAACGGCCGCTCATCGAGGGCGGGCCGGTTGCCGTTCAGCGCGACGAACCGCTCGGGCGGGAACTCGCGGACTTCGTGGCCGCCGTGCGCGACGGCCGGGCGCCAGGCGTTCCCGGAGACGCCGGACGCCGCGCGCTTGCGCTGGCGACGCGCGTCGCGGAGGCCATCGCCGGCGCATCGGCCTGATCATCATGTTTTCCGATATCAACTCCTTCATTGCCGAGCTCGAACGCCGCCGTGAACTGGTTCACGTGGCCGAGCCGCTCAGCCCGGATCTCGAAATCGCCGCCGTCATCGATCGCGTCAGCAAGTCGCCTGGCGGCGGCCCCGCACTGGTCTTCGATCGTCCCGCCGGCGCCTCGATGCCCGTCGCCGCGAATCTGTTCGGATCGATGTCGCGCATGTGTCTCGCGCTCGGCGTGGACCGGCTCGACGATCTCGCCGGGGAAATCGATGAGCTGACAACGCCGCCGATGCCGAAAGGCTTCATGGACGCGATCAGGCTCATGCCGCTGGCCAGCCGGCTCACGGACCTGATGCCGAAGACGGTGAAGGACGCGCCGTGTCAGGAAGTCGTGAAGATGGACGGCGGCCTCGACGAACTGCCGGTGCTCCGTACCTGGCCGGACGATGGCGGGCCATTCATCACGCTGCCGCTCGTGATCACACGCGATCCGGAGACGGGGATGCGGAATATCGGCACGTACCGGATGCAGGTGTACGACCGCCGCACTACGGGCATGCACTGGCAGCGTCACAAGGGCGGCGCGCAGCACCACCGCGTGGCCGAGCGCATGGGCAAGCGGCTCGAGGTGGCTGTCGCACTGGGCGCCGACCCGGTGTTGATTTACTCCGCCACCGCACCCATGCCGGAAGGGCTCGATGAGTTGATGCTGGCTGGCATCATCGGCAAGCGGCGCGTGGAAATGGTCAAGTGCCGGACGGTCGACCTCGAAGTGCCGGCCAATGCGCAGATTGTTCTCGAGGGGTACGTCGAGCCCGGCGAGCGGCGGCGCGAGGGCCCGTTCGGGGACCATACAGGCCTCTACTCGCTCGCCGACGATTTCCCGGTGTTCCACCTGCAATGCGTCACGATGCGGAAGAATCCGATCTATGTGACGACCGTTGTCGGGATTCCGCCGATGGAAGATCTCTACCTGGGCAAAGCCAGCGAGCGCATCTTCCTGCCGCTCATCCGCAAGACGCTTCCCGAGATCGTCGACATGCACTTTCCGGCCGCGGGCATCTTCCACAACATCGTGCTCGTCTCCATCGACAAACGCTACCCGGGACACGCGCGAAAAATCATGAGCGCGTTCTGGGGACTGGGGCAGCTCATGTTCTCCAAATGCATCGTCGTCGTCGACAAGGACGTCGACGTGCAGAACGAGGCGGAAGTCGCCTGGATTTGCGGCACGCACGTCGATCCGTCGCGTGACATCGTGATCACGACCGGCCCGGTCGACGACCTGGACGATGCCGCCATTCAGCCGTCGTTCGGCGGGAAAATGGGAATCGACGCCACGCGCAAGTGGCCATCCGAAGGCGTGACCCGCGAGTTCCCGAAACGGCTCGTGACGACCGACGCGGCGCGCCGGCGCGCCGAGGACATCTGGAAGAAGATCAGCGATGACAGCGGCAAGCGTTAGCCTCACCGATCTCGAGCAGAAAGTCGCGGCGGGTACGCCGTTCACGCGTGCCGATGCCGAGCGGCTGATGGCGTCGGTCGATCTGATTCGCATCGGGATGCTCGGGCAGGCGGGGCGGCAGCGCCGTGCGAACGACGAGGTGACCTTCCTGCGGGTGACGCTGGTGTCCGGCGGCGTCGTGCCGGACGACCGTGGGGACCCCGGTGAAGTCAGGCTCATGTCGCTTCCGCACACCGTGGAGGCTGCCCTGGCACACGTGGAGCGTGCGTCGGCGTTTGCCGCCGGCACTCCGGTGTCCGGCTACGGCGTGACGGAATTGCTGGATCTGTCCGGTCATGATCGCGCGGGTCTTGCGGATGTTGCCGCGCGTCTGCGGGGAGCCGGGCTCGAAGCGGTTGCCGAATTCGAGATCGACGCCTTCGAGACGACGGAGGAGGCGGTGGACGTCGGCGAGGCGATCGAGCGCGGCGGGCTTGGCGTGTGGCGACTCACGGTGGGGCGTGCGGGCCCATCCGACCGCCTCGCGCTGATCGAACGTGCGTCGGAGCTCTCGCGCGCACTGCGGACAGTGCGTGCCTTCGCGCCATTGCCCCGGCACGACGCACCGGAAAGTCCGTCGACGGGATATGACGACGTCCGGACGATCGCGGCGGCGCGACTGCTCTGCGAGCAGATCGCGGCGATCCAGGTGGACTGGCCGCTGTACGGGCCGAAGCTGGCGCAGGTCGCGCTGGCGTACGGGGCCAACGACATCGATGGCGTCTCTGCCGTGGATGATCCGGAGCTCGGCGCACGCCGCGCTCCTCGGCAGGACATCGTGCGCCAGATTCAGGCGGCCAACTGTGTGCCCGTGGAGCGGAACGGGCGCGGTGAGCGCCGGCCGTGACGTCCCGAGTGATCCGGCTGGGGGCGGTCAGCTACCTGAACGTGCGTCCCCTCGTCTACGGTCTGGAGGCGCGCCGCGATCTGATCAGCCTGCGGTTTGACGTCCCCGCCATCTGCGCCCGGCTGCTGGCCGACGGCGAGATCGATCTCGGGATGGTTCCGTCGATTTCATGGCTCGATCGGCCCGGCGATCGGATCGTGCCCGGTGTCTGCATCGGATCGGAGGGGCCGGTGGCGTCCGTGGCATTGTTCACGAGAAAGCCGATGGCCGATATCCGCACGATCGCGCTCGATACGTCGTCGCGAACGTCGGCGGGTCTGGTGAAGATTCTCTGCGCCAGGCGGTTCGACATTGCGCCGGGATTCATCGACGCGGCGCCCGATCTGCCCGCCATGCTCGCGGTGGCTGACGCGGCACTCCTCATCGGAGATCCGGCATTGTTCGTCGATCATCGCGCGCACGGTGCGGAGAAGATCGATCTGGGAGCCGAGTGGACGGCGATGACCGGATTGCCATTCGTCTGGGCGTTCTGGTCCGGTCCGGCCGGTGCGATCGCCCCGTCCGACGTCGAGGTGCTCGTGCAGGCGGCGCATGACGGGATGGCGCACGCCGATGCGATTGCCGGGGATTACTGCCAGAGCACGCCGGAACGGATTCCGATGGCCGCGCGCTACCTGCGCGAGAACCTGCGCTTCGATCTCTCGCCGCGAGCCATCGAGGGACTCGAGACGTACTACAGAGAAGCCGCCGCCGTTGGGTTAGTTGCCCAGGCGCGCCCGCTCGAGTTCTTCGAGAGGGATGCGCGATCATGATCGACCTCGATCTCCTGCTGGACTATCACTACTGGGCGCGCGATCGGATGTTCGCCGCGCTGGCGCGGCTCTCGCCGGAAGCGTACGCGGCCGATCGCGGCAACAGCTTTCGATCGATCCGCGACACTGTCGTGCACGTGTATTCGGCGGAGTGGTCCTGGCATTCGCGCTGGCGGGGGCATTCACCGTCGGCACATCTCTCGCCTGAGGCCTTTCCGGATGTGGCCGCCATCCGATCCGCCTGGCTGGAGCTCGAGCCTCAGGTCAGGGCCTTCGTCGGCGGGCTAGGTTCGCACGACCGCGAACGCGTGTTCGACTATTTCGCGTTGAATGGGACGCCGCAGCAGTCGGTGTTCTGGCACATGGTGCAGCACGTCGTGAACCACGCGACGTATCACCGGGGGCAGGTCACGACCATGCTGAGGCAGGCTGGCGCGGAACCGCCGAAGAGCATGGACCTCATCACGTTCTATCGGGAACGCGGGACACCGGACGTCCGGCCGGACAGCGGCCGGCCATCGGGCGTCCGCGAGGCTCCCGGACATCCGGTGTCTTAGACTATGGCCGTGGCCGATCTCGCCGCCCGCGTCTCCAGAGGGGAGCGTCTCAGCTTCGCCGACGCGCATGAGCTGTACGTGTCGGCGCCCACCGCGCTCCTCGGCCGGCTGGCAGATGACGTCCGGCGCCGCAAGCATCCGGGCGACGTGGTGACGTACATCATCGACCGGAACGTGAACTACACGAACGTCTGCGTGGCGCGCTGCCGGTTCTGCGCGTTCTACCGTCCGGTCGGGTCGGACGAAGGCTACACGCTCGGGTTCGACGAGATTTTCCGGAAAATCGAAGAGACGATCCGTCTGGGTGGCGTCCAGTTGCTGCTGCAGGGTGGTCACAACCCGGATGTGCCCCTCCGCTGGTATGAGGATCTCTTCCGCGAGGTCAAGACGCGGTATCCGGACTTCAAGCTTCACGCGCTTTCGCCGCCGGAAGTCCTCCATATCTCGCGGCTGTCGCAATTGCCCGTGCCCGAGGTGATTGGGCGGCTGGTCGGGGCCGGTCTCGACAGCATTCCCGGCGGCGGCGCGGAGATCCTGGTCGATCGGGTCCGCAGGATTCTCAACTGCTACAACAAGGCCACCGCCGACGAATGGCTGGACGTCATGCGGCACGCGCATCTTGCCGGTCTGCGAACGACGGCCACGATGATGTACGGAACCGTTGAGACGGTGGAGGAGCGCCTGGAGCACCTGTTCCGGCTGCGGGGCCTCCAGGACGAAACCGGCGGCTTCACGGCCTTCATCACGTGGAGCTTTCAGCCGCACCACACCGAACTCGGCGGCATCGAAGCGACCGGCATCGAGTACCTGCGGACGCTGGCAATGGCGCGCCTCGTGCTCGACAACTTCGACAACCTGCAGGCGTCCTGGGTGACGCAGGGCGGCAAGGTCGGGCAGCTGAGTCTCGCGTACGGCGCCAACGACATGGGCAGCGTGATGATCGAAGAGAACGTCGTCCGCGCTGCCGGCGCCGAGTACTGCATGGACGAGTTCGAGGTCGTGCGCAACATCGAGAACGCCGGCTTCACCGCCAAACGGCGGAACATGCACTACGACATTCTGGGCGACCCCATCTTTCGCGAGCGCGAAGTTCCGCGCATGCTCGAGCTGGCCGTGGCGCGCGCCGATGGCTCAACGGGCGAAGCCGACGACCTGCGCGGCTACGAGGCGCGGAGCGCGGCCGCCAGACGCGCGCGCTCGAGCGGCGCCGCGGACTGACGCCGGCTGCGCCTTCCACGGCGTAGACGATCTGCGCGACTGTCATGCCGGTGACCTTCACCATTCGGGCCCGCTGGATTCTTCCCGTCGACCGGCCGCCGATCGATGCCGGATGGATCGCCGTCGAGGACGGCGTCATCGCGTCCATCGGCAGCGGCCCGGCACCCGTCGGCTCACGCGATCTCGGTGACGTGGTCGTCATGCCGGCGCTCGTCAACGCGCACACGCATCTCGAGCTGAGCTGGATGGCAGGCCGCGTGCCGCCCGCGCCGTCGATGGACGCGTGGATTCGCACGCTGCTCGAACTGCGCCGCGGCGCGCCTCCCGCGCCTGACGTGGAACGCCAGGCCGCGCTCGAAGCTGCCGCCGCAATGCGCGCGACCGGGACGGCCCTTGTCGGCGACGTGTCGAACACGCTTGGCGTGGTCGATGTCCTGACGACGGCGGGCCTGAACGGCGTCGTGTTTCACGAGTTGATTGGTTTTCGCGACGCGCATATTGCCGCGACATTGCGAGAGGCGGCGGCCCGCGCGGAGGAGAGCGAGCGTGCCGCGCGCGCACGAGGGGCCACCGTGCGTGTGGTCCTCGCCGCCCACGCTCCTTACTCGGTGTCTCCGGCGCTGATCCGCGAAATCGCCGCGCGGCGTGCGGGCGGTCCGCTCACGATCCATCTCGGCGAGTCGGCCGAAGAAATCGAGTTCCTGCGTCATGGCACCGGGGCCATGCGGCAACTGCTCCAGGACCTGGGGGCCTGGACGGACGACTGGCATTGTCCGCGCAGCGATCCCGCCGAGTACATCCACCGCCTCGGCTATCTGAAACGCGGTCTGCTCGCCGTCCACGCGGTTCATCTGCGCGACGATGCCCTGGAACGGCTGCGCGCGGCGGGTGCGTTCGTCGTGACGTGTCCGCGCAGCAACATCCGGGTCGGCGCCGGCATGCCGCGCGTCTCGCACTTCTACGCGTCTGGTGTTCCCGTGGCCATCGGCACCGACAGCCTGGCGTCGGTCGAGACGCTGAACCTGTTCGACGAGCTTGCCGAACTGCGCCGGATCGCGCCGGACGTGTCCGCCGCGTCGCTGCTCGAGAGCGCGACCCGCGTCGGGGCAGAGGCTCTGGGGTTCGGCGCGACGCACGGCACGATCACGGCGGGCAAACGCGCCGCGCTCGTCGCGGTCGACGTTCCGGCCGCGGTCGGCGATGTGGAAGAATACCTGGTTGGCGGTGTGCCGTCCTCGGCCATCCACCGCCTCGACGACTGAGATGATCGCGCGCCTCCAGACGTACGCTTCCTTCGTGCGGATCAGCCATTCCGTGTTCGCGCTGCCGTTCGCGCTGGCCGGTGCGCTGCTCGCGTCTCGCCTCGCGCCCTTCACCTGGATCAGGCTGGTCTGGATCGTCGGCTGCATGATCGCGGCGCGCAGCGCGGCCATGGGCTTCAATCGGCTGGTGGATGCGGCGTTTGACGCCAGGAACCCCCGCACCGCCATGCGTGAATTGCCGCGCGGTGCGATGTCCCGGAAGGAAGCCGTCGCGTTCGTCGCCGTGTCGTCGGCGGCCTTCGTCGGTATGGCCGCCGAACTCGGCCGGACGTGTCTGCTGCTCTCGCCCGTCGCGCTCGGCATCGTGTTCTGGTACTCGCTCGCCAAGCGTTTTACGAACTACACGCAGCTCTTTCTGGGGCTGGCGATGGCGGTCGCACCGGTCGGCGGATGGATCGCCATGAACGGCCCGGCGCGGCTCGAGCCCTGGGCCCTTGGGCTCGCGATCGGCATGTGGGTCGCGGGGTTTGACGTGCTCTATGCCTGTCAGGACGTCGAGTTCGATCGCCGTGAGGGCCTGCGGTCGATCCCCGCGCGGTTCGGAATCCCCGCCGCGTTGACGCTGTCCCGGATCATGCACGCCCTCGCGGTGCTGGCCCTGGGCGCGGTCGGATTTCTGGCGGGGCTCGGCAGGATTTACGGCCTGGGCGTTGCGCTGGTGGCGGCGTTGCTGATCTACGAGCAGTCGCTGGTGCGTGCGGACGACCTCTCCCAGGTCAAACGCGCATTCGACCTGAACGGCTGGGTCGGGCTGCTGTATCTCGCCGCCACGGCAACGGATATCCTCCTTGGCTGATCGCGCATTGGCCGCACCGGGCCGCAGGCGTCTCGCCGTTGGTGTCACCGGCGCGAGCGGGGCGATCTATGCTGTCCGCACGATTGCGGCGCTCCTCGCGCTGGGATGCGAGCTGGAAATTGTGTTCAGCGACTACGGGCGCCGGCTGCTGATGGACGAGCTCGGTCCGGAAGCCCGCGTCGACCGTCTGCAGCAGTTGCTGGCCGAGCGCTACGGCGAAGGCGTCAGCCGCGGATCGTTCGTGATCCACAGCAACCGGGATCTCGGGGCGACACTGGCCAGCGGCAGTCACCGCTGCGACGGGATGGTCATTGTGCCGTGCTCGATGAAGACGCTGGCGGCCGTCGCGCACGGGCTCTCACGCAGTCTCATCGAACGCGCGGCCGACGTGATGCTCAAGGAAAAGCGGCGCCTGGTGATCGTGCCCCGCGAGACGCCCATGAGCCTGCCCGAACTGCGCAACCTCGTGCTCTGCGCGGAAGCCGGGGCGATGATTCTGCCGGCCATGCCGGCGTTCTATCAGAAGCCGCAGACAATCGACGACCTTGCCGACTTTCTCGCCGGCAAGATCCTGAACGGGCTCGGGTTCGAACAACAGCTCTTCCCGGCCTGGGATCCGCGGTGACGGTTTCTCTTTCCAGGGAGCCGGCCCGTATTGCCGGCATGTTCGACGCGATCGCCCGCCGGTACGACGCGCTGAACCACATCCTCAGCGCAGGGCTCGACCGCCGGTGGCGCCGCGAGGCCGTTCGCGCGCTGGCGCTCAGCCCGGGCGATCGGGTGCTCGACATGTGCACGGGCACGGCCGACCTTGCCATTGAAGCGGCGACCTCGACCGCCGGCCACGCCGGACAGGTCATCGGCATCGATTTTTCGAGCGAAATGCTCAAGCTCGCCCAGCGAAAGGTCCGCGACCGCGGACTCGCGGGGCGGGTCCATATTGCCCGCGGCGATGCGACCCGCATGCCTGTGGCGGACGCCGCCATGGATGCGGCGATGGTCGGGTTCGGCATCCGAAATGTGCTCGATCCGGCCCGGACCTGTGCCGAGTTCCACCGCGTGCTTCGTCCGGCGGGGCGCCTCGCGATCCTCGAGTTCGGGATGCCGCGCATTCCGGGTATTCGCGCTTTGTACTTCTGGTACTTCCAGCACGTGCTGCCGCGGGTCGGACGACTGATATCGCGCCATGGCGATGCCTACAGTTATCTCCCGCTGTCGATGATGGAATTTCCGGCCGGTGACGCGTTTGCGGCCATGCTGAAAACGGCCGGCTTCGCCGACGTGCGCTATCGGTCTCTCGCGCTCGGTCTTGTGTACCTGTACATCGCACGCAAGCCGGCGACACCCTGAACCGGGGGAAAGGGCGTTTCAGGCCGGCAATCAGACTGCGCGCGACGCCCGCTCGTCTGATACGACGCGGCGATTTCCGCGCGCCATTGCAACCCGGTCCCTTCCGTCGTGCCGTCCGCCGCGTAGCAAGCCTCGACAGGCGGGTCGTATACTGCCAATAAGTCGCTGATGTACTTAGACTTCGCGGATCATCGCCCCGAAACGCCGCGCGTGATCGCGCCGCTCTCCGCGCGGGAAGGCGTGCTGATTTCTCTTGTCGTTCACCTGCTCCTGCTCATCTTCATCATCCTCGCGCCATCCAGATGGTTCGAACCGTCCGAGGCGGCGGTTCCCGTCCAGCCGGTGGAGCCGCCGATGCGATACGTGCAGCTGGCGCCGTCCATTGACCGGGCGGAATTGGCCAGGCGCCTGGGAGAGGATGTCGAACAGCGCCCGCCGACCGTGACGCGCGAACCGGCGCCGCAGCTGCAGAATCCGACCCCGCCTTCGCGCGAATTGCGCGACCGGCCGGACAGCACCCCGAATGTTCGGCCTGCGGGTCCGGAGAACCAGCAGCCAGCTCAGCCGGCGCCCGAGCCGCAGCAACCGCCCGCCGCGGACATGGGCGCTCAGCCGGCTCCGGAGTCGCCGCGGGTGCCCTCGCTGCTGGCATCCGGCAGCCTTGGACGCGACCTTCGGAACCCGCAGCGATACGTGCCGAACCAGACGGTCGAAAGTCTCCGCGGCGGCAACACGGACCAAGGCGAGGCGGACATCCAGTTCGACAACAAGGGCATCGACTTCGGGCCGTGGCTGCGGCGGTTCAGGATTCAGGTGCGGCGCAACTGGTTGATCCCGCAGGTGGCCGAGCTCGCCCGCGGCGATGTCATCCTGCAGTTCGACGTGCTTCGCAACGGGATCATCACGGACCTGCGGGTCATCAAGCCGGCGGGGATCGAAGCGATGACCATAGCGGCGGTGAACGCGATCAAGCTGTCGAATCCAGCGCCGACGCTGCCTGCCGACTATCCGGACGATCGCATCCAGTTCACGGTGCACTTCTACTACAACATGCCGATCCGGGAATGAAGCTGGTCGCGATCGTCGGTCCGACCGCGAGCGGGAAGAGCGCGCTCGGTGTCGCTCTGGCCCTTGCCTCGGGCGGGGAAGTCATTGCGTGCGATTCCACCGCCGTCTATCGCGGCCTGGACATCGGCACCGACAAATTGCCGCCCGCGGAACAGGGCGGCGTTCCTCATCACCTCGTGGACGTCGCCGATCCCACCGAGGTGTATTCGGCTGCGCGCTTCGCGCAGGACGCGGCGCGCGCCGCACGCGAGATTGCCGCACGTCGTCGCGTCCCGATCCTCGTCGGCGGGACCGGCTTCTACTATCGCGCGCTCGTCCGCGGTCTGTTTCCCGGGCCGTCGAGAGATGAGTCGTTGCGCGCGCGCCTCGAACGCGTTGCCGACGCGCGCGGCGTCGAATCACTGCACCGGTGGCTGTCGCGCGTCGACGAACCGTCCGGCGTGCGGATCCAGCCTCGCGACCGCAAGCGTATCATCCGCGCGCTCGAGGTGTACCTGCTCACCGGCCGGGCGCTCAGCGGTCATTTCGCCGAAACTGTCTCGCCCCTTCCGGAGGCCGACGTGCTCACGATTGGCCTCCAGGTGCCTCGCGCCGAACTCGCCGCGCGTGTTTCCCACCGGGTCGACAACCAGTTTGCGCGCGGCATCGTGCAAGAAGTGGAGGCGCTCATCGCGCGCGGCGTGCCCGCGAGCGCCCATGCCTTCAGCGGCCTCGTGTACCGCCAGGTCCTCGAACTGCTGCAGGGCGTCCGCGACGAACGCGCGACGCGCGAGCTCATCGTGCGTGAAAACCTGCGGTACGCGAAGCGCCAGCTCACCTGGTTCCGCAAGGAACCTGGCGTTCAGTGGTTCGACGCCACCAACCCGGACACACATGCGCGCGCGCACGCGCTCGTCAAGAGCTTCCTGACTTCCTGACTACCGCCGCGCCTTTCTGGCCGTCACATCCTGCGCCGTAAGCCGTAAGCCGTGAGCCGTAAGCCGTAAGCCACGATAGACTTTCCCGATGCCGACCATTCGCGAGCAACTCGAGGCGCGGGAACAGGAATTTCTCGCCGCTGCGGCCGCTCACAGCTCGGCCAGTCGCGGGCGAGTGCGGCCGGAGTCCGAGGATCCCATCCGGCCCGCGTTTCAGCGCGATCGCGATCGCGTCATCCATTCCAAGGCATTCCGCCGGCTGAAGCACAAGACGCAGGTGTTCTTTGCGCCGACCGGCGACCACTACCGGACGCGGCTGACCCACACGCTCGAGGTGTCGCAGATCGCCAGAAGCATCGCGAAGGTGTTGCGCCTGCACGAGGAACTCACAGAGGCGATCGCGCTCGGTCATGACCTCGGGCATCCGCCGTTCGGCCACGCGGGCGAACGCGTCATCGACCAGCTGGTCCCGGGCGGCTTCAGCCACTACGAACAGAGTCTGCGCATTGTCGACGTCCTGGAGAACGGTCGCCAGGGGCTCAACCTCACGTGGGAAGTGCGCGATGGGATCGCCCGGCACTCGAAGGGAAAGCACGGTTTGCCTGTTGGGGCCCCCAAAGCGGATCGCGCCAGTACGATCGAAGGGCAGATCGCCCGCGTGGCCGACATCATCGCCTACGTCAATCACGACATCGATGACGCGATCCGGGCGGGGGTGCTCGACGCGGGTGCCCTGCCGGCGGGGCCGTCGTCGCTGCTCGGACGGACCTCTTCTCAGCGCATCAACACGATGGTGACCGACGTCGTGCACCGGACGCTCGAAGCGGACCTGTCGGAGATCCGCATGAGCGACGAAATCCTCCAGGCGACCCTCGAGTTGCGCAGCTTCCTGTTCGAGGCCGTCTACGAGAACCCTCGCGCCACAGCTGAATTCAAGAAGGCCTCTGGCGTCCTCGGGGGCATCTGGGAGAGCATCCGGACCCGGCCGGATGCCTACCTCGACCGGACCACCATCGACCAGGAAGGGCTCGATGCCGCGGCACGGGATTTCGTGGCTGGCATGACCGACCGCTACGCCGTGGCCCTGTTCGAGGAGCTGTTCGTCCCCAGATCCTGGAGCGTTTAGGAGGGCTCTCGGCTCTGGGCGTTGGGCTTTAGGCTGGCTTCTGGCGCCCCAAAGCCCAAATGCTAGGCCCAAAGCCCAAAGGCAAGAGCCCAAAGCCTGCATGCTAAGATTGGTGGTTCCCAGCAAGTCCGGGAGTCGCACCATGAGCATGTTTCTCGAAGTCAGCCGGCTGAGGCCGGGGAGCGAGACGGTCACCCGCCGCTTCGAGCCCTCGGAATTTGCCTCCAATGACGGTGATTTCGTGGTGTCCGCCCCTGTCGAGTTCACGGCGGAGGTTCGGAAGGACGAGAAGAAGATCCGGCTGGTCGGCCGGATCCGGACGACGCTGACGACCGAATGCAGCCGGTGTCTCGAGCCGTTCGTGATTCCCGTGGACGCCGCGATCGACACTTTGCTGCTGCCGGCCGCGCCCGAGGCAGTTGCAGGGGAACACGAGGTGCAGGCCGAAGATCTCGGCGTCTCGTTCTATCGGGACGACATCATCGACCTCGGCGACATTCTGCGCGAGCAGTTCTATCTCGCGCTGCCGATGAAACCGCTGTGCAGGCCTGACTGCCACGGTCTTTGTCCGGTTTGCGGCATCAACCGCAACCATGAGTCCTGCACGTGTCAGTCCGAGTGGACTGATCCGCGGCTGGAAGGGCTCAAGCGCTTTGTTCAGGAGTGAGGAAGCACCGACGTCATGCCGAATCCCAAACGCCGCCACTCGAAGACCCGCACGGCGAACCGTCGTACCCACGACGCGCTCAAGCCCATCGGCACGAGCGAATGCCCGCAGTGCCATGAGCTGAAGCTGCCGCACACCGTCTGCAAGAACTGCGGGTACTATCGCGGTCGCCAGGTTCGGGCGGTCGACGAGGACTAACGGTCCGCGCGACCGCTGTTGATGACTCCCGTCATCGCCGTTGACGCGATGGGAGGCGATCGCGCGCCCGCCGTCGTCGTCGATGGTGTCGTCCAGGCCGCCGGCCGTCTCGACATCGAGATTGCTCTCGTGGGCCGGCGCGCCGAACTCGAGACCGAGCTCGCGCGCCACGGCGAGGCGCGTCTCGACCGCATCCGGCTGGTCGATGCCGGCGAGGTCGTCGCGATGCACGAGGCGCCGCTGGCGGCGCTGCGGCGCAAGCCGCGCGCGTCGATTCGGGTCGCAGCTGAGCTCGTCCGCACAGGCGCGGCATCCGCGCTCTTCAGCGCCGGCCACTCGGGGGCGACCGTCCTTGCGGCGCACGGCGCGCTCGGCATGATTGCCGGCATCGATCGGCCGGCGCTCGCCGTGACGTACCCGACACATCAGGGCGCCGCGCTGTTGCTCGACGCCGGCGCCAGCCTCGAGTGCCGGCCCGATCATCTCGTGCAGTTTGCCCGCATGGGGACGACATACGCACGTGTGGCGATGGAGATCGACCGGCCGCGCGTGGGGCTGCTGTCGATCGGCGAGGAGGCCGGCAAGGGCACCGGTTTGGTCCGGGACGCACACGCGCGCCTCGCCGGCACGTCGCTCAACTTCATCGGCAACCTCGAGGCGCGCGATCTGTTCACCGGGCGCGCCGATGTCGTCGTGTGCGATGGCTTCACGGGGAACATCGCGCTGAAGGTCGGTGAGGGGCTCGTGGACGCCGTCGGCCGGATGCTGGCTGACGAGCTGGGCGCCGCCGTCACCTCGCAGATTGGCGCGCGACTCACGCGTCATGCCTTCGAGCGGTTCCGGCAGCGCGTGGATTACGCCGAGTATGGCGCGGCGCCGCTGCTCGGTCTTGCCGGCCTCGCGCTCGTCGGCCACGGCCGGTCATCGGCGCGCGCGATCGAGAACGGCATCGCGATGGCCGCGCAACTGGCCGCCGATCGCATGGTCGAACGCGTCTCCGCCGACTTCTGTGCGGCGTGACGAGTTGCGCCACCCTGCGCCCTGTGTTGAAGTAGGCGGGTTGCCATGAGCACGATGGAGGGCCGAGTGGCCCTGGTCACCGGTGCGTCGCGCGGCATAGGACGCGCGGTGGCCACCGCCCTTGCCGCGCGCGGCGCGACGGTCGTTGCGGCGGCTCGCGGCGACCACGCGGCAGGCACCGCGTCGGAGATCGGCGGCCTGGGCGGACGCGCGGAAGCCGCCGCGCTCGACGTCACCGACGAGGCCGCCGTGCACGCGCTTGTGGCGGATATTGTTTCGAGGCACGGCCGCATCGACATCCTGGTGAACAACGCGGGGATCACGCGCGACCAGCTCATGTTGCGCATGAAGCGGGAGGACTGGGACGCCGTGATCGCCACCAACCTCACGGCGGCGTATGGCTGCGCGCAGGCGGTGCTGAAGCCCATGGTCAAGCAGCGGGCGGGACGAATCGTGAACCTGACGTCCGTTGTCGGGCAGTCCGGCAATGCGGGCCAGGTCAACTACGCCGCGTCCAAGGCAGGCCTGATCGGGTTCACGAAGGCGCTTGCGCTGGAAGTCGCCTCGCGTAATATCACGGTGAACGCGGTGGCCCCGGGCCTGATCGACACCGACATGACGCGCGCGATCTCCAAGGATGCGCATGAGGACTGGGCCGCGCGGATTCCGCTGAAGCGCCTGGGGACGCCGGAAGATGTGGCCGCCGCCGTCGTGTTTCTGGCCTCGGACGAGGCAGCGTATATTACGGGGCACGTACTCGCCGTCAACGGCGGGATGTACATGTAGGATTCAGGAGGACTGAATGGCAGTTTCGGATCAGGTCAAGAAGATCATCGTTGAGCAGCTCGGCGTCGATGAAGAGGAAGTGACGCCCGACGCGTCGTTCGTCGACGATCTCGGCGCGGATTCGCTGGACACGGTCGAACTCGTCATGGCCTTCGAAGAAGAATTCGGCATCGAGATCCCGGACGAGGACGCCGAGAAGATCACCCGCGTGAAGGAAGCCATCGAGTACATCGAAGGCCACGCCAAGAAGAAGTAGGCGGGCGACGTGCGGCGAGTAGTCGTCACCGGTGTCGGCCTGGTTTCACCGGTCGGCATCGGGACGGAAACGAACTGGGAGACGCTCTGCGCGGGCCGCAGCGGGATTGGTCCGATCACGCATTTCGACGCGTCCGGATTTGCCGCGCGCATCGCCGGTGAGGTCAAGGGATTCGATCCGCTGAATTACTTTGACCGCAAGGACGTCAAGAAGATGGACGTCTTCATCCAGTTCGCGGTCGTTGCGGCGGAAATGGCGGTCAAGGACGCCGCGCTCGCCATCACCCCGGACATCGCCGACGACGTGGGCGTCTTCATCGCGTCGGGCATCGGCGGCTTCGCGACCATCGAAAGCGAGCACATCGCGCTGCTCAACGGCGGGCCGCGCCGCATCTCCCCGTTTTTCATTCCGGCGTCGATCATCAACCTTGCGGCCGGACAGGTATCGATCCGGACCGGCGCGCGAGGCCCCAACCTGGCGACATGCACCGCCTGCACGGCGTCAGCGCATGCGGTGGGCGAGTCGTTCGAGATCATCCGGCGCGGCGATGCGGACATCATGATCGCGGGCGGGTCGGAAGCCTCCATCACGCCGATGGGCGTCGGAGGATTTGCGGCCTTGCGGGCGCTTTCCACCCGCAACGACGATCCGGAGCACGCCAGCCGTCCTTTCGACAAGGACCGCGACGGCTTCATCGTCGGCGAGGGCGCCGGCATTCTCGTACTCGAAGAACTCGAGGGGGCCAGGGCACGCGGTGCGCGAATCTATGCCGAGATCGTCGGCTATGGACTCTCGGGCGACGCCTTTCACCTGACCGCACAGCCGGCCGACGGCAATGGCGCGGTGCGGTCCATGCGCATGGCGTTGAAGAAGGCGGGCGTCCCGCCGGCCGCTATCGATTACATCAACGCACACGGCACGTCGACGCCGATCAACGATCCCACAGAGACGCTTGCCGTGAGAACCACCTTCGGCGAGCACGCACACAAGCTTGCGATGTCATCCACCAAGTCGATGACCGGGCACCTGCTGGGTGCGGCCGGCGGTCTCGAAGCAGGCATTACCGCGCTCGCCGTTTACCATCAGGTCGCGCCGCCCACGATCAATCTGAACGATCCTGACCCGGCCTGCGACCTGGACTATGTCCCTCACGTGAAGCGGCCAATGCGGATAGACTACGCGCTGTCGAACTCCTTCGGCTTTGGCGGCACGAACGGCACGCTGCTCCTGAAGAAATACGAATAGCCCAGGCAGGGCAAGGTCCATATTGGCGATCCGCACGGCGCCCGTCGGTTCCAGGTCGAGGGCTCTCGTCCGCCCGTAGCCATGACCCATGCCCGGCTTCGCCGCATCGGCGTCGTCCTGATGGCCTTGGCGCTGGGTGCACCTGTTGTTGCGGGACCTGAGGAGCAGGGACGGCCCGCCGCGCGGCGCCGCCCGCCGCTCACGCGAGAGGTGCTCGACTTGTACCTCGCCGGCGATTTCGATGGCGCCGTTCGTGGGACGCCGATGCTGGCCCGGTTCGACCAGGCCGAAGCCCAGAGATGGATCACCGCCGCGGGACGCCCTGAATCCGCCCGCCGGCGCGTCGCCGCCGCTACGTTCGCGCTCGAATACTCGGCGGCGAGGCCGCATCAGGCACAGCTGCTGCTCCCGTGGGCGCGAAAGGCGCTGGCCGACGCCGGCCCGCCTGTCGCGGTGGAGGCGCTGTGGCTGCGGGCGTCCGTCGCGCTGTGCGAGGCGCTGGATCTCTGGACGTTTCTGGCGGGCAATATTCCCGGGGGCAATCACCTTGCGCTGGCGCGCGGCCGTTTCCCGAGCGACCCGTACCTGCAACTGGCCGATGCGCTCGCCAGTGAAGTCGCGGCCTCGCGCGGCGAGTACAGTGCGCGAGCGACGTCGGCCTCGCTCGCCATCGATCGCATCGACGCCGATGTGCGGGATGTGGACGCCGCGCGTGCTCCGGCCCGCCGCGAGGCGCTCCTGCGCGCGGCGGCGCTTCTTGATGGCCTCGATTTCGTCCCAGGCGTTCGCGCCGAAG
>Ga0164241_10003076_pt1 | contig 17250 bp, 12 predicted proteins | sample OricomyardsoilBY_FD_108780 | JGI IMG/M metagenome (GOLD analysis project Ga0164241, IMG submission 108780) | Backyard soil microbial communities from Emeryville, California, USA - Original compost - Back yard soil (BY) | ecosystem: Environmental > Terrestrial > Soil > Unclassified | place: USA...
CTGGGCGCGAACGGGAACTACCGCCGGTGTCTGGAGCTGGCGCGGGCCCCGATCGTGCTGGTCATGGGGGCCGACGATGTGATGCTGGCGGATCACCTGGCGGCGGTCACCGACCTGTTCGCCCGCGACCCCGACGCCACGGTCGCCCACACCGGAGTCCAGGTCATCGACGAGCACGGCGAGGTCGGGCTGCCGCTGGCCGACCGGGTCAAGCGCTTCTACGCCCCGTCCCGGCGGACCCGGCTCGCCGGGGAATCATTCGCGGTCAGCGTGCTGCGCGGCAACTGGACGTACTTCCCGTCCATGGCGTGGCGCACCGAGCCGATCCGGTCGATCGGTTTCCGGCCCGGGTGGGACGTGGTGCAGGATCTGGCGCTGCTGCTGGACGTGGCCGAATCCGGCGGCGCGCTGGTCTTCGACCCGCGGGTGACGTTCCGCTACCGGCGGCATCGCCACCAGGATTCGACGGTGCGCGCGCTGGACGGGCGCCGCTTCGCCGAGGAGCACGCCTTCTTCGTCGCCGAGGCCCGTAACCTGCGCGCCCGAGGGTGGAACCGGGCCGCTCGGGTCGCCCGCTGGCACGTCTCCTCCCGATTGAACGCGTTGAGCGTGCTGCCCCGGGCCGCCCGGCTGGCCGGGTGGCAGGCCGCCGGGAGGGTGAGCCGGCATGTCCTGGTGTGAGCCGGTGATCCGCTCGCGATCCCGAGCAGACCCGTGACCACGCTGGTTACCGGCGGGGCCGGGTTCATCGGATCGACGCTGGTCGACCGACTGATTGCGGCCGGCGAGCGGGTCGTCGTGGTGGACGACATGTCCAGCGGTCGACCGGAGAACCTGGCTGACGCCCGGACCGCCGCCGGCGATCGGTTGACCATCGTCGAGCTGAACATCAGCGATCCCGGCCTGGCAGACCTGATGGCCACCACCCGCCCGGACGTCGTCTTCCATCTGGCCGCCCAGGTCGACGTGCGGGCCAGCGTCACCGACCCGATCACCGACGCCCGGGTCAACGTGCTGGGCACCATCGCGGTGGCCGAGGCGGCCCGCGCGGCCGGCGTCCGCAAGATCGTCTTCGCCTCCTCCGGCGGTTCGATCTACGGCCTGCCCGAGCACCTGCCGGTGGCCGAGACCGCCCCGGTGCAACCGCTGTCGCCGTACGCGGTGGCCAAGGTCGCGGGCGAGCTGTACCTCAACGCCTACTCGGCCCGGCACGGTGTGCAGTGCACGCATCTGGCGCTGGCCAACGTGTACGGGCCACGGCAGGATCCGCACGGCGAGGCCGGCGTGGTGGCAATCTTCACCCACGCCCTGCTGACCGGCGCGTCCACCCGGTTGTTCGGCGACGGCGGCAACACCCGCGACTACGTCTACGTGGCCGATGTCGCCGCGGCAATGCAGGCGGCGGCCGCCCCGGGCTGGGACCGCACCCGGTTCAACATCGGCACCGGCCGGCAGACGTCGGACCGGGAGCTGCACTCGGCCCTGGCGCGGGCCGTCGGGGTGCCCGACGCGCCGACGTACGCCCCGGCCCGCGCCGGGGACCTGCGGCACTCGGCGGTCGATGCCGGCCTGGCCGGACGGCTGCTCGGCTGGACCCCGCGGCACGACCTCGCGGACGGGTTGGCCAGCACCGTGGCCCACGTGCGGGGCCGGCTGGCCGCGGCGCCCGACCGCTGACCGGGCCGGATCGCCACCGCCCACCGGCACCGCATGCACTGCCCGTCGGCACCGATCAGTCGACGGCCAGCCGGTAGGCCCGCACGGTCGCGTCGGCGCAGCGCAGCCAGGTCCACCCGGCCGCGAAGTCCCGGCGGGCCCGCCGCGCCGCGGTCCGCTCGCCCGGCGCAAGGCCCCGGTCCCGCTCCGTCACCACGCCGAGAAGGTCGGCCAGCGCCTCGATCTCGCCCATCGGGAACACGTCCGCGCGGCCGTCGGTGACCTCCAGCAGCGCGGGGATGTCGCTGACGATGACCGGGACGCCGGCGGCCAGCCCCTCCAGCGCGGGCAGCCCGAAACCCTCGTCCCGGGAGGGCATCACCACCGCGCGGGCGCCCGCGACGATGGTGCGCAGCTCGTCGGCCGGTGTGTAGTCCCGAACCCGCACGCCAGGACCGGGTTGGTCGTCGGAGCCGGCCGGTCCGAGCCCCGGGCCCCAGCCGCGGGCGCCGACCAGCAGCAGCGTGGGCGCGTCGGCGGTCGAGTCGTGGTAGTGCCGGTAGGCGGCCACCAGCGTGTCCAGCGCCTTGCGGGGCTCGCGGGTGCCGACGAACAGCAGGTAGTCCGGCGGCAGGCCCAGCCGCACCCGGTCCGCCGGCTGCGGTGGTTCGACGCTCAGCCAGCCCGGGTCGACCCCCAGCGGGGTCACCACCACCTGACGCACGGCCGGCCCATAGGCCTCGCGGACCTGATCGGCGACCGCCCGGGTCGGGGTGCAGACGACGGCGGCCCGGGCCAGGCTGCGCGGCACCAGGTCGACCAGCTGCCGGCTGGTGGCGTCGACGGTGTCCGGCCGGGTCAGGTAGGCCAGGTCGTGGATGGTCACCACACCGCCGGCCCGGCCGGTCGGCGGCAGCACGAAGTTGGTGGCGTGGAAGACGTCGACCGGACCGCTGAACGGGCGAACCGGGGGAAACTCGAACCGGCTCCACAGGGTCCGCAGCAGCCTGGCCGGCGCCGGCAGCGACCGGGCCCGCACGCCCGGCGGTACCGCGTCGCGCAGCCCCCCGGCTCCGCGCAGGCTGAAGGCGGTCGCCGACACGGCCAGCTCCGCCCGGTCGCCCAGGGCGGTCAGCAGGTGCTCGGTGTACCGCCCGATGCCGGTGCGCTGCCCGAGCAGCGGGGTGCCGTCCAGGGCAACACGGATCACCGGTGGCTGATCCAACAGCGCCGGCCCGCTCTCCCCGGCCATCGGCGCGTTGTCGTTCCGGGGCGCCGATCGATCACAGCGCCTTCGCCGCCCGGGCCCGCTCGGCTCTGCGCTTGCGGGCGGCGACCTGTCGCTTGACCCGGCCGGTGGCCGCTCCGACCATCTTGCGCACCCCGCCCTCCCGCACGTGCCGGCCGGCGATCGCCAGGTCCTCTCGGATCCGCTCGGCGAACACCCGCCGCGAGCCGGCCAGCCGGACCGATGCCACAGACTCCGGTGGCACCCGGTCGGCCGCCGGGCGCGGGTCGCGGCAGAACTCCAGCAGGGGCGCGAGCGCCTTGTCCCAGGTGAATTCGGCCCGCACCCGCTCCAGGTTGGCCCGGGCCTTCGCCCGCTCGGCCGAGTCGTAGAGCATGGTCTGGATCGCGTTGGCCAGCGCCTCCGGGTCGTTCTCCCGGACGGCAACACCCAGGCCCTCGGCGCTGACCAGATCGCCGAAGCCGTCGCCGCGGGTGGTCACGATCGGCAGCCGGGTCCACAGGTAGTCAAGGATGCGGGTGCGAAACGAGAACGTGGTCTCGATGTGTTCGAAATGCGTGCTGACCCCGACGTCGGCGTCCAGCAGGTAGTTCTGCCGGTCGTTGTAGGCAACCCATTCCTCGTTGAAGAAGACGTGCTTGCCGGTCAGCCCGAGGTCCTCGGACAGCTCCCGGGCCCGCACCGCCATCTGCATCTCCGGCACGGCCGGGTTGGGGTGCTGCATGCCCAGGAAGAACAGGCGGATGTCCGGATGGGTCCGGGCGAGCATGGCGATGGCGTGGATCAGGCTGAGCGGGTCGAACCAGTTGTAAATGCCGCCGCCCCAGATGACGACCTTGTCGTCGGGTCCGATCCCCTCCACCACGCCGCGCAGGGCCGGGGCGGTCCGGGTGGGCTCGGCGGTCGGCAGGCCGAACGGAACCAGCGCCAGCAGGTTGTCCAGCGAGTTGTCGGCCGCGTAGGTCAGCGGGTTGAGCCGACCCTCGCCCGCCAACTGGCCGAGCCAGAAGTGGCGCTGCCGCTCGCTGGCACACAGGAAGAAGTCCCCCCGACGCAGCTGCTGGTTGAGCACCTCGGTGGCCGAGTTCACCTCGTAGGCCCAGGTGGTCGGACCCTTCTCCTTGGCCTGCTCGAGCTGCTCCAGGTGCATCGGGTCGTACAGGTCGACGACGATCACCTTGTCGGTCTGCTGCAGCGCCGGGTACACGGCCATCGCGTGGCCCTGGAAGATGATGACGTCGGCCCAGTCGATGTGGACGTCGGCCGCGTGCGGGTCCCGCGGCGAGACCGACAGCACTTCGAACTCGTCGGGTCGCACCCCCGCGGTGCCGAAGGTGAGCAGACGGACCTCGTGCTCCTGGCTCAGATACTGGGCCATGTTCCACGAGCGGATGGCCGGCCCGGCCATCACCTTGGACACCGGCTCGCCGGTGATGATGATGATCCGCTTCTTGCGGGCCGCCGCCGAGATGCCCAGTGCGGCGACAAGTTCTTCGTGCGCCTCCAGGTACGTCGGCAGCGGGTACGCCGGCTCCATCAGCTTGCCGAACAGCGGCCGCAGTTCGGTGTCGCTCACCCGCCGCCGCTGCTGCAGCTGGCGGCGGGTCTCGGTGAGCGTCGTGATGTTCTCGACGAACTGGTCGATGGCGTAGATAGCGGCCAACGTCTGCTTGCCGACCGGGCGGTCGGGGATCGCGTCGTCGCCCGGCCGACGGATGTCCAGCTCGGTGGTGTCCAGCTCGCCACGGGCGACGGCGCGGCGCACCGCTAGCAGCAGTGCCCCGGGCAGAAAACGGGCCAGCGAACGCTCGTCCAGATTCTTGTACATGGTGAACAGGGCATTTCGTTCCAGCAGGTACGTCTCGCGGAACGAGCCGAACTGGTTCATCGACGCGTGGTGCTTGTGGAAGGCCAGCGACCGCGGTTCGTAACGGACCTTCCAGCCGAGCAGGTTCAGCCGCCAGCCCAGGTCGACGTCCTCGTAGAACATGAAGTAACGGTCATCGAAGCCGCCGACGTGCTCGAACAGGTCGGCGCGCACGAACATGGCGGCGCCGGTGCCGAAGAGGATGTCCCGCGGGGTGTCGAAGTCGCCGGTGTCCGGGGCCTCACAGAACGGCTTGTAACCCATCCCGAACCAGGTGACCGCCGAATCGACGAAGTCGATCTTCTGGCCCTCCCAGTCGAGCACCTTGGAGGCGACCGACCCGATGCTCGGGGAGGCGTTGAACGCATCGATCGCGGCCCGGATCCAGGCCGGGTCGGGGCGGGCGTCGTTGTTCAGGAACGCGACGAACTCCCCGTGCGAGCGGCGTACGCCAAGGTTGCAGCCGCCGGCGAAGCCCAGGTTCTCGGCCGATTCGACCAGCAACACGCCGGGGTCGGCCGCCGCGATTCGAGCCGCGCTGTCGTCACCCGACGCATTCTCGACACAGACGATCTCCAACCGGTCCGCCGGCCAGTCCAGCTGACGCAGCGACCCGATGCAGGTGATCGTGTCGTCAGCCCCTCGGAAATTCACCAGGATCACCGACACCACGCCGGCCTTGCGCTCGTTCACCGATTGCCCTTCTGCTCAGCAGGGACGGCGAATCCGTTGCCCGGCGCCGGATGCTCCTGGAGATTGCCCCACCTCGCCCCCAGCGCGACCGCTCCGCCGGACTCGCGGGGCGTGCCTGCCTCGACATCGAATCGCGTGCAGTTGCGCAGGAAATCGAAGGTGTGCGTGGTGGTGTAGTCAACGATCGACGCCGTCAGGTCGAACGTGCCCGGCTGCAGCATCAGCTCGGGCACCACCACGTCGATGCTGCCGTCGCCCTCGATCGAATCCGGGACGTATCCGCCGTCCCGGCTGTGGAAGGCCCACAGGTAGTAGCCCTCGCGGGTGTTGAGGGCCAGCCCGAACACGGGCCGACTGATGCGCTCCGCGAAGTGGTAGTTGAGCCGGATGGTCAGTTGCTCCCCGGTCCGGAAGTTGGCGGTCCGCTGACCCGCCCGGTCGAGCAACTCGATCTCGGTGATGGTGGCCTCGCCCGAGCCCCACCGGGTGGCATCGTCGGCCTTGGTCACCTGCTCGCGGTGGATGTGGGTAGCGTCAACGTAGTCGTCGACCGTCTGCGCGGTCGGACCGACCTCGACCAGCTTTCCCTTCTTCAGCCAGGCAGCGTAGTCACACATGGTGCGCAGTGACCCCATCGCGTGACTGACCACGACGACCGTCTTGCCCGACCGGCGGAAGTCGGCGAATTTCTCCATGCATTTGTCCTGGAACGCCGCGTCTCCCACGGCCAGGATCTCATCGACCAGCAGGATGTCCGGGTCGATGTTGATCGCAATGGCGAAACCCAACCGGACATACATGCCGGACGAATAGTTCTTGACCGGCTGGTCGATGAACGACTCGATCCCCGAAAAGTCGACGATCTCGTCGAACTTGGCCGCGAGCTCCTTGCGGGACAACCCGAGGATGGAGCCGTTCAGATAGACGTTCTCCCGGCCCGACAGTTCGGGGTGGAATCCGGATCCCAGTTCCAGCAGTGCGGCCACCCGGCCCCGACTGACGACCCGGCCGTTGTCCGGCTGCAGGATCTTGGCAATGCACTTGAGCAGGGTCGACTTTCCCGACCCGTTTTCCCCGATCAGACCGAAGGTGGAGCCCTCGGGGATGTCGAACGTCACGTCCCGCAGGGCCCAGAACTCGTTGAACGACGCACGCTTGCCGCGCATCAGGGCTGCCTTGAGCGACTGGTTGCGCTCGCTGAACATGCGGAAGCGCTTGGACACCTGCTCGACGCTGATCGCGATCTGCTCGCTCACGCTAGAGTTCCTCCGCGATCCGGGCCTGGTATTTGGCGAACACCAGCCAGCCCAGGCCGAGCGACACGACCGTGGCCCCCAGGCAGTAGGCCATGTCCCCCCATTCGGGGAGCCGGTTGTCGTAGATCAGGTCACGGAACACTGTGACGAACCGCTCCATGGGGTTCAGCGAGTAGAACCAGGTCAGGGGGAAGTCCCGCCCGTTCGACCGCCACAACGCCTCCTTCTCCACGATCAGCGTGACCGGGTAGACGATCGGGGTCGCGTAGAACCAGACCTGCATGCCGATGCCGACGAACTGGGCGGTGTCGCGGAAGTAGACGTTCGCGATCGACAGCATCAGCCCGATGCCCAGGCCGAACAGGGCCAGCAGGGCCACGAAGATCACCGTCAGCGGGATCCAGATCCAGATGTTGCTGCCGAAGATGACGGCGATGCCCAGCAACACCAGAAACTCGAACCCGAACGTGACCAGGCTGGACAGCATGCTCGCGGCCACCAGCGTGTACCGCGGGAAATACACCTTCTGCACGAGATTGGCGTTTCCGAGCAGTGCATTCATACCGCCGGTCATGGTGTTCGCGAAGAATGTCCAGGGCAGCAGCGCGCAGGCCAGCCACAGGGTGAACACGTCGATACCGCTCGGATCCCCGGGGGGCGGGGTGGCCCGGAGGACAAACCCGAACACCACCGTGTAAATTGCCAGCGAGGCGATCGGATTCAGCAACGACCAGGTCTGGCCGAGAAAGCTGCGCTTGTATTTCCCGCGCACTTCCCGCATCGTCAGATTGGTCAGGATCTCCTTCGATGCCCGAAGGTCACTCGAAAGGCTCATCCCGACAGCTCCCGCATTGGCACGATGCTAGACCATGCCGGCGGATCGACCCGCGCGATCCGGATCGGCGCCGGCCATCGATGCTCGCCGTGAGCGCGCGCAACACCCCGTGAGTGACAAGGAGTCAACACCGGGGCTCCTATCATCCGATCGTGCAACCATCGAACCGGCCGGCCTCGGACAACGCGGTGTCGGACAGCGCGGGGTCGGACAACGCGGGGTCGGACAGCGCGGGGTCGGACAACGCGGGGTCGGACAACGCGGGGTCGGACAGCGCGGGGTCGGACAACGCGGGGTCGGACAACGCGGGGTCGGACAACGCGGGGTCGGACGCAGTGCCAGAGAACGCGATAGGGCGCCCGACCATCGATCGTGCGATCTCGCGCACCATCATTGCGGTGGTCTGCGCAGTCGCCGCAGTTCTGGCATCCGCGACGAGTCTGTTCCTGCGGTACCGAGTGCCGGTGCCGCTGGGGCTGTCGGACTTCGACGACATGCTGTTCATTCGCAGCGCCAACTTCCTGGTCCAGGGCGCCTGGTTGGGTCCGTTCGACAATCTGACCCTGGCGAAGGGGCCTTCGTACCCGCTGTTCATCGCGACCATGCACGAGCTTGGCATCCCGCTCAAGATCGGCGAGCAGCTCACCTTCCTGGCCGCCGCGGCGGCCGTGGCCACCTGCGTCTGGCTGGCCACTCGGAACCTGCCGCTGTCCACGGGTGCCTACGTACTGCTCGCAATGGATCCCATCAACTTCAATGCGCAGAGCGCGGAACTCGTCCGCGACAACTGGTACGGATCACTTTCGTTGCTGTTCGTGGCGGTGACGTTCATCGCCGTCTTCATCATCGTGTACCGATTCCGGTGGATCTGGCGGCTGCTCGTCGCAACGGCGGCCGGGTTTGTTGGATCGGTCCTGTGGCTGTGCCGGGAGGAGGGTCCGACGATTCTGCCCCCGGTCGCGGTGGTGGCGCTGGGGCTCCCCGCGCTCGTGCTGACCCAGCGGTGGCTGGCCCGAACCCGAACCGACCGACGGCCGAACGCGACCGGACCGGTTCTGCTCCGACTCGCGGTCCCGATCGCGGTGGCCGTCGTGGCCTTCGTGCTGCCGATCGTCGCCGTCATGGCGGTGAACGACCGCGTCTACGGTGCGCCTTTGATAAACGACACCGCAGCCGGAACGATGCCACGGGCCTTCGCCGATTGGACCAGGGTGCGGGCTGGGGCTCCGGTCCCCCAGGCACCCATCACGCAGGCCCAACGCAGGGCCGTCTACGCGGTCAGCCCTGCGGCGCGCGAGTTGGCCTCATCGCTCGAGAATCCCGACTTCCCGTGGCACGCAGTCTCCTGCGGCGACTCGCCGGATTGCGAGTACCTGGGGGCTTTCATGATCTGGGCCGTCCGCGATGCCACCCGCAATGCCGGGCACTACACGTCGGAACCCGACGCAGAGGCGTACTTCGCCCGCCTGTCGGAGGAGATCAGAGCGGCCTGCGACAGCGGGCAACTACAGTGCGCCCCCTCGTTGCCGGCCACCCTACAATCGGTCCAGCGGGCCGATCCAGCCGTGCTGGCCGACGGCTTCGTCAGGGTGGCGGGCACTGCCTGGCTGTCCCACCACTTCTACGAGTTCACCGCGGACCCGGCCCGACCTGCCGTGTCCGACGAGATCCGTGCGCAGAACGTCGCGGTGGTACGAGGGATCCCGGTCGACCAGACGGCGGCCGACCAGCAGCTCGCGTCATTCCAGGCGCACATCTGGCCCTATCGGCTGCTCGGCTCGGTCTACACCGTCGCCGTGCCAGTGCTCGCCCTGCTGGCGATCGGCGGATGCTTGATCGGGTTCTGGCGCCCGCAGGCACCCCGATCGACACTGCTCGTGCTCACCCTCGCGCTCGCCACCGGATTCGGAGTCCGGACGGGGTTGTTGGCGTTGATCTCGGCGACGGACTTCAACGCCGACATCGTGCGCTACCAGCTACCCAACCACGTGTTCCTGATCGGCTTCGGCGTGACGGGCACTGCCTTTCTGCTGGCCGCGGTTCGAGGCCGGCCGGTCGCGCCGGCACCCGATCCCATTACCCCATCCGGCGCGGGGGCTGCCTGTCCGGACCAGTAAGGGGTCGGTCCGGGCACCGGTCGCGGTCGACCCCTGGGCTCGGTCAGGCCCGGCGCATCATCCGCAGCGTCGCCGAACGGGTGCGCAGCGTCCGGGTCGCCAGCAGCGCATCGAGCTCACGCTTGGCGAGTTCACCCGCCTCGACCCGGGTGGCGAGGTCGTCGAGCTCGGCACGCATCGACAGGTTGGCCAGCTCGGCGTCGGCCAACTGCCCGCGAACCTGCGCGAGCGATGTGGTCAGTTCGCCCACCTGAGCCTGCGCGAGTTTGAGTTCAACCGCGCCCTGCTGCGCCTGCCAGGCCGCCTCCGCGGCGAGAGCCGTCGCATCGCGGGGAACCGCGGTGAGCACGAACTGGTACACATGCGCGTCGGTGTCCGCACTGATCGCGGCCACCACTGCGGGGTCCACTTCGTCCGGTTGCACACCCAGTTCGGTGCCGAACAGGGGCGCACTCGTCGTGCGCACCTCAACCGCGGCAAACCCGGCGTCATCGAGCATCTCGCGCACTGTTGCCCGAGTGAAGAATCGCAGGTGGGTATTGTCCAGCAGGCCCAGATTCCGGTAGGGGAATCGACCGAGGAGCAACGACATCCGCACATCCCCGTGCCCCACGTTCGGGATCGAGATAACGATGTATCCGCCGGGCGCGAGCAGGGACTTCGCCTGCCGCAGGGGCGGCAGGGGATCCCGTAGGTGCTCCAGGACGTCGCCGAAGACGATCACGTCGAACGTGCTCCCGGCCAGCAGTTCCGACAGATCGTCGTGATCGAGGTCGGCCTGGATCACCCGTTCGGTGTGCGCGCGGGCAAGTTCGGCCGCCTCCGGGTCATACTCGACTCCGGTGACCCGGTTGCCGAAGGCCTTGAGGGTCTTCGCGAGGTAACCGGTCGCGCAGCCGACGTCGAGCACAAGCTTGTTCGACCCGACCATTTCGACCATGTGCCGGTGCGATGTGTCGGGCGCCCCGAGGTCAACGTCGATGTCGTACTTCGTCGCAGACATGGCACTCCAGGAGTCGTGGGTGGCCACACGGTAGTGCGATGTTTCGTCACCGCTGGTGAGGCGCGCCACGCGCGGCACGGAGAATTCGCGCCGGGGCAGCCCGATTGGCTCAGGAGCCTGATCTGCGCAGAGTGCGTCTCGTGCACCGTCGGTCGGGCCGCGCCCGGGCCGAACCGGCTGTGTTCGCCGTGCCGCCGGCCGCCTCTTCGATCCGCGCGAACCCGCCCGGCTGGTGCATCTGGGTGACCCTGCCCCGGCAGGACCGGGCACAGGTTGCCGATCCGCCGTGTCGGGTTCGGTTCAGGCGGGTCGAAACGCCTCCGGCGCATGGGTGAACGCGTCGATCAGCGCGTCCCGCCACCCTCGCAGCGGGCTGAGCCCGGCCGCCGCCCAGGCCTCGCCGGACAGGACCGAGTAGGCCGGCCGCGGCGCCGGCCGCGGGACCTTGTCGGTGGTCGTCGGGTGCACCCGCTCCGGTTCCTGACCCAGCTCCTCGAAGATCGCCCGGGCGAAGCCGAACCAGGTCGTCTCCCCGGCGTTGGTCGCGTGCAGCACGCCACCGGGCACGTCGGCCGTGGCCAGTTCCAGCAGCCCACCGGCCAGGTCGGCGGCGTATGTCGGGGTGCCCCGTTGATCGTCGACGACGTCGACGGTTGGCCGGGTCGCGGCGAGCTTGGCCATCGTCTTGACGAAGTTGTTGCCGGTGGTCCCCCAGACCCAGGCGGTGCGCACCACGTGCGCACCGGGCAGGGCCGCGAGCACGGCCTGCTCGCCGGCCAGCTTCGAGGCCCCGTACACGCTGCGCGGCCCGGTCGGGTCGTCGACCCGATAGGGCCGGGTGGCGTCGCCGGGGAACACGTAGTCGGTCGACACGTGGATCAGCCGGGCACCGTGCGCGGCGGCCGCCCTGGCCAGGTTCGCCGCTCCGGTCTCGTTCACCGCGTAGGCGGTGGCGGGGTCGGACTCGGCGGCATCGACCGCGGTGTAGGCGGCGGCATTGATCAGCACCGGGCGGCCGCCCCCGGCCGCGAAGGCCGACACCACCTTGTCCACCGCATCGGCGTCGGTGATGTTCAGGTCGCGCGAGCCGCAGGCCTCGCACGGCAGACCGGCCGCCTCGGCACCGGCGACCAGGTCCGAGCCGAGCTGACCTCGGGCGCCGGTGACCAGCAGGCGGGTCGTCGTCGGGTTCGTCGTCGTCGGGTTCGTCGTCGTCGGGTTCGTCGTCACAGTCGGTGCCCTCAGCTGTCGATCGCCGACCGGGCCTTGAGCGGCTCCCACCAGTCCCGGTTGTCCCGGTACCAGGCGATGGTGTCGGCCAGCCCCTGGTCGAACGGCACGAGTGGCTCGTACCCCAACTCGCGGGTGATCTTGCCGTGATTGACCGAATAGCGCAGGTCGTGCCCGCCGCCCCGGGGGTCGACGATTCGCTCGATGTACGACTCGTCGCGCCCGGTGGCCGCCACCAGGGTCGCGGTCAGCTCGGCGTTGGTCAGCTCGGTGCCGCCACCGATGTTGTAGATCTCGCCGGGCCGGCCACCGGCGAGCACCAGGGCGATGCCGCGGCAATGGTCGTCGACGTGCAGCCAGTCCCGGACGTTGCGGCCCTCGCCGTACAACGGCACCCTCAGCCCGTCCATCAGGTTGGTGACGAACAGCGGGATGACCTTCTCCGGGAACTGGTACGGCCCGTAGTTGTTCGAACAGCGGGTGATGGTCACCGGCAGCTTGTGCGTTTTGGCGTACGCCCGGGCCAGCAGATCGGATCCGGCCTTGGACGCCGAATACGGCGAGTTCGGCAGCAGCGGCTCGTCCTCGTCCCAGGACCCGGACTCGATCGAGCCGTACACCTCGTCCGTGGAGACGTGCACGAACTTGGTCAGCTTGGTATCCAGCGCCGCCTGCAGCAGCGTCTGCGTGCCCATCACGTTCGTCAGCACGAAGTCGGCCCCGCCCATGATGGACCGGTCGACATGGGATTCGGCCGCGAAATGCACGACGGCGTCGGCGGTCCCCACCAGCTTGCCGACCACGTCGGCATCGCAGATGTCGCCCTGGACGAACTCGAAGCGATCCGAGTCTTCGACCTCGGTGAGGTTGGCCAGATTGCCGGCGTAGGTGAGCTTGTCCAGGACGACGACCTCGGCACCCGCCAGGCCGGTGTACTGGTCGGCCAGGACGTTCCGGGTGAAGGTCGACCCGATGAAGCCGGCGCCGCCGGTCACGAGAATGCGCATGGTGACGCATTCTGCCGTACCGGGGCAGAACTGCGGTGCATGTCGAGTGACACCACCGGCCCGCGAGGTCACGTGATCCCCACGAGCCACGGCTACCCTGGCCTGCATCCGAGTCTCAGGACCGGCGTGCGTCCGAGCAACCGGGCCGGGCGTGCGGACGTCCTTGTTCGCGGGCTCTGCGACTCGGACGCGGCTGTCGATCCGCGCCGCGGATCGGCCGCGTGACGACGCAGGGCGACGAATCGACACGGGGCGTGAAGGGCATAAAGGCATGACGAACTCGGATCGACCCGATCCGCGACGCGAGGCTCGCCGGTACGGCCCCAGTTCGTCGGCGGCATCGCAGAACCGGTCGACGCCACCAGTGGACCGGTCCGTGCCTCCTTCGACCCATCCGGGCGAGCCGGCGAACCCGCCGGACCGCAGCCCGTCGAACCCCACCGGCCGGCCGCAGCAATCGGGACAGGCCTGGTCGCAGTCGACCCCGCCGCCGACCCGCCGCATGCCCAGCTCGCCCCCACCGGGCGGCGGCTATCCACCGCCTCGATCGACCGGCTCCCCGCCGCCGCGCTACCGCTCGATGGGTGCCGAGGTTCCGCCGGCGTTCCGCGGAGCCGGACCACCCGGCGGCCCACCCGCAGGACCGCCGCCCACCGGACCGGGTGGTGGTGACGGCGAACCGCGACGCCGCACGAACCGCGCCCTGCTGGTGACCCGGATCGTCGCGCTGGTCGTGGCCGCCGTCGTGCTGGTCGGCGCCGGCGTGGCCTATGCCTTCACCGACACCCTGCAGACGGCGAGCGGCACGTCCGACGCGGCCGGCAATGCCGGCGACGCCGGGGTGATCTCCGCGGAGGGGCTGACGTTCATGCTCGTCGGGTCGGACGCGCGAACCGACGCGGACGGCAACCCCCTGTCCGCCGAGGAACTCGCGCAGGTCGGGACCGAGGACGACGGCGGCGGCATCAACACCGACACGATCATGCTGGTCCACGTGCCGAAGGGCGGTGGCCGGGCCACCGCGGTCTCGATCCCCCGGGACACCTGGATCGGGTCCCGAGTGACCGATCAGATCGTCGGTCCGTACGCCAACGGCACCGAGGGGCCATATCGGCCGAACAAGGTCAACTCCTTTTACTCGACGGCCAAGGCCTACACCGAGCAGTACCTGGTCAGCCAGGGGGTCACCGATCAGGCGCAGATCGAACGGGAGTCCAACGAGGCCGGCCGGACCCAGCTGATCCGGGTGATCCAGGCGCTCTCCGGGCTGAAGGTGGACCACTACGCCGAGGTCAACCTGCTCGGCTTCTACCTGCTGTCCAACGCCATCGGCGGCGTGCCGGTCTGCCTGAACGAGGCCGTCGACGATCCGTGGTCCGGGGCGAACTTCCCGGCGGGTCAGCAGGAGGTGCAGGGCACCGCGGCGCTGGCCTTCGTCCGGCAACGGCACGGGCTGCCCGAGGGTGACCTGGACCGGGTCAGGCGCCAGCAGGCGTTCCTGCGCGGCGCGGCGGACAAGATTCTTTCGGTGGGCACGCTGACCAACCCGACCAAGCTCAACGACCTGATCACCGCGGTCGACCGGTCGGTCGTCTTCGACAAGGGCTTCGACGTGCTGACCTTCGCCGAGCAGATCACCAACCTGTCCTCGGGCAACATCGACTTCCAGACGCTGCCGACCACCGGCCCGGAGAGCTCCACCGAGAAGGACGCGCTGGCCACCGACCCGGCGCAGATCCGGACGTTCTTCCAGGGGGTCGTCGGCTCGGGCGCCGGGACCTCGGCGGCGACGACGGTGAATCCCGAGTCGGTCACCGTGGACGTCAACGACGGCACCATCGCCGACGGGGTGACGGCACGCGCGTCGGAACTGGTCGCCGACGGCGGGTTCGAGTTGGGCTCGCTGGGGGTGATCGCCGGGACCCGCAAGGGCAACGAGCAGGCGACCACCGAGTTCCACTACTCCGGCGACGAGGCCGCCGCCCAGCAGGTCCAGAGCGCGTTCGGCGGTATCGGCAAGCTGGTCAACGACTCCGCGGTGAAGGCGAACCACGTGCTGGTACTGGTCGGCACGGATCTGCAGGTGCCGTCCGGGCTGCGCGGCGGCGCGGCCGCCCTCGCGCCGGCCGCGGTTCCGGCGCCGGCCGCCGCCGTCTCGCTCGCAGCCGCTGTCCCATGCGTGAACTGACCGTCCCCCGCTCCGGGGGCATCACCGCCGCGCTGTTGCACGCGTGGGACGGCGGCGACCCGCACCGGCCGCGGCTGGTCTGGTACCGCGAGCAGGGCCGCACCGAGCTGTCCACCGCCACGCTGTCGAACTGGGCGGCCAAGACCGCCGGATTCCTGGTGGACGAGTTGGGCGCCGGGCCGGGTGAGCGCGTGCTGTGGCGGGTCCGCCGGTCCTGGCAGGGGTTGCCGCTGCTGCTGGGCTGCTTGTGGGCCGGCCTGGTGGTGACCGACGACGAATCCGCGGGCGGGGACGTCGTCGCCGCGTTCGTGGACGAGGGCGACGAAGCGGTCGCCGACGAGGTGGTCGTCGCCTCGACCCACCCGTTCGGGCTGGCCGGGCCGCTGCCGCCGCTGGCCCGCAGCGTCGCCGACGCGATCCTGCCGCAGGCCGACCGGTTCACGCCGCGCTCGGCCGGACCCGGCCCGGACGCCCCGGCGATCGTCATCGCCACCGGGTCGATGAGCGTCGCAGAGGTGCTGACGATGGCCGGCGAGGCGGCCGCCGTCCTGGCGGACGACGCGGTGGTCCTGTCCACCGCGGTGCCCGACCTTCCCGACGGCGTCTGCGGCGGCGCCCTCGCCGCCTGGGCGGCCGGCGGCTGCCTCGTCCAGCTCGGCCCCGAATCCGATCCCGAACGGATCGGCGCGGCCGAGCGGGGCACCGCGACGTTCGGCTTCAGCCTCCCCGGTTGGCCGCGGATCGGCTGACGTCGAGCCGGCACCGCAGCAGCAAGCGATGCCGCCCTGTAGAACCCGGGCCGGGGCGGCGTTCGGCCACTGGCTGGATGTGCCCGCTGGGCGGGCACATCCAGCCACTCGTGGTGCGGCCGGCTGCGCGACCCTGACCTACCGCAGCAGCGAGCGGGCCATCACCAGGCGCTGGACCTGATTGGTGCCCTCGTATATCTGGGTGATCTTGGCGTCGCGCATCATCCGCTCCACCGGGAAATCTCGGGTGTAGCCGGCGCCGCCGAGCAACTGGACGGCGTCCACGGTCGCCTTCATCGCCACGTCCGAGGCCAGGCACTTGGCCGCGGCGGACAGGTAGGTCTTGTTCGCGTCGCCCCGCTCGGCCGCGGCGGCGGCCTGGTAGACCAGGGTGCGCGCGGCGTCGACCTGCATGGCCATGTCCGCGATCATGAACTGGATCCCCTGGAACTCGGCCAGGTGCTTGCCGAACTGCTGGCGTTCCTTGACGTAGCCGATGGCCACGTCCAGCGCCCCCTGGGCCAGGCCGATCGCCTGCGCGCCGATCGTCGGGCGGGTGTGATCCAGGGTGGCCATCGCGGTGGCGAAGCCGGTCCCGGGCTCGCCGATGATCCGATCGCCCGGAATCCGGCAGTTCTCGAAGTGGATCTCCCGGGTGGGCGAGCCCTTGATGCCCAGCTTGCGTTCCTTGGTTCCGACGACGAACCCGGGGTCGTCGGCGTTGACGACGAACGCCGAGATCCCCTTGGCCTTGCGGTCGGGATCGGTCACCGCCATCACCGTGTACCAGCTGGACACTCCCGCGTTGGTGATCCAGCACTTGGTGCCGTTGAGCACCCACTCGTCGCCGTCCCGGACCGCCCGGGTCCGCATGGCGGCGGCGTCGGAGCCGGCCTCCCGCTCGGACAGCGCGTAGGAGATCATCGCCTGGCCGCCGGCGATGCTCGGCAGCACCAGCTGTTTGAGCTCCTCGGAGCCGGACAGCATGATCGGCATCGAGCCGAGCTTGTTCACCGCCGGGATCAGCGACGACGAGCCACAGACCCGCGCCACCTCCTCGATCACGATGACGGTGGCCACCGCGTCGGCCCCCGCCCCGTCGTATTCCTCGGGGATGTGCACCGCCTGGAAGCCGGCCGCGGTCAGCGCCTTCTGCGCCTCGATCGGGAACCGCTCCCGCTCGTCCACGTCGGCCGCGTGCGGGGCGATCTCGTGCTCGGCGATGTCCCGGATCGCCTCCCGGATCGCCCGGTGGTCCTCGGTGAGGGTGAACAGATCGGTGGTACTCATGCCGCCGCCCTTCCGGGGCACCTTGCAGGCTCGGTCGCCCCGCACCGAACGCCGGCCTGACTGTGTTGATGGTTCACTCGGCAAGCCTCGCTCACTGCCGCCGCCCTTCC
>Ga0164241_10003077_pt1 | contig 17250 bp, 17 predicted proteins | sample OricomyardsoilBY_FD_108780 | JGI IMG/M metagenome (GOLD analysis project Ga0164241, IMG submission 108780) | Backyard soil microbial communities from Emeryville, California, USA - Original compost - Back yard soil (BY) | ecosystem: Environmental > Terrestrial > Soil > Unclassified | place: USA...
CGACGATGCACAATTTCTCGCTGCCAGCCCCTTCAGGAAAATTCCCGCTTTCATGGATGGCGACTTCTCGCTGGCGGATTCCACCGCCATCGTCACCTATCTCGAGGCGAAGTTTCCGCAGCAACCGCTGATCCCCCATTGAAGCGCGGCAGCGTGCCACGGCCATCTGGTACGAGGAAGTGGCCGACACGGTGATGTTCCCCGCCGGACAAAAGGTATTCTTCAACCGCGTGGTGCTGCCCAAGTTCCTGAACCGTCCGGGCGATCTGCTCGCCGCGGATGAAGCACAGCGCACCCTGCTGCCACCGGTCTATGCCTATCTTGAAAAAGTCGCACCGGCCAGTGGCTTTCTGGTGGGCAGCGCGCTGAGCATCGCGGACATCGCGGTGACCAGCTCACTGGTGAACATGCATCTGTGCGATGCCGCCATCGATCCGGCGCATTATCCGAAACTCGCCGCGTACTATGCGCGCATCTCGGCGCGGCCCAGCTTCGTCACATTGATCGAGGCAGACCGCGCCCGCCTGGCAGCGTAGACTCGCCCTGTCCGAATGCCCGCTCCTGTCCAGAACAACTACATCAAGGAGTCGCCATGCATCACTTCAGTGACATCAACTGGCTGGCGGTGGCTGTCGCCGTGATCGCCAGCTTCGTCATCGGTTCGCTGTGGTATGGCTCGCTGCTGTTCCAGAAGCCCTGGATGCAGGCCACCGGCATGACCTTCGAGAAAGGCAAGCAGGCCAACATGCTGGTGACCTTCGGGGGCACCGCCGTCTTGAATCTGCTGATCGCCATTGCCATCGCGCTGCTGGCCGGCCCGCACGCCGGCTGGAAGATGGGGCTGCACACCGGGTTGTTCAGCGCCTTGTTCTTTGTGGCTACCTCGCTGGGCGTCATCGGCCTGTTCGAGCAACGGCCCTTCAAGCTCTGGTTGATCAACGCCGGCTACCAGCTGGTCGTTTTCGCGCTCATGGGAACCATCATCGGCGCGTGGCCCTGACGTAACCCGTTGATCGGGCAGGGCTTCGCTGCCCCCGCCCGATTGCGGGGGCAGGCAACTCGCTTCTGCGCCGCCGATTCTGCGAAACTTCGTCCCTCACTTTCTGGCCGCGAATACCGCGGCACATCGAAGCATCGGGGGCCTCATGTCAGACACGCAGACGGACGCATCCATCGTCCATGACAACGAATCCAGTGGCGTCGACCGGCGCAAGTTCATGAGTGGCGCGCTGGGCGCGGCTGCCGGCGCTGGCGCCACATTGATGGCGGCCGCGGCCAATGCGCAGCAGGCGCCGCAACCGCCCGCGAATTCCGCGGCTCCTCCCGCGGGTGCGCCGCGCGGCAGTGACATCGCCACGCGCTACGCGCCGCCGGCCGCGCGCGGCCCGCAGCTGTTCCGCGTGGAGATGGACATCAGCGACTGCGAGGTCGAAGGCAAGCTTCCCGCCGATCTCAACGGCGCGTTCTATCGCGTGGGCCCCGATGCGCAGTATCCGCTGCACGCCGGCAATATCCCCTTCGATGGCGAAGGACATGTGAGCATGTTCCGCTTCGAGAACGGCCGCGTGAACCTCAAGACCCGCTTCGTGCGCAACGAGCGTTACCTCGCGCAGGAAAAGGCCGGCAAGATCCTGTTTCCCATGTACCGCAACGTGTACATGGATGACCCTTCGGTGAAGGGATTGAGCCGCGGCACGCACAACACGCACATCTATCATCACAACGGCAGGCTGCTGGCGCTGAAAGAAGACAGCCCGCCGGCGGCGATGGATCTGAACACGCTGGCGACGCTCGATCCGGTGTACACCTTCAACGGCCAGCTGAAGAGCAAGACCTTCACGGCACATCCGAAGACCGATTCGCGCACCGGCAACATGCTGGCCTTCGGCTACGAGGCCAAGGGCTTCAACACCACCGACGTGAACGTGTTCGAGTACACACCGCAGGGCAAGAAGGTGTGGGAAGCCTGGGTCAACGTGCCCTATGTGGGCATGCTGCACGACTTCCAGATGACCGAGCATTTCGTGGTGCTGTATGTGATTCCGCTGGCCTTCGACCAGGCACAGATCGAGAAGGGCGGCATCCACTGGTCCTGGTATCCCGGCCAGCCGACGTATTTCGGCTATTTCCGCCGCGGTGGCGATGGCAAGGACATCAAGTGGATCAAGGGACCGGAGCGCAGCGCCACGCACATGATGGGCGGCTTCGACGACGGCAAGAAGCTCTACGTGGACGTGGAGATGTCGCTGTCGAATCCCTTCCCCTTCATGCCCATGCGCGATGGCTCGCGCTGGGATCCGGTGCGCGGCGCCAGCCACATCACGCGCCTGTCGGCCGATGTGTCGCGGAAGAATCCCACCGACTACGGCATCGAAACGCTGTATCCGAATCATATCGGCGCGCTGCCGCGCCAGGACGATCGCTACAACACCGTGCCCTATCGCTATGGCTTCCTGCCCTGCCCCGACCCGGATCCCAAGGATCCGAGCAAGCGGCCCGCCTCCTGCTATGCGCGCTTCGATCATCAGACGCGCAGCGCCAAGCTGTATCGCGCGCCCGAAGGCGCCTCGCTGGGCGAGGCCTGCTTTGCGCCAAAGAGCAGGACGGCGCCCGAGGGCAGCGGCTATCTGATGGGCGTGGCCTCGTATGCGGCGCAGAACAATCGCGCGGATCTGGTCATCCTCGATGCCGAACATCTTGAGGATGGCCCCGTGGCCACCGTCAGACTGCCCACACGCATCGTCGGCCAGATCCACGGCTGGTGGGTGCCCGGCGACGCCATTCCGAAGAAGGCTTAAGGAATGCAGCGGGCCTCCCACGCCGTCATCGCCGCCGTCATGCTGGCGCTGGGCGGCGTGGTGTCTGCGCAGACGCCCGCGCCCGCCGCGTCGCAGTCCTCGCCGGCAACGCCTGGGGAGCTCGCCAGTCAGCAGCGCGCCGAGAATCCGGCGCAACAGGCCTTTCTGAATGGCCTCAAGGCGCTGAAGTGGATTGAGGGACCGACCACGGTGCAGACGGCGGGCAACTCCGAGCTGGCCGTGCCCGAAGGTTTCGTGTTCCTCGATGCGAAGAACACCGACAAATTCCTCGAGCTGAACCAGAACTTCGGCAGCGGCCGCGAAGTGCTGATCGCGCCGAAGGATCTGCACTGGACGGCCTACCTCTCCTTCTCCGACGAAGGGTACGTGAAGGACGATGAGAAGATCGACGCGCCCGCGCTGCTGAAGGCGATGAAAGAGGGCACGGAGCAATCCAATCAGGAACGCAGGCGTCGAGGCTGGAGCGAACTGCACGTGGTGGATTGGGCCGTGCCACCGGCCTACAACACCGCCAACAAGCGCCTGGAGTGGGCCACACTGCTCGAGAGCGAGGGTGGCCGCAACGTGAACTTCTCGACCAAGGTGCTGGGCCGTCGCGGCCATACTTCGGTCATCCTGGCCGGCGATCCGGCCGATCTGCCGGCCGCGCGACAGCAGCTGGAAAAAGTGCTCGCCGGCTACAGTTTCAAACAGGGCGAGAAGTACGCCGACTGGGTGCCCGGCGACAAGGTGGCCGAGTACGGCCTCGCCGCGCTGGTGCTGGGCGGCGCCGCGGCGATCGCGACCAAGAAAGGCTTCTGGGCGGTGCTCGCAACCTTCTTCGCCGCGGCGTGGAAGTTCGTTGCGGCCGGTGCCGTGGCGTTGATAGCCGGCATCCGCAGGTTCTTCGGCAAGAGGGCGGATGACGCCCGTTGAGTTGTGGCTGCCGGTCGGCGCGATCGGCTTCTATCTCTACGACTCGCTGCAGCCCTTGTGGCAGAACGAAGTGCTTTACATCCGCGCCGGCAATCGCTGGCGCGTCGTCGCGGATTCGCCCGTACGGCGCTGGGGACGCAGGCTGGTGCTGCCCAATCCCCTGCTGCCGCACCGTCCGCAATTTCGCGTGGCGTGGAGTCTGGCCGATCAGCGCGCCGCGGTCAGCACGGACCCGGGCAGCCTGTTCGCCGCGCTGCGACCCGTCGGCGTGATCTGCCAGCTGCTGCTGTGGCTGCTGCTGTGTCTGCCGCCGGTGTGCTGGATTCTGGGCGCCGGGGTGACGCTGCTGGCGCAGTTCGCGCTCTACTATCTGCTGGCCATCGTGGCGCTGGTTGTGGTGTTCCGGCGACGCGATGCACTGGGATTGCGGCCGCGCGCCTTCTGGTCGCTGGCCTTCGATGTACTCGCTTGCGCGCCTTTCGCGGTGAACATGGTGCGCAAACTGTCGCTGCGTCGCGGACTGGAAGGCGATCCCATCGCCTTCGCGGCACATGAATTCGACCCGGCGACGCGCGAGGCACTGACGCGCCTGATCAGCCACCGGCTCGAAGAGGAAGAAGCCGGCGACGCGCCCTCGGCACAACGCCAGCAACAGATTGCCAGCTGGCTGGCCAGGCTGCGAAACTCCAGGCCATGAGCCTCACCGACATCCTGATCATCCTCGGCTGCCTGGCAGGGGGTTACTGGATCGTCAGCAGCGTGATGGGCCCGGGCATCGACATCACCCGTCGCACGCCACCGCCCGAGGCCGGCAAGGAAGAGCCGCGCGCTTATCCGTTGAGTGCGCCCAAGCCGGGCAGACGGCCGGTTGCCCTGCCGCGAGCCACCAATCCGCACTTCAATGACTGGCACGTCATTCTGGATGTGCCGCGCAGCGCCAGTCGTGGCGACATCGAAGCCGCATTCAGGCATCAACAGAAGAAGGCGCAGGCCGCGGGCGATGCGCTGCTGCAGCAACGGGTGCAGCAGGCGCGCGAGGCGGGGTTGGCCGCGCTGAAGTAACGCTGCCTCAGTCGCGCCGACGCAGCTCCAGCACGCGCAGCGAGGCGGTCGGCGTGGCCGCGTCCGCGCCACTGGCGCGCGCGCTTTCCAGCAATGGCGCCAGATCCTCGACCGCCTGCGGACGGCTCATCAGATAGCCCTGCGCGCAATCGCAACCCAGGTCGGCCAGCAGCCGCCACTGCGCCTCCTGCTCCACGCCCTCGGCCACGGTGCGCAGACCCAGGCCATGCGCCAGTTCGATGATGGCGCGGATCACGGCCACGTGTTCGGCGCCATCGGTCATGTTGCGCACGAAGGACTGATCGATCTTCAGCTCGTCGGCGGCCAGCTCCCGCAGCTGCGACAGCGAGGAATAGCCGGTGCCGAAATCGTCGATCGAGAACCGCACGCCGGCGATACGCAGCAATTCGATGTTGCGCCGGGCGACTTCCGGTTCGTGCAGCAGCACGCTCTCGGTGATCTCCAGCGTCAGCGATCCGGGGGCGATCTCGGTATCGCGCAGCGCGGAGAGAATGAACTGCAGCATGCCCGGATCAAGGATGTCGGCCGCGGAAAGATTCACGGCCATGTCGATGCGCAGGCCCTGCCGCTGCCAGGCTGCCAGCTGCAGCAACGCGGTGTGCAGCACCCAGTGCGTCAGCGCGCCCGAAGCACCGGTGCGCTCGGCAATGGGCACGAATTCCGCGGGCGAGATGGTGCCGAACTCCGGATGCTTCCAGCGCACCAGCGCCTCGACGCCGGTCACGCCACGGTCCGTCATGCGGAACTTGGGCTGGTAGTGCAGATACAGCTGGCCGGTCTGCAGCGCCAGCGGCAGATCCGCGCCCACTTGCAGGCGGCGGCGCTGCGCTTCATCGCTGGCGCGTTCGAACAATGCGTAGGACTGCTTCTGCGACACCGCGGTTTCCACCGCGGCCTCGACACAGCGCAGCAGTTCGGCGGCGTTGCGGCCATGCCGCGGCGCCATGGCCGCGCCCAGTACCACCACCGCCTGCAGCGTGATGCCGGCGGTATCCAGCGGCATCTGCGATCGCTCGCGCACCTGCGTGATCAGCGACAGCAGATCTTCATCCTTCATGGGGCAGATGGCGACCAGGAAGTGCGAGGAGTCGATGCGCGCCACCAGGCCGCCGTTCTCGCTCCAGTGTTCCAGGCAGCGCGCCAGATGCCACACCAGCTGTTCGGCGATCTCGAAGCCGAGGCTGGCCGAAATCTCCTGCAGATTCGTCACGGCGATGCGCACGATGCCGATGCGTGCGCGCGGCATGACTTGCTGCTGCTGCGCGATCCACTCCTCGGCGTACAGGCGATTGGGCAGTCCTGTCGCCCCGTCATGCCGCGCCATGTGCATCAATCGTGTTTCGCGGTCGGCGATGCCGCTCTGCATGCTGTTGAAAGCCTGCGCCAGGTTCTCCAGCTCGCGACCGCCGGAGCCCGCAACACCGCGCGAGTAATCACCTGCGGCGATGCGCGCCGCGCCCTCGGCCAGCTGCTGCACCGGCCGCGCCGCACTGCGACCCAGGTAGATGCCCGCCACCACCGCCGCGGCAAGCGTTGCGCCGATGATCAGACCCAGATTCAGCGCGAGCTGGCGATACGGCGCCATCACCTCGTCCATGGGCTTGAACAGCGCGATGTCCAGCGATGGGCTGGCGGTTGAAAGGTGCGCGGCGGTCGCGAGGTAGTCCACGCCGCCCAGTGCCACGACCGCGGGCGAGGCACGCAGTGGCTCGCCGACGCTGACGCGGGGATCGAGCAGGCTTGCAACGGTGCCGGCCCGGGCGCGCTGCGCGCCTTCGGCGCCGGTGAGGAATGCGACATCCACACCCACTAGGTCGCGCAGCTCCTGGGCCAGGCCCACATCCACCGAGAAGCCGAGCACGATGCGTGCGATTTCATCCGGCGCCAGCACCGGCGCCATGAACACCTGATAGACACCGTTGGGTGCAACCACGAAGCGCGCCTTGCCATCGCCATCGGTTCGCTCCGCGCTGGCGTCGATGGCGGCGACCAATGTGGGATCGGTTGCCGCGCCTTCGCCGCGCGCGATCACCTTGCCGTCCAGATCCAGTGCCAGCGTCAGATCGGCACCGATGCGTGCCGCATGATTGGCCAGCGCCGAGGCGATCGTGGGTTTGTCGCCGGTGCTGATGGCCGATTTCAGGCCGTAGTCCGCGGCCAGCACGGCCACCGCATTGGCGAGCTGGCGCTCGCGGTATTCGAGCAGGCGGTTCGCGATATGCGCGCCGGCCACCAGCTGCGCATCGGCGCGTTCCCGCACCGCGCTGGAGGTGCGCGCCAGCGCCGTGAACAGCGTCACGGTCTCGGCGCTCACGACGAGGCCGATCAGCAGGATGAGAAGTCGATTGCGAAAGCTGAGCATGGCATGCGCTTCAATAAGCCACGTAAATCCTAGAGCCCGCACGTTTTTTGCGCGATCTGTAAAGCCCGGAAATGCGACCTGTATTCCATACATTCCTGGCCCTGTTTGCCCCGGCGCTGCTGGCGGCGCCCCTGCAGCTGCAATTTGTCGGTGTGGACGGCAAGGGCATTGCCGCCACCGTCGTGACGCTGCGCAGCACCGATCCTTCCCGCCCCGTCGCCAAGCCCACCGCGGCCGTCATGGACCAGATGGACCGGCAGTTCGTGCCGCATGTGCTGGTGATTCCGGTGGGATCGCAGGTGATCTTTCCGAACAGCGACACCGTGAGCCACCAGGTGTATTCGTTTTCGCCGGCCAATAAATTCCAGCTGCCGCTGTATCGCGGCAAGCCCTATCCCCCCGTGCCATTCGCCCATGAAGGGCTGGTCACGCTGGGCTGCAATATCCACGACCAGATGCGTGCCTATGTGTACGTGGTCGAAGCGCAGTACTACGGCCGCACCGACACCGCCGGCAAATGGTCGGTCGCCGATGTCGAACCCGGCGAATACACCGTGAATATCTGGCATCCGCTGTCGCGCGCGGTGGCGAAGCCCGTGCTCGAACAACGCGTGAAGATCTCCGCCAGCGGCGCGAACCTGACGCTGCGCGCCACGGCACCGCTGCGGCTGCGCAGTGAATCGCAGCTGCCCTCGAACTGGGACGCCTACTGATGGACACACCTCCGCGGCGCGGCCTGTGGAACCTGACTCTCGGCGCGGGCGCCGTGGCGGCGCTGTGCCTCAGCGGCATCGCGCGGGCCGAAGTCGAAGTCAGTCTCGATCTGCGACTGGTCTCCTCCGACGGCCGCGACAGCTTTCTCGACGGTGGCTTCGGGAAGCTGCGTTACGACGACGCGGACGATGGCGTGCAACTTGGCCGCGCCCGGCTTGCGGGACGCTGGGCGCTGGGCGGCAACTGGCACGCCAACATCGATGTGTCGGCGTGGAGCCTGCACGATCACAACGCCATCGATGTCACCGAGGGCTGGCTGGAATGGCGGCCGGTTCCCGATTCCGCGTGGAGATCCAATCTGAAGATCGGCGCGTTCTATCCGCCCATTTCACTGGAACATCGCGCGCCGGGCTGGACCAATCCCTACACCATCAGCAGTTCCGCGCTGAACACCTGGGTGGGCGAGGAACTGCGCACCATCGGCATCGCGTATGAACTGGAACATCTGGGCACCGCCGAAGGCGGGCGTCTGGATTACGGCATGCAGGCCGCCGTGTTCGGCTGGAACGATCCGGCTGGCGTGGAAGTGGCGCTGCGTGGCTGGTCGCTGAACGATCGCCAGACACCGCTGTTCGGCCGCATCGGCACCTATGCTTTCGGTGGCCCTGAGCAGCGCGTGATCTTCTCGGAGATCGACAACCGTCCGGGCTACCACGCCAGCGGCTACCTGCGCTGGGACAACAAACTGGAAGCGCGCGCGCTGCACTACGACAACCGCGGCAATCCAGAGGCGTACAAGGAATCCATCGAGGATTACGCCTGGAAGACGCGGTTCGACTCACTGGGTGTGCGCTACGACGGCGAGCGCGGCACCACCTTCATCGCGCAGTGGCTGGGCGGCAGCACCGTGGTGGATGACGATCCCGCCAAGCGCTGGACCTTCGACACGAAATTTCTGCTCATCGCGCAGGGCTTCGGCAGGCACCGCTTCACCGTGCGCTACGATGATTTCAACGTGCGCCAGACCGCGGGCGCGAATCCGGCCTGGTTCTCGCGTGAAGACGGCAATGCCTGGACTTTCGGCTGGAGCTGGGCGGTGCGCGAACACGTGGATCTGGCCGCCGAGTGGCTGCGCGTGGACAGCCTGCACAGTTCGCGCGCGGCGCTGGGCGAAGCGCCCAAGGCCATCGAGCACAGTCTGCAGCTGGCGCTGCGGTTGTCGCTCTAGAACGCCGGGCGCGAACCCGCCGCGCTCAGTGCGCGCCGCCCGCTTCGCCGCGGATACTCACGCGCCGCACCAGCAGAATCAGGGTCGCAATCGCGGCAACTCCCAGCGGCAGCATGGGCACGAAGAATATCTGCTGTGTGGGCCAGTTCTGGGCCACCACGAAACCACCGATCACCGGTCCGCTGAGCGAGCCGATGCGCCCCACGCCCAGCGCCGCACCGACGCCGGTGGGCCGGCAGGACACGGGATAGATCAGTCCCGCCGAGGCATTGAGCACGCCCTGGCAGCCGATGATGCCGAAGCCCGCCACGCTCACGGCGCCAATCAGCAGCGGCGCGGAGGAAAAGCCCGTGGTCGCAATCGTGAAGCATCCGGCCAGGCCCAGCAGCAGCAGGATCATCGCCAGGTACAGGCCCAGCCGGCGCAACAGGATCACCGTGGCAATGGCGGCAACAGTGCCGCCCCAGTGCAGCATGCCGTTGGTCAGCGCCGTCTGCCCCTCGGAAAGCCCCGCTTCATTGAGAATGTAGGAGATCCAGCTGTTGATGAAGTGCATCGACAGCAGCGTGCACGCGAAGATGATCCACAACAACGGCGTGGTCATGCGCAGCGAGCCGGCAAACAGATCGCCCACCGAGCCCCGCTGAGTCGTGGCACCGCTGCCGCGCAGCGCGAACACGGTCTCGGGGGTGGCCACCAGCGTGGGATCCAGTTCGCGGGCGCGACGCGCGACTTCATCACGACGCTGGCGGCGGAAGGTCAGGAACAACACGGATTCGGGCAATTTCGCCGCGATGAGCGTCGCCACGACCAGCGGCACGATGCCGCCGGCCACGAACAGCGCCTTCCATCCGAAGATGGGCACCAGCCAGCCGGCCACCACCGCGGGCATGCCGCTGCCCAGCGACATGCCGATCATGGGAATGCTGGTGAGCATGGCGCGCCGGCTCGACGGGGAAATTTCCGCGCTCAGCGCGATGACATTGGGCAGCACACCGCCCAGGCCCAGGCCGGTGATGAAGCGCAGCACGCCCAGTTGCAGTGGAGTGTGTGCCAGCAGGCAAGCCAGCGACATGCAGGCGTACAGCACGGTGCCGGCCACGATCACGCGCTTGCGGCCGAAGTGATCGCCCAGCCGGCCCAGGAACATGGCGCCGAACATCATGCCCAGCAGGTTCGCGGAGCTCACCAGCCCCAGCTCTTTCGTATCGATGTTCCATTCCCTGGCGAGCCGCGGTGCCGCGAAGGCCAGCAACTGCAGGTCGAAGCCATCGCACAGCAGCGCCAGCAGCAGCAGGCCCAGGATGAAATAGCTGCGGGTGGTCAGCCGCTGCCGGTCGATCAGGTCATCGACATAAATGGTTTGCGCAGCCGACATCGTGTATCGACCCCCCGGTCGCGTTCGCTACATCTTGTAGTCGTTCTGTGTGCGAGCGTACTCGATGAAGAAGTCCAGCGCCGCAGGATTTGCCATGGCGTCGCGGTTGGCGGCCTTGGACAGCGGCACGCCGGCCAGGATGCGCCGCGCCGGCACTTCCATCCGCTTGCCGGAGATCGTGTAGGGAATGGAGGGCACCTGGTAGATCTTGTCCGGGACATGCCGCGGCGTGTACTCGCTGCGCAGCCGGTCGTTGATGGCCTTGACCAGCTTGTCGTCCAGTGTCACGCCCTCAGCCAGCTTCACGAAAAGCGGCATGAAGAACTTGCCCCCCGGCAGGTCGAGATTGACGATCAGCCCATCCTCGACGCCCGGCACCAGCACGATGGTGCGATAGATCTCGGCCGTGCCGATGCGGATGCCATGGCGATTCAGTGTGGCATCGGAGCGGCCCAGCACGAAGCAGCCACCGCGGTCGTTGATCCGGTAGAAATCGCCCTGGCGCCACATGCCCGGAAAATCGCTGAAATAGGTTTCGGTGAAGCGCTCGTCGTTCTTGTCGTTCCAGAAGCCCACGGGCATCGAGGGCATGGGCTGGGTCACCACCATCTCGCCCACTTCGTCGGTGACGAATTTGCCATCCTCGCCGATCACATGCACGGCGATGCCCAGGCAGCGCGCCTGGATCTCGCCCGCGTAGGCGGGCAGCGTCACCACGCCACCGACGAAACCCGAACAGATGTCGGTGCCGCCGCAACCGGGAACGGTCCACGCATCTTTCTTCACGTTCTCGAAGAACCACGCCTGACACTCGGGTGAGACCGGAGATCCTGCGAGGGTTATGGAATCAAGACTCGAAAGATCGAACTTCGCCTTCGGCACGACGCCATTCTTTTCGAGAATGGACTGGTAGGTGGGGCTGGCGCCGAACAGATTGGCCTTGGCGTCCTGCACCATCTTCCACAGCAGGTCGCCATCGGGCCAGGCCGGATTGCCGTCGTACAGCACCGGCACGACGTTCGACAGCATGGCGCTGACCAGAAAGTTCCACATCATCCACCCCGTGGTGGTGAAGAAGAACAGCCGCTCGCCGGCGCGCATGTCGAAGTTGAAGGCCACATGCTTCAACTGCTCGAGCGTGATGCCGCCGTGGCTGTGCATGATGGGCTTGGGCAGACCGGTGGTGCCGCTCGAGAACAGAATCCACAACGGGTGATTGAAACCCACCTCTTCATACTTGAACTCGGCGCGCGACACCGGCGGATGGTCGAGCAGCTCGTGCCAATAGATGGTGTCGGGTGTCAGCCGGCGCGGATTCACCGGATCCAGATACGGCAGCTGGATCACATGCTTGACGCTGGTGAGCTGGGCGAGGATTTTTTCCACTTCGCCGCGCCGGTCGAAAGGCTTGCCGCCGTACTGGTAGCCATCCACATGGATGAATACCGTGGGCGTGAGCTGCGAAAACCGATCGAGCACACCCGGCGTGCCGAAGTCCGGTCCCACCGACGACCAGATGGCGCCAATGCTGGCGCTGGCCAGCAGCGCGATCAGCGCCTCGGGCACGTTCACCACATAGGCGCAGACGCGATCGCCCTTTTTCACGCCCAGCTTGCGCAGCTGCGTGGCGACGATGCGCACTTTGCCGGCCAGCTCTTCCCAGGAAATCTCGGCCAGCGGCGCGCGCTCGTTCAGGTGCAGCAGGGCCGTGGCATTGGGCCGCTCATGCCGCAGCATGTGGCGCGCGTAGTTCAGCTCGGCGCCAGGGAACCACTGCGCGCCCGGCATGGTGCGTTTGCCCAGCACGGCGGTGGGTTGCTTCGAGGCTTCGACGCCGAAGAAATCCCAGCACGCCTGCCAGAATGCGTCCACGTCTTCCGTGGACCAGCGCCACAGCGCTTCGTAATCATCGAAGCTCAGCCCGCGCTTGTCGGTCAGCCATTTGCGAAAGTCCGTCAGGCGCGCGCGCGCGACACGTTCCGGCGAAGGCGACCACAGCAACTTTCCAGGCTCAACCATCCAACGACTCCGGCATTTTTTGAGGTGCGTATTGAATCATGATTTGCGTCGGATTGAGCCTACACAGCAGAATCCGCGTCGCAACGACATGCTTCGAATCGTGATCGGTGCCGGCTTTCTTCCGCGATGAAATATAACGTCGCGCCGCTTAAGTGATAGCCTTGAGTTAATAGCGTAGAGAAACTTGCCCGGGGCAAGGAGTGAGGACGTCATGAACGCACAGCAACTGGCGGATATCGAAGCCTGCCGATCGCTGGTCATGGATTTCGCGGCACGCATCGACAGCGGCCAGAGCCATACGCTGAGCGAACTGCTCACGCCCGATGCCACCTTCGCGCGACCGACCACGCCGGATGTCGTCATTCGCGGCGCGGATGCCATTCTCGCGGCCTTCGCATTGCGGCCGAAACATCTGGTCTCGCAGCACCTGAACCTGAACATCCGCATCCGCCTCACCGGCGCCGATACGGCCGAGGGCCACTCCATCGTGATGCTGTACCTGGCCAATGCCGAGGACGAACTGGTGTCCGGCAAGGGGCGCAAGGCCGGCGCGCCCTTGATCGGTACCTGGACCGACAGCTTCGTGCGCACCGCCGCGGGCTGGCGCTTCAAGGATCGGCGTGGCGTTGTCACCATGCACGCCTGATCCATGATCACGCCCTCCTCCGCGATCGCCGTCATCGGCTTCGGCGAAGCGGGTTCGATACTGGCAGAGGACCTGGCGCGCCGCGGTTGCAGCGTGCGTGCCTACGACATCCTGCTCGACGATGCGGCGACCGCGGCGCGCATGCGCCATCGCATCGAACTGGCCGGCGTCGATGCCGCGCCCACACTGCAAGCCGCGCTGCGCGGTGCCAAGCTGGTGATCTCGGCGGTCACCGCCACCTGCGCTGCACAGGTCGCGCGTGACAGCGCCATGCATCTCGCCACCGGACAGCTCTACCTGGATATCAACGGCGTGACGCCCGCCAGCAAGCGCGACGCCGCGCAGCTCATCGAGGCGCGTGGCGCTCATTACGTGGACGCGGCCGTGATGGCGCCGGTGGCTTCGCATCGCCTGGCGGCATCCCTGCGGCTGGGCGGAAGCAAGGCCGCGCAGGTCGCGCTCGCGCTGAATGCGCTGGGCTTCGCCGCGCGCGCCGTGTCCGCCGAAGCAGGCGTGACGCCAATGCCAATGCATACAGTGCAAGTCGCCTCGGATCCCATGTCTGGCCTTTCGCGACACGAACGCGCGGATGAGCCGAACCGGCGCGTGCCGCGCGGCGAGCTGCCCTGAAGGCTCAACGCGCAAACACACCTGAGCACGCTGACATGCAGTTTCTCGGCTCGCTGTTCTTCACCGCCTTCTTCCTGCTGTTCACCTTCGCGTACGGCATCTTCTTTTGCATCGCCGGCCTGTTCCTGCCCTTCCGTGCCCGCTTCACGCTGGCGCGCGTCTGGGGCGGCGTGCTGCTGTTCACCCTGAAGCTCACCTGCCGTCTGTCCTACACCGTCGAAGGTCGCGAGAATCTGCCCCAGCAGCCCAGCATCGCGCTGATCAAGCATTCCTCGAGCTGGGAAACCTTCGCGCAGACGGTGCTGCTGCCGCCGCAGGTGTGGGTGCTGAAGCGCGAGCTCACGTGGATTCCCTTCATCGGCTGGGGAATCCGCCTGCTGCACGGCATCGCCATCGATCGCGGCGCCGGCGGCAGGGCGGTGCGACAGATGATCGAGCAGGGCCGCCAGCGGCTGGCCACCGGTCACTGGATCGCGGTGTTTCCCGAAGGCACGCGCGTGGCCGCCGGAGAAACGGGTCGCTACGGTGTGGGCGGCGCGGCCGTCGCCGCGGACACCGGCGCGCTGGTGGTGCCGGTGGCCCACAATGCCGGTTACTTCTGGCCGCGGCGCGGGCTGATGAAAAAGCCCGGCGTCATCCGCGTGGTGATCGGGCCGCCTATCGTCACGCAGGGCCGCGATGCGCGCGCCATCAATGAAGAGGCGCAGCGCTTCATCGATGCGCACTCCGGTCCGCCCGCCTGAACGCTACTTCACCTCATAGACCAGATTCAGCGTCGACAAGGTATCGGTCTTCTTGAAGCCCGCCGGCGGATTGGTGTTATGGCGCACGCCATAGCCCAGCGACAGGGCCAGCCGGTCCGTCATCTTCACCGCCAGCCCCAGCTCGTTCTGCAGAAAGTTGTTGTTCGACGTGAATTCGGCGCCGAACTTGTCGTAGATCGAGGTGGTCATGGTGAGCTGGTGATCGAAGTTGAGACTGGCCACGCCGCCCAGTTCGGTTTCCTTGCTCGCCGGATCGGTGAGCGTGGGAATGGTCTGGAAGAACTTGAAGCCCACGCCGATCTGGCCGGCCAGGTGCGTGGTGTCGCGATCGATGAACTTGCGGCCCGCACCGCTGCTGATCACGCCCTGGTGGTCGAAGCCGCTGAAGTGATCCTCTTCATAGCGCGCGCCACCGAACCAGAAGGTGCGCGGGCTGAGGTTGAAACGTGTCTGTGCCGCGACTTCCCAGCGCCGCGCGGTGGTCAGGCCATCGGTGCGCACATAGTTGGCGGCCAGTGACGCCGAATTCTCCCAGGCATCGCTCTTGTAGCCGACGGCGACGCGCGCGTTGGCGCTCTTGGTGTCGGTATTGCCGCTGGCCAGCGCCACGCCCGCCTCGCCCTTGCCACTCCACTGCGCCATGGCGGGAAGCGCGCAGGTCAGCGCGGGCAGCAGCCATGCCAGTCTCAGGTGTCGCAACCACGTCGGTCTTTGCATCATCTCTTCTCCTCTCCTTGCCATACGGCCGCATCGCTACAGAAGCGCGACGATGTCGGCCTCGATATCTTCGGGCTTGTCATTGGGCGCATAGCGCTTGACCACCTGGCCCTGGCGATCGACCAGGAACTTGGTGAAATTCCATTTGATGGCCTCGGTGCCCAGCACGCCAGGCTTCGCGGATTTCAGATGCTGGTACAGCGGATGCGCGGCGGCACCGTTCACGTCGATCTTCGCGAACATCGGGAAGGTCACGCCGTAGCTGCTATCGCAGAAGCTGCCAATCTCGGCCTCGCTGCCTGGCTCCTGCGAACCGAACTGGTTGCAGGGAAAGCCCAGCACCGCAAAGCCCTGCGCGTGCAGCTTGCGATACAGGGCTTCGAGGCCCGCGTATTGCGGCGTGAAGCCGCAGCGGCTGGCCACGTTGACGATCAGCAGCACCTGGCCCCGGAACTCCGAGAGGTCCCGCTCTTCGCCGTTGAGGCGACGGGCCACGATGTCATGGATGGGCATGCCCCCTCCTTCATTTGGACCGGCCAAGCCTACGCCCAAACGAAACGGGGCGCCCGGAGGCGCCCCGCGCATTACTGCTCCAATCGGACTTCAGCGCCGGCCGAAATCGTAACGGAAGCTGATGCCCCAGTGCGTGCCATCATCGTTGTGGCTGATGTCGGGACCCGCCGCGAAGGCCTCGGTGAAGTACCAACGGCCACCCGCGCCGATGGTGAAATCATCGGCGCCATGACCGAAGTCCACATACTTCACGGTGCCGGTCAGCTCCAGCTGCTCGGCCACGCGGCCACGCAGGCCCGCGTTCAGACCGAAGCCGCTTTCGCTGTCGCTGCTGCTGACGCCAGAGAGCGAGCCCTTGAGCTTGATGTGCTCGTAGGTGGCGCCGCTGACCAGGTCCAGGGTCGGGCCCAGCGCCCAGTTGAAACCCAGACCGAGGCTGTACGTCGTGCCCTTGATCTTCACGCCACCGGTCGTGGCGCTCGAACCGTAGTCGATATCGGCGAAGTTGAACGAACCGAACATGTTCGGTGAGAACTCGACCGAACCACCGAGCGTGACACCGTCACCCTTCAGATCAAGATCATCGACTTCGGCGCGTGTGTAACCGATTTCTGCCAGGTTGTAGCTGAACCCTTCGTCGGCGGCGAAAACCTGGGTGCCGAACCCGAGGGCCATAACGGCACCCACGGCGAGATGCGTGCGCATGTGTGACTCCATCACTTGTGTTGCATGCACCAACAATTGGTGCGGACAAAATGATAGGGGCTTCATCCTGAATGGCAACTGACTCGAAGGAACTACGCTACAACTGTGACTCAGTTGGGATTTGTCTAGTCAACAGACTTGCATTTCGGTCAGCGCAGGCTGCGGCAGGCGCGCAGCAGGTCGAGGTCGGGGCGGTAGGCGCTCGTGGTCACATCCTGCAGTCCCAGCAAGGTGTGCGAGACATTGTCGTGCGAGACGGCATCGTTCAGGTGCGAGCGCAGGCAGGCCGTATCCAGCTTCAGCCGCGCCGGCGCGCCGGCTGAAAACCACAGCAGCATCGGCACCTTCTTCTGTATCTCGGGGGCGATCAGGTAGGGCTGACCGTGCAGGTAGAGACCATTCTCGCCCAGCGATTCACCATGATCAGACACGTACAGCAGCACCGTATCGATGTGCGCTGACTGCGCGGCGAGCTGATCGATCAGGCCCGCGAGCACGTAGTCCGTATACACGATCGAGTTGTCGTAGGAATTGACGATCTGCGTGTCCGTGCAGGTTTCGATCTGCTGCGTGGGGCAGATGGGCTTGAACACCTCACGTTCCGGCGGCACGCGACGGTGATACGTCGGACCATGGCTGCCCATGGCGTGCAGCACGATCACCCGGTCGCGCTGCGTCTGCGCAAGCTGCGCGGCCAGCGCGTAGAGCAGCGCGTCGTCCAGGCACTCGCCGTCCTTGCAGGATTCGGGGTGATACG
>Ga0164241_10003078_pt1 | contig 17248 bp, 19 predicted proteins | sample OricomyardsoilBY_FD_108780 | JGI IMG/M metagenome (GOLD analysis project Ga0164241, IMG submission 108780) | Backyard soil microbial communities from Emeryville, California, USA - Original compost - Back yard soil (BY) | ecosystem: Environmental > Terrestrial > Soil > Unclassified | place: USA...
CGTGACTCGCAACCCCCACCCTCTCCGGGGGCACCCCTCGAGGCCATTCTATTGGGGTGGGGTGACGGAGGCCTGGATGTGGATCTTGGTTGTGGACAGGTCGGAGCTTGTGGATAACTGGCGTATCTGTTACCCAGGACCCAACCTTTTTGGTATCTAGTTAATCGTCCCCACGTGCTCGCGAGCGGCTATGGTATAGACCAATAGGGTCGGGTCGTGGTTCTAGGGAGTGGCATGGCTGCGCAGCTCATCGCCGGGGGCAGGGTCGCTACGCCGGACGGCGTGCTCGACCCCGGCTGGGTGCTCGTCGAGGACGGTGCGATCACGGCCGTCGGGGCGGGGGTTCCCGCCGAGCGGCCCGACGCGGAGACCCACGATGCCGCCGGGGCCTGGGTCGTGCCCGGGTTCGTCGACATCCACTGCCACGGCGGTGGGGGCGCCGCGTTCACGATCGCCGACCAGGTCGCCGAAGCCGTTGCGGCGCACCGCAGGCACGGCACCACGACCATGCTCGCGAGCCTCGTGTCGCGGCCCGTGCCGGAACTCGTCGAGCAGGTGGCCGCGCTGCGTGAGTTCGTCACCGGCGGGCTGGTCGCCGGTGTCCACCTCGAGGGGCCCTTCCTGTCCGCCGCGCGCTGCGGGGCGCACGATCCCGCGATCCTCCAGCCGCCGGACGCCGCCTCCGTCGACACGCTGCTCGCCGCCGGGCGCGGGGCCATCCGCATGGTCACGATCGCCCCCGAGCTCGACGGCGCGATCCCCGCGGTGAAGCGGCTGGTCGACGCCGGGGTGCTCGCCGCGGTCGGGCACACCGACGCGCTCGCCGAGGACGTGATCCCCGCCGTCGACGCGGGCGCCACCGTCGCCACCCACCTGTTCAACGGCATGCGCCCGCTGCACCACCGCGAGCCCGGCCCGATCGGCACGCTCCTCGACGACGAGCGCGTCACCGTCGAGCTGATCTGCGACCTCGTGCACCTGCACCCGGCCGTGGTCCGGCTGGCCGCGCACCATGCCGGCGCCGGGCGCACCGTGCTGATCACCGACGCCATCTCCGCCGCGGGCGCGGGCGACGGCGTCTACGACATCGGCGGGCTCGAGGTCACGGTCACCGACGGGATCCCCACGCTCGCCGGCGGCGGGTCGCTCGCCGGCAGCACGCTCACCATGGACGCCGCCTTCCGCAACCTCGTGCACGGCTGCGGGCTCGGCGTCCTGGACGCCGTCGCCGCCACCTCGACCCGGCCCGCCGGGCTGCTGGGGCTCGGCGACATCACCGGCCGCATCGCCGCCGGATACGCCGCCGACCTGGTCCTGCTCGACGCGGGCCTGCACCCGAAGTCCGTGATGAAGAACGGCACGTGGGTATAGCGTCAGCCGCGTGAGCGACGACCCGGAGCGGCTGGTGGCCGAGGCGCTGCGCGAGCACGCCGCCCGCACCCCGCTGCCGGCGCCCGAACCCGCGACCGAGCAAGCATCCCGGCAGGAACCCGAGCAAACCGGCGAGGCCGGCACGGTCCTCGGCGCCGGCTACGGCCTGTTCTCGGGCAGCGAGATGGTTCCGCCGCCCGTCGAGTACCCGACCATCCAGGTCCCCCGGCCGCCCGAGCGCACGAGCAGGCTCGAACCCGAGTCCCGGGTGGCCGTCGGCTGGGTCGTCCTGCTGGCGCTGCTGCTGGGTCTCGCGGCAGGCGCGGTCGTGGGCCTGCTGACCCTGCTCTGACGCCTCGAAATCAGACGTTCGGTACCTTGGGCGGCGTGACGTTAGCGACCGCCGCCACCCACACCATGTCGATCCTGCCGTCCTGGCTCGACCCGGAGAACATCCTGCGCGGGATGGGGGCCTGGGCGGTCGCCGCGCTGTGCGTGATCATCTTCGCCGAGTGCGGGCTGCTCGTCGGCTTCTTCATGCCGGGCGACTCGCTGCTGTTCACCGCGGGCCTGTTCGTCGCCACCGGCGCGATCGGCACGCCGCTGTGGCTGGTGTGCGTGCTGGTCACGGTGTGCGCGTTCGTCGGCAACGTGTGCGGCTACTGGATCGGCGCGAAGGCCGGGCCCGCGCTGTTCAGCAAGCCGGAGTCACGGCTGTTCAAGAAGGAGTACGTCGACAAGACGCACGAGTTCTTCGACCGCTACGGCGCGCGGGCGATCGTGCTGGCCCGCTTCGTGCCGATCGTGCGCACGTTCATCACCGCGATGGCCGGTGTCGGCCGGATGGATCCGAAGCGGTACTTCACCTACTCGGCCATCGGCGGCGTGGTGTGGGCCAGCGGCGTGACGATCCTCGGCTACTTCCTCGGCCAGATCGAGTTCGTGCGCAAGAACATCGAGGCCATGGCGATCCTGATCGTGCTGCTCTCGGTCATCCCGATCGTCCTGGAGATGCTCAAGGCGCGGCGCGAGAAGAAGCGGACCGCCGCCGCTGCGGACGAGCCCACCCAGATCATCGAGCGCCATTAAGGCATCGAGAACATCGAGCCCGGGTTGAACAGGTTGCCCGGGTCGAGCGCCGCCTTGATCGAGCGGTGCACCCCCATCCCGACCGGGCCGATCTCCCGCTCCAGCCACTCGCGCTTGATCTTGCCGATGCCGTGCTCGCCGGTCACCGTGCCGCCCAGCGCCAGCCCGGCCGCCAGGATGCCGCGGAACGCCTGGTCGGCGCGTTCGAACTCCGCCTCCGACGCCGCGTCGTAGACGATCGTCGGGTGCATGTTGCCGTCGCCCGCGTGCCCGACGACCGCGATGCGCAACCCCACCTGCTCGCTGATCCGCTCGCACGCCGTGATCAGGTCCGCGATCCGGGTCCGCGGCACGCACACGTCGTCGGTCATCCACGCGCCGTACCCCTCGATCGCGGGCAGCACGGCACGCCGGGCGGCCAGCAGCAGGCCGCCCTCTGCCGGGTCGAACGTCGCGTGCACGAGGTCCGCGCCGGCGTCCGCGCACACCTGCTCGATCGCGCGCAGCTCACGGCGGGCCGCCTCGTCGCCGGCGTCGGACTGGCACAGCAACAGCGCCCCGGCGCCCTTGCCCGCACCCAGCTCGGTGTTCAGGTGCGCCTCGACCGCCGCGATCGACGTCGCGTCCATGATCTCCAGCAGCGACGGGACCAGGCCCTCGCGCACGATCCGGCTCACCGCCTCGCCCGCGGCGCGGACCGCCGGGAACGCGGCGACCAGCGTGCCCGGCGCCTGCGGCAGCGGCCGGAGCGCCAGCGTGGCCTTGGTGATCACGCCGAGCGTGCCCTCGCTGCCGACGAACAGCTTGGTCAGGTCGTAGCCCGCCACACCCTTGACCGTCCGCCTGCCGGTGCGCAGCAGCTCGCCGTCCGCGAGCACGACCTCGAGACCCAGCACCGAGTCCGCTGTCACTCCGTACTTGACACAGCACAGTCCGCCCGCGTTCGTGGACAGATTGCCGCCGATCGTGCACCAGTCGTAGCTGGCGGGGTCCGGCGGATAGAACAACCCGTGCTTCTCGACCGCGTCGCGCAGGTCCAGGTTGACCACGCCCGGCTGCACGACCGTCAGCCGGTTGTCCGCATCGATCTCCTCGATCTCGTTCATCCGGGTCAGCACGAGCATCACGCAGCCGTCGACCGCGTTGGCCGCGCCGGACAGCCCGCTGCCCGCGCCGCGCGGCACGATCGGCACGCCGGCGGCGGCGCAGGCCCGCACGACCAGCTGGACCTGTGCGGTGTCCGCCGGAAGGACCACCGCCAGCGGGTCTCCATGGGGGGCGAGTGGCATCATGTCGCGGCGGTAACTCCCGGTGACATCGGGGTCGGTGAGGACCGCGTCGGCACCCAGCGTGGCGGTCAGCTCGGGCAGCAGATCGTGCGTGGTCACAACATGAACCGTAACCACCCGCTTGAGCGTATTTCGAGCGTCGCCGCTCACTCTTGAGTCACAAGGCGTGAGTACAACCGGTGCCGAACCGAAATCGTGTCTACGACTTTCGGATGGGCAGAGTGTTATGTCGATGATTTACAGTCACAGTTGTCTGCTCAGTGACGAACGGGCGAGGAGGTGAGCCACCATGGCACATCCTGGCGAAGCTCACGCGCCCGTCGAGGTCCTCCTCGACCAGCCCCGGAGCCCGGTGCCGACCACGCCCAGCGTGCAGAGCCGGGCTCTCGCGCAACTGATGATGAACGGCGTGCGGCCGATCGGCGACCGGATGCGGATCACCCGCAACCCCGCGCTGCAGTTGGTCCGGGAGGTCTTCGACGCGGTGGGCTGGACCCCGGTCCCGCGCGGCACCCGGTTCCGCGCGGTCGACGAGAACACCCAGAGCGGCCGGGTGCGCGGCCTGTGGGTGACCGCCCGCGGCGCGGACGAGCGCAACGGGGTGCTGCTGTACCTGCACGGCGGCGGCTTCATCTTCGGCTCGCCCAAGACCCACCGGCACTTCGTGTCCGCGCTGTCGCTGGCCACCGGCCGGCCCGCGCTCCTGCTCGACTACCGGCGCGCGCCCGAGCACCCGTTCCCCGCCGCGGCCGACGACGCGCTCGCCGCGTACCGCTGGCTGCTCGCGTCCGGCTACCGGCCCGATCAGATCGTGGTCGCGGGCGACTCGGCGGGCGGGCACCTGGTCGCGGGGCTGCTGGCCGACCTGTCCCGGCGCCGCGTGCCGATGCCGTCCGCGGGCGTGCTGTTCTCCCCGTTCCTGGACCTGACCGGCGCGGAGCTGGACGACCGGGACGCGGTGCGCCGCGACCCGTTCGTGCCCCCGGAGCGAGCGCGGGAGTGCGGGCGCACCTACGCGGGCGAGCTGGCGCCGTCGAGCCGCAGGCTGGACGTGCTGCGCGCGCCGAAACGCCGCTGGCCGCCGCTGCTCATCCAGGTCGGCGACACCGAATGCCTGCTCGGCGACTCGGAACGGATGGCGGAGAGCATGCGCGCCGCGGGCGGCCACTGCGAGCTGCAGGTGTGGCCAGGGCAGGTGCACGTGTTCCCGGCGTTCTACCCCCTCCTGCCCGAGGGCAGGGCCGCGATCCGTTACGTCGGCGACTTCCTGCGCAGCACCCCTGCCGTCAGCGCGGCGGCCTGACCACGTCCGCCTGACCTACGTCGCGTTGCACACCCGTAACCGTGGTGGCCGCCAGGTTGAGGATGGGCGAACAAGGCCCGGTTGCCCCGGTACCGGATCCCGAAGGGACGTACGCTACCTGTCGTGTCCTCAGTCCTGGCCGACGCGAGCGTGCTGGCAACCGGCGTGCTCGAATCCGCCGGACCGGTCATGGTGTGGGTGATCGTCCTGGGCTTCGTGTTCACCGAGTGCGCCTTCATCGTCGGCCTGTTCCTGCCCGGCGACTCGCTGCTGTTCGCCGCCGGCGTGGTGCTCGCCCAGCACGACAACGAGGCCAGCGCGTGGGCGCTGTCGCTCGCGGCGACCGTCACCGCGGTCGTCGGCAACATGGTCGGCTACTACATCGGGCACAAGACCGGCCACGCGTTGATCGCGCGGCGGGGCGGCAAGGTGCTCAACTTCGACAACCTCGCCAGGGCCAGGGACTTCCTCGACCGGCGGGGCTTCTGGGCGGTGGTGCTCGCCCGGTGGCTGCCGTGGATCCGCACGCTGGCCCCGCTGATCGCGGGCGCGGCGAAGATGGACCACAGGCGGTTCCTGTTCGCCACCTCGCTCGGCGGGCTCGCCTGGGTGCCGACGCTGGTGCTGGTCGGCTTCTACGCGGCCGGGCTGGTCGAGGACCTGCCGTGGCTCAAGGCGGCCGCGTTGTGGGCCAGCGTCGCGTTCTTCGTGGTCGGGACCGTGTGGGGGGTTCTGCGCTACCGCCAGGAGATGCACCGGCCCGTCGAGACCGAGGCGGTCGGCGCGAAGGCCGGGGACTGAGCGGCTGGGTCTCGGCCTGCAAAAGATCCAGTAACGGCGGCCGATTCGTCACCCTGCTGGGGCAGTATGGCTGAGTCGGCCCGCCCCCGATTTGGGCCGGAAAGGACTCTGATGCCCACGTTGACCGGGGTTCACCATGTCGCTCTCACCGTGACCGACGTGGACCGGAGCGTCCCGTGGTACGAGCGGGTGCTCGGGTTCCAGGAGATCGGCCGGGACGAGGGGGACGCCGGCCGGCGCAAGGCCTTCCTGCGCGGGCCGGGTTTCGGCATCACGCTGACGCTGGTGCAGCACCCCGACGCGGACCGGACGCTGTTCGACGAGCGCCGCCCCGGGTTGGACCACCTGTCGTTCAGCGTGCCCAACAACGAGTGCCTGCGGGAGTGGACCGACCGGCTCACCGAGCACGGCGTGACGTTCTCGCCGATCACCGAGGAGCAGTCGGCGCCGGGCACCGAGGTGATCGCCTTACGCGACCCGGACGGCATCCAGCTCGTGCTCTGGGCCAGGGAGGCCTAGAACCCGCCGGCGATCGGGAGCACCGCGCCGGTCACGAACGAGGCGGCGGGCGAGAGCAGCCACAGCACACCCTCCGCGATCTCCTCGGGCCGTCCCGCTCGTCGCATGGGGATCTGCGGCGCCCGCCGCTCGATGCGGTCGGGCAGGCCGGCGGCGGCGTGCAGCCCGGTCTCCACGAGGCCGGGTGCGACGGCGTTGACCCGGACCCCTTCGTCGGCGACCTCGATGGCCAGGCCGTGGGTGAGCGAGTCGACGGCCGACTTGCTGGCCGCGTAGTGCACCCACTCGCCGGGTGAGCCGCGCCCGGCGGCCGTCGAGGACACGGTGACGATGGCGCCGCCGCGCCCGCCGTGCCGGGTCGACATGCGGCGCACGGCCTCGCGGGCGCACAGGAACACGCCGAGCACGTTGACCTCGAGCACCCGGCGGACCACGTCCGCGTCCTGCTCGTCGAGGCGGCCCGGGGTGTTGCCGGTGATGCCCGCGTTGGCGACCAGGCCGGTGACCTCGCCGAGGTCGGCGGCCCGGTCGAACAGCCGTCGCACGTCCGCCTCGTCGCTCACGTCGGCCGCCGCCGTGACGGCCGTGCCGCCCGCGGCCGCGATGCCGTCCCGGACCTCGTCCGCGGCGGCCGCGCCGGTCGCGTAGTTGATCACCACGGCGTGGCCGCGCGCGGCGGCCAGGCGGCACACGGCGGCCCCGATACCCCGGCTCCCGCCGGTCACGATCACCACGTTCTGTGCCGGATTGTTCGCTCCGCAAGCTGCGCTCACGACTCGGAACGTAGCCGCTCCAGCTGGGCCGCCGCCTCCACGGTCATCCACGCCGACAGCTGCACCGACAGGTCGCGCTCGACGAGCCTGGTCGCGCCCTTGCGGGGCTCCTGCGCCGGCCGGGTCCACTCGGGCCCGAATACCGGGCCGCCGCGAGCGAGCGTGCGATTCTTCCACGCCGCCTCGGCCGAGCCCAGTACCAACCGCGACGCGACGTCCCCGGCCGCCGAGCCGTGCGCGGGCAGCCGGACCGCGGCCTGCGTCAGGTAGCGGGCGAGGATGCCGGCGAACAGGCCGCCGTCCCCGCCGCCCTTGCCGCGCAGCACGTCCTGGTCGGCGAGGTGCGCGGCCACCGCGTTGATCGTGCGCTCCGCGCGGGCCACCCACACGCCGGACGTGTCGCCCTCGGCGAGCTCCACGCAGACGCCGAGGAACACGCCCTGGCAGTAGGTGTAGACGGTCTTCACGATGTCGCGGACGGTGCCGTCGGGGTGCACGTACAGCCCGTCCCACAGCAGCCCGGTCTTCTCGTCGACCAGGGCCTGCTCCATCCACTCGGTCATCGAGCGGGCGCGCTGCCGGTCCGACCGCTCGCCGCCCGCCTCGGCCCAGCGGGCCAGCAGGATCGCGGCGGGCCCGTTGGCCGGCACGTTCTTGAAGTCGCAGTTGCGCCGCCACCAGATCCCGCCGCCGGCGTGGTCGGTCCACTCGGCGCGCAGCTGGTCGGTGATGCGGGTCAGCGGCTTGTGCACCGGGACGTCCTCGCACTGGTGGGCTCGCAGCAGCGCGAGGCCGAGCCAGGAGATGTCGTCGTTGAGCTCGTTGGTCCAGGAGCCGAAGTTACGCATCCGCACGCCGCGGACCACCCGGCGGATCGTCGCGGCGCGGCCGGGGTTCGGTTGGCGGTGCTGGGCGTCCACGAGGCAGTCGAGCAGGTGGGCCTGCCACCAGTAGTTCCAGTTCCAGTGCAGGCGCTGGCGGAAGCTGGGCGGCCAGCCGGTGACGCCCAGCCGGGTGGCGGGCGCGGCCCAGACCCGGCGCAGGTGCCGGGCGAGCACCGCGCGTTCGGTGACCGCGGCGCGCGCCGCCCACAGCGACGGGGACTCCTCGGCGGCGTGCTCGGCGTAGTCGGCTCGTTGGCTCACGACGCCCCCTCGCAGGCTCGGTGCCGCCGCTCGCGGTCGCCCTGTGTTGAATGGTTCGCTGCGCAGGCTTCGCTCACACTCATATGGTCAGGGCTGGATCGTTTCCGAAGTGTCCTCCGGACGGGTGATGTCATCAACCCGTGCGACAGTTGTGTCATGGCGACTGCGCACGTGACCTGTCCGCTGTGCGAAGCGACGTGCGGCCTGGCGGTGACGCTGGACGATTCCCGGGTAACGGGAGTGCGGGGCGACGCGGCGGATGTGTTCTCCGGCGGGTACATCTGTCCCAAGGGCGCGTCGCTGGGGGCGCTGCACCACGACCCGGACCGGCTGCGCACGCCGCTGGTGCGCCGCGACGGTGAGCTGGTCGAGGCGAGCTGGGACGAGGCGTTCGCGGAGGTCGCGCGGCGGCTGCCGCCGCTGATCGCCGAGCACGGCCGGGACGCGGTCGCGATCTACGCGGGCAACCCGTCGGTGCACAACATCTCGACGGCCCTGTACGGGCCGGCGTTATTCAAGGCCGTCGGCACGAAGAACTTCTACACGGCGAGCACCGTCGACCAGCTGCCGAAGCACTACTCGGCCGGGCTGATGTTCGGCCACCCGCTGACGATCCCGGTGCCGGACCTGGACCGCACGCAGCACCTGCTGCTGCTCGGCGCGAACCCGCTGGTGTCCAACGGCAGCCTGATGACCGCGCCGGACGTGCGCGGGCGGCTGCGCGGGATCCAGGCACGCGGCGGCCGCATCGTCGTGGTCGACCCGAAGCGCTCGCGGACCGCGGAGATGGCCGACGAGCACCACGCGATCCGCCCCGGCACCGACGCGCTGCTGCTGTTCGCCCTGGTCAACGTGCTGTTCACGGACGGCCTGGTCAACCTGGGCGAGCTCGCGCCGCACGTGGCCGGCGTGGCGGAGGTCGGCGTGCTCGCCACGCCGTTCACGCCGGAGGCGGTCGCGGAGCGCACGGGGCTCGCGGCGGACGAGATCCGGCGGCTGGCCCGCGAGCTGGCGGCGGCGCCGCCGGCCGCGGTGTACGGCCGGATCGGCACGACGACGCAGGCGTTCGGCACGCTGGCGAGCTGGCTGGTGGACGTGCTGAACGTGCTGACCGGCAACCTGGACCGGCCGGGCGGGGCGATGTTCCCGCTGGCCGCGGCCGGCCAGCCGAACGCGCGGCCCGGCAAGGGGCGGCCGTGGAAGGTCGGGCGCTGGCACAGCCGCGTGCGCGGGCTGCCCGAGGCGATGGGCGAGCTGCCGGTGGCGACGCTGGCCGACGAGATCCTCACGCCCGGCGAGGGCCAGGTGCGCGCGCTGGTCACGGTGTGCGGCAACCCGTGCCTGTCCACGCCGAACGCCGGTCGCCTCGCGGAGGCGCTGGGCGGCCTGGACTTCATGGTGTCGCTGGATGTGTACCTGAACGAGACGAGCCGGCACGCCGACGTGATCCTGCCGGGGCCGACGCCGCTGGAGCGGCCGCACTACGACGTGGCGCTCTACCAGCTGGCGGTGCGCAACGTGGCGAACTGGACGCCGGCCGCGCTGGAGTCGCCGGTGCCGCAGGAGTGGCGGACGCTGCTGCGGCTCACCGGCATCGCCGCCGGCCTCGGCGACTCGGCGGACGTGGACGCGCTCGACGGCATGGTGGCCGCCGAGGCCGCGCGCCGGGCCGGGGTCGACATGTCGGTCGCCGGCGACCGGACGGGACCGGAGCGGATCATCGAGCTGCTGCTGCGCGGCGGCCCGTACAACCTGACATTGGCCGACCTGGAGGCCGCGCCGCACGGCGTGGACCTCGGCCCGCTGGCGCCGCGGCTGCCCGGCGCGCTGTCGACGACGAGCGGGCTGGTGGAGCTGGCACCCGCGCGGATCATGGCGGACGTGCCGCGGCTGGCGGCGTTGCTCGGCGAGCCCGTCGACGGGCGGCTGGTGCTGATCGGCAGGCGCCAGCTCGGCTCGAACAACTCGTGGATGCACAACCTGGAACCGTTGGTGCGCGGGCAGAACCGGTGCACGGCGCAGCTGAACCCGGCGGACGCGGCGCGCCTCGGGCTGACCGACGGGGCGCGCGCGGTCGTGCGGTCGCGGGCCGGCAAGGTGGAGATCCCGGTCGAGGTCACGGACGCGATCCGGCCGGGCGTGGTGAGCATCCCGCACGGCTGGGGCCACGACGTCGACGGCACCCGCGCGGCGGTGGCGACGGCGCACCCGGGCGTGAACACGAACCTGCTGGCGGACGACACGCTGCTGGACGCGCTGTCGGGAACGGCGGTGCTGAACGGCATCCCGGTCGACGTCGAGCCGGTGTAGCTACCAGGCCTTCCCGAGGTCGGCGTGCCTGCGGATCCAGGCGTGCATGACGATGCCCGCCGCGACACCGGCGTTGATCGAGCGGGTGGACCCGAACTGCGCGATCGACACCGTCATGGTCGCGGCCTCGCGGGCCTGCGGGGTGAGGCCTGGACCTTCCTGCCCGAACAGCAGCAGCGCGTTCCGGGGCAGTTCGGCGGTCTCGATCCGTTCGGCGCCGGGGGTGTTGTCGACGCCGACGATCGCGAGGTCGGTGGCGGCGGCGAACTTCAGCAGGTGCTCGACGTCCGGATGGTGCTCGAGGTGCTGGTAGCGGTCGGTGACCATGGCGCCGCGCCGGTTCCAGCGCCGGCGGCCGACGATGTGCACGGCCCGGGCGGCGAAGGCGTTGGCGGTGCGCACGACGGTGCCGATGTTGTGGTCGTGCTGGAAGTTCTCGATGCCGACGTGGAAGTCGTGCCGCCGGGCGTCGAGGTCGGCGACGACCGCGTCGCGGCGCCAGTAGCGGTAGTGGTCGACGACGTTGCGCCGGTCGCCGTTCTCGAGGAGCGCGGGGTCGTAGCGGTCGTCGCCGGGCCGCTCGCCGGGCCAGGGCCCGACGCCGACGGGCTCGCCGAACTCCCACTCCGTGGGGCCGGTCATTTAACGGGCACGGCGGGCTGGTGGTGGTGGCGCCACCGCACGTAGACCCCGACGTAGGACACGATCAGCAGTATGACCGCGACGACCGCGACGGCGGGCAGGAGGGGGCGGGGGATGATGTGGCCGTAGATGTAGTACTCGTTGAAGCCGCCGGGGAGCGGCCCGAGTCTCTCCAGGCTGCGGAAGTAGTTCTCGAGCGTGGTGAGCGGGCAGTTGAGCGGCAACGCGTTGACCGCGATCCCCCAGACGGCGAAGAACACGTGCACGAAGATCGTCTTGGGCCACACCCAGGCCAGGAACCCGCCAAGTCCGATGTACAGCAGCGCCACGAAATGCACCACCACAGTGACATCGGCGAGAAACCCTGCCATGCCGCCGAATGTACCGGGAAATTCCTGGTCAGGAAGTAGATCAACGGTCCGCGACGACCCTGTCACCGACCCGCAACCTAGCCCCTCACGACCTTTCCCGCGCACACGCGCGTGCAGCACTCAAGAAACGCAGGCCCCCACCCTGTCCCGGGGGCACCCCTCAGCGCCAGTCTATCGGCTGCCACTGACGAAAAGGCTGGTCAGGTGCTGTCTGTGGACAACTCGCGGGGTTGTGGACAAGTCCGGGGGCGGACATGGAACGGGGCCCGGCTCGCGCCGGGCCCCGTTCGGGTCAGTTGTTGTTATGTGGCGGGGGGCCCGGTCGGCCGTCCGGGTTCTGCTGGGCCGGACCTGCCGGCGCCTGCGGAGCGCCCTGAGCCGGGCCGCCCGGCGGCGGAGGCGGAGCCGGCGGGAACTGCGGCGGAGGCGGGGCCTGCATGGCCGGCTGCCCCTGTACCGGCATCCCGGGCGGCATCTGCTGCCGGCCCGGCTGCTGCTGGATCATGCCCAGCGGCGGGGTCGGCGTGACCTGCTCGTTCAGGCTGTCGAACGCGCCCTTCAGCGACGGGGCCGCGCGCACCTGCGGGTCGTCGACCTCGTAGTACTCCTTCTTCTCGAACTTGCCGAAGTTCGCGATCATGCTCGACGGGAACGTGTCGAACCGGGTGTTGAACGCGCGGACGTTGCCGTTGTAGAAACGCCGCCCCGCCGCGATGCGGTCCTCACACTCGACCATCTGCTGCTGCAGGTACACGAAGTCCTGGTTCGCCTTCAGGTTCGGGTACTGCTCGGCCACCGCGAAGAAGTTCGACAGCGCGCCGTTCAGCGAGCGTTCCGCGTCGCCCTGCGCGGCCGGGCCGCGGCCCTGCGCGGACACCGCCTGGTTGCGGGCCTCGATCACGCGGGTCAGGGTCTGCTGCTCGAACCTCGCGGCCGCCTTCGTGACCTCGACCAGGTTGCCGATCAGGTCGTGGCGGCGCTGCAGCTCGACGTCGACCTGGCGCCACGATTCCTCGATCGTGTTGCGCTGTCTGGCGAACTTGTTGTAGCTCGCGATGAACGCCACCACGACGATCACGATGATGGCGACGACAACCAGGATGATGATCACTGCTGCATCCACCCCGGCAGGCTATCGCGTCGGCCGCACCGCCGTGGGACGACAGACCGGGTCAGAGGCCCAGGTCGGCGAGGTCGAGCAGATACCGGTAGGGCAGCCCGCGCGCCTCGATCGCCTCCCGCGCACCGGTGTCGCGATCGACCACCGTCGCCACGCCGACCACCGTGGCGCCGGCCTCGGTCAGCGCGTCGACCGCGGTGAGCACGCTCCCGCCGGTGGTCGACGTGTCCTCCACCGCGAGCACCGGCTGGCCGGCGACCTCGATGCCCTCGATGCGCCGCTGCATTCCATGTTCCTTGGCGGACTTGCGCACCACGAACACGTCCAGCACCTCGCCCGCGGCTGCGGCGGCGTGCATCATCGCGCCCGCGACCGGATCCGCGCCCAGCGTCAGCCCACCCGCCGCGACGTAGTCCCAGTCGGCGGTCAGCTGGCGCAGCAGCCTGCCGATCAACGGCGCCGCCGCGTGGTGCAGGGTCGCGCGCCGGAGGTCGACGTAGTAGTCGGCCTCCGTGCCCGACGCGAGCACGACGCGGCCGTGCACCACCGCCAGCTCGGTCACCAACCGGGCCAGCTCCCTCTTCGCCGTCAGGTCAACACCAGGAGCGGTACGCACGTTCGCGAGCCTCTCATGCCGCACCGACAAAAACGGGCCCGGCGCGCCCGGGTGTGACCTGGCTCAGCCGAAGCCGCGGTCGTCCTGCTTCAGCGCGGTGTCGACGGTCAAGGCGGAACCCACGACCAGGCTCGCGAGCGGATCGGGCAGCTGCCGGTGGATCTGCACGACGTAGTTGTCGGCCGTCGTGAACATCGTCTTCGCGAAGCCCTCCCACGTCTTCGTGATGCGCGCGATCTCCGCACCCGTGTGGTCGACCACCGCGAAGTTCCAGGCCCGCCAGTTCTCCGCCTGGATGCCGCCGATCTGCTGCTCGCCGACCATGAAGTTGAACCGGATCTTGCCGAACACGTTGTCCTGCACGATCTGGCCGACCTCGGCGCCGTCCGGCCGCGCCACGATCACCCGCGACTTGAGCACCTTCGCCGGCCGGGTCAGCATCAGGATCGGCTGGTGGTTGGCGTCACGCACCTCGAGGCGGTGGGTCAGGAACTGGTCGTAGCTGGAGAAGAACCGGATGGCCTTCTTCAGCGCGGACTGCCCGACCTGGACCACGGATCCGAGCTGGTTGCCGTTCTGGTCGAACACCCCGTACTCGTTGGCCATCTCGATGAGCTTGACCTTCTGGTTCACCACGAGCACCGGCTCGGTGAACAGGGTGCCGCCGCCGTAGCCCGCCTGCCCGACACCGGCCGCCCGGGTCTGCTGGCGGATCTTGTCGCGGTCCGGCGCGCGTCCGACCTCGAACTCCCACGGGCTGGCGTCACCGCGTGCTGGCTGCTGGGCCTGCGGCGCCTGTGGCATCTGCTGGGCCTGCTGCTGTTGCTGGGTGTGCTGGGTCCACTGGTTTCCGTCCCACCAGCGCAGCACCGTCGAACCGGGCTGTTCCGGGTACCACCCGGGCGGTTGCGTCATCGCTTTCGTCCTCTCCCCCCGAAAGTCAGGATTTCCAGACGAAGCTTGGCACCTGGTCGACGACGTCGCAGAGATATTCGAGCATCCAGTCCACGTTGGCGAGCTCGATCTTGCCGCGGTTCCACGTCATGAGGTCACCGCGCTCGAAGCGGAACGGCGTGGACTGCGCCCGCTGGTCGGCGAGCATCCACTCCATCATGCGCGGGTGCAGGACGTCGTAGGCGAACCGGTCGTTGTCGGTCTTGATGTGGAAGGCCTCGTTGAACTGGTCGCTCTCCAGCTGCAGGTCCCGCACGCCGACGAAGCCGAGCAGCTTGCGGCCGAAGCCCTCGCGGCTGACCTGCAGCGTCGGCTTGCCGGCCGGCAGGGCCAGCGCGACCACGGTGAACCGGTAGGTCTCGGTGCGCTGGTCCTGGCCGGAGCCGTGGGTCTCCCGATAGCTGTACTCGAACGCCATGATCTGCCGGCCGCGGTGCTCGCCGCGCAGCACGTGCTCGGCGTCGCGGCCGTGTCCCTGGCCGAACGGGTTGCCCAGGAACCGTTTGGCTAGCGACCGGTCTTTCTGGGTGTAGCGCCAGCCGCGCTGGGCGGCGAACGCGGTGAACTCGGCGATCTTCTTCTGGCGGGCCTTGTGCTGGAAGTACCAGACCGCGCCGATGAACAGCACCACCGCGACCGCGATGACGACGTACCCCGTGTTCCCCAACTGTCTTCCCCTCGCGTGGATGTCAGGTGCGGTTGCGCCCGCCGGTCGCCCGCGCCTCGAGGCGGCGCAGCAACCCGCTCGGCAGCAGCCGTGGCACCGCGAGCAGCGCCTTGTAGGTCAGCCCCGGCACCGAGCGCGGCCGGCCGCGGCGCAGGTCCCGCAGGGCGTCGGCGACCACCCGGTCGGCGTCGAGCCACATCATGTCCGGCAGGTCCGACATGTCGTCGCCCGCGCGGTCGTGGAACTCGGTGCGGGTGAAGCCGGGCACGAGCGCGACGATCCGCACGCCGGTGCCGGTGAGGTTCGCGGCCATGCCCTCGGAGAACGTGGTCACCCAGGCCTTGCTCGCGGAGTACGTCGGACCGCTGGCGGGGAAGAAGCCGGCGACGCTGGAGACGTTGATCACGCCGCCGTGGCCGCGTTCGAGCATGCCGGGCAGGGCGGCGCGGGTCAGCCGCAGCACGGTGGTGACGTTGACGTCCAGCTGTGCCTGCAGGTACTCGGGATCGGTCTCGGCGAACGCGCCGCGGGTGCCGAAGCCGGCGTTGTTGACCAGCAGGTCGATGGGCTTCTCGGGGTCGGCGAGCCGCTCCTCGACCCGCTTGCGGGCCCGCGTCGTGGACAGGTCGGCGGTCATCGGCGCGACGTCGACGCCATGTGCCTCGGCCAGCTCGGTCGCCACCTCCTTGAGGCGGTCTCTCGTGCGGGCCACGATCACCAGGTCGTACCCCTCGGCGGCGAGCTTGCGGGCGAATGCGGCCCCAATCCCGGCCGTTGCCCCGGTGACGAGCGCTGTTGGCATGTGGACACGTTAATGGCTCACCACTGGGCGAGTGGATCGAACCGCCGGTCACTCCCGGCGTTCGCCGTGCCGCCCGGTCGAGTGCTCCTGTTCGCCGACCGGGTCGGTCTCGGCGTCGAACGGGTCGATGACGTCGGCCACCTCGCCGATCCCGCGCAGCAGCCGCTCGAGCCGGGAGGGGCTCGCGTTCGGAGCGGCGCCGGCGAGCACCCAGCCGCCCTCGATCCAGGTGACGGCGATGTCCGCGCCGATCTCCTCGGTGGCGTCGACGAGGTCGGGGGTGATCAGCCCGCGCGCGGCGGACAGGTCGGAGACGAACGCGTAGCGCTGGCCGACCGGGCCGAGCAGCTCGGGCATGTGCTCGCGCTGGAAGGGTGCGCTGGGCAGCCACAGCTCGACGATTGCGGGCAGCGTGCGGCGGCACTGCACGGCCGCGATCACCGCCGTGACGCGACCGCCGGTCTCGAGGTCGAACACGTAGACGCGGCGTCTGCCGTCCGCGGTGAACGTCGAGCCGGCCACCACGTCACGCGCGAGGCCGCCGCCGTGGAAGGCGATCGCGCCGCCCTCCCACTGGGACGGCAGGACGTGGTCGCTGTCGGCGAACTGCCAGCCGCGGAGTGCGGCCCAGCGGCGCCGCTCCCTGTTGCGGGAGGTCAGCCGGGCCCGGTCGCGCATCAGCACCAAGGCACCGGCGATCGCGAGGACGGCCGCAACGGCGAACCAGACCCATGCCGGTATTCCCACGCGGGAGAGAGTAGTAGCCCCGGCGTCGGTACCAAGATCCGGCGCGCCCTTCACAACCAACTGGTTGACAAAGCTCTTGCGCGAGCCGTACCGTCTTATTCAACCAATTGGTTGCAAAAGGAGGCGCGCGGTGACCGGGGATCGGCTCTCCCGGGTGTTCGGGGCCCTGGCGGACCCGACCCGGCGGGACATCGTGGCGCGGCTCGCGGTCGGGGACGCGACGGTCGGTCAGCTGGCCGAGCCGTACGACGTGTCGGTGCAGGCGGTGTCCAAGCACGTGAAGGTGCTGGAGGACGCGGGCCTGGTGACGCGGTCGCGGGATGCGCAGCGCCGTCCCTGCCACCTCGAGGCGGAGGTGTTCGACCTGATGACCAAGTGGCTCGAACGTTATCGCCGGGCGGCCGAGGAACGGTTCCGCCGTCTGGACGCGGTACTGGCCGCGGAATCGGAGAACAAGCGACGAGGAGAGGCGTCATGACGACTTCCACAACCCCGGAGACACACATCGAGGCGGACGAGACGGTGCCGGTGATCCGCATCGTGCGCGAGTTCGACGCGCCGCCGGAGCGGGTGTTCCGCGCGTACGCGGACCCGGACGTGTTCGTCCGGTGGCTCGGCCCGACGACGACGTCGGTGCGGCTGGACAGCTACGAGGCGGTGACCGGCGGCGCGTACCGGTACTCGATGGTGCGCGACGGGGTCGACCTGGCGACGTTCTGGGGTTCGTTC
>Ga0164241_10003079_pt1 | contig 17245 bp, 14 predicted proteins | sample OricomyardsoilBY_FD_108780 | JGI IMG/M metagenome (GOLD analysis project Ga0164241, IMG submission 108780) | Backyard soil microbial communities from Emeryville, California, USA - Original compost - Back yard soil (BY) | ecosystem: Environmental > Terrestrial > Soil > Unclassified | place: USA...
CGGGGTCATCGAGAGGATGATCGCCTCGACCCGGTCGAGCTCGCCCTCGTCGACGTCGGCGTTCTTCAGCTGCTTCATCGCCCCCATCCCCGGCAGCATCCCGATGATTCCGCTCAGCGGGCCCATTTTCCGCACCTGGCGCATCTGCTGGAGGAAGTCCTCGAGCGTGAACTGGTCCTTTTCGAGTTTCTTCTGCAGGTCGACCGCCTGCTTCTCGTCGACCTGCTGCTCGGCTTTCTCGATCAGGCTGAGGACGTCGCCCATGCCGAGGATGCGCTGGGCCATGCGGTCGGGGTGGAACTTGTCGAAGTCCCCCAGCTTCTCGCCGGTCGAGGCAAACAGGATCGGCTTGCCGGTGACGGCGTTGACCGAGAGCGCGGCACCGCCGCGGGCGTCGCCGTCGAGCTTGGTCATGACCACGCCGTCGAACTCGGCCGCCTCGGCGAAGGACTCGGCGACGCCGACGGCGTCCTGGCCGGTCATCGCGTCGACGACGAGGAGGACGTCGTGCGGCTGCGTCTTCTTGCGGATTTTCGCCAACTCGGCCATCAGGTCCTGGTCGATGTGGAGGCGGCCGGCGGTGTCGACGATCAGCACGTCGCGGCGCTCGGTGCGCGCTTGCTGCAGCGCCCACTCGGCGATGTCGACCGGGTCGCGCTCGGTCCCCTGCTGGTAGACGTGGGCGCCGGCGCGCTCGCCGACCGTGACCAGCTGGTCGACGGCAGCGGGTCGGTAGACGTCGCAGGCGGCGATCGCCACGTCCTTGCCGTCCTTGGCGAGGTGCTGCGCCAGCTTGGCGCAGGCGGTGGTCTTGCCCGACCCCTGCAGGCCGGCCATCAGGATTACGGTCGGGCCGCTGGAGGCCAGCGCCAGCTCGCGGCCGCTGCCGCCCATCAGCGAGGCCAGCTCCTCGTTGACGATCTTGACCACGTGCTGGCCCGGATCGAGGCTCTGCAGCACCTCGTCGCCGAGACAGCGCTCCTTCACCGTCTTCGTAAAGGTTTTGACGACCTTGAAGTTGACGTCCGCCTCGAGCAGCGCCAGGCGGATCTCCCGCATCGCCGCATCGACGTCGGACTCGCTCAGCTTGCCGCGCGAGCGAACGTCGGAGAGGGTCGCCTGGAGGCGGTCTGAGAGCTGGTCGAACACGGTCCCGCAGCTTAGAGGGCGGCGAGGGAGGGATCCGGTTGTGCTCTGGGCGAATTTGTCGCTCCGCGCCCTATGGGCGCGTTGCTCCAGGTGTTGGAGCTCGACCTAAAGGTCGAGCAATAAACAGATTGCATATCGCGTGCTTCGCACACATTCGCCCAGAGCACAACCGGATCCCTCATCAACAGCCAGCTGGAGAACGGCGAAGGAGCTCCAGGGCGCCAAGGTTCGAGAGCTGAACAACCACCGCGGGATACAGAGCTGCTCCGGCGCCCCATGACTCGCAGCTGGAACCCGCTGAGCGCTCGGCGGGAGGGAGGTCGGTACCCCTCCCCGGGAATGTCGCGAAGCGTGCGGAAATGCAATCCGACTTCTGCGCGACCTTTAGGTCGCGCTCCAGCATCCGGAGTGACGCCCCCATAGGGGGCGGAGCGACAAATTCACGGGGAGGGGTACCGACCTCCCTCCCCCACGACTACTCCGCGAGCAACGCCTCCGCGTACTCGGCGGGATCGAAGGGGCGCAGGTCCTCGAGGGTCTCGCCGACGCCGATCAGCTTCACCGGGATCTCGAGGTCGGCGGCGATCGCCAGGGCGATGCCGCCCTTGGCGGTGCCGTCGAGCTTGGTCAGGACGACGCCGTCGACATCCACGGCTTCGGAGAAGACCTTGGCCTGGCGCAGCCCGTTTTGGCCGGTGGTGGCGTCGATCGAGATCAGCGTCTCGTGCGGGGCCTCGGGGATCTGCTTGGCGATCACCCGCCGCACCTTGCTCAGCTCCTCCATCAGGTTGTCCTGGGTGTGGAGGCGGCCGGCGGTGTCGACGATGACGACGTCGGCGCCGCGGGCGCGGGCGGCCGAGATCGCGTCGAAGGCGACCGAGCCGGGGTCGGCCCCTTCCTCGCCTCGGACCAGGTCGGCGCCGGCCCGGTGCGCCCACTCGGCCAGCTGCTCGGAGGCGGCGGCGCGGTAGGTGTCGCCGGCGGCGAGGACGACGGAGAGGCCCATCTCCTGGCTCAGGTGCCAGGCGATCTTGCCGATCGTGGTCGTCTTGCCGGTGCCGTTGACGCCGACCATCATCAGCACCGCCGGCTCGGCGCTGAGGTCGATCGGCGCCCGACCCGTGGCGGCGACCTCGGCGAGGATCTCGATCAAGCGGTCGCGGACGGCGACGCCGTCGGCGGCGACGGTGCCCGCCTCGACCTCGTGCTCGAGCCGTTCGACCACCGCGGCGGTGGTCGGGGCGCCGGCGTCGGCGAGGATCAGCGCCTCCTCCAAGCGCTCCCAGGTCTCCTCGTCGATGCGGTCGAAGAGGCTGGCCGAGATCTCCTCGGTCAGCGCCTGACGGCTCTTGGAGAGGCTCTCGCGCAGGCGCTTGAAGACGCCGCGGCGTCGCTCGGGCTCGGGCTCAGTCTCCGGAGAGCCGTTCGCGCTCACGCGCGAACCGAGGTCGATCATCTCCTGCCAGCTCGTTGCCATCGGCCGGAGAGGCTATCTGCGCGGCCGCCGCGAGCTCCGCCACGGCCGCCGCGAGGTGGTCGGCGATCCGCTCGGCATCGGGAACCGCGTCGGGGTCGGCAAGCAGGCCGAAGCCGACCTTGCCGTTGTAGCTGAGGATCGCGATCGCGAGGGCGTGGTCCTTGGCGAGGAAGCCGATCGGGTAGACCGCGGTCAGCTCGCGGCCGAGCACGTAGAACGGCACCTGCGGCCCGGGAAAGTTCGTCACCAGCAGGTTGAAAAGGCGGGTGGAGAAGTTGATCGCCGCGGTCGGCGCCAGCAGGACCGGCGGCGCGAAGTCGCGGAACCAGTCGTTCAGCCCCCAGATCGCCTCCGCCCCCAGCGGCTGCCTGGAGACCTTGAGCGCGTCCATCGCGGCGGAGACCGCGCGCAGGCGCTCGACCGGGTCGGCGATCCCGACCGGCAGCGGCCCCCGCATCGCGGTCAGTTTGTTGCCGAGCTCGCCGTGCTCGTTTTCGGTCCGGATCGAGACCGGCACCAGCGCCTTCAGCTCGAGCCCGTCGACGGCGACGTCGCGTTCCACCAGCCAGCGGCGCAGGGCGCCGGCGACGACGGCCAGGGTGACGTCGTTGACGGTGCCGCCGAGCGCGTTCTTGACGTGCTTGAGCTGAGCCAGGTCGAAGCCGGCGCAGCTCATGCTGCGCCGCGGTCCGATCGGGGTGTTGAGCGGGACCCGCGGCGCCGGGCGGGCCAGGTTCCAGGTCACCTCCCAGAGCCCGGCGAGACCGGCGCCGGCGCGCCTGCGAGCGCGCCCAGGCCGATCCAACGCCCGCCGCAGCCAACGGCCCAGCCGCCTCAGCGTCGCCGCCACGCCGGCGCCGGCGTGGCCGACGAGGGCGATCCGCGACGGCGGCCGGGCCGGCGCCCAGGGGGCTTCCCCCCGCGCCGGCTCCGGCTTCGCCTCGACGTCGAAGAGCAGCATGCCGATGTCCACCGCCGAGATCCCGTCGGCCATCGCGTGGTGGGTCTTGTAGACGATCGCGAAGCGGTCGTCCTCGAAGCCCTCGACCAGGATCAGCTCCCAGAGCGGTTTCGAGCGGTCGAGCGGGGGTGCCAGCAGGTCGCCGACCAGGGCCCGGAACTGGGCCTCGGTCCCCGGCGCGGGGAGGGCGATCCGGCGCAGATGCCGGTGGATGTCGAACTCGGGGTAATCGACCCAGAACGGCGTTCCCAGACCCAGCGGCGGGTAGAGCAGCCGCTGGCGCAGCCGCGGCAGGTGGTGCACGCGGCTGCGGATGTGGGCGAGGAAGTCCTCCTCGCCGGGAGCGCTGCCTTCGCACATCAGCAGGGCGCCGATCGCCATGTGCCCGTTCGCGCGCTCGTTTGCCAGAAACGACGTGTCGAACGACGTCAGCCTGTCCATGTGGCGTTGTGCCATGACCCTCCCTTCAGGCTGAGGGTACTGAGGGCGCTGCCTAGGCCACGGCGGAGAGGGTCTCGCCGCCGTCCTCTTCGACGTCGCCGTCCTCGGCGTCCGCGGCGATGTCGCGCGGCAGGCGGCGGGAGACGACCTTGGTCACGCCATCGCCGCCCATGCTGACCCCGTAGAGGACGTCGGCGGCGTCCATCGTCCGTTTCTGGTGGGTGACGATGACGAACTGGGCGCGGTCGGAGAAGCGGCGGATCAGCTGCAGGAAGCGGTCGATGTTGGCGTCGTCGAGGGCGGCCTCGACCTCGTCGAGGATGTAGAAGGGACAGGGCCGGGCGAGGAAGACGGCGAAGACGAAGGCAAGCGCGACCAGGGACTTCTCGCCGCCCGAGAGCAGTGAGAGCTTGCGGGTCGACTTGCCGGCCGGGGTGACCTCGATCTCGACCCCGAGCTCCTCGCGCTCTTCTTCCCCCTCCTCGTCGGGCTCGGGCTCGGCGTCGTCGCTCGGGGCCTCCTGCTCGCCGGCGGGGCGCTCCTCGTCGCGGACCGGTCGCAGGCTGACCCGGCGCAGAACCCCGCGGCCGCCGGGGAAGAGGTGCTCGACCATCTCCTCGAAGTTCTTGGCGGTGGCGTCGAAGGTCTCCTCGAAGGCGCGCTCGATCTCGTTGTCGATCTCGCGGATCAGCGTCTCCAGCTCGCGCATCGCCCGCTCGGTGTCCTCGCGCTGGGCCTGCAGGCTCTCGACGTGCTCGCGCGCCTCGTCGTACTCGCGCTCGGCCAGCGGGTTGACCGGGCCGATCTGGGCGCGGCGGCGCTCTAGGCGCTCGAGCCGGCGGTCGATCTCGGCCCGCTCCTGCTCGCTCATCGCCTGCTCGGCGGCGGGCACCTCCTCGCCCAACTTCGCGGCGATCGTCGCCAGCTCCCGCTCGGCCTCGGCCCGGCGGTCGCCGAGGTGGGCCGCCTCGACCTCGGCCCTGGTCAGCTCGTCGGCGACGGCTTTCATCTCCGTCTGCAGCTCGAACTCCTGCTGGGAGCAGGAGCGCAGCTCCTCTGCGATCTCGTCGCCGTCGCCGTCACCGCCGACGACCTTGCCCTCGGTGCGCTCGACCCGGGCGCGGATCGCCGCCCCGACCGCCTCCACCGCCGCCAGCGCGGCGCGGGTGTCGTCGAGCAGGGCCTCGCCGTCGGCGACCCGTTTGCGCATCGCCTCGCGGTGGCGCTCGCCGAGCAGGCCCTCGGCGCGGCGGGCGTGGCGGGAGGCCCGCTCGGCACCGCTGTGGACGTCGCCGAGGGCAGCCTCGCGGGCTGACTCGGCGGCGGCGTCGGAGCGAGCCACGGCGAGGCCGGCGACGGCGCTGTCGAGACCGGCGCCGATCTCCCCCAGCTCCTCGGCCAGCTTGCGCGCGCGCTCGGCCGGGGCGCTGCCGGGGCCGACGTCCAGGGTCAGCGGTCCCAGCTCGGAGCGCAGCGCCTCCAACCTTGCGTCCAGCTCTGCCTCGCGGCCGGAGAGGCCGACGGCGCGGACGGCGACCCGCTCCTGCTCGCCGCGCAGCTTCGTCACCAGACCCCAGGCCTGGGTGCGCTCGCGGTCGCGGGCGGCGAAGCGCTCCTCGGCCTCGCGGCGGCGCTTGCCGACCACGGCCAGGCGCTCCTCGATCCCGGCCCGGGTCGCCCGCGCTTTTGCCGCGGCCTTCTCTGCGGCAGCGGCGCGGTCGGCGCCGAAGCGCAGCTCCTCGGAGACGATCTGGCCGCGCAGGCCGAGCTCCTCGCGTTCGATCCGGGCGCCGATCTCAGCCGCCTGCGCCTGGCGCTTCAGCGGCCGCAGGCGGGCGCGGGCCTCGCGCTCGACGTCGAGCGCGCGGTCGAGGTTGTCGCGGGCGGCGCGCAGCTTCAACTCCGCCCGGCGGCGGCGCTTGCGGTGCTTGCCGAGGCCGGCCGCCTCCTCGACCAGGAGGCGACGCTCGCGCGGCTTCGAGTGGACGATGGTCTCGACCCGCCCCTGACTGATCACCGAGTGCATCTCCCGGCCCAGGTTCGTGTCGGAGAGGACATCGGTGACGTCGGCGAGCCGGCAGCGGGCGCCGTTGAGCCGGTAGCCGCTGTCGCCGGAGCGGTCGAGGCGGCGCTGCACCGCGATCTCGGAGAACTCGGTGGCGGCGCGGCCGTCGGAGTTGTCGATCACGACCTCGACCTCGGCGGCGCGGCGCTGGCCGATGCCCTTGCCGCCGGCGGAGATCACGTCCTGCATCGAGGCGCCGCGGATCGCCCCCGGGCTCTGCTCGCCCAGCGCCCAGAGGACGGCGTCGGTGATGTTGCTCTTGCCGGAGCCGTTGGGCCCGACGATCACGCTGACGCCGGGCGAGAACTCGAGTCCCACCCGCTCGGGGAACGACTTGAACCCCTTCATCGTGATCGATTTCAGATACATGCTTTCCTCGTTCCCTCGACGCCTAGGCTCGCGGTTGAGTCGGACGCGACAGCGTCCACTCCTAGCCCCCCAACTGCTTCAAAGCCTGCTCCGCGGCCAGCTGCTCGGCCGCCTTCTTGCTGCGCCCGACGCCCTCGCCGACCCGCTTGGAATCGACGATCGCCTCGACTTCGAAGCTGCGCCGATGCGGGGGTCCGGTGGCGGCGATCACCGCGTAGCTTACGCGCGCCCCGCGCCGGGCGAGCAGCTCCTGCAGGGCCGACTTGAAGTCGATCCTGGTCTCCGCGGCGTGCTCGATGCGGGGCTCGAAGGCCGCCGCCACCGCCGCCGCGGTGCGCTCGAAGCCGAGGGCCAGGTAGCAGGCGCCGATCAGGGCCTCGGTGGCCTCGGGCAGCGGCCGCTCGCCGTCGAGCAGAACCGCTGCCGGGATCGCCCCGGCCATCTCCTCCGGCTCGGCCGCCCGCAGCATCGCCGGAACCTCGAGCCGGCGGCCGATCTCGGCGCAGGAGACGCCGCTGACCGCCTGGTTGTGGATCTTCGTCAGCCCCCCGGCGGGGACGTCGGGGAAGCGGGTGGAGACGTCGGTGGCGACCGCGAGGCCGAGAACGCTGTCGCCGAGGAAGGCCAGGCGCTCGAAGGAGTCGACCCGGCGCTCGGTCCAGGAGGAGTGGGCCAGCGCCTGCTCGCGCAGCTCGTCGGGAAGCTCGGCGATCAGCGCCGCAAGGGCCGCGACCGTCGGCTCCGGTTCGGCTGCCACTACGTCAGGCCGGCGCGTGCTCGACCACGAAACCGACCGCGTCGCCGACCGTCTCGATCCGCGACGCCTGCTCCTCGGAGACGCTGACCCCGTAGCGGTCCTCCAGCTCCATCACCAGCTCGTAGAGGTCAAGCGAGTCGGCGTCGAGGTCCTCCTTGAAGCGGGTCTGCTCGCCGATCTTCTCGACGTCGACCTCGAGCTCCTCGGCGAGGTGCTCGCGGACGAGGGTGAGGACTTCGTCGCGCTTCATCCCGCCCTTCCTATCACGCGCTCTCCCCGGCGGCGAGCGCGCCGCGGCCGGCGCCGCCTTCGCGCAGCAGCGCCGCGGTGCGGCCGACCGCGTCGACCTCGGCGCAGCGAGCCGCGAGGCGGACCGCGTTGGCGATGCCCTCGGGGCCGGAGCTGCCGTGGCCGACGACGGCGATCCCGCGCAGGCCGAGCAGGATCGCGCCGCCGGTGGTGTCGGGGTGCAGCTCCCGGCGCAGGCCGCCGAGGGCGGGCTTCATCAGCAGGCCGCCGAGCGCGGAGACCGGGTTGGAGCGGGCGGCGTCGCCGACCGCGCCGGCGACGGTCTTCGCCGTTCCCTCCATCAGCTTCAGGGCGACGTTGCCGGTGAAGCCGTCGGTGACGACGACGTCGACCACGGAGGCGGGCAGATCGCGCCCCTCGACGTTGCCGGCGAACTCGATCCCGGGTGCCGCCGAGAGCAACCGGTGCGCCTCGACCACCTCCTCGCGGCCCTTGCCGGCCTCCTCGCCGACCGTGAGCAGGCCGACGGTCGGCGCGGCCACCTCCAGCACCGCGGCACTGAAGGCGGCGCCGAGGAAGGCGAACTGGACCAGGTGCTGGGCCCGCACCTCGACGTTGGCGCCGACGTCGAGGAAGAGCACCGGTTTGCCCGGGACCGGCACCTGCACCGCCAGGGCCGGCCGCTGCACGCCCTTGAGGCGGCGCAGGCCGAAGGTGGCGGCCGCCATCGTCGCCCCGGTCGAGCCGCAGCTGACCATCGCGTCGGCGGCGTCTTCGGCGACGTCGCGGGCGGCGCGCACGACCGCGGCCTCGGATTTGGCGCGGACGGCCGGCACCGGATCCTCGTCGTTGCCGATCCACTGGCTGGTCGGGACCACCTCCACGCCCTCGACGCCCTCGAGCCCGAGCGCCCGCTCGGGGCCGAAGACCCGCACCCCGACCCCGTCGGCGGCGGCCAGGCGCGCGCCCTCGGCGAGGACGTCGAAACCCTGCTCCGCCCCGTATCCGTCAAGCGCGACGGTGACCCGGCGCCCAGGCGCCACGGCTACTCGGAGTCGGTGGCGGTCGCCGGGGTCTCGACGACTTTGTGAGAGATGACCTCACGCCCGGCGTAGGTGCCGCAGGTGGGGCAGACGCGATGCGGCAGCCGCGGGCTGTGGCAGCGCGGACAGCTGTTCAGGCGGGCCTTGCCGGCCTTGTGGTTGGCACGCCTCTTGTCGCGGCGCGCACTGGAGGTTCTCTTCTTCGGGACAGCCATCGGTCGCGGGATGGTACCCGGTTCGGGCTCAGTACACCGCACGGACGACGGCGAGGTCGCCGGACTGCCAGGCGATCTCGCCTTCGCACCACTCGACCAGGTCTGCGAGCTGACCGCCGACGAAGACGTCGCCGACGACCAGCGAGCGAGACTGGCTCTTCACCTGGCGGCAGAGGTTCTGCTTCTGGTCGTCGTCGAGCTGGTTGACCGAGAGGACCGAGATGACCAGGTCCCAGGGCCCATCCGGCAGCGGGTCCTCCATGCGCGCGAGCTGGACGTCGTCGTAGCTCTGGCGGGCGCGGAAGACCATGTCGGGGCTGGCGTCGAGGCCGACCACCCAGGAGTCGGGATGGGCCTCGATCAGGCGCTGCGTCGTCTCCCCCGTGCCCATCCCCAGCTCCAGCACCCGCGCGGGCGGGAACGGGATCGCCGCCACGGCCTGGTCCTGGAGATCGTCGTAGCCGGGGATCTCGGCACGGATCCGCTCCAGGTAGACCTCGGGTGTCCAGTCGAATTGACCCATCTCGTAACCTCGCTCATCGTAAGCCTGTGTCCAGCGGAGGTTCGCTCATGTCCCAAACGCGCACGACGATCATCGACCTTTCGCGCCTCTCGCTGGCCCACGGCGAGGGGCGGCGGCTGGAGGTCCCGGTCGCGCTCGACCCCTTCGAGCTGGGCGGCCAGACCTACGTCGCCAACCCCGCCTCGCCCATGGTCAGGCTCGAGGTCTCCCGCCCCAGCGGCGGCTTCGCCTTCCGCCTCCGCTTCCCGGTCCACCTCGAGGGGCCGTGCATGCGCTGCCTCGAGGCCGGCACGCTCGACCTCGACGTCGAGTCCCGCGAGGTCGACCAGGAAGCCACCGATGACGAGGAGCTGCGCAGCCCCTACGTCGAGGAAGACGAGCTCGACCTCGGCCGCTGGGCCCACGACGCGACCCTGCTCGCCCTCCCCAGCCGCTTCCTCTGCCGCCCCGACTGCGCCGGCCTCTGCCCCGTCTGTGGCGTCTCCCTCAACGACGCCGACCCGGCCGACCACGAACACGACCAGGGTGCTGACCCGCGCTGGGCGGCGCTGAAGGATCTGAAGCTCGAGTAGGCGCGCCGCTCGGCGCGCGCAGACCTAAGGCTGCTCGTCGAGCTCGGCGACCGGCTGCTCGTCGTCACGGCCGGCGAGCCGGTCGCGACCGCGCTGCACGGCGGCGAGGAACTTCTGCAGGTTCACTTCGAGGGTATTGAGGATCTCGTCGGCGTAGTCCTCGGCGCCGAGGCGGATTTCGCGCTCGCGGGTGCGGGCGTCCTCGACGATCTCGTCGGCGGCGCGCTCGGCCTGCTTGGTGACCTCCTCGTCGGAGATCAGGCGGGCCTGCTGCTCACGCGCCTCGCGGACGATTCGCTCGGCCTCGCGTTTGGCCTCGGCCAGCATCTCCTGGCGCTCCTTGACGATCCAGCGCGCCTGCTTGATCTCCTCGGGGATCGTGGCGCGCATCTGGTCGAGGAGGTCGTAGATCTCCTCGCGGTCCACACGCACCTGATCCGTCAAGGGGACGGGTCGGGCGTTGTGGACGACGTCGTCCAGCTTGTCTATTAGAACGAGAACGTCCATTGCAGGGTCGTAAGCCTACGTGTATGCGGGGGTTTTGGTGAAGATGCCGTTATCCAGGGCGTTTTTTGCAAGTCGTCGCCCATCGGGCCGACCGACGGCGAGAAGCCTACCTGTCGTCCAGGCGGTCAGCGAGCGCGGCCGCAACCGGGCCCGGAACGAGGTCGGAGACGTCGCCGCCAAAGGTCGCCATCTCCTTGACTCCGGTCGAGGAAAGGAAGCTGTAATGCGGAGAAGCAATCACGTAGATGCTCTCGATCCCCGGGTCGAGCTTGCGGTTGAGCTGCGCCATCTCGAACTCGTACTCGAAGTCGGAGATCGCCCGCAGACCCTTGACGATCGCCTTGGCGCCGTTGTCGCGGGCGAACTCGACCAGCAGCGTGGCGAAGATCTGAACCTCGACGTTGGGCAGGTCCGCAGTCGCCGCGGCGATGAAGTCGCGCCGCTCCTCGGCGTTGAAGAGCGTCTTCTGCTTGCGCACCGGGTTGTTGACGACGCCGACGACGACACGGTCGAAGACCTTCGAGGTCCTGGTGATGATGTCGACGTGGCCGTTGGTCACCGGGTCGTAGCTGCCCGGGCAGACGACGGTGCCGTTCTTGCGCTCGCTCACTTTCGTGCCTCGCTGTAGATGGAGACGTCGGCGGCGCCGTAGCGGCGCTGCCGCAGCGGCTCCAGCGAGTCGATCCGCAGAGGCCGGCCGGCGCCGCTCTCGACGACCGCCCGCCCGCCGCTGGCGAGAAGACGAGGCAGATGGGTATTGAGATCCTGCGCCACGCGGTCGGCGAGTCTATACGGGGCATCGACGAAGACGAGGTCGAATCGCGCCGTCCCGACCCCATCGCCGACGGCGGCCAGCCAGCGCCCGACGTCGGCGCGGACCAGCTCCGTCCGCTCGCGCAGGCCGAGGCGCTCGACGTTGCCGAGCGCCGGCCGGGTGTCGCGGTCGACGAGGACGGCCCGCTCGGCGCCGCGCGAGAGCGACTCGATCGCCAGGGCGCCGGTGCCGCAGTAGAGGTCGAGAACGGTGGCCCCGACCACGCGCTCGCCGAGCGCGGAGAAGATCGCCTCGCGGACGCGGTCGGAGGTCGGCCGCACCTTCCAGCCGCGCGGGGCCACCAGTCTCTGTCCTTTCAGCCCTCCGGCGATGACACGCACGCCCCAAACCTAGGGGGTGGTCGACCTTTATCGCGCCATGCGAGGTAAAAGCTCGACCACCACGGTGCCTTAGAGCGGGATCGGGTCGGCGGCGCCGGCGCCGAAGCGGCGGCGGGCGGCATCGAGCAGCGGCCCCAGCGCCGGATCGGCCAGGGAGCCGTGGCGGCGCAGCAGCGCCAGCACCTCTTCGCGAGCCGCCGCCAGGGTCGGCGTGTCCTCTGGCAGGCGGGCCACCGCGAAGCGCGGCAGGCCGCTCTGGCGGGTGCCGAGGATCTCCCCCTCCCCGCGCAGGGTTAGATCGACCTCGGCCAGCTTGAAGCCGTCGCGCTCCTTGGCGACGGCCTCGAGCCGGCGCCGGGCCAGACCCCCCGCCTCGGCGGCGAAGAGCAAACACTGCGAGGGGTGCTCGCCGCGCCCGATCCGGCCGCGCAACTGGTGCAGCTGAGAGATGCCGAACCGCTCCGCCCCCTCGATCACCATCACGGTCGCGTTGGCGACGTCGATCCCGACCTCGATCACGGTCGTCGCCACCAGCACGTCGGTCTCCCCTGCCGCAAACGCCTGCATCGCCGCGGCCTTGGCGGCCGACGGCATCTGCCCGTGCAGGACCCCGAGCTCGAAACCGCGCAGCTCCCCCGCGCGCAGCCGCTCCGCCTCCACCTCCGCCGCCTTGCCCTGGACTTTCTCCGACTCCTCCACCAGCGGACAGACGACGAAGGCCTGGCGGCCCTCGCGCAGGCGCTCGCGCAGGAACTCGTAGGCACCGGCACGGCGCTCCTCGCCGACCAGCCAGGTCTCGACCGGCTTTCTCCCGGCGGGAAGCTGATGCAGCGCCGTGGTGTCGAGATCGCCGTAGGCGGTCAGCGAGAGCGTGCGCGGGATCGGCGTCGCGGTCATGTGGAGAACGTGCGGCGCCATCCCCTCCACCCCCTTGGAGTCGAGGGCGCGGCGCTGCTCGACCCCGAAGCGATGCTGCTCGTCGACGACGCAGAGCCCGAGGCGGGCGAACCTGACGTCCGGCTCGATCAGCGCGTGGGTGCCCAGGATCAGCCCCAGCTCGCCCGAGGCGAGCTGGTTCAGGGCCCGCTTGCGAACCGGGGCCGGGGTCGCGCCGGTCAGCAGCGCGAACGGCGTCGCCTCCGCCGCCAGCAGCCGGCCGAGGGTGACCGCGTGCTGTTCGGCCAGGGTCTCGGTCGGCGCCATCAGCACCGCCTGGTAGCCGGCTTCCAGCGCCCGCAGCATCGAGTAGACGGCGACCACGGTCTTGCCGGACCCCACCTCCCCCATCAGCAGCCGCTGCATCGGCTCGCCCGAGTCGATGTCGGCGTCGATCTCGTCGAAGGCCCGGAGCTGGTCCGCGGTCGGCTCGAACGGCAGCGAGTCGACCCAGCGCCCGACCGGCTCCCCGGGCCGCCCCAGCCGCGGCGCCGGCCGTGCCGTCCGGTGCGTGCGTTTGCGGGTTGCCAGAACCGCCTGGTAGAGGAACAGCTCCTCGAAGGCGATCCGGTTCAGGGCCACCTCCGCCTGCTCCGGCGTCTGCGGAAAGTGAGCCGCCCGGATCGCCTCGCCGCTGCCGGGCAGGCCGCGGCGCGCCCGCAGCTCCGCCGGCAGGCCCTCGATCGCGTTCGGCGCCCAGGCGCACGCCTGCCTGGCCCAATCGCGGATCCGCTGCGGTCGCAGGGCCTCGGTCGCCGAGTGGACGGGAACGAAGTCCGGCGACGGCTCCCCCGCGCTGACGATCTCGTACTCGCTCACTCCGAAGCCGCGCTTGGAGACCTTGCCGGTGAGCAGGAGCCTGGTGCCGGGGTTGAGCTTGTCGGCGACCCAGGGCTGGTTGAACCAGGTGGCCTTGATGTGGCCGCTGTCGTCGCCGACTTTGACCGCGGTGATCGACAGACCCGGGCGGCGGAAGGGGCGCGGCTTGGCGCCCAGGACCTCGACCAGGACCGTCCCCGTCTGGCCGTCCTCGATCTCGCCCAGGGGCCGGACCGTGCGGTCACGATGGCTGTGGGGGAAGCGGAGGAGGACGTCGCCGGCACTGTGGATGCCGGCCTCGGCTGCGGCCCTGGCCAGCTTCGGCCCGACACCGTCGAGGGCCTCGATCGAGACGTCGAGGACGCTGGGTCGGGGCCAGTGGACCGGAGCGTCGCGGAGCTCGCCACGGCTGAGCTCACGCTCGCCGCCGAAGCAGCGCAGCGGGCGATCCACTACTGGGCGGCGAGCAGCCACCACCAGCTCGGCTGGCCCCCCTCGTGGGTCTCGACCTCGACCCCCTCGGGCGCGTGAGTGTCGATCTCCGAGAGCGGGATCGGCGCTCCCTCGCCGGCGATCACGGTGACGATCTCGGCCCCCTCGGCGAGGTGCTGGATCGTCCTGGTCAGGGTCGAGCCGGAGCCGCCCCAGGCGACGATCTCGCCATCGGCAAAGCCGACGGCATCGCCCTGCTTGAAGCGCCCCTGAGCGTCGTCGCGGGCCGCCGGCGCGACGCCGCCGGTGGCGAGTCCGTCCAGCGCCGCTTCCAGGCGCTCGGCGTTCTCGCCGGCGGAGGCTGCGGGGTCGAGCTCGACCAGGGCCAGCAGGCTCGCCTGCTGGGAGGTCGCCGCCAGCACCCGGGCCGGCTTCTCCGAGAGCTCGCAGGCACGCTCGGCCGCCATCACCACGTTGGTGGAGCTGGGCAGCACCAGCACCTCTCCCGCCGGCACGCCGTGGATGCCGGCCAGCAGCTCGTAGGTCGAGGGGTTGAGCGTCTCCCCGCCCGGGACGACGTGAGCGCCGAGCTCGGCGAAGAGGCGTTCCAGGCCCTCGCCGGCGGCGACGGCGAGGACCCCGGTGCGGCCGGCCGTGAGGCGGGCGCTGCGCTCGGCCATCTGCTCGCGCATGTCGGCGACGTCGAGGTTGGTCACTTCCCCGGCGCCCTCGAACAGGGCGACCGCGGCCTCCGGCTCGTCGGTATGGACGTGGACCTTGAGCGTCGCCTCGTCACCGACGACGAGGACCGAGTCGCCGAGGCCCTCCAGCCGCGGCAGGAAGTCGCGCGAGGAGAGGCCGCTGCCGGAGACGATGAAGTTGGTGCAGTAGCGGAAGCGGCTGTCCTCGTGGTGGGGCAGGCTCAGCCGCGGCGGCTCGTAGTGGGAGACCTCGGGCAGCTCGTGGTCGCCGCGCAGCGCGGCGACGACCCCGGCCAGAATCAGGACCAAGCCGTGCCCGCCGGCGTCGACGACGCCCGACTCGCGCAGCACCTCGAGCTGTTCCGGCGTCCGCGCGACCGCGCGCTCGCCGTCCTCGATCGCCCGCTCGAGCACCTCGGCGAGGATCGCGTCCTGCTCGGCGTCGCTGACGTCGCGGCCGAGCCGCTGCTTGTCGGCTTCCAGGTGCGCCAGCTGGCGGGTCAGCGAGTGGGCCATCTCGCGAAAGACGGTCAGCATCGTCCCCTCGGCCGGCTCCCGCACCGACTCATAGGCGGCGTCGGCGGCGCTGGCGAAGGCGGCGGCGACGAGCACGGGGTCGACCAGCTCGCCCGGCCGGCTGGCCAGCTCCTCGGCGGCGCCGCGGACGATCTGGCTGAGGATCACCCCGGAGTTGCCGCGGGCGCCCATCAGCGCCGCCCGGGCCAGGGCCTGGACCAGCTGGGTGCGGCCGATCTCGTCCACCTCGAGCCCGTCGAGGCGGTCCAGCTCCTCCATCACGGCACGCAGCGTCATCGCCATGTTGTCGCCGGTGTCGCCATCGGCGACAGGGAAGACGTTGAGGTCGTTGACCTCCTGGCGTCGTGCCTCGAGCGAGGCATATGCGGAGCTGATTACCCGTCGGAACCGGGCGATCGAGGGATCGGGCATCTGCGAGGAATCTAGTCACCGCCGAAGATGACTGGGGACGCGGGCGCCGATGGCCGTTGCTAGCGTGCCGCCGGATGCGACGCTTCGCCACCTGGTGCACCGGGCACCGCAAGACCGTGATCGTCGGCTGGATCGTGGCCCTGATCGGGGTCGGAATGCTGGCCGGCGCCGCCGGCTCCGACTTCTCCGAAGAATTCAAGCTGCCCGCCTCCGACTCCCAGGAGGCCTTCGACCTGCTCGAAACCAAGTTCCCGGCCCAGTCCGGCGACACCGCGACGATCGTCTTCAAGGCCGATGCCGGGGTCGAGTCGCCGGCGGTCGAACGGAAGCTGGATGCCGTCTTCGCCGCGGTCGCCAAGGTCCCGCACGTCAGCGAAGTCGCCAGCCCCTACGCCGGCGGCGGCGCCGCCGCGATCAGCGAGGACGGCAAGATCGCCTACGCGACCGTCCAGTTCGACGAGATCTCCAACGAAATCCCCGACGAGAACCTCGACGAGGTGATCGAAGCTGCCGAAGCCGCCGGCGGCGACGGCCTCCAGGTCGAGATCGGCGGCCAGCCGATCGAGGAAGTCCGGGCCGAAGAAGAAGGCGGCGACTCGACCTTCGCGATCGGGCTGCTGGCGGCGGTCGTGATCCTGCTGCTGACCTTCGGCTCGGTCGTCGCGATGGGGCTGCCGATCGTCACGGCGCTGTTCGCGCTCGGGGTCGGGCTCAGCCTCGTCACTCTCGGCACCCACGTCTTCGACACCGCCGAGTTCGCGCCGCAGCTGGCCGGAATGATCGGCCTCGGGGTCGGCATCGACTACGCGCTCTTCATCGTCACCCGCTTCCGCAACGGGCTCGACGAGGGCATGGAGCCGCAGCCCGCCGCGATCGCGGCGATCGACACCGCCGGCCGCGCCGTGCTGTTCGCGGGCGTGACGGTGATCATCGCCCTGATGGGGATGTTCCTGCTCGGGCTCTCCTTCCTCTACGGGGTCGCGATGGCCACCGCCTTCGCGGTGCTGATGACGATGATCGCGGCGCTGACCCTGCTGCCGGCGCTGCTGACGATCGTCGGACGGCGGATCGACAAGCTCCGCATCCCGGGACTGGGGAAGCGCTCCTCGGCCAATGCCGAGGACACCCGCTGGTTCCGCTGGAGCCGCGAGATCCAGCGCCGTCCCTGGCTGGCGGCAATCCTCTCCGGCGGCCTCCTGATCGCCCTCTGCATCCCCACCCTGTCGCTGCGCCTCGGCTCCAACGACGCCGGCACCGACCCCGCGGGGACGACGACGCGGGAAGCCTACGATCTGCTCGCCGAGGGCTTCGGCGCCGGCTTCAACGGGCCCTTCGCGATCGTCGCCTCGTTGCCGGCCAAGGGCGACGACACCGCTCTGACCGAGCTGCGGGCGACGCTGAAGGAGGAAGCGGGCGTCGAGGCGACGACGCCGGTGATGCTCAACCCCGCCGAAGACGTCGGCGTCTTCCAGCTCTACCCGACCACGTCGCCGCAGAGCGAGCGCACGACCGCGCTGCTCGACCACGTCCGCGACGAGGTGATCCCAGCGGTCGAGCAGCAGACCGGCGCCACCATCCACGTCGGCGGCATCACCGCGATCTTCGAGGACTTCGGCACCGCGATCGCCGACAAGCTGCCGCTCTTCATCGGCGTCGTCGTCCTGCTCTCGGCGCTGCTGCTGATGGCCGTCTTCCGCTCGGTCCTGGTGCCGCTGAAGGCGGTCGTGATGAACCTGCTCTCGATCGGCGCCGCCTTCGGCCTGATCGTCGCCGTCTTCCAGTGGGGCTGGGGCGCCAGCCTGATCGGCGTCGACGGTACCGGCCCGATCATCTCCTTCTTCCCGATCTTCCTCTTCGCGATCATCTTCGGCCTCTCGATGGACTACGAGGTCTTCCTGATGTCGCGGATCCACGAGGAGTGGGAGC
>Ga0164241_10003080_pt1 | contig 17243 bp, 12 predicted proteins | sample OricomyardsoilBY_FD_108780 | JGI IMG/M metagenome (GOLD analysis project Ga0164241, IMG submission 108780) | Backyard soil microbial communities from Emeryville, California, USA - Original compost - Back yard soil (BY) | ecosystem: Environmental > Terrestrial > Soil > Unclassified | place: USA...
AGCCCGCCATGAACCGGCTGCTGAAATCATTGCGCGGGCAGAACGGCTGCCTGTTTTTTGAACGCCGCACGGAAGGCCAGAAACTTCGCGAACTGATGGATCGCGGCGGGGCGCTCCTCGGCTTGCTGGCCGACCAGAATTCCAAAGGAATGCGCGCGCCGTTTCTCGGCCACGACTGCCACACCGGCCTCGCGCCCGCCGTGTTTGCGCTGCGCTACAATGCCCGGATTTTCGCCGTCATCTGCTATCGCGTGGCGCTGGCAAAATGGCGCATCGAATGGGGCGAAGAAATTCCGACGCACGAAAACGGCCGGCCGCGCCCGACTGAAGCCATCATGCGCGACGTGAACGCGCATCTGGAAACCGCCGTTCGCCGCGATCCGGCCAACTGGTTCTGGGTTCACCGTCGCTGGAAAAATTAGCATGAGCGTCGCCTTCCATCCGGCACCGCGCCGCATTTTGATTCGCGGCGTGAACTGGCTGGGCGACGCCGTGATGACCACGCCCGCGCTGCTCCGCTTGCGCGAAAAATTTCCGAATGCGCACATCGCGCTCCTCACGCCGGGAAAACTGGCGGATTTGTGGAAAAATCACCCGGCCATTGACGAAACAATCTCCTTTCAATCCGATGAAAATATTTTTTCCATCGCAAAAAAAATTCGCGGGAAGAAATTTGATCGCGCGCTCGTGCTGCCCAATTCACCGCGTTCCGCGCTGGAAATTTTTCTCGCCGGTGTTCCGCAACGCCTCGGTTATTCGCGCCCGTGGCGGAATCTTTTCCTGACGCAAACTGTCGCGCCGCGCAAAGACGCAGTCAAAATGCGGAAACGCCCGGCCGCCGAAATCAAAAAACTGATTGCCCAGAAGCCAGAACCGAAAATCACGAACGCGACAATTCCAAAAGCATCTCATCAAATTTTTGAGTATTTGCATCTGGCCGCCGCGCTCGGCGCAAATCCAGAGCCGCTGCCGCCGCAACTTTTCGTCGCGTCGGATGAAATCGAAACGGCAAGGAAAAAATTTGGTCTGGACAAAATCTCGCAGCCAGTTTTCGGTTTGAATCCCGGCGCGGAATACGGTCCGGCCAAACGCTGGCCGGTGGAAAAATTTATTTCAGCAGCCAGGGAAATTCAGCGGCAAACAAATTGCGCATGGATTTTGTTCGGCGGAAAAAACGATTTGAACAGCACAAATCAAATTCAACCGGCCATCGGCCATCGGCCATCGGCAATTAATCTCGCCGGTCAAACTTCGTTGCGTGAATTAATGTCGCTGCTAAAACTTTGCCGTGTGCTTTTGACAAACGACACCGGCCCGATGCACCTCGCCGCCGCATTGAAAATTCCGGTCATTGCGATCTTCGGCAGCACGTCGCCGGAACTGACCGGGCCGATTTCATCAAACGAATTGCACCATCAAATTTTGAAATCCAACGCCCCCTGCTCGCCCTGTTTCCTGCGCGAATGTCCGATTGATTTCCGTTGCATGAACGGCATCAGCATCGAGCGCGTGGTGGCGGCCGCGTTGGAGTTCAAGCTTTAGCTTGCTCCCCCGAAGCCGACTGAATGGTTTTAATAAGTTTGCAACCGCCAAACAGCCGGCCGGAAGCCGCCACTCGCGCCAGCGTTCTGGAGTGCGGCGGCCCTCTGCCGCCTTTTCACCGGCGGCCTGACAACGCAAAGCGGCAGAGGACCGCCGCACTCCAGAACCTCTCGGAATTTTCCGGCAGGGAGTTCACCATGCAATCACAGGTTAATATGACACGCTCCAAAGCTTGAACTCCAACCGACACCCTCCCGCCGGCCACTCTCAAGCCACTCTCAAAAATCTTCTTGACGCGCGCATCTAACCGTCATACTGTCCTATGACACAAGACGGCAACATGCTCCTGCAAATTGATTTCAAATCCGGCAAGCCGGTCTATCTGCAACTGGTGGATCAAATCCGTTATGCCGCCGCGTCGGGCGGCTTGCGCGCCGGCGAACCGCTGCCATCCATTCGTCCGCTCGCCGAGGAACTGCGCGTGAACCGCAACACCGTGGCCAAGGCCTACGCCGAACTGGAAAGCCAGGGCGTCATCGAAACGATTCCTGGCAAGGGCTGTTTTCTCAAGGACAGCAATTCTCCCTTCACCAAATCCGCCCGCGACAAAATTTTGACCAAGGAAATTGACGAGGCCATCGTCGCCGCGCATCACCTGCAAGTGGATCGCGCCGCCTTTCTCGCGCTCGTCAAGGAACGGCTCGACAGCTTTGAGCGCAAGGTGAAGGAAAAATCTGAAAACGATTGAAACCCTTATGAACTTAGACATTCCCGTCATCGAAATCCAGAACCTCACGCGGCGTTACGGCAAGCACGACGCCGTGAACGGCCTTTCGCTCAACGTGCGCGCCGGCAGGTGTTACGGCTTTTTCGGCCGCAACGGCGCGGGCAAAACCACGACCATCAAATGCCTGCTGAATTTGTTGCAGCCCGGTTCCGGCAGCGTGCGCGTGTTCGGCCTCGATCCGCGCAAGGACGAAGTCACCATCAAATCGCGGCTCGCGTATGTGCCGGACGCCGTCGCGTTTTATCCGTGGATGACCGTGGGCGGCACACTGGAATATCTCGCCTCGTTCCGCCGGCATTGGAATCGCGACATCGAAAACGATTTGCTGAACCGTTTTCAACTCGACCCGGCGAAGAAAACCACGAGCCTTTCCAAAGGCCAGCGCACGCAGCTCGCGCTCATCGGCGCGATCTGCCCCGAACCGGAACTGCTCGTGCTGGACGAGCCGACGAGCGGCCTTGATCCGATCGTGCGCCGCGAATTCATCGAGACCGTCATCGGCGCGTATCAGGCCGGCGATCCCGAACGCCGCACCGTTTTCGTTTCCACGCACCTCATTTCCGAATTCGAGGGTTTGATTGACGAATTCACCATCATCGAGCAAGGCCGCGACCTGCTCACGATGGAAGCCGACACCGCGCGCGACCGCTTCAAAAAAATCCGCGCCCGCTTTTCGCAGGAACCGAAAGCGAAATTGAACCTGCTCGGCGCTCTCGACCTCAAGCAAAACGGGCGCGACGTGGAAATCCTGGCGAACGGCAGCGGCGAATTGCTGCTGAACCAGTTGAAATTCCATCCGCTTGAAGAAGTGAAAGTGGAATCGCTGTCGCTGGAGGAAATTTTCGTGGCCTCGGACCTTTTGAAAAAGGCGAAAAAATGAACGCGCTGGTCAAAAAAGAAATCCGCCTGCTGCTGCCAGGCTGGCTCGCCGTCTTGGTTCTGGCGGCCTTCGCGCCGTGGTTTGCGTGGGAAAAGCCCGACGCGTCGTTCGCGTGGACGCCGTTCATCCTTTTTTTCGCCGTGATCCTCATGGCGGTGGATGCGTTCGGCCGCGAATTCAGTCTGGGCACCTTTTCCACGCTCATGGCGCAGCCGGTGGCGCGCCGGAAAATCTGGCGGATGAAAATCACGCTCCTCTTTTCCGCCGCCGCGCTGGTTTTCCTCGCCTATTTCATCAGCGGCGAATTTTTCCTGCAACGCGCGTTGAAAATCTCCGTCTGGGCGGCCAACCCACAAATCATCACCGCTGATTTTCACGGCGCGATGCTCGGAAGCGTTGCCGCCATTTTAATCGCGTTGACGGGCGGGTTGTGGACGACGCTGTTGCTCCGGCAGATTGCCGCCGCGTTTTGGATCACGTTTCTCGCCCCCGTTGGAATTTTTTTCCTGCTCACTTTTTTTCTGCCCGCCCGATTGACCACTACCATTATTCCGCTGCTCATAGCCTATACCATTTATATCGTCTGGGGATTTTGGTTCGCGCACCGGCTGTTCCATCGCGCGCAGGACGCGGCGTGGACGGGCGGCGTCATCTCCTTCTCGCGCTGGCGTTATTTTGAAGGCGACGCGGACAACGCCTTCTCGCCGCGCCACCGCAAACCGCTGGTCGCGCTGTTGAAAAAGGAATTTCAACTGCACAGCATCAGCCTGTTTTGCGCGGGCGGATTACTGGCGCTGCACCTCGGCATTTTTTTCATGCGAATGGTCCACGGCCGGTTTGAAAAAAATTCGCTCGCCGAGGTCGCCTCGGAAATGTTTTGGATTTTCTGGCTGGTCATGCCGGTGGTCATCGGCTGCATGACGGTGGCGGAAGAACGCCGGCTCGGCGTGCAGGACGGCCAGTTCTGCCTGCCCGTTTCGCGGCGCGGACAATTCCTCGTCAAATTCATTCCGGCCCTGATTTTTGGCGTGTTTTTCGGCGGCGTCATGCCATTGCTTTTGGAAAGCCTCGCCGCGTGGATCGGCATTCCGCACTCATTCCTGACCGACGCGAGTTTTCCCAACACCAACTACCTTTCCGGCTCCAGCCTGCTCCTGATTTTGATTTTTCTGGGAACGACGGAGCTGACGCTGGCGGGATTTCTCGCCTCGACGCTCGCCCGAAATTTCCTCCAAGCGTTGAGCATCGCCATCGTCGGCATCGTCGCGTTTGCTTTCTGTGTGGGAAGTTTGACCGCCGGCCACAATCTTGACGAGGCGCGGCTGCTGCGGGCGGGCGCGCAATGGTGGGGCGCGATCCTGCCCGTGCCCATCGGCATTCTGACCATCGCCGTTTTCATCCCGTGGCTGGCATGGCGCAATTTCAGCCGCTTCGCCGAAAGCGGACGGCTCTGGCGGCGAAATATCTTGGGCATCATCGGCGCGGTGGTGTTTGTGTTCGCCAGCAGCGCGGCGATCTATCATCGCGGCTGGGAAATCTTTGAACCGGCGGAGCCGCCGCATGGCGCGGCGAAACTTTTTCTGGCCGACCCGCCGGAATTGCAGAGCAACGGGCAAATCAGCCTGCGGGTGCGGCTGCCCGACGGCCGGGTTTGGTTCGACAGCTTGAAGTTCCCTTGGGAATCTCCGGCGAACTGGCGGGAACGCCTGTGGCAGGCGATGGCTCCTCCGCTGCCGGCGAGCACCGGGCCGCAACAATTCATGGACGGCTCGAACTGGATTTCCACGACCTTCAGCCAGCACATCAGTGTTTGGAACGGTCGGAGACAAGTTTCGGGCTATCAGGACATGCTCGGCATTCAGGACGACGGCTCGCTGTGGATTTCCAGCGAAACCCGGCCGGGCAACTGGCCGGGCGCGCAAATGATTCGTTTCGGCCACGAAACCGACTGGCGGCAGGTAAGCTCGGTTTATGGCCGGCGTTTCCTGCTTTTGAAAACGGATGGCACGCTCTGGCAATGGGGAAATCCTCATACCGATTGGCATCAAGTGCAGACCAACTGGCCGACCGTCCGCCATTTGCAACCGGAACAAATCGGCACCAATTCCGACTGGCGGGAAATTATTCAACAAGGTTGGGGCACCTTTGCCAAAAAAACCGACGGCAGTGTTTGGTGGATTCGTTCATTGGACAAAACCGATGACGACCCTTTCATACGCCAGACCAATCTGGATCAAGTCGCGTCGCAAACCCTTTCCCAAAGCTCGAGCGGTGGCCCGGCCGCTTACGTGGGCAAGAACGGCGCTTTGTGGATCAACAATATCATTTTGACCACAATGCAGCCGGCTGGCGCGGCGTATTTGCCGATCGGCACGGAGACAAATTGGGTGGCGGTAGCGACAAGCTGGCATCGCCTGGTCACGCTCAAGTCCGACGGCTCGCTGTGGCAGTGGCCGCTCACCGCCAAAACCACGGCGGACGCGATCAAAATTCCGCCGAAGTCCCTCGGCATCCATCGCGATTGGGTCGGCCTCACCGGCGTCTGGGGCGGAGTGGTTTCGCTCGCCGCCGACGGCAGCCTGTGGTTTTGGCCGGGCGAAGAATACAATCAGGGAGCCTTGTTGCGCGCGCCCAAGCAGCCGAAACGGCTTGGCAATATTTTCGACACGACGCGGCAATGATCGTATCCGCCGTGACCGGTTCCCGATAAAACTGTCCAATCCGTATGCCAAAGAAATCTCAAACCGGATTTACGTTAGTGGAATTGCTCACGGTCGTCGCCGTCACCGGTGTTCTCGCGGCGTTGTTGACGACGGCGGTTTCCAAAGCCAAAGGCCGGGCGCAACTGATTCAGTGCGTCAATAATGTGCGCCAACAGGGACTTGGCCTGACGGAGTTCGCGGCGGATCACCACTGTTATCCGCTGGGCTTCAATCCAAATTATTATCAAGGAGCCTATCCTGAACACAGCGTAACCTGGATGAGTTCCTTGGCGAAAGAACTGGGCGTAAAAATGCGGGACACCAACAACCCGCCACCCGGCATAGCCAGTTTTTATTGCGGCATCTTTCTTTGCCCGGCGGCGGTGAACTGGACTGCGCCTATACCCGGAGGCCGGTTGTCCAACACTGACTACGGCTACAATTCTGATGGCCTGGCTCGGATAGGGCCGGATGGCGCCAGCGATCTCAATTCGTTCGGCTTGGGCGGACATGCGATAGGATTCAGCAAGCAAAATAAAAATCATGGTTCGCCCGCCCCGCCGATACACCCATCGGACATTGCAGCCCCCAGCGAAATGCTGGCCATTGGCGACGGCTTTGCTGGCAGCAAGGGCGTGCTCTTGGATACGGTTGATGCGCTTTCACGAAACCGCGATTTTAATGGCAGCACAACCCAGCAATATTTGAATTACCCACAAATCACGAAATGGGTTCACGCCCGCCACCAAAACCGCGCCAACATGGTGTTCTGCGACGGCCACGTCGAAACCTTGACGTTGGAATTCCTTTTCCAAGACACCAGCGATGAAGCCTTGAGCGTTTGGAACCGCGACCATTTGCCGCATCGCGAGTTGCTGCTGCCGTGATTTTGTCACAGCCGTTCACGACAATCTTAATTGAGACCTCTGACAAGGCCCTGTAGCGGCGCTCTGTGAGCGCCGTTGGCAGGCGAAACCCTTTCAAAGTCACGGCGGCCACAGACCGCCGCTACAACCAAAGATGTCTTTGGCAGAGGTCTCTAATTCCGTTGCGTTTTTGGACTGCGCCGGCAGAGCGCAGCGGCGACGGCGCTTTCGCGCGGACGGGGGCTTCCGAAAGTTCGTGCGCTTTCCGTGCGGGCGAAAGCGGTGTCGCGCTCCGCTTGCCACCGCAGTCCACGACGCTCAGAACGGTTTGCCCCGTCTGCTTCATTTCCATAAATCGAGGACGAGGAGGAGCATGAGGACGAGGACGATTTCAGCCGGGAGCTTGGAGCTTGGAATTTGGAGTTTTTATTCCATACTGATTTTCGTGGAAACGGTCACCCAGCTCACCAATGAACTCGTCGCCTCTTACGCGCGCCTCGGCGGCATCAACCATCTCGACGGCAAAAACCTGCCGTCTAAGCGCGCCGTCACGGCCATCACGCAGGATTTGCTGCGGCTGCTGTTTCCGGGATTTTTTGATGAAAAATTGATCCATTCGTCGGAGATCAAAACGAAGACGGCGGCGTTGCTGGATTCCGTTCTCGGAAAATTGGAGGATGAAATCCGCAAAAGCCTTGAATACCAGACGCCGAAAGGTTTGCCGAAAAAGGAAATCACCAGGGCGGCGCACGGTTTGACGGTGGAATTTCTCGGCAAGCTGCCAGCCATCCGCGAAATTTTGAAGACGGACGTGACGGCGGCGTTCGACGGCGACCCGGCGGCGTTGAGCCGCGAGGAAATCCTGGTGGCCTATCCGTTTGTGGAGGCGATCGCGGTGCAGCGGCTGGCGCACGAACTGTTCGCCAAGGAGGTTCCGCTCATCCCGCGCATCATGACGGAATGGGCGCACTGGCGTTCGGGCATGGAGATTCATCCGGGCGCGAAAATTGGGACGCACTTTTTTGTGGATCATTGCACCGGCACGGTGGTCGGGGAAACGGCGGTCATCGGCAACCACGTGAAGATGTATCACGGCGTGACGCTGGGCGCGAAATCCACGGCGGCCGGCCAGTTGCTGCGCGGCAAGAAGCGGCATCCGACCATCGAGGACCGCGTGACGATCTATCCGGGCGCGACGATTCTCGGCGGCGAAACGGTCATCGGCGCGGGCAGCACCATCGGCGGCAACGTGTTCATCATGGCCAGCGTGCAGCCGAATTCGCTCGTCATCTACGACGGCCTGGACATGCGCGTTTTGAACAAGGCGGATAAAAGCACGGCGGTGGATTTCCAGATTTGAAAATCAATCGAGGCGGAAAACTTCGGCGAGCGGCTTGGCGACGGGTGAATTATCGAAATTCGTTTCCATCAACGGTGCCATGTAATCCCACCATTTGCGAACAATGGGTGAATTCGGCAAAGCCGCAGCCGTGTTGTCATCGCTCAATTTTTGCACGGCAAAAAGCGTGAGCGTTTCTTCGTCAAGAAAGATCGAGTAATCGGAAACGCCCGCCGCCTTCAACTCCGCCGCAAGCGCCGGCCAGATTTCGTCGTGACGTTTTTTGTATTCCGCCGCCGTGCCCGGCTTCAACTGCATCTTGAAAGCGTTCCGTTGCATTTCATTGTGCCCCGGCATGGCTTTTCAGCCACGCGCCCAGCCCGATGACAATCGTTGAGAGGATGAGCGTGGCCACGCCGCCGGCGATGAGCAGGTGCGCCTTTTTGCTGGAGCCTTTCCATTCATGGAAAATCCAGCCCCACATCGTCGCGAAGATGATGATGCTGGACATGTGCAGCGTCCAGGAGGCGAAATCATATTTGCCCATCTGCGTCGCGCCCATCGTGTAGAAGAAAAATTGGAAATACCACGTCGTGCCCGCGAGCGCGGAGAACAGGTAATTGCCCAGCACGGGAATTTTCAAATCCGTGACCTTTCCGGCGGCGGACGTGACATCGCCCGGCCCATGTTCGCCGCTGCCGGTGCCGCCGTGGTGCGCGTGTTCCGCCTTGACGTGCGAGGCGAAGTATTGATAGCCGCTGCGGTTCTTGATGTTCAGCAGCAGGCACCAGATGAAATTCGTCGTGAAACCGCCGAGCAGCAGCACGGGCAACGCGGGCAGGCCGGTCCAGATCTTGTTCGTGCCGGCGAGTTCCGAGGCGGCGTTGATGTCCTTGCCCGCCTGCAATCCGAAGGCGAAGCACGCGCTCATGATGCCGCAAAACGTCGCCACCAAAATACCTTTCTTGAAACTGAATTCCTTGATCGCCTTCTGTTTTTGTTCCGCCGGCATCTCTTGTTCCTTGGTGAAACCGGCCAGGGCCGCGATGCCGATGCCGAGCAGACACACGCCCACGCCCGCCAGCGTGACCTGGCCGGAAGTGGATTTGGCGATGTCAACGATGCTTGGGCTGCCGGCGAACACAAAATAATCCGGCTTGAAATACTTGAAGACCGGCGGCACCAGCGTGCCAAACGCCGCGCAATAACCGAGCGCCACGCCCGTGCCGAGCGACAAGCCGAGAAAGCGCATCGTCAGCCCATACGTCAGCCCGCCAAAACCCCACAACATGCCGAAGAAATAAGTCCAGAACAGCGTGCCGGCGGATTGCTGTTTCAGCACGCCAAACAAATCGTTCGTCATGAAATACGCGAACGCCCACGGGCAGAGAATCCACGAAAAAATCCCGCCGACCAGCCAGTAGGTTTCCCACGACCATTTTTTGACGCCCTTGTAAGGCACGTAAAAACTGCCGGAGGCCAAGCCGCCGAGCCAGTGAAATAAAACGCCAAGGAAGGGATTGCCCATAATTTTATTGTTTGGTGGTTATCGTTTGCTCAAAACTTCTTTTTCGTAATTTTTCACTTCCGCCAGCCACGCATCACCGACGGGCACGCCTTTGGATTCGCAATAATAATCCCAGACCGCGCCGAACGGCAGCGTTTTGGCTTCCTCCTGCAACGCGAGGCGCGTCGTGAAATCGCCCGCCGCCTCCGCGCTGCGGATGAGCGGCGTTTCCAGCAGCGCGATGAGCAGGGCGCGCAACATGTTCCGCGTGCCAATCGTCCACGCGGCGACGCGGTTGATGCTCGCGTCGAAATAATCCAGCCCGATGTGGACGCGTTTTTCAAAGCCGTTCGCCACGATCTCGCGGGCGATGGCCAACAAGTCGTCGTTCAACGTGACAACGTGGTCGCTGTCCCAGCGCACGCCGCGGCTGACGTGCAGCAGGATTTCCGGCAGAAATTGCAGCACGCTCGAAATCTTGTCGGCGATGCTTTCGGTCGGATGATAATGCCCCGCGTCGAGCGTCAGCAGTTTTTTCCGGCTGATCGCGTAGCCGAGATAAAATTCGTGCGAGCCGACGACGTAGCTTTCGCTGCCGATGCCGAACAGTTTTGGCTCCACGGCGTCGAGCAAAGCGCGTTTTGGAAATTTATGTTTGAAAATAATATCCAACGATTCAGCAAGACGTTCACGCGGGCCAACGCGGTCGGCGGGCGTATCTTTGTAGCCATCAGGAATCCAAATGTTAGTCACACAAGGATTATTAAGACCGTTTCCCATTGCAAACCCGATGTAACGAGAGGCGATGCAATGTTCGATCCAGAATTTGCGAATCGCCTTATTAGGGTGAGAAAGCGTGAAGCCATCGGCGGCTTTTGGATGTGAAAAACAAGTGGGATTAAAGTCAAGACCTATGCCTAATTTGGATGCCCATTTGACCCAATTAAAAAAATGCTTCGGCTCGATTTTATCACGATCCACTTTTTTGCCGCCAAACTCGCCGTAAAACGCGTGCAGATTCAGGCGGTGTTTTCCGGGGATGAGCGCGAACGCCTGCTCTAGGTCGGCGCGCAGTTCGTCCGGCGTGCACGCCTTGCCGGGATAATTGCCGGTGACAGCGAGGCCGCCGCCGAGCGTGCCGCCGAAATTTTCAAAGCCACCCACATCGTCGCCCTGCCAGCAGTGCAATGAAACGGGAATCGTCGCCAAGGTTTTCAGCGCGTGTTTTACGTCCACGCCCAGGGCGGCGTAGCGTTCTGCGGCCAGCAAAAAAGATTGGGCGATGCTCATATCGGTTGAGAATAAGGAATTAAGTCCGCGCAGGCTAATCACGCCAGCGCGGGGAGGCAATCCCCTATTCTGGTTATGCGGCCCGATTGGAACCGCTCAACGGCGGCGGCCAAAAACACAAGCAGAGCAGGCTTTTCATTTGGAAACCATGCCTTATTATTCCCGAATCGGAGGCAAACTAAACCTCCACCATCACATGGCCAAATTATTTCTTGGACTCGATTCCAGCACGCAAAGCCTGAGTGCGGTCCTCATTGACCTCGACGCCCGCAAGGTGGTTTATGAAAAATCCTTGAACTACGATCAGGCGTTGCCGCGATACAAAACCCGGAACGGCGTGCTGCCGAACCGCGACCCGCTCGTCAAACACAGTTCGCCGTTGCTCTGGGCGGACGCGCTCGACCTGCTGTTCGCGCAGATGAAGCGGGACAAGGTCGCCCTCGGCAAAATCGTCGCCATCAGCGGCAGCGGCCAGCAGCACGGCTCCGTTTATTTCAACGAAAAGGCGGCGGAAGTCCTCGCCAACCTTGACCCAAAAAAATCGCTCGTGGAAAACCTGCGCGGCGTGTTCACGCGCAAGACGTCGCCGATCTGGATGGATTCCTCCACCACCGCCGACTGCGCGAAAATCCGCAAGCAGCTTGGCGGCGTCCAATACACCGTCACGCGCACCGGCTCGGACACGTTTGAGCGCTTCACCGGCCCGCAGATCCGCAAGTTTTACCGGACGGAACCGGAAGCCTACACGCGCACCGCCGGCATCGCGCTGGTCAGTTCGTTCATGGCCTCGCTGCTGGCGGGGAAAATCGCGCCGATTGATTTCGGCGACGGCGCGGGGATGAACCTGATGGACATCCGCAAGAAAAACTGGAACCACGACGCGCTCAAGGCCACCGCGCCCGGACTCGTCAAAAAATTGCCGCCGCTCGCGGATTCCGGCCACGTGATCGGCAAGGTCAGCCCTTATTTCGCCGGCAAATACGGCCTGAATCCCGAAGCCCTCGCGTGCGTCTGGACCGGCGACAATCCGGCGAGCGTCCTCGGCCTCGGCCTCACCAAGCCCGGACTCGTCGCCATCAGCCTCGGCACCAGCGACACTTATTTTGGCACCATGGAAAAATGCCAGACCGATGCGAACGGCGAAGGCCACGTGTTCGCCTCGCCCGCCGGCGGCTACCTGTCGCTCATCTGCTTCAAGAACGGCTCGCTCGCCCGCGAAAAAATCCGCGAACGCCATAAAATCTCCGACTGGAAAAAATTCGGCGAACTTGTCGCCACCATGCCGCCCGGCAACAACGGCGCGATCCTGCTCCCGTGGTTCGAGGCCGAAATCGTTCCGCGCGTGAACAAGCCCGGCGTCCGCCGCTTTGACCTGGATGAAAAAAACGCCGCCGCCAACTGCCGCGCCGTTTTCGAGGCGCAGATGCTGTCCATGCGGCTGCATTCGCAATGGATGCAGGTCATGCCTCATTGCATCTATGCCACCGGCGGCGCGTCAAACGACCGCGCGCTGCTGCAAATCATGGCCGATGTGATGCACTGCCGCGTGCTGCGGATTGAAGTTTCCAAAAGTGCCGCGCTCGGCGCCGCGCTGCTGGCCGCGCACGGCTGGTCCGTCGAATCCGGCAAGCCCGTGAAATGGGAAAAACTGACCGCCGGCTTCACCGAACCCGTGGCCGGCAGCGAAATCCTACCGGACAAAAAAGCCACGAAAATCTACGACCGGCTGCTGGAAAAATACGCGCTGTGCGAGAGCGACGCGCTTGACATCATCTGACCGGCATATAGCCATTCACGGCAACCTTTCTGCAAAAGTCCTGTAGCGGCGGTCTGTGACCGCCGTTGGCAGGCGAAATCCCTTCAAAGCCACGAGCAAATTAAATAAAGCTGTGGCCGTTATTGCTGAAAGAAACTTTCCACCAATTGGCGCATCACCAATTGGCGCATGGAATCTTTTTTTCGTCCCGAAGGGACCAATGAAAATAGCCCGCGGTTTCAACCGCGGGATAAAAATCCCAACGGACCAAGCCCCGCAGGGGCGGCAGAAATCGGGAAAATTTTCTGTCGTCCCTGCGGGACTTGGCCGTTTTGACGCCGCGCACCCGCCGTTGAAACGGCGGGCTATTATCGAGCCGTCACTGCGTGACTGCCGGATAAGACAGCCACACTTTTATTAAATTACTAACGGCGGTCACAGACCGCCGCTACAACCAAAGATGACTTTTGCAGGGATTCCTTTTATTTCACAGTTTTGCCATTCCCCAGCCACAGCAGGCTGCCAAGAATCAGCCGGTTCTGAACTTCGTTGTCAAAGGTGTGGGACAAGGTCTTGTTCGTCTGGTCGAACTTGTGCTCATAATCCATGTCGTTGTGGCCCATGTTGAAATAAATCATCCGGTAATTTTTATTGCTCCAGACCACCGGATAATAGCCGCCATGCCAGATCTCGTATGGCTTGGGGCCGGTGCCTAACGGAAAACTGGATGGATCAATGGACAGGAGAATTTCGATGTCCGCGTTCGTCCGCAGGTCGTTTTTCCAGCGATACCATTCGTTCGGCTGCGACTTGAAGGTGGCTGGCAACCCTTTCGTGGCCGGATGATTCGTGTCTTCCACGCGCAGAATCGCCGACGTGGGCCGCCAGGTGTTGCTGACGTATTCGCCGGAGCCTAAAAAAGTATTGTGATACCAGTCCCAGTTCTGCGGATAATCCGACGGCGTCAGGGCGAACGCGGCAAAATGAAAACCCATCCACGCCCCGCCCTGCTCCATGTATTTTTGAAACGCCGCCCGCTGCGCCGGAACGTCCGGCCGCGTGTCGAGAAACAGCACCACCTGATAATGCGACAAAAATTCCGCGTTCAAGTCGTTCCAGTTCGTCGTCGCTTCATAAGTGAAATGATATTCGGCCGCCATCTTCGGAAACCATGCGTTGGCCTCATGCACAAAACTGATGTGCGCCAGATCATTCTTGCCGGTGTAAAAGGCGATCACCTTGAATCGCGGCGCATCACTTGATTGCGCCGGGCTGGTAAAAACACAACTCAACAATCCAACCGCTGCCGCCAGTTGCTTCAATAAATTCAACTTCATAAATGTATTGGGATCATTTGCATCTTCAATTTATCCCGTCCCACTGAAACGATTTGCCCTTTTTGATCTTCACGAGCCGGGTGACGTTGCCGTAACGCAGGTGACAAGGATTTCCGTTGAGCGAATGAATCGTGGCGCCCGTGAGTTTTCCGTTTTGCCAGGCGATGTCCACCGCGAAACCGCCGCGCGCCCGCAGGCCGCTCACGCTGCCTTTCGACCACGCTTTCGGCAGGGCGGGCAGAAGCTGAATTTCATCGTTCTGGCTTTGCAACAGCATTTCGGCGATGCCGGATGCGCCGCCAAAATTGCCGTCAATCTGAAAGGGCGGATGCGCGTCAAACATGTCGGGATACGTGCGCGCCGGGCTTAATAAAAACTCCAAAATGTTGAACGCGTGGTCGCCGGCGTGCAGGCGCGCCCAGAGATTGATGCGCCAGGCCGTGGCCCAGCCGGTCGCCTGATCGCCGCGAATCTCCAGCGATTTTTTCACGGCGGCGGCAAGTTCAGGCGTGGTGTTCACATCAATTTGCGCGCTGGGAAACAGGCCGTAAAGATGCGAGACATGGCGGTGGTGCAAATCGTGCGCCTCCAGATCCCAGTCCTTCAGCCATTCCTGCAACTGACCCGCGTGGCCGATCTGCAAGGGCGCCAGCTTCGCCCGCGTGGCGGCGATTTGCGCGGCGAATTTTTTGTCCGTGCCGAGAATTTTTGAGGCCGTGATACAATTGGTGAACAGGTCGCGCAGAATTTCCAGATCCATCGTCGGGCCGGCACAAATGCTGGTGCGCGCTTCGGGATGGGTGTTTTCCGGCGACAGCGAAGGACAGGTGACAAGATTCGCCGGGCCGGCCAGATTCGGATCCGCGACCAGCGTATCGAGAAAAAATTGCGCCGCGCCTTTCATGGCCGGATAGATTTTCTTCAAATCCTTTTTGTTCCCGGTGAATTCGTAATTGTCGAAAAGCTGGTTGCAGAGCCACGCGCCGCCCATCGGCCACATGCCGGAATTCGGCCCGTCAATCGGCCCCGTCGCGCGCCAAAGATCGGTGTTGTGATGCGCCACCCAGCCGCCCACGCCGTAATCCACCTTCGCCGTGCGCGCGCCGGTTTGCGCCATCTCCAAAACCATTTGCGTGAGCGGCTCGGTGCATTCGTCCAGATTGCAAGTCTCAGCCGGCCAGTAATTCATCTCCGTGTTGATGTTGATCGTATATTTGCTGTCCCACGGCGGCGTCATGGAATCATTCCACAAACCCTGCAACGTCGCAGGCTGGCCACCGGGTTGCGAACACGAAATCAGCAGATACCGCGCGAACTGGAAATAGAGCGCGGCGAGTTGCGGATCGTTGCCGTAAGCAAAATTTTTGATGCGCTGATCCGTTGGCAGGTTCAACGGTTCGTCCGTGTCCAAGGTCAGCCGGACGCGGTGAAAGAATTTTTGATACGCGGCAACGTGCGCGGCGCGCAGCGTGTTGAACGATTTTTTGCCGGCGGCGGCGAGTTGTTTTTTGGTGATCGCTTCGGGATCGCCGCTGACATCGTGATAATTTTTATAGCTCGTCGCAGCGACGATGAGCAGCGTAACAGAATCGGCGTTGCCCACCCCAACAATCGGCGGGCCAGAAGCAAAACGGGCGGCAAGTATGTTTCCACCTGTTGTTAAAATACGAACGCGAGATTCAAATTTCAGCACGCCCTTGATGCCGCGCATATCACCGTTGACTCCGCCCATTACAAGCGTCACATCATTGGTTATGCCCGGCTTGGACGAATGGTTGTTTACCTCCACATCCACGGTTGCCTTTTGCGGGGTTTCCATTTGCGCCATGAATGAAATCTGCCCCGGCCGGTCCGCCGTCAGCCGGATCACAATGACGTGATCCACCGGGCTGGCAAACATTTCCCGTTTGAAGTGAACACCGTTCACCGTGTAACTCACGGTGGCCACGGCGGTGTCGAGATCAAGATCGCGCCGGTAATTTTCCACCGGGCCGTTCGTCGGAAAATCCAGATACAAATCGCCCAGCGTCTCGTAAGACATCTGACGCAGCGGCACCGCCATCATTTTCTCGCTGATCAATTTTGCCGCGTCGTCATATTTCCCGGCGAAGATGAGCTGGCGAACTTCGGACAAGGCGGCCAGCGCGTTGGTGTTGCTCGGATCGTAAGGCCCGCCCGCCCAAAGCGTGCCTTCATTAAGCTGCAAATGCTCGCGTTCCGCGCCGCCAAAAATCATCGCGCCCAGCCGGCCGTTGCCGATGGGCAATGCCTCCGTCCACACCTTGGCCGGCTGCTGATACCAGAGTGTCAGCGGCGAAGCATTTTCAGCCGCGTGACTGGATTGAGAAATAATGAAAGCCGTCAAGGCGGCAAAAAAAGCGCGAGGCAGTGGTGGCATGAACAAATTCTCGCCCGCCCCGCCCCGCATACAAGCTCAAATCGAGCGCCGGCAACAATTATTTGTCTTTGGCTCGCAGGCGGGCTTGGGCGATAATTTTTTCAAGATCAACTTCCAGCGCCGAAGTAATGCGAAGCAACGTGTCTAATGTAGGGTTCTGCACCTCTTGCTCCACATAGCTAATTGTTTGCCGTGACAAGCCGGATTTTTGCGATAACACATTCAGCGAAAGCCCATGCTTTTCGCGTTCCTCTTTTAAGAGTCCCGCGACTTGAGAACTGATGCTGTCGAGCAGTTTGTCAACCGGCACCGGGAAGCAATACAAAAAAACAAGATTGACAATGGATGCCAGAATACTTACATGTGGGTTTGCTCCATCCAATTCACACCTATAAACATCAGAAACCCATGAAAACCATTCAACAGGAAATCCTTGCTTTAACACTCGCTTTGTCATTGGTGTCTGCCTCGTCAGCCTTCGCCATCGAAGGGTTACAACTGTTGGTGCAATCCACCAACGCGGTGTTGTCGTGGCCGAGCGACTATGATTCCGGCGAGACCTTCCTCGTGCAATACCGGCCGACCTTGAATCCAACGGATTCGTGGCAGACGCTTGCAGATTATCTGCCCGCCGACTACGGCACGAACTTCACGTTCTTCATCCATTCCAACAGCGTCCACTATCCGCCGGCCGGGGCCGGGGGCGGAACCAACATCGGCAACATTTCGCCGCTCGCGTTGAATTCAATGGGCGTGGCCGCAACTGAACCGGTGCCGCTGGTGATGCCGGCGAACGGATCGGGCGCCGCCGTGCCATTGGCGTTATATCCGCCCGGCAT
>Ga0164241_10003081_pt1 | contig 17241 bp, 12 predicted proteins | sample OricomyardsoilBY_FD_108780 | JGI IMG/M metagenome (GOLD analysis project Ga0164241, IMG submission 108780) | Backyard soil microbial communities from Emeryville, California, USA - Original compost - Back yard soil (BY) | ecosystem: Environmental > Terrestrial > Soil > Unclassified | place: USA...
CACCCCAAGTCTCAGCGCATACGCGGGTAAGAGCTGCTGTCAGCGTCGTTTTACCGTGGTCTACGTGGCCAATGGTGCCGACGTTTACGTGGGGTTTGTTACGTTCAAATTTAGCCTTTGCCACTGTTGTTTCCTCTTAAAAAGGTTTTTACGTTAAAAAGTTTGCGTACTTTAGCCGCCAGTTGTGTTTCTGGCGATAATTTCTTTAACTATGTTTGCTGGCGCCTCAGCGTACTGGGCGAATTCCATCGAATAGGTGGCTCGCCCCTGGGTTGCAGAACGCAGTGCGGTTGCATAGCCAAACATCTCAGCCAAGGGAACCTCAGCGTTGATGATCTTGCCCATTGAGGACTCTTCCATACCTAAAATCAGGCCACGGCGGCGGTTGAGATCGCCCACCACATCCCCCATGTTTTCCTCAGGCGTAATAACTTCAACCTTCATGACAGGCTCAAGCAATACAGCCCCACCCTGCTGGGACAGTTTTTTTGTGGCCATAGACGCGGCAATTTTGAAGGCCATTTCAGATGAATCCACATCGTGGTAGGAGCCATCGTAAACCGTCGCCTTAAGCCCCAGCAGCGGGTAACCTGCCAGGACGCCATTTTTCATTTGCTCTTCAATCCCCTTGCCTATAGCCGGGATAAATTCTTTCGGCACAACACCGCCGACAACTTCGTTGACAAACTCCAGGCCTTCTTTTTCGGTTGGCTCAAAGCGAATCCAGCAGTGACCGTATTGACCTCGGCCGCCGGATTGACGAACGAATTTGCCTTCGATTTCACAGGTGTTGCGAATCGCTTCGCGGTAGGCCACCTGAGGCTTACCTACATTTGCCTCGACGTTAAATTCCCGGCGCATCCGATCAACGATAATGTCCAGGTGCAACTCGCCCATGCCAGAAATAATAATCTGGCCGGTTTCTTCATCGGTTTTCACGCGGAATGAGGGATCTTCTTGGGCCAACTTGCCCAGCGCAACACCCATTTTTTCTTGATCGGCCTGTGTTCTAGGCTCTACCGCGAGGGAGATCACCGGCTCAGGGAACTCCATGCGCTCCAGAGTGATCACGCTATCAATGGCACACAGGGTATCACCAGTGGTGACATCTTTAAGGCCAATGCCCGCCGCTATGTCGCCTGCCAAAACCTCTTTGATTTCATCGCGCTGATTGGCGTGCATTTGCACCATGCGGCCGATGCGCTCTTTGCGGCTCTTGACGGGGTTGTACACGGCGTCACCGGAGTTGAGCGTGCCGGAATACACGCGGAAAAAAGTCAGCGTCCCTACAAAAGGGTCGGTGGCGATTTTAAACGCCAGCGCAGCAAAAGGCGCTGCGTCGTCTGCGTGGCGCACCGCCGCCTGGCCATTATCCAAGATGCCTTCGATGGGTTTAACCTCGGTGGGCGCGGGCAGGTATTCGATTACCGCGTCCAACATGGCCTGCACGCCCTTATTTTTAAAGGCCGAACCGCCAATGACCGGGATAATCTCGCCGGCCAGTGTGCGCGCACGAATACCGGCCTTAATTTCTTCCTCGCTGAGCATGTCGCCCCCGAGGTACTTATCCATGAATTCGTCATTGGCTTCCGCAGCGGATTCAACCAGGAAGCTGCGCATTTCTTCGCATTCATCCTGCATCTCGGCGGGAATCTCGCCGTAGGTGAAGGTCATACCTTGATCTTGTTCATTCCAGATGATGGCTTTCATCTTGATCAGGTCAACCACACCCTTGAAGTGCTCTTCTGCCCCAATGGTCATTTGCAGCGGCACCGGGTTGGCGCCCAGGCGGTTTTTAAGTTGCGCAACCACACGGCGAAAATCCGCGCCGGTACGGTCCATTTTGTTGACGAATACCAGGCGCGGCACGTGATATTTATTGGCCTGCCGCCAGACAGTCTCCGTTTGCGGTTGCACCCCAGAGGTGCCGCATAACACAACTACCGCACCATCGAGCACACGCAAAGAACGCTCAACTTCAATCGTGAAGTCTACGTGGCCAGGCGTGTCGATGATGTTGATGCGGTGGTCTTCAAATTGTTGCCCCATCCCCTTCCAAAAACAGGTGGTGGCGGCTGAGGTGATGGTAATACCACGCTCTTGTTCTTGGGCCATCCAGTCCATGGTGGCGGCACCGTCGTGAACCTCACCGATCTTGTGGGAAACCCCTGTGTAGAATAGAACGCGCTCAGTGGTAGTGGTCTTACCTGCGTCTACGTGGGCGCAGATACCAATGTTGCGGTAGCGTGCGATGGGAGTTTTGCGTGCCACGGTGAACCCCGATGAGTGGATGCTAGATGAAGAAAAAGGCAGCATAGTAGCTGCCTTTTGTTTCAAGCGGGTGATCGCATTAGAAACGGAAGTGCGAGAAGGCCTTGTTGGCTTCGGCCATGCGGTGTACGTCTTCACGCTTTTTAACCGCGCCGCCTTTATTTTGGGCTGCATCGATTAATTCACCGGCTAAGCGGGCGGGCATGGATTTCTCACCGCGATTACGGGAGTATTCCACCAACCAGCGCATGGCCAGAGCGGTGCGACGAGAGGGGCGAACCTCTACCGGCACTTGGTAAGTAGCACCACCTACGCGGCGGGATTTAACTTCCACCAGAGGGGCTACGTTTTCCAGTGCTTCTTCAAACACTTGCACTGGATCTTTCTTCAGTTTTTCTCCCACGGTGGCCAGGGCTCCGTAGACGATACGCTCGGCTACAGATTTTTTTCCGCTGATCATCACGTGGTTCATAAATTTCGCCAGCGTTTGACTTCCGAATTTTGGATCGGGAAGGATTTCACGCTTAGCGACTACGCGTCTTCTTGGCATAAAAATGACTCACTTGTATTCAGGTTTGTCTGAGACTAGAAGGCTCAGCCTTACTGGTTGGTATAACGAGAAACGTTAAACGACCTTATTTAGGACGCTTAGTACCGTACTTAGAGCGTGCCTGCTTACGCTTAGCAACACCCGCAGTATCCAGAGAACCGCGCACCGTGTGGTAGCGCACACCAGGCAAGTCTTTTACACGACCGCCACGGATTAACACTACACTGTGCTCTTGCAAGTTATGCCCTTCACCACCGATATAAGAAGTTACTTCGTAGCCATTGGTCAGGCGCACACGGCACACTTTACGCAGAGCTGAGTTTGGCTTCTTAGGGGTTGTGGTGTAAACGCGGGTGCAAACACCGCGACGTTGAGGGCAGTTTTGCAACGCTGGTACGTCACTCTTCTGAACCTTACGTTTTCTCGGCTTACGAACCAACTGGTTGATCGTTGCCATGAAAATGGACTCCAAAAAATTGTCTTTGCTGAGTTAATAAAAACGGCAAAGGGATTAATTAAACAAAATGTAAGGGTGCCAAACACCCTCCCACAGAAAATGCGGGAGGCGCATTCTAATGATGCCTCCCGCTACCGTCAAGCTGATGCCCTTGCCTTAATGGCAAAGGGCATCAACTCGACGAATTACTCAGCGCTGAGTTTCAGCGCTTCAGTCAGTGCAGCTTCAACCGCTTCAGCACTCACACCACCTTCCTGAGCCACCAGCGCTTCTTCGCGACGGCGACGGCGCGTGGCGTGATAGGTCAAACCTGTACCCGCTGGGATCAAGCGCCCTACCACCACGTTCTCTTTCAAGCCGCGCAGATTGTCGAGCTTGCCGGTAACGGCCGCCTCGGTCAGTACGCGCGTGGTCTCTTGGAACGAGGCCGCCGAGATAAAGGATTCAGTGGCCAAGGAGGCTTTGGTAATACCCAACAACACACGCTCATACTGGGCGGGTTGTTGATTATTGGCGCGCAGCTTCTCGTTTGCTTCCAAGGTGCGCTGGTATTCAGTCTGCTCACCTTTCACGAATTCAGAGTCGCCCATCTCGAGGATATCGACCTTACGCAGCATTTGACGAACGATAACCTCAATGTGTTTATCGTTAATCTTCACGCCTTGTAAGCGGTAAACGTCTTGAATTTCGTTGGTGATGTAGCGGGCCAGCGCCACCACACCCTGCAAGCGCAGAATGTCATGGGGGTTAGAGGGGCCGTCTGACACCACCTCACCCTTGGCCACCACCTCACCTTCAAACACGGTCAACTGACGGTGTTTAGGGATTAACACTTCATAGTGACTGGAGCCATCCGGCAACAACTCACCATTGAGCGGCGTGATCACCAAACGGCGCTTACCTTTGGTTTCTTTACCGTAGGTAACCGTACCGGAGATTTCCGCCAGGATGGAGGATTCTTTCGGACGGCGGGCTTCAAACAGGTCGGCAACCCGTGGCAAACCACCGGTGATGTCGCGAGTTTTAGAGCCTTCCTGCGGAATACGGGCAATTACATCACCCACCTGGATCATGTTGCCGTCGGCCAGAGACAAAATGGCTTTGGGTGGCAACATGTAGTGCGCAGGCTGGTTGGAGTTGGCAAGGATAAGCTCATTGCCTTTTTCATCCACCAGAGTAATCGCAGGTTTTAAATCTTTACCGGCCGAAGGACGCTCGGAAGGATCCAGAATCTGGATGGTGGACAGGCCGGTGATCTCGTCTTGTTGACGACGGATCGACAGGCCGTCTTCCATGCCCGAGAAGGACACGCGACCGGCAACTTCGGAGATGATGGGGTGCGTTAAGGGGTCCCACTTGGCGATGATGCTGCCGCCTTTAACTTCAGCGCCATCTTTGGTGGAAATTACCGCACCGTAAGGGATTTTATAACGCTCGCGCTCACGACCGGCTGGGTCGGCGATCGCGATTTGACCGGAGCGGGATACCGCCACCAAATCGCCGTTGTCGCGCACCACGGTTTTCATGTTGAGAACGCGCACCACACCGTCTTTTTTCACTTGCACGCTATCGACAGCAGAGGCACGGCTAGCCGCACCACCGATGTGGAAGGTACGCATGGTCAGCTGGGTGCCCGGCTCACCGATGGACTGAGCGGCGATAACACCTATGGCCTCACCCACGTTGACGCGGTGGCCACGGGCCAAATCACGGCCGTAACACTGTGCACAGATACCGTAGCGGGTCTCACAGCTAATCGCTGAGCGCACCATTACTTCATCAATACCGGCGGCTTCTACGCGCTCTACCCAGGGTTCGTCGATCATGGTACCCGCAGGTACTAATACATCGTCGGTGCCGGGCTTGAGCAGGTCGCGGGCCACAACACGGCCGAGGATACGATCACCCAGAGATTCAATAACGTCGCCACCTTCAATTACCGGGCTCATCACCAGGCCGTTGTCAGTGCCGCAATCCACTTCCGTGATCACCACGTCTTGGGCTACGTCTACCAAGCGGCGCGTCAAGTAACCGGAGTTAGCGGTTTTCAACGCCGTATCCGCAAGACCTTTACGCGCACCGTGCGTGGAGATGAAGTATTGCAATACGTTCAAGCCTTCACGGAAGTTAGCCGTGATAGGGGTTTCGATGATCGAGCCGTCGGGACGAGCCATCAGGCCGCGCATACCGGCGAGCTGACGGATCTGCGCAGGCGAACCCCGCGCACCTGAATCGGCATACATGAACACTGAGTTGAAGGAGTCTTGTTTCTCTTCAGTACCGGCTTTGTTCACTACGGTTTCTTTAGAGATGCCTTCCATCATGGACTTAGCCACTAGGTCGTTGGCACGAGACCAGATGTCGATCACCTTGTTGTATTTCTCACCGTGGGTCACAAGACCTGAGGCGTATTGGCTTTCGATCTCTTTAACTTCCGACTCGGCGCGGCCGATAATTTCAGCTTTTTCGGCCGGAATTACGAAGTCGTTTACACCGATGGAACAACCCGACCGAGTGGAATACTCGTAACCGGTGTACATCAAGCGGTCAGCAAAAATCACCGTGGCTTTAAGGCCCACGATGCGATAGCAGTAGTTGATCACGCCGGAGATGGCCTTTTTCACCATCGGGCGGTTAATTTTTTCAAATGGAATACCGGCGGGCACAATCTCCCACAGCAATACGCGGCCAACGGTGGTGTCTTGCAGAGAAATAATCTCTTCGCTGCTACCGTCTTCACGCGTAATCACTTCTTTGATACGGCAGCGAATGCGCGCTTGCAGGTCCACCTGTTTGCCGTGATAGGCGCGGCTGACTTCTTTAGAGTCGGTAAACGCCATGCCTTCGCCGCGCGCGTTGGTGCGCTCACGGGTCATCCAGTAGAGGCCCAATACCACGTCCTGAGAAGGTACGATGATCGGCTCACCGGAGGCGGGCGAGAGGATGTTGTTGGTGGACATCATCAGGGCGCGCGCTTCCAACTGCGCTTCGATGGTCAGGGGTACGTGTACCGCCATCTGGTCACCGTCGAAGTCCGCGTTATAAGCGGTACACACCAAGGGGTGCAGCTGAATCGCTTTACCTTCAATCAGAACGGGTTCAAAGGCTTGAATACCCAAGCGGTGAAGGGTCGGTGCGCGGTTGAGCAACACGGGGTGTTCGCGGATCACATCATCCAGGATGTCCCACACAACGGGATCTTCCCGCTCCACCATTTTCTTGGCGGCTTTAATAGTGGTGGCAAGGCCACGCAGCTCTAGTTTGCTGAAAATAAACGGTTTGAACAGTTCCAACGCCATTTTCTTCGGCAGACCACACTGGTGCAGACGCAGGGTCGGACCGGTCACGATTACCGAACGACCTGAGTAGTCCACCCGCTTACCCAACAGGTTCTGACGGAAGCGACCCTGTTTACCCTTGATCATATCGGCCAAGGATTTCAGTGGGCGCTTGTTGGAGCCTGTGATGGCGCGGCCGCGACGGCCGTTATCGAGCAGCGCATCGACCGCTTCTTGCAGCATACGTTTTTCGTTGCGGACGATAATGTCGGGCGCGTTGAGGTCCAACAGGCGCTTCAAACGGTTGTTACGGTTGATCACGCGGCGGTACAGGTCGTTCAGGTCAGAGGTCGCAAAACGGCCGCCATCCAAAGGAACCAATGGGCGCAGATCCGGTGGCAACACCGGCAGAGCTTCCATCACCATCCACTCAGGCTTGTTGCCCGACTGCACAAAGGCCTCAATCAGTTTCAAACGCTTGGAGAGCTTTTTAACCTTAGTCTCTGAATTGGTGTTGGGAATTTCTTCGCGCAACATTTGAATTTCAGCCGGCAGGTCTAAGTCGGTCATCAGGCGCTTGATGGCTTCAGCGCCCATCATGGCCTCAAACTCATCACCGAATTCTTCCATCGATTCGTAATACTGCTCGTCGGTTAGCAGCTGGCCGCGCTCCAGGGTAGTCATACCCGGGTCAACCACTACGTAGCTTTCAAAATACAACACGCGCTCGATGGAGCGCAGGGTCATATCCAGCAACAAGCCAATACGGCTGGGCAGGGATTTTAAAAACCAAATGTGGGCAACTGGGCTCGCCAGCTCAATATGGCCCATGCGCTCGCGGCGCACCTTGGCGAGGGTTACTTCTACGCCGCATTTTTCACAGATGATGCCGCGATGTTTCATGCGCTTGTACTTGCCGCACAAGCATTCGTAGTCTTTCACCGGCCCGAAAATCTTGGCGCAGAAGAGGCCTTCACGCTCGGGTTTAAAGGTGCGGTAGTTAATAGTTTCGGGTTTTTTCACTTCACCAAATGACCAGGCGCGGATCATTTCCGGTGACGCAAGGCCGATGCGAATTCCATCGAATTCGTCGGGTTGGCCTTGGTTTTTGAGTAAATTCAGCAAATCTTTCAAGAGCGTTCTCCTGTGGGGGCAGCGCAAGGCGGGGACACGTCCCCGCCGCCTTGTATCACGGGTTGATTAGGCTTCGTTTTCCAGTTCGATGTTGATCGCCAAGGAGCGGATCTCTTTCACCAATACGTTGAAAGACTCCGGCATGCCTGGCTCCATACGGTGGTCGCCATCCACGATGTTTTTATACATCTTGGTACGGCCAGCCACGTCATCGGACTTCACGGTGAGCATTTCTTGTAAGGTGTAAGCGGCGCCATAAGCTTCCAGCGCCCACACTTCCATCTCTCCAAAGCGCTGGCCACCAAACTGTGCCTTACCGCCGAGGGGCTGCTGGGTAACCAAGCTGTACGAACCGGTTGAACGGGCGTGCATCTTGTCATCCACCAAGTGGTTCAGTTTCAACATGTACATGTAGCCAACCGTGGTGTGACGCTGGAAGGCGTCGCCGGTACGGCCATCGTAGAGTTGCATCTGGCCCGACTCGGGCATATCAGCAAGGCGCAGCAGAGCTTTGATTTCCGACTCTTTAGCGCCGTCGAACACAGGCGTCGCCATGGGCACGCCGTCGCCCAGATTGGCGGCCAGCTCCAATACTTCCGCATCGGACAGGCTCGCTAAGTCTTCCTTATCACGGGCGGTGCCCGTTTTGTTGTAGATCTCTTCTAAGAAGCTGCGAACATCCGCCACCGCTTTTTGCTGCACCAACATGCCGTTGATTTTCTCGCCCAGGCCTTTAGCGGCGAGACCCAAGTGCATCTCCAACACCTGCCCCACGTTCATCCGCGAAGGTACACCCAGAGGGTTGAGCACTATGTCTACAGGTACGCCGTTCTCGTCGTAGGGCATGTCTTCTACCGGCATGATGACCGAGATAACCCCTTTGTTACCGTGGCGTCCGGCCATTTTGTCACCGGGTTGAATGCGACGCTTGATCGCCAGGTACACCTTAACGATCTTCAACACACCCGGAGCCAGGTCATCGCCGGTTTCCAGCTTGCGTTTTTTATCTTCAAAGCGCTCATCCAGCTCTTTGCGACGCTCGGCCAACTGAGCTTCGGCGCGCTCAAGCTGCTCGTTCAAATGCTCTTCATTCATGCGCAGTTTGAACCAGTCTTTTTTATCCAGCTCGTCCAACATTTCGTCGGTCACTGGGGCGCCTTTTTTCACGGTTTTGCCGCCGCTGGCGATTTGGCCGACTAAAGCGGCGCGCAAGCGTTCAAAAGTGGCCTGTTCAACGATACGGTATTCCTCGTTGAGGTCTTTGCGCACTTTATTGAGCTGGGATTTTTCAATCTCGCGCGAGCGTTGGTCTTTTTCCAGGCCATCGCGGGTAAAGACTTGCACGTCAATAACCGTACCCTTGGTACTGGTGGGCACGCGCAGAGAGGTGTCTTTAACGTCGGAGGCTTTTTCACCGAAGATCGCCCGTAAGAGTTTTTCTTCCGGGGTCAATTGGGTTTCACCCTTAGGTGTCACCTTGCCCACCAGAATATCGCCGGGGCCTACTTCCGCACCTATATAAACGATACCGGACTCGTCCAGCTTGGCCAGAGCGCCCTCACCCACGTTGGGAATATCAGCGGTGATTTCTTCGCTGCCAAGCTTGGTATCGCGGGCAATACAGGTCAGTTCTTGGATGTGAATAGTGGTAAAGCGATCTTCCTGCACCACACGCTCAGACACCAAAATGGAGTCTTCATAGTTGTAGCCATTCCAGGGCATGAAGGCGATGCGCATGTTTTGGCCCAAGGCCAGCTCGCCTAAGTCTACAGACGGGCCGTCGGCCAGAATGTCACCGCGCGAGACGGTATCGCCTAAACGCACAATCGGACGCTGGTTGATACAGGTGTTTTGGTTGGAGCGGGTGTATTTGGTGAGGTTGTAAATATCCACACCGGCTTCACCGGCTTCCACTTCATTGTTGGCCACGCGAATCACGATGCGGCCTGCATCCACACGGTCGACTACCCCACCACGCTTAGCCACCACACACACGCCCGAGTCGGAAGCCACATTGCGCTCCATACCGGTTCCCACCAGAGGCTTTTGCGCCTTTAAGGTAGGAACGGCTTGACGTTGCATGTTCGAACCCATCAAGGCGCGGTTGGCGTCATCGTGTTCGAGGAAGGGAATCAAGGAGGCGGCCACCGATACCACTTGGCGCGGTGACACATCCATATAGTGCACTTCTGAGGGTGGCACCAGGGCAAATTCCATCTGGTGACGCACTGAAACCAGCTCGTCAACCAAACGGCCTTCGGCATCCAATGTAGCCGACGCCTGCGCGATCACATACTGCGACTCGGTAATGGCCGACAGATACTCTATATCGTTGGTGACCTTGCCATTTACCACGCGGCGCACAGGGCTTTCTAAGAAGCCGTAGCTGTTGGTGCGGGCGTAGGTGGCCAGCGAGTTGATCAACCCGATGTTGGGACCTTCCGGCGTTTCAATAGGACATACGCGGCCGTAGTGAGTGGCGTGTACGTCGCGCACTTCAAAGCCTGCGCGCTCACGGGTCAAACCGCCGGGCCCTAAGGCCGATACACGGCGCTTGTGGGTCACTTCCGAGAGCGGGTTGTTTTGGTCCATAAACTGCGACAACTGGCTGGAACCGAAGAACTCTTTCACTGCGGCGGCAACAGGCTTGGCGTTGACCAAATCCTGCGGCATCAAGCCTTCGCTTTCGGCCATGGACAGACGTTCTTTCACCGCGCGCTCAACACGTACCAGGCCGACGCGGAATTGGTTTTCCGCCATCTCACCTACAGAGCGCACACGGCGGTTGCCCAAGTGGTCGATATCGTCCACCACGCCTTTACCGTTGCGGATGGCGATGAGGGTTTTTAATACATCCACTATGTCGTCGTTGGAGAGCGTACCCTCGCCCTGCTCGGCTTCACGGCCTAAACGGCGGTTGAACTTCATGCGGCCAACCGCAGATAAGTCATAGCGCTCAGGAGAGAAGAAGAGGTTTTGGAACAGGGTTTCCGCCGATTCTTTGGTGGGCGGCTCGCCGGGGCGCATCATGCGATAGATTTCAACCAGGGCTTCCAACTGAGTGCGGGCCGAATCGCTGCGCAATGTGTCGGCGATGAAGGGTCCGCAGTCCAGTTCGTTGGTGAAGATGGTCTCAAATTCTTTCACACCGGCCTTAATCAGGCCGTTCACCACTTCGTTAGTGATTTCAGTGTTGCACTCGATCACCACTTCGCCGGTGTTGGTATCTACCACATCGCGGGCCAAGAAACGGCCTAAGAGGTAGTCGCGAGGCACGCTGAGCTCGTCAACGCCGGCTTTTTCCATCTGGCGAATATGGCGCGGGGTAATCCGCTTGCCTTCTTCGATAATGATTTTGCCGTCTTTGTCGGTGATGTCGAAGCTGGCCACATCACCGCGCAAGCGGGCAGGCACCAGTTCCAACTTCAGATTCTGGTCGGCTTCAATGCGGAATTTGTTGGTCTCGTAGAACATCTCCAACATTTGTTGTGAGCTGTAGCCGAGCGCGCGCAGCAGGATGGTCGCGGGCAGTTTGCGGCGACGGTCGATACGCACGAATACCAGGTCTTTCGGGTCGAATTCAAAATCCAACCAGGAGCCACGGTAGGGAATAATACGGGCGGAGTAGAGCAACTTACCGGAGGAGTGGGTTTTGCCCTTGTCATGCTCGAAAAATACACCGGGTGAGCGGTGCAGCTGAGATACGATCACGCGCTCAGTACCATTGATCACAAAGGTACCGTTGTCGGTCATGAGCGGAATTTCGCCCATGTACACTTCTTGTTCTTTGATGTCTTTGATGGCTTTGGTAGACGATTCTTTATCGTAAATAATCAAACGCACTTTAACGCGCAGGGGTACAGCGTAAGTGGCACCGCGCAGTACACACTCGTTGACGTCGAATGCGGCTTTGCCGAGGTTATAGCTGACGTACTCTAAAGCGGCATTGCCCGAGTAACTTAAAATCGGGAACACAGATTTAAATGCCGCGTGCAAACCTATATCAAAACGGCTTTGTGGGGGCAGGTCTGCTTGGGTAAATTTGCGGTAAGAATCCAACTGAATTGCCAGTAGATAAGGCACATCCATAATGTGTGGCAATTTGCCGAAATCCTTACGGATACGTTTTTTCTCAGTGTATGAGTAAGCCATCAGTATTCCTCAGCTTGTTCACGGGGTGTTGTCTAGGTAAGACGGGGGAAGCGCACTTCCTGGTAACCGTGGTCTTGCACGCGGGCAGTTCAACAACTACCACTTCAGCCTTTTGTCTTAAAACCTCTCGGTTCTCAAGCGGCGGGCTGCAAACGGAAAAAGGCCAGCAGGCGAAACCGCCTGCCAGCCCTGCGCCAAACCGAGATTTGGCGTAATACAACACAACTTACTTGATCTCGACAGTTGCGCCGGCTTCTTCCAATTTCTTCTTGGCTTCTTCAGCGTCAGCCTTAGGAATCGCTTCCTTAACTGGCTTAGGAGCGCCGTCAACCAGGTCTTTAGCTTCTTTCAAGCCAAGGCCAGTCAACTCACGAACGGCTTTAATTACGTTCACTTTCTTGTCACCAGCAGAAGCTAAGATAACGGTGAACTCAGTTTGCTCTTCAACGGCAGCAGCGGCAGGGCCAGCAGCAACAGCTACGGCAGCAGCAGCGCTAACGCCGAATTTTTCTTCCATTGCGCTGATCAGTTCTACTACATCTTTAACTGACATTTCAGCGATGGCATTGATGATATCTTCTTTAGTCAGAGACATGACTCAATCCTATATAAACGAGCGAAGTGCTCAATAAATTGCTTGGTACAAACAGCCCAATTAGGCCGCTTGCTCTTCTTTTTGGTCGCGAATGGCCGCAATAGTACGGACCAATTTGCCTGCAGCTGCTTCTAACATTGTCGCCATCAAACGTGAGATTGCCTCGTCGTACGTTGGCAGAGTTGCCAACATGCCAACGTTAACAATCTGACCTTCAAACGCGGCCGCTTTGATCTCAAACTTATCGTTCTCGCGAGCGAAATCCGCCAGGATACGCGCGCCGGCACCTGGGTGCTCATTAGAGAATGCGATTAAAGTTGGACCTACAAAGCTCTCGACGAGACATTCGTAAGCGGTGCCTTCTACAGCACGACGGGCCAGTGTGTTACGGACGATTTTTACCCAAACGCCGCTTGCACGAGCCTGTTTGCGCAACGCTGTCATCTTGCCCACGGTTACACCGCGAGAATCAGCAACAACAGCGGATAATGCGCCTTTAGCAACTTCATGGACTTCAGCGACAATCGCTTTTTTACCTTCAAGTCCTAGTGCCACGGGATTTCTCCAGTTGTGATAGGCAAGCCTATCGTTTTGTTTTCACACTCACGCCTTGCGGCTGTGAGTCATTGATTTGGTGATGTCATTCAAAAAACTGCAGTGGCTGCATCGATAACGACCAGGCCAACACAACACTCTGAACGGGGTCTCACCATCTGCGTAGGCCCTCGCGACCAAGCGAGGATTAAAGGACTACGCCCTGCCTACGGTCTTTGACAGTTCAGCGCTGCTGAACCCCAAAGTCGTTTACTGCGGCGGTCGCCCGCCGCATGTGCCAGAAGGCACGGGTATTACGGATAAAACTTATTTCACATCCAAGGAAGCAAGGTCGATATTCAAACCTGGGCCCATGGTGGAGCTAAGAGCGATCTTGCGCAGGTAGATACCTTTGGAGGTAGCAGGCTTCAAACGCTTAAGATCGGTCACTAGAGCTTCAAGGTTTTCTTTCACTGCTTGGGCACTGAACGAAATCTTGCCGATACCGCCATGGATGATGCCGCCTTTATCAGCGCGGAAACGCACCTGACCGGCTTTGGCATTTTTCACTGCAGTTACTACATCAGGCGTCACAGTGCCAGTTTTGGGGTTGGGCATTAAGCCGCGTGGGCCCAACACTTGACCTAATTGACCGACTACACGCATGGCCGCAGGGTCTGCGATCACCACGTCAAAATCCATCATGCCGCCTTTTACTTGCTCGGCCAGATCTTCCATACCAACAAACTCAGCGCCGGCCGCTTTGGCCGCCTCAGCATTAGCGCCCTGAGTAAATACGGCTACACGCACGTCTTTACCGGTGCCGTGTGGCAGAGTGGTCGCACCGCGCACCACTTGGTCGGATTTACGCGGGTCAATGCCCAGGTTAATCGCGGTCTCAAAGGTCTCAGCGAACTTAACTTTGGATAATTCTTTGAGCAGGGCGACGGCTTCATCGATGCTGTACAGCTTGCTGGAATCGACTTTGGCGCGGATTTCGCGTTGACGCTTGGATAACTTAGCCATCTTATAAACCCTCCACATCCAAGCCCATGGAACGGGCTGAACCAGCGATGGTACGCACGGCGGCGTCCATATCAGCGGCGGTCAGATCCGGCTCTTTGGCCTTGGCGATTTCTTCTAATTGTGCGCGGGTAACCTTGCCGACCTTTTGAGTGTTAGGGCGTGGGCTACCGCTCTTCAAGCCAGCTGCTTTCTTCAATAAGTAAGAAGCCGGTGGTGTTTTCATAGTGAAGGTGAAGCTGCGGTCACTGTACACGCTGATAATCACGGGTACGGGCGAACCCAGTTCCATACCTTGAGTCTGGGCATTAAATTGCTTACAGAACTCCATAATGTTCACACCTTTTTGACCCAGAGCAGGGCCTACTGGTGGACTTGGGTTGGCCTGACCGGCCTTCACCTGCAGCTTAATATAAGCTTCTATCTTCTTTGCCATTGTTACTTCCCCCTATTGGGTTAAACGCCTCCCAGCAGCGGCAACTGCTGATCACTGGCTCCCCTGTTTTGCCGCCTCATTAATGCGATGGCAAAACGTGAAAAGCCGCCGCAGGAATCCCTGCGGCGGCCATGAAAAATTCTAAGCTTTCTCGACCTGGCTGAATTCCAGCTCGACAGGAGTGGAGCGGCCAAAAATCAATACCGCCACGCGCAAACGGTTCTTGTCGTAGTTAACTTCCTCTACCACACCGTTAAAATCGTTAAATGGACCGTCAATAACACGCACCATCTCACCTGGCTCGAAAATTGTTTTCGGCCGTGGCTTGTCCACAGAATCATCCACCCGGCGCAAAATCAGCTGGGCTTCAGCTTCAGTAATAGGTGCAGGTCTATCTGCTTTGCCGCCGATAAAACCCATCACACGCGGTGTTTCTTTCACCAAGTGCCAAGCGTCGTCGTTAAGCTCCATATTAACCAGCACATAACCGGGGAAAAACTTCCGCTCAGATTTACGCTTTTGGCCACCGCGCATTTCAATGACTTCTTCAGTGGGCACCAACACATCGCCGAAATGCTCTTGCATACCATGCAACTCGATGCGCTCTTTAATCGAGGCGGCCACTTTTTTCTCAAAACCAGAATAGGCGTGAACCACGTACCAACGCTTAGCCATAGGGTTCTCCTACTGAATAACTTGGGAAGTGATCCAACCGAGAATCGAATCGATCAGGGCGAGAATTAAACTTGCAACTGCAACCACACCCAACACCAAAAGAGTCGTCTGATTGGCCTCTGGCTTGGTGGGCCAAACAACTTTGCGCAATTCAATGCGAGCAGCCTTCACCAGACCTAGAAAGGCGTGGCCCTTAGCCGTGTATAGCGCCACGCCTACAGCGGCAGCACCCAGCACGATAACGCCGATCACCCGCACAATAACGGGTTTGTCACTGAAATAAGAATTTCCAAACACCGCCAAGGCGATAAGCGCTGCAATCACCAGCCACTTAACGAAATCCAAGCGAAATTCAGGCGCTTCTACTTTGGTAGTCATAGTCGACTCAATGGAAGGATTAGGATACCGACAGGAAGTACCGCAGATATGGCAGGCCAGGAGGGACTCGAACCCCCAACACCCGGTTTTGGAGACCGGTGCTCTACCAATTGAACTACTGGCCTAAACTACAACTGACGGCCCAGAGGCCGTCAGCTCATTACATGCTTAACTTGATTAAGCAATGATTTTGGCAACAACACCGGCGCCTACAGTACGGCCGCCTTCACGGATCGCAAAGCGCAAGCCGTCTTCCATCGCAATAGGGGCAATCAGAGTGACTTTCATTTGAATGTTGTCACCTGGCATAACCATTTCAACGCCTTCTGGTAATTCACAGGCACCGGTTACGTCCGTGGTACGGAAGTAGAACTGCGGGCGATAGCCTTTGAAGAACGGGGTGTGACGGCCACCTTCGTCTTTGGACAACACATATACTTCAGCTTCGAAGGTGGTATGTGGTTTGATGGTGCCGGGCTTGGCCAATACCTGACCACGCTCTACGTCATCGCGCTTGGTGCCGCGCAGTAACACACCAACGTTCTCACCAGCACGGCCTTCATCAAGCAGCTTGCGGAACATTTCCACACCGGTACATACGGTTTTGGTGGTGTCGCGAATACCAACGATTTCACATTCCTCACCAACTTTAACGATGCCACGCTCTACACGGCCAGTTACTACAGTACCGCGACCGGAGATGGAGAATACGTCTTCCACCGGCATCAGGAAGGTACCGTCAATGGCACGTTCAGGCATCGGGATGTAGCTGTCGAGCGCTTCGGCCAGCTTGAAGATGGCAGGCTCGCCGATATCGGACTGGTCGCCTTGCAGGGCTTTGAGTGCTGAGCCGATGACGATCGGGATGTCATCGCCCGGGAAGTCGTACTTGGAGAGCAGTTCGCGCACTTCCATTTCAACCAGTTCGAGCAGTTCTGCATCATCTACCATGTCTGCCTTGTTGAGGAAGACGACGATGTATGGCACGCCTACCTGGCGAGCCAGCAGGATGTGTTCACGGGTTTGCGGCATGGGGCCGTCAGCTGCGGAACAGACCAGGATAGCACCGTCCATTTGAGCTGCGCCGGTAATCATGTTCTTGACATAGTCGGCATGGCCCGGGCAGTCTACGTGGGCGTAGTGGCGGTTGGCAGTTTCATATTCGACGTGGGCGGTGTTGATGGTGATGCCGCGGGCCTTTTCTTCGGGCGCTGCATCGATCTGGTCGTAGCCTTTGGCTTCGCCACCGAACTTGCTGGCGAGCACGGTGGTGATCGCTGCGGTCAGCGTGGTCTTGCCATGGTCAACGTGCCCAATCGTGCCGACGTTGACGTGCGGTTTGGTCCGCTCAAATTTGCCTTTTGCCATTTCAAATCTCCAGTAAAGAACGTGCCCGTGTGAGGTTTAACGTCTGCACTGTGTTGCTGGTTCCATCGCCACGGGCAGCGGGGGGCACACAATCGCAGACAAAAAAAGTGGTGCCGACCCTTGCGGACCGGCACCGGTTTACTTACTTGGCACGGGCGGCCATGATGGCTTCCGACACATTGCGCGGTGCTTCAGAGTAGTGCTTGAACTCCATGGAGTACGTGGCACGACCCTGCGACATCGAGCGCAGCGTGGTCGAGTAACCGAACATCTCGGACAGTGGCACTTCGGCCTTGATGGCCTTGCCGCCACCAACCATGTCTTCCATGCCCTGCACCATGCCGCGGCGTGAAGACAGATCGCCCATCACGTTGCCCGCGTAGTCTTCAG
>Ga0164241_10003082_pt1 | contig 17236 bp, 16 predicted proteins | sample OricomyardsoilBY_FD_108780 | JGI IMG/M metagenome (GOLD analysis project Ga0164241, IMG submission 108780) | Backyard soil microbial communities from Emeryville, California, USA - Original compost - Back yard soil (BY) | ecosystem: Environmental > Terrestrial > Soil > Unclassified | place: USA...
ACCAGAAACTGCGCCTCGTTGAAATCGCTGGCAGATTCCTGCACCCGCACCGGCTCGCCCGGGCCCGCATCGGTGCGCAGGTTCTTGCCCAGGCGCTTGGTATTGCGCTCGATCAGGGCGTTAGCACTGTCGAGGATGTTGCCGAAGCTGCGGTAGTTCTGCTCCAGCTTGATGATGCGTTGGATGCGGTACTCGCGCTCGAAGTCGGCCATATTGCCGACGCGGGCGCCGCGGAAGGCGTAGATGCTCTGGTCGTCGTCGCCCACGGCCAGAACGCTCTGGTCCGTACCGGGAGGCGCGAACATCTTGAGCCAGGCGTACTGGAGCTTGTTCGTGTCCTGGAACTCGTCCACCAGCAGGTGGCGGAAGCGGTGCTGGTAGTGAGCGCGGATCTGCGCGTTGTCGCGCATCAGCTCAAACGAGCGCAGCATCAGTTCGGCAAAGTCGACCACGCCTTCCCGCTCGCACTGGTCCTGGTAGGTCTGGTAGATGGCCGTCTTCACGCGGGTTTCCTCGTCGCGCTGCTCGATGTCCTGCGGGCGCAGGCCGTCTTCCTTGGCACCGGCGATGAACCAGCCCACCTGCTTGGGCACATAGCGCTCTTCGTCGAGCTTCATGCCCTTGATGACCCGCTTGATGGCCGAGACAGAGTCGCTCGAATCGAGGATCTGGAAGCCCTGGGGCAAGCCAGCCAACTTCCAATGCGCGCGCAGAAAACGGTTGCACAGGCCATGGAAGGTGCCGATCCACATGCCGCGCACATTGACGGGCAGCATGGTGGTCAGGCGGGTGATCATTTCCTTCGCCGCCTTGTTGGTGAAGGTCACGGCCATCACGCCGCCGGGCGACACCTGGCCGGTCTGCATCAGCCAGGCGATGCGCGTGGTCAGCACACGGGTCTTGCCGGAACCGGCACCGGCGAGGATCAGCAGGCTTTCGTTGGGGGCCGTGACGGCGGCCAGTTGCTCGGGATTCAGATTCTTCAGGAGACCATTCATCGGTGGATTCTAAGATTGAGCCCATGACCACCTGCCCCTGCGGACTGCAACGCTCCTACGCCATCTGCTGCGGTCGATACCACGAGGGCGAAGCCGCTCCCGACGCCGAAGCGCTCATGCGCTCGCGCTACAGCGCCTTCGTGCTGGACCGGCTCGATTACCTGCTCGCCACCTGGCATGTCAGCACACGGCCCGCTCAGCTCGAACCCAACGAGCCGGGCCTGCGCTGGCTGGGCCTCGACGTGAAGCAGCACGAGCAGCAGGACCCCGACCACGCGACGGTGGCATTCGTTGCCCGCAGCAAGCTCGGTGGCCGCGCTCATCGATTGAGCGAGACCAGCCGCTTCCTGCGCGAGTCGGGTCGCTGGTTCTATCTCGACGGCAACTTCGCCTGAGCGTCACGGCGCTGACACGGGGACTTTCTAGGCTGTGGGGTTTTTCAACCCGCAGTCAAAGGAAGCCAGATGAGCAAAACCGTCCAGCCATCACGCCGCCAGGCCCTCAAACTTTTCGGCGCCACGCCCTTCATGCTGCCACTCGGCAGCATGGGTGCCACCTCTCTGTTGACCGCCTGTGGCGGCGGCAGCGATTCGCCCAGTGGCACGCCCGCCGCCCCGAGCACCTTCGTCGCCGCCAGCTTTGGCACGATGAGCGCCCTTTCCTTGAGCAACGCCGCCGGCATGGCCACCACGACCGTGGCCTCCAGCCTGGACGTGCAGTTCTCGAACGGCACGCAAAGCTACAGCCTGGCCTACCAGCCCTTCTTCATGACCGGCGACAGGGTGTCGGACGGCAAGGGCGGCACCGTCCTGGCAGGCGCTTATGTGGACATCCACAACATGCCCATCATGGACGCCTCGGTGGCCGGCAAGGAGCGCCAGTTCTTCTCCGACTCGCCGGACGGGACCTCGCTGCTGAGCCTGCCTAACGCCACGGTCACCGGCATCAAGGGCAAGGCCGTGTTCGCCGTCGTGCAGTTCGAATACACCACGCGCGACCAGGCCGGCAACAGCACCTATGGCACCCTGCCCTCGCCCATCGCCGTGCTGACGCTGGACCAGGACCAGGCCACCGGCAAGCTCAGTCTCGTGAAGTACCACAACGTGGACACCTCGGCCGCGCATGGCCTGTGGATCACCTGCGGCGCCAGCCTGTCGCCCTGGGGCACGCACCTGTCCAGCGAAGAGTACGAGCCCGATGCCTTCAGCATCGCCACGAACGCGATGTTCAAGGCCTACAGCAAGAACCTGTTCGGCAACGAAACCACGGCCAACCCCTATCACTACGGCCATCTGCCCGAAGTAACGGTCAATCCCGACGGCACCGGCACGATCAGGAAGCACTACTGCCTGGGCCGCCTCTCGCACGAGCTGATCCAGGTGATGCCCGACAAGCGCACCGCGCTGATGGGCGACGACTACACCAACGGCGGCTTCTTCATGTTCGTGGCCGACAAGGACGCCGACCTTTCTGCCGGCACGCTCTACGTCGCCAAGCTCACCACCACGTTCTCGCTGGACACGGCTGGTGCCGGCGCCCAGCTCAGCTGGATCAATCTGGGCCACGCCACCAGCGCCGAGATCGAGGCCCTGGCCAACACGCTGCAGCCCACCGACATCATGACGGTCGCCACCAGCGATCCAGCCGACGCGAGCTTCACCAAGATGTTCCTCGATGGCAAGCCCAGCTGGGCCAAGCTCAAGCCCGGCATGGAGAAGGCCGCCGCCTTCCTGGAGACGCACCGCTACGCCAACCTGATGGGCGCCAGCATGGGCTTCACCAAGATGGAGGGCACGACCGTCAACGCCAAGGACCGGATCGCCTACTCGGCCCTGCAGAACGTGCAGGCCTCGATGGTGAAGGGCAATGCCGCCTGGGTGGCCAGCAGCAACATCGCCGTGGACAAGGTCGTGTCGGCCGGTTGCGTCGTGGCCCACACGCTCAGCAGTGGCCAGAAGGACACGGGCGGTGCCGCGATCAACAGCGAATGGGTGCCCACGGTGAGCAAGGCCATGCTGGTCGGCGAGGACATCGCGTCCGATGCGCTGGGCAACACCGCCAACCCCGAGAAGATCGGCAACCCGGACAACCTCAAGTTCTCGGAAGCCATGCGCACGCTCTTCATCGGCGAGGACAGCAGCCAGCACGTCAACAACTTCGTGTGGGCCTACAACGTCGACACCAAGAAGCTCTCGCGCCTGATGTCCATGCCGGCCGGCGCCGAAGCCACGGGCCTGGGCGTGGTGGATGACCTGAACGGCTGGACCTACCTCACCACCAACTTCCAGCATGCCGGCGACTGGGGCGGCATTCACGCCAAGGTGCAGGCCACGCTGGATCCGCTGGTGCGGGCGAATTACAAGGACCGCTTCGGTGCGGCGGTGGGCTACCTGACCGGCAGCGCGATGGCACCGACGCTGAAGTCGGCCTGAAAGCAGCAAGCCCCGGGGCCGCAAGGCCTTCGGGGCTTGTTGAGTACCGGGAAGAAAAAAGGATCAGCTCAGACGAATTCGCGCTTCACGGTCGGCCGGCCCAGCGCACGGATCGGCCAGATCAGCGAGATGCTGATCGTCAGGCCAGCCAGCACCAGCAGCACGTCGCCGTAAGCGAACGCCGACAGCGTGGGCAGCAGCGGGATCGCGGCGATCAGCAGGCCCAGGGCGAGGCGGCGGCCCCATTCATAGCGGCGCAGCAGGGCCTGGCCGATGACCATCATCAGCAGGGCACCACAGGCGGGCAGGGAAAGCGCCAGCACGTCCAGCGCGTCACGAACGTAGCCGCTGCGCCAGGCCAGCAGGCCCAGGGCCGCGAGGGCCAGCAGCATCAGCATCCAGGCGACACTGGACACGATCTTCGAGCGGTGACCCACGTTGAGTTCTTGCGGCATGGTGACTTCTCCCTTCTGAACATCGACGCCTGCATGATGCGCATGCGCCATGACATATTTATTGCAGGCGTCGCGGGTTTCCGACAGCCCCTGAAAGAGGGGGTTAGGCCTCAACCCCGCCCTAACCCCCCGATTCCATGGTGTATTGCCGCCCTTCAAAGTGAATAGTCCCCAGCCCATGTTGCGCATCCTCCACATCGACGAGCACCTCGTCGCCATCGACAAGCCCGCGGGCCTGCTCGTGCATCGCAGCCAGTTGGATGCACAGGAACAGCGCTTCGCCATGCAGATGCTGCGCGATCAGCTCGGCCGGCCGGTCTGGCCCCTGCATCGGCTGGACAAGGGCACCTCGGGCGTGCTGCTGTTCGCGCTGTCGGCCGAGGTGGCGAGCCTCATGGCGCCGGTGTTCGAGCAGGGCTTGGCTGCCAAGCGCTACCAGGCTCTGGTGCGCGGATGGCCCTCATCGGATGAGGGCCAGATCGACCATCCCTTGGCCCGCGACCCCGAGAAGCCTTCGGCTGGGCAGACGCTGCTGCCTGCCCGAACCGACTGGCGCCTGCTGCACCGCCTGGAATGGCCGCTGATGACGGACCCGCGCTTTGCGACGAGCCGCTTTGCCCTGCTGGAGTTGCGGCCGCAGCAGGGGCGCCGGCATCAGATCCGCCGGCATCTGAAGCACATCGCCCACCCGATCATTGGCGACGCCACCCATGGAAAAGGCCCACTGAACCGCGCGGTGGCGGCTCATGTGGGCCTTCAAAGGCTTTGGCTGCACGCTGTGGAGCTGACGCTGAACCATCCCGTTACGGGGCAGTTGCTCACGCTGCAATCAGCACCTGGACCTGAGTGGTCGTTGAACGCCTGAAGTTTCCGGAACGCAGAGAGCGCAAAGATTTCTTACTCCACCACACTCAGTGACACGCTCGACGCCTGGCCGTTCCAGCGATAGACCCGCTGGGTGGCCGGCTTGAAGTCCTCGGGCTTGGCATCGCGGATGGTGACGAAGCTCTGCGGGTTCAGGTCGATCAGCGGGAACCAACTGCTTTGCACCTGGACCATGATGCGGTGGCCGCGGCGGAAGGTGTGGTTCACGTCGGGCAGCTCGACCTTGAAGCTTTCGACCTGGCCGGGCACGGTCGCCACGCCCTTCTCGAAACCCTGGCGATAGCGCGCACGCAGCGGCTGGCCGCGCACAAGCTGCTGGTAGCCGCCCATGGCGCTCTGGGGCTCGGCCACGTCCTTGCCGCGCTCGCGGGCCTTGTTGGCCTGCGGCGCTTCGGGCGGGTAGACGTCCACGAGCTTGACGACCCAGTCCACATCGCTGCCGCTGGTGGAGGCCACGAGCTTGGCGATCAGCGGGCCGGCCACGGTCACGTCGGCCTCCAGCACTTCGGTCTGGTAGACCAGCACATCGGGGCGGCGCGCGGCAAAGCGTTGGTCGCCGAGCATGTATTCCTTGGGCATGCCTTGCGCCGCGTAGCCAATGAAAGGAACGGGCTTGGCGGGGTCGCTGACGTAGCTGTCGAACGTGGCCTGCGATTCCTTCGGCAGGCTCCAGCTCAGGCTGCCTTTGGGGCCGAGATAGAGCTGACGCGTCTTGGCTTCCTTCGGCGGCCAGGCGTCGTACTTGCGCCAGGTGTTGGTGCCGGTCTCGAAGACGTAAGCGGCGGGCAGCTTGGCGTCGGCACCGTCCTTCAGGTACTGCTCGAAGAAGGGCAGCATCATGTTCTTCTGGAAGAAGGCCGAGGTCTCGGAGGCGAAGTCCACCGCGCCCATGGTCTTGCCGGACTTGCCCATCCAGCCGCCATGGGGCCAGGGGCCCATCACCAGGGTGCGCGGCGCGCCGGGGCTCTTCTCGCGCAGAGCGCGGTCCACCAGCAGGGGGCCGGCCAGATCTTCGGCGTCAAACCAGCCGCCGACCGTCAGCGCCGCAGCCTTGACACCATGCAGATGGTGCTGGATCGCGCGGCTCTTCCAATAGGCGTCATAACTGTCATGTTCGATGGCGTCGGCGAAGTAGGGATTGCTGATGCCCTTGGCCAGCGAGGTGAGGTTGCCGCCCTTGTAGGCATTGAGGTAGTAGTCGTAGCCGTCGTCGTTGTGGAAGGAGAAGTTGCCCCAGCCCCGTTCGCCTTCGGTCGGGTTGGCTTGCGGCTTGAAGCCCGCATAGAAGCCGTGGTTGGCGGCCAGCATGAAGGCGCCGCCGTGATAGCTGTCGTCACCCATGTAAAGGTCGGTCACCGGCGCCTGGGGCGAGATGGCCTTGATGGCCGGATGCGAGTCCACGGAAGACGCGGCGGCATAGAAGCCCGGATAGGAAATGCCCCAAAGCCCCACGCGGCCGTTGTTGCCCTTCACGTGGTCGAGCAGCCATTGCACCGTGTCGTAGGTGTCCGAGCTTTCGTCCACGTCGTTCTTGCCGGCCTTCTTCTCAAGATGCGGCGTCATCTCCAGCCACTTGCCGTCGGACATGTAGCGGCCGCGAACGTCCTGGCAGACGAAGATGTAGCCGGCCTTCAGGAAGTCTTCGTTGGGCCAGGCGTGGCCGTTCTGGTCTTCGCCGTAGGGGCCGCAGCCGTAGGGCGTTCGCACCATCAGGAAGGGGTACTTCTTGCTGTCGTCCTTGGGCACATAGGCCACGGTGAAAAGGCGCGCGCCGTCGCGCATGACGGCGCGGTATTCGTACTTGGTGTAATGGGCTCGGACGTCGTAGCCGGGGGCTTCCTTGTCCTGCGCCTGGGCAAAGGAAGACGAGATCAGGCCAGCAAGGGCCAGGAGTGCAAGGCGCATGGAATCCTTCAGAATTTGACGGCGTAAATGGGCGGGAGGTTGGGTGCCACGGACTGCCAGGAATCGCCCGCATCACCGCTGGCCCAGAGATTGCCGGTGGTGGAACCCATCAGCAGATGCTCGCCCGTGGCGTCCACGGCCAGGCCGTGGCGGTAGATGAGGTCGTAGGCATTTTTCTGCGGCAGGCCGGCGCGCAGCACTTCGAAGGTCTTGCCGCCGTCGCGGGTGCGGGTGACGCATAACGCCGCATCCACAGGCACACGCTTTTCGTCCTTGATGGCGGGGGCGAACCAGGCGGTCTTGCCGTCCTTGGGGTGCGCGGCAACGGCAAAGCCAAAGGTGGTGAAGTCGCCCTTGCATTCCTGCCAGCTCACGCCGTTGTCGGCCGAGCGCCAGATGCCGCAGTGGTGCTGGGTCCAGAGCACATCGGGCTCGCCGGGGCAGCGCGCGATCAGGTGCGGATCCTGGGTGTTCTCTTCGCCGGCCTGCTCGGGCGGCATGAAGTCGGCGCGCATGCCGGTGGCGCGCAAATGCCAGGCGGCGCCGCCGTCCGTCGTGCGCCAGGCGCCGCCGCAGGAGATGCCCAGAAGCATCTCGTTAGCCTTTTCGGGGTGCGGGCAGATCGAGTGGATGCCCGGCGAGTCGTAGCCGCCGCCGAACCAGCCGAGCCGCTCCTTGCGGTGCCAGAGGTTCTCGTTCAACTGCCAGCTCACGCCGCCGTCGGTGCTGCTGAACAGGCCGCCGGGATTGGTGCCGGCCCAGATCGTGCCGTCGCCGTCACGCTCCATGGACCAGATCTGGACGAGCTTCCAGGCCGGGCCTTCGGCGCCCTCGGGCTGGGCGGGATAGGCTGGCGTGGCCACCTCGCTCCAGGTCTTGCCGAAGTCCTTGGACGCATGGACCTTGACGCCGAAGTGGCCGAGGTTGAGCGCCGCGAGCATGTGGCCGGAGGCATCGGGCGGCAGCACCTGGCTGACCGGCTCGGCCAGGAAGCTCACGTTTGCCACTTCCCATTGACCGCTGGCGCGGCTCAACTCGAACAGGCCTTTGCGGGTGGCAACCCAGGCGGTTTGACTCATGGCTTCATCCTCCGGAAAGCGCTTGCAGGACATGAACGACGGTATCGGGCGCCAGCGCCTCGTCGAGCCGCTGATATTCACGCAGCCGTTTGCCGTCCACGAAGATCACGACGTTGGGCCGCAGATGGCCCTGGTCGTCGAGCACATAGGCACGCAAGCGCGGATTCGACGCGAAGGCGTCTTCCAGACCGGCGCGCAATTGCAGGGCCGGGGTCTCGACCTCGGGGGCCTCGACGAAGCGGCGCAATTGCGGGGTGAAGACGATGCGGGCCATGTTGGGGCAGCAGGATAACCGCGCCGACCGGGCGATGCATCAAGTCATGTGCGGATGGGTTCCGGCCTTCCAAGCTCGGCCGCAGCATGGTCATCCGTCGGCATGCCCTCGTCGTCAATCGAGTGCAGCTCTTTCTGGGCGCCAGTGTGCTTGGCCCGCTCCGAGAGGCGAACGTAAAAGGCAGCCACATCGCGCAGGTCCTGTTCGTCCAGGTCCTCGATGCCGATCATCCGGTTGCTGGCCTGCTTGTGCGACGCGAGCAGCTCGTTGAGCTTCAGGTGCAGGGCCACGCTGTCCTTGTTCTGGCTCTGCTGGATCAGGAAGACCATCAGGAAGGTCACGATGGTGGTGCCGGTGTTGATGACCAGCTGCCAGTTCTCGGAATAGCTGAAGAGGTGACCCAGCGCGCCCCATAGGCACACCGAAGCGACGGCCACGCTGAAGGCCACCGGCGAACCGGCCCATCGCGTGACGCGGGCGGAGAAGCGGTCAAACCAGGTCAGCGCAGCGGAATGGTGTGCATAGGCGGGCGTGCCGGTGTTCGGCATGGAGCCCAGCGCGTCGTCATCGACGGGCCGGGTGTGCGTGTCGGCCGTATCACCCATGCCGCAGGCCCATCACGCCAATGCCGAGAGCAGGTCGGCCTTGCGGGCGGCCATCTCGGCACCAAGCACCTTCATGTCCAGCTTGGTCTTCCGGGCCTTGGGAAACATCTCGGTGTGCTCCTCCTTCACATGGTGCTTGACGAACTCGGACATCACTTTCACGCGGGCCTTGTATATCTCGCCGTCCGGCTCGACGCCCTTGACCTGCGCGATCAGGTCCTTGATCGAGGCATGCTCGACATTGGCCTCGGGCACCAGCTCTGTATCTTTCAATGCCGCCTTGACGGCCGGGTAGAAGATCTCTTCCTCGATCTGGGTGTGAACGATGAGCTCCTTGCAGATCTGTTCGACCAGCTTCTTCTTCCTGGAAGCCGTGCGCGATTTTTCGAACTCTTCGAACAGGCCGCTCACCTTCTTGTGATCCGCTTTGAGCAACGCGATGGCGTCTTGCGGTTTTTCGGCGTGTGATGCAGCGGTCTTGCGGGTCGCAGTTGCCATGATTTTTCCTTTTGCGCAGGTCCGAACAGATGCCGCAGTGTGGAGGGCCGGCCCGCGGCGCGGCGTCAGACAGACGGCCCATTTCCCGTAGGTGGGTTCCGGTCCTACCCAAAGCATCGGCCAGTTCCCACAAGCGCCCACACAGCGCGGCGGGACGATGCAGACCATTCAGCCGGGAGACCCCATGGACATCGCCAACACCGCCCTTTCGAACGACATGACGAACGACGCGCTGCGTCGCGGAGCCTTCGACCTCGATCCCGCGCAGGCCCCGATCAGGCAGGACCGTGCGGTGTCGTGGCGGGCCGTGCTTGCCGGTGCGGCCGGGGCGGCGGCGCTCTCTCTGATCCTGCTGATCCTCGGCACGGGCCTGGGCCTGTCTTCGGTCTCGCCCTGGGTGGACCACGGCGCCACCGCCAGCAGCCTGGGCTATTCGACGATTGCGTGGATCACGCTCACCCAACTGGCCGCATCAGCACTGGGCGGCTACCTGGCCGGCCGATTGCGCGGGCGTTGGCCGGACGCGTTGCCGGACGAGGTCTACTTTCGAGACACCGCCCATGGCTTCCTCGCCTGGGCGGTCGCCACCCTCGCCACCGCAGCCCTGCTCACCTCGGCGATGGCGGCCATCCTCGGCACCACGGCCCAGACCGGCGCCACGCTGTTGGCCGGCGCCGAAGCCAGGGAATCGAATGCCTACTACGTGAACTCGCTGTTCCGCCCGGATCCCGCCCGAGCCCTGGGCGCCAGTGGCGCTGCCCCGGCCTCGCCCGTGGCCAACAGGCCGAATGCAGCTTCGAATGCCGAAGCCATCGGCATCGTGGTGAACGGACTCAAGCTCGGCGCGCTGCCGCCGGCCGATGCCGCCTACCTGGGCCGCCTGGTGTCGGAGCAGACCGGCATGGGCCAACAGGATGCCCACCAGCGCGTGACCGAGGTCTTCGCCCGCATGCAGAGCCAGGCACGTGAGGCCGAGACCACGGCACGCGAGGCCGCCGACAAGGCGCGCAAGGCCTCTGCTTACGCGGCGTTGTGGCTGTTCGTCTCCCTCCTGCTCGGGGCCTTTGGCGCCAGCCTGGCGGCCACCTTTGGCGGCCGGCAACGCGATCTGCCCTGACCCAGCCCGCATTCATCCCAACGGAGAAACCACCATGCGCTCACTCTTGCTGTTACTTCTCGGCGTCCCCATCCCCATCGTGATCCTGATTGCCCTGTTCGCTCACTGAGCCCGAGCATCCAGCTCGGCGCGCAACTTCTGCACCTCTTCGAACAGATCCACCACCAGGGCCGCCAACTCCTGGTTGGCATCGAAGTCCCGTTCCATCGCCACCAGGCGGCGTGCGCGGCGCAACTGGAGACTGGCGAATCGGCTGCTCAGGCCCTCGCCGCTGCAGCAGACAAGCAGGCCGGCCTCCAGCCTCTGGTGCAGCCAATCCACAGGCACACCGCAGGCCGAGGCCAGCTCGTCCAGGCTCAAGGTGTGCTCGTCAATCACCAGACCGGTGAGGATTGCTTCGTCGTTCATGCCTTGCGCCTCCTGTTCCTTCAGTGATCGGCCGCAGCGGCACGGGGCTTGAAGTCCTTCTCAAGGCTTCTCGCCATGGCCGTGTAAGCCGCGCGGGCACCAGGCAGGGTGGAAGGCGGCAGCACCACTTCCACCGCCAGCACCATGTCCCCGGCCGGCTCGCCGCCCAGCCCACGTCCCTTGAGGCGCAGGCGCTTGCCATGGGGCGTGTCCGGCGGCACGCTGACGCTCACCGGCCCGGCCGGTGTCGTCGCGTCCACTTCAGCGCCCAGCGCGGCCTCCCAGGGTGCCAGGGGCAGCGCCTGATGCACATCGCGGCTCTGCGTGAGGGCGCCCTGCTTGAACTGCACTTCGAGATAGAGGTCGCCGGCGGCAGCGCCTCCAACACCCGCAGCGCCCTGCCCGGTCAGGCGGATGTGCTGACCGGCCGCAATGCCTTTCGGGATCTGCACCTGGAGGCGCCGCAGGGTGACCGCCCGATGGCCCTGCTCGTCCGGGGCCAGGGTGCGGACCGTGACCGAGCGCACTGCGCCCTGGAGGGCGTCGGCGGCATCAATGGTCAAGGTGATGTGCTCATCCGACCCCCGCTCAGGCTTGGCATCAGCCCGCTCCGGCTTTGCCGCGCGCCCGAACATGCTGGTGAAGAAGTCGCTGAAGCCTTCGCCGGTGCGGCCGGCGCTGGGCGCACCGGCGAAGCGGAAGCCCTGCTGCCAGTCGCTGGCCATGTCGTCGCCGACGCCAGCGGTCGGCGCATTCCGTGCGCGGTGTCGCCTGCGCACGCCATCGTAGGCGGCTCGTCGCTGCGGGTCTGACAGCACCTCATAGGCCTCGTTGACCTTGACCATCAAGGCATGGGCTTGGGCCGAGCTGTTCAGATCCGGATGATTCAGGCGCGCCAAGCGGCGATAGGCCTGTTTGATCGCAGGCCCGTCCGCATCGGGCTTCAGCCCCATGACCTCGTAGTAGTCCTCGAAACGCATGGCCCAGTGTGCGATTTCGTCGCTCGGGCGCTATCGGACGCCGCCTTCTTTCCTGGGGGACTTCATCCTACACAGGCACGACGTCAGGGCGCGGCATCTTTCAAAGCAGAGCCGGGGCTTGTACGCTCGCCGCCATGCTGATTGAAACGATCCAGGCACAGGCGCGTGCGACCCCCGACAAGCCCGCACTCGTCCACAACGGCGAGACACGCAGCTATGCCGAATTTGCCGAGCGCCTGATGCAGGCCTGCCGGTATCTTGCGCAGCAGGAACTGCAGGTGGCGAGCGTGGCGGTCCTGTGCATCGACGACCTGGCGCAGGCGTGGATCCTGGGCATCGCCCTGCGCCATCTCGGGCTGACCACCATTGCGGTGGGGCGAGCCGAGGAGATCGACGGGCTGGCACTCGACAACATCAGCTGCGTGGTGACCTGGGCTGAAGAAGAGGTCTGCGCCATGCCGGGCCGCAGGCAGATCCGGGTGCCGAGGGAGCAGGGTGTTCCTGCCCCAACAGATTTGCAGGCGAAGGTGCCGCCCGGTGGCCACATTCTCCTGACCTCCGGCACGACGGGGGCCAGCAAGATGGTGCTGCGCGATGCCCGCGTTGAAACCAGCACGCTGGACCTTCATGCGCAGATCAACGGCATCACCGCGGACTCGCTCGTCTACGTGCGCGACTTCCCGCTGCGGACGGCGGGCGGCTATCGGTGGCCGCTGTTGAGCTGGCACCAGGGCGCGACCGTCGTGTTCCAGCAGGGGCGCGACTTCCATCTGCCCCTGCTCACCCTGCCCTTGACCCACGTTTTCGCCACGCCGATGACGCTGATGTTCGTCCTCCAGTCGCCCCAGCTGCCGCTGCGTCGCAACGACGCGATGCGCCTGCTGGTGACCGGCGGCGTCATGTTACGCAGCCTGGTGGCCGCCTTGAAGCAGCGGCTGACGGCGCAGGTCTACGCCGTGCTGGCCTCGACAGAAGCCTTGACGCTCAGCGCCACCCTGATTGAAGACCTGGACGACATCGGCTGGTACAGCATCCATCCGTCGCGCGAAGTGCAGGTGGTGGACGAGGCCGACGAGCCCCTGCCCGCCGGGCGGACCGGGATGATGCGTGCGCGGATTCTTGACGGGGTCAGCGGCTACCTGAACGATGAGGCGGCCTCGAAGGCATTTTTCCGCGATGGATGGGCCTATTCCGGCGACCTGGCCAAGTTCGACGCGCGGGGGCGCCTGGCCCTGTGCGGGAGAGTCACCGATGTCATCAACGTGCTGGGCAACAAGATCGCCACGGCGCCGCTGGAAGCTGCCTTGCAGGAGCGCTTGCTGGTGAAGGCGGTGTGCCTGCTGTCGATGCCTGTGCAGGGCACCGACGACGAAGTGCAGATGGCCATCGAATCGGACCAGCCCTTGCCGCCTGCTGCGCTGAAGTCCGCTGTCAACGAAGTGCTGAAGGGCCTGGGACCCGTGCGGGCCCATCTGTTCAACGAGCTGCCACGCAATCGCATGGGCAAGGTCATGCGCCTGGAATTGCAGCAGCGCTTGCTCGAACGACTCGGGCAGACAAGGTAGCCATGGCCTCGCGGCAGCAACGGCATTCAGCGGGCGGCACAATCGCGCCGCTTCCACAGACCCGTTCCACGCCCCATGGTCACCCAACGCACCGGCATGCTCCATGCCTTTCTCGCCTACGCCATCTGGGGCCTGTTCCCGCTCTACTTCAAGCAGCTGAAGGGCGTCGATGCCTTCGAGGTGATCGCCCATCGCACACTGTGGTCGCTGGTCGTGCTGCTGCTCATCCTCACCCTGCTGCGCCGCTGGGCCTGGGTGGGCCCGGCGCTGAAGAACCCGCGCCTGGTCGGCAGCTTCGCCTTGTCGGCCCTGCTGCTGTCGGGCAACTGGCTGATGTATGTGTGGGCGGTGCAGACCGGCCACGTGGTGGAGTCCAGCCTGGGCTATTTCATCAACCCCCTTGTCAGCGTGGCGCTGGGTTATGTGGTGCTGGGCGAGCGGCCGCGGCGGCTGCAATGGGCGGCCGTGGGCCTGGCCGCTGCCGGCGTGTTGTGGCTGACTGTTTCTGCCGGTCGCCTGCCCTGGATTGCGCTGGTATTGGCCGTTAGCTTTGGCTTCTACGGCCTAATGCGCAAGACGGCGGCCCTGGGCGCCTTGGAGGGCTTGACCCTGGAAACCCTGCTGCTGGCGCCCGTCGCTGCCATCGCTCTGGGCCTGTGGACCGCGCAGGGCCACAGCGCTTTCGTCACCGCCAGCCCGACCGTCATCGGCTGGCTGCTGCTGGCCGGGCCGCTGACGGCCGTGCCCCTGCTGCTGTTTGCCTCCGGCGCGCGCCGCATCACGCTGACCATGCTGGGGCTGATGCAATACATCGCACCGACGCTTCAGTTCAGCATCGGCGTGTGGGTCTACGGCGAGCCTTTGACGGCAACCCGGCTGATCGGCTTCGCGATGATCTGGACGGCGCTGGCCGCCTACAGTCTTGAGGGGCTGTGGCGATCCAGGCTCAGTGCCTGATCATGTAGTCGAAGGCGGCGAGCGCGGCCTTCGCGCCGTCACCGGCGGCGATCACGATCTGCTTGAACGGCACGGTCGTGGCATCGCCAGCCGCAAACACGCCGGGCACCGAGGTGCCGCCGCGCGAATCGATCTCGATCTCGCCATGCTTGCTCAGCGTCATCGTGCCCTTGAGCCACTCGGTGTTGGGCACAAGGCCGATCTGCACGAACACGCCTTCGAGCTCGATGTGGTGATCGGTACCCGTGGCGCGGTTCTTGTACGAAATGCCGTTCAGCTTGTTGCCGTCGCCGGTCAGCTCGGTCGTCTGCACGAAGGTGTGGACGGTGACGTTGGGCAGGCTGTGCAGCTTCTTCACCAGCACGGCATCGGCGCGCAGGTGTTCCGCGAACTCGATCAGCGTCACGTGCTGGACGATGCCGGCCAGATCAATGGCGGCTTCCACGCCCGAGTTGCCGCCGCCGATCACGGCGACGCGCTTGCCCTTGAACAGCGGGCCGTCGCAGTGCGGGCAATAGGCCACGCCCTTGTTCTTGTACTCGGCCTCGCCGGGCACGTTCACATTCCTCCAGCGCGCGCCGGTCGAGAGGATGACGCTCTTGGCTTGCAGCACCGCGCCGTTGGCGAGTTCAATGCCAATCAGGCCGCCTTCGCTCTCGGCGGGAATCAACTTCGCCGCACGTTGGCCGTTGATGATCTCGACCTCGTTGGCGCGCACATGCTGCTCCAGCGCGGTGGCGAACTTCGGGCCGGTGGTTTCGGTGATCGAGATGTAGTTCTCGATGCCCATGGTGTCGTTGACCTGGCCACCGAAACGCTCCGCCGCGATGCCGGTGCGAATGCCCTTGCGCGCGGCATACACGCCCGCCGCAGCGCCTGCCGGGCCACCGCCGACGATCAGCATGTCGTAAGGCGCCTTGGCGTTGAGCTTCTCGGCGTCGCGGGCTGCTGACTTGGTGTCCAGCTTGGCCACGATCTCGGCCAGGTCCATGCGGCCGGAACCGAAGTGCGCACCATTCAGGTACACAGCCGGCACGGCCATGATCTCGCGGCTGTTGACCTCGTCCTGGAACAGGCCGCCTTCGATGACCACGGTCTGCACCTTCGGATTGACGATGGCGAGCAGGCTCAGGGCCTGAACCACGTCGGGGCAGTTGTGGCAGTCCAGGGACATATAGACCTCGAAGCGCAGATCGCCTTCAAGCATCTTCGCGGCGTCGATCGTCTCCTGCTCGACCTTGGGCGGATGGCCGCCGGTCCACAGCAGGGCCAGCACGAGCGAGGTGAACTCATGGCCGAGGGGAATGCCGGCAAAGCGAAGGCTCTGCGCCGTGCCTGTGCGTTGCAAGGTGAACGAGGGGCGGCGCGCGTCCTGGCCGTCGGTGCGCAGGGTGATCTTGTCGGAGAGACCGGCAATGGTCTGCAGCAGATCGAGCAACTCCTTGGAAGCGTCGCGCTCGTCGAGCGAGGCAACGATCTCGAAGGGCAGCGTGACCCGTTCGAGGTAGGCGGCGAGTTGGGACTTGAGGGTGTCGTCGAGCATGGCGTTCTCCAGTTGGGTCGTGGCTGATCCAGCCACTCTGAGAACATCCGCTTCGAGACGTTCTCAGCGAGGCTTGATTCGCTCGCTGAGGTCCGCAAACCCTCGCGGGTTTGCGGCTTCTTGCTTCATCAGATCTTGCCGACCAGATCGAGGGACGGCGTGATCGTCTTGGCGCCTTCGTTCCACTTGGCCGGGCAGACCTGGCCGGGATGCTCGGCCACGTACTTGGCAGCGCGCACCTTGCGGACGGTTTCCTTGACGTCGCGGGCAATCGCGTTGTCATGGATTTCGGCGGTCTTGATGATGCCTTCGGGGTTGATCACGAAGGTGCCGCGCAGCGCCAGGCCTTCTTCGGGGATGTGGACGCCGAAAGCGTTCGTCAGGGCGTGGGTCGGGTCACCGACCAGGGGGAACTTGGCCTTGCCGACGGCGGGCGAAGTTTCGTGCCAGACCTTGTGCGAGAAATGCGTGTCGGTCGTGACGATGTAGACCTCGGCGCCGAGCTTCTGGAACTCGCCGTAGTTGTCAGCCGCGTCTTCGATTTCCGTCGGGCAGTTGAAGGTGAAGGCGGCCGGCATGAAGATCAGGACGGACCACTTGCCCTTGAGCGAAGCTTCCGTGACTTCAACGAACTTGCCGTTGTGATAAGCCTGGGCCTTGAAAGGTTGAACCGGGGTATTGATCAGAGACATTTGCATTCCTTGCGCTGTGGGTTGATCGGATGAGTTGAATCATATCGACTCCCCTTTCAGCGCAGGCTTGCTTGTGCCAATGGCCGCGATTGGCGATGCCTATCGCGGCCCCGATCAGGTTTCCAGGGCCAGCAGTTCCTCGACGGTCTGCCTGCGTCGAATCAGACGGTTAGCACCGCCATCCACCAGCACCTCGGCGGCCAGCGGGCGCGAGTTGTAGTTGCTGGACATGGAGGCGCCGTAGGCCCCCGTGTCGTGGATGACGAGCAGGTCGCCCACGGTGGCCGCCGGCAGCGGGCGTGGCACGACCACGCCGCCGTCTTCCTGGGTGAACACGTCGCCGGACTCGCACAGAGGGCCGGCGACGACTGAGGGGCGTTCGGGCTGCGTCTCGCCATTCTTCGGGACCAAGCTCATGGCGTGGAAGGCGCCATACATGGCCGGGCGCATCAGCTCGGAGAAGCCAGCATCCACGAGCACGAAATGGTTGTTGCCGGCGTTCTTGGTGGCACGCACCTCGCTCAGCAGCACGCCGCTCTCGGCCACGAGGTAACGGCCCGGTTCGATCTCCAGCGCCAGCTTGTGGCCAATGATCGCCTCGGCCTGCTTGCGCGCCGCGTCCCAGAGGCTGAAGTAGTGCTCGGTGTCGATGACTGCACCGCCCTGTTGATAGGGAATCGAGAGTCCACCTCCGGCCGAGATCGCATGCAAATCGTGGCCCGCTTCATAGGCCTGGCGCACCAGCCCGACCATGGCGCCGCAGACCTCGCTCAGATGGCCGTAGTCCACGCCGGAGCCGATGTGCATGTGCAGGCCGATGAGCTTCAAGCCCTGCGCCTTGAT
>Ga0164241_10003083_pt1 | contig 17233 bp, 14 predicted proteins | sample OricomyardsoilBY_FD_108780 | JGI IMG/M metagenome (GOLD analysis project Ga0164241, IMG submission 108780) | Backyard soil microbial communities from Emeryville, California, USA - Original compost - Back yard soil (BY) | ecosystem: Environmental > Terrestrial > Soil > Unclassified | place: USA...
AGGCCCTGCGCGAGCGCCACCTCGGCCCGGTGAAGCCAGGCCAAGTAGGCGCGGTCGTCTTCCAAGACGACCCGCCCCGCTGCCCAGAGCGCCTCGAGCCCGGCCTGGACGTGCGACTCGGCGACGTCGAGCATCGTCGCGGCGCGGGCCACGAGCGCCTCGCGCTCGGCGTAGGTGTGGCCTTCGGCGGACAGCGCTTCGAGCTCGTGCAACGCGCCGGCTTGGACGCGCTCGGGGTGGTCGCCCGCGATGCCGAGCGAGCGCGCGAGGCGGTCGGCGGTCTTGAAGCCGATGCCGCGCACCTCGAGCGCGAGCTTGTACGGCGAATGCTCGACGACGTGCGCCGCGCGCTCGCCGTAATGCTTGACGATGCGGGCCGCGAGCTGCGCGCTCGCGCCGTGGGCCTGCAAGAGCAACATGACGCCGTTGGTGGCGCGCTGGGCCGCCCACGTCTTGGCGATTTGCTCGGCGCGGCGGCCGCCGATGCCGGACACCTCGCGCAGGCGCGCGGGCGCGCGATCGAGCACGTCGAGGCTCTGCATGCCGAAGGTCTGGACGATGCGCTCGGCGAAGGCCGGCCCCACGCCGGGGATCACCCCCGAGGCCAGGTACCGCGTGAGGCCCTCGAGCGTGCTCGGCGCCACGGGCACCACGACCTGGGCCTTGATCTGCTCGCCGTGCCGGGGGTCGATGCTGAACTCCCCCGTGATGCGGACGCGCGTCCCGGGGCCCACCGCGGGGAACGTGCCCACGACGGCCACCGAACCCGGCCGGGCCCCCTCACCCTCGAGCGCCCCGACTCGCACGACGCGAAAGCCGGTTTCTTCGTTCTCGAACGTGATGCGCTCGACCTCCCCGAGCAGGGTCACGCTGCGCTCGGGCTTCGGGGTCTGGCCGGTGACGCGCACGGGGAAGCGAGCTTACAATGATGCTAAGCGTAGCGCTCCATGTCCTACCGGCTTCACGCGCGCTGTGCTTGCAAGAGCCTCGGCGCTCCCTTCGCACTCGCGGGCACGACGCGCAAGTACGAGCGCTCCCGGCCTTATGGGCTCAAGCACCTATTTTTGGACCTGACGCTCGACATTGCGAACAAGGGGGTGCATGGCTCGGCCACGCTCGACTTCGAGCGCCTGGCGGCCGACGCCGGCCGGCTCGTCCTCGACGCCGTCGCGTTCGACATTCAGCGCGTCGAGCTCGTGAGCGGGGACTCCGCGGCGCCGGCGGCCTACGATTACGACGGTGACCGACTGAGCGTCGACGTGCAGGGCAAGCGCCGCGGCAAGCTGCGCGTCACTTACGCCGCGACGCCCCGGCGCGGCCTCTATTTCCTCGCGCCCGACGCCCAGGTGAAGGATCGCCCGCGGCAGGTGTGGTCGCAGTGTCAGGACGAAGACGCGCGGTATTGGTTCCCGTGCCTCGACAAGCCGCACGTGAAGATGACGAGCGCCGTGCGCGTGGCCGTGCCCCCGGGCTGGGTCGCGCTCTCGAACGGCGAGCCCGGTCCCGTGACGAAGCCGAAGGGCCGCGGGCGTCCCTGGGTCTACGAATTCGCGATGAACCAGCCGCACCCGGCGTATCTCGTCACCCTCGTCGCGGGCGAGCTCGCCGCCGTGGAGGACCGGCCCGCGACGGTGGAGAAGCGCAAGATCCCCGTCACCTACTTCGTGCCGGCGAAACGCAAAAAAGACGTCGCGCGCAGCCTCGGCGACACGCCGCGCATGCTCGAGCTCTTCTCGGAGCGCACGGGGGTCCCCTATCCCTTCAGCCGCTACTCGCAGGTCGTCGTCAGCGACTTCATCTTCGGCGGCATGGAGAACACGACCGCGACGACGCTCTACGAGCACGTGTTGCTCGACGAGCGCGCGGCGCTCGACGTAAGCTCCCACGACCTGGTCGCGCACGAGCTCGCGCACCAGTGGTTCGGGGATTTCGTCACCTGCCGTGACTGGTCGCACGGCTGGCTCAACGAGGGGTTCGCGACCTTCTTCGAGCACATCGAGCGCGAGTCGCGGCTCGGTCGTGACGAATATGACTACGGCGTCTCCGGCGACCTCGACGCGTACCTCGCCGAGGCGGGCGGGCGTTACCAGCGCCCGATCGTCTGCCGTGACTACCAGGAGCCGATCGACCTGTTCGATCGGCACCTCTACGAAAAGGGCGGCCTCGTGCTGCACATGCTCCGACGCGAGCTCGGCGACGAAGCCTTCTGGGAGGGCGTGCGGCTCTACCTCGAGCGCCACGCGCACGGCATCGTCGAGACGAACGACCTGATGCGCGCGCTGGAGGAAGCCAGCGGGCGCTCGCTCGAGCGCTTCTTCGATCAATGGGTGTACCGCCCGGGTCACCCCGACCTGCGCGTGAAGATAGGTTACGAGGACGGCCTGGTCACGGTGGAGGTGAAGCAGAAGCAGCGCGGCAACGACGTGGCGACCTTCGCGTTCGAGCTCGAGCTGCTCGTGAAAACGCGCTCGGGCGCGCTCGAACGCCGGCGAAAGCTCGTGACGGAGACGACCGACACCTTCGTGATGGCGCTGCCGGAGCGCCCGCGCTTCGTCGTGTTCGACCCGGAAATGCGCCTGACCACCAGCGTGAAGCTCGAGGCACCTGCGGATTTCCTACGCCACCAGCTCGACGAGGGGCCGAACGCGCGCGCGCGCTGGACGGCCGCGCGCTCGCTCGCCGAGCGCGACGACGCCCGCAGCGTGGAGGCGCTCGCGAAGAGCGTGGGCAAGAAGGACGAGGCGTGGATGGTGCGCAGCGAAGCCGCGCGCGGCCTGGGACGCCTGCGCGGCGATGACGCCTTCGCGGCGCTCATCGGGCAGGTTCGCGACCGGCACCCCAAGGTGCGGCGCGCCGTCGCCGAGGCGCTCGGCCACTTCCGCACGGCGGCGGCGGCGCGCGCGCTCAAAAATCTCGCTACCGACGACAAGAGCTACCTCGTCGCGGCCGAGGCGTCGCGCGCGCTCGGTCGCACCCGTCAGCCCGGCGTCTTGAAAGAGCTCGTGCGCGTGGTCGATCGGCCGTCGTGGGCGGACTCACGACGCGCCGGCGCGCTCGACGGCATGGCTCAGCTGCGCGACGACGCCGCGCTGCCGGAGGTCATGGCGCGTTCACGTTACGGCATACCCACGCGCGGGCGCCGCGCCGCCGTGGCGGCGCTCGTGAACCTGTCGGACTCGCGCGCCACCCGCCGCCACCTCGAAGACCTGCTCGACGACGCCGACCCGCATTTCCGCATCACGGTGACGGACGCGCTCGTGCAGCTCGGCGACCCGAAGGCGCGCGGGGCCCTGCGTCGCGCGCTCGAGCACGAGCTCGACGGCCGCGTCGTCCGCCGATTGCGCGAAGCTTTGCGCGACATCGGCGAGGCGGGCGCGCACGACCGCAAGCGCCTCGGGGACGAGCTCGAGACGCTGCGCGGCGAGCTCGCGGAGCTCAAGCTGCGCCTGTCGAAGGCCGAGGCGAAGCGCAGCGACCGCGTCGTCAAAAAACACCGCACAGCGCCGAAACGACGCTGACTCCGCACCGCCGCCGCGAGACTCCGCCTTGACGTCGTCCGTAGGGACGCGATGATGGGAGCCGTGTCAGCCGTGGATCTGGAGCGTCGCGCGAGCGCCGCGGTCGTCACGCTCAATCGCCCCGATCGCAGCAACGCGCTGGACCGGGCGACCGTGCGCGAGCTCGGCCGCGTCGGGCGGGAGCTCACGGCCGACGCGAGCCTCCGCGCGTGCGTGCTCACGGGCGCCGGCGAGCGCGTTTTTTGCGCCGGCGCCGATTTGAAAGAGCGCGCGGGCATGACCGAAGCCGACGTGCGCGAAATGCTCGACCTTTACCGCAGCGAGCTCGCGTGGCTCGGCAGCGCGCCGTTCCCCGTGATCGCTGCAATGAATGGTGCGGCGCTCGGCGGCGGGCTCGAGCTCGCTCTCGGCTGCGACCTCCGCGTCGCCGCTTCCCATGCCGTGCTCGGGTTGCCCGAGACCTCGCTCGGCATCATCCCGGGTGCAGGGGGCACCCAGCGTTTGCCGCGCATCGTCGGCACCTCGCGCGCGCTCGAGCTCGTGCTCTTCGGTCGTCGCCTGAACGCCGAGGAGGCGCTCGGCTACGGTCTCGTGAGCCGGGTGACGCCCGCGGGGACGAACGTCGTCGAGGACACGCTCGGCTGGCTGGCGCCCGTGCTCGAGGGCGCGCCCATCGCTCTCAGGGCGGCGCTCGAAGCCGTGCGCGGCGCGCTCGCGTCACCGCTCGAAGCCGGCCTCGACACCGAGCGCGCCGCGTACGAGCGCTGCCTCACGAGCGAGGATCGGCGCGAGGCACTCCGAGCGTTCGCCGAAAAGCGAAAACCCGTGTTTCACGGCCGCTGAACGCGCCGAGCGCCGCGCCGCTCCCGACGCGCCGTCACTCGACGGTGACGACCTTGGCGAGATTGCGGGGCTGATCGACGTCCGTCCCTTTCGCGTCCGCGAAGTAATACGCGAGCAGCTGGAGCGGGATCACGGCCAGCAGGGGCTGAATGAGCTCCGGAGCCGCCGGGATGCGCAGCACGGATTCGGCGAGCGTGCTCGCCACCTGATCGCCCTCCGTGACGACGGCGATGACACGGCCGTCGCGCGCGCGGACCTCCTGCACGTTGGCGAGCGTCTTTTCGTAGTGGCGATCGTGCGGCATCACGACGACCACGGGCATGTCCTCGTCGATGAGCGCGATGGGGCCGTGCTTCATCTCGCCCGCGGCGTAGCCCTCGGCGTGCGCGTAACTGATTTCCTTGAGCTTGAGCGCCCCCTCGAGCGCGATGGGATAGCCGAGGCCGCGGCCGAGGAAGAGCATGTCTTCCGCGTGGTGCCAGCGGCGGGCTACCTCGTACGCCTCGTCGCTGCGCTCGAGCGTCTTGCGCATCAAGGACGGTAGGGAGAGCAGCGCCTCGAGCGCGGGGGCCGTCGCCGCGAGATCCAACACGCCGCGGCGCCGGCCCAGGTAGATGGCGAGGAGCAGGAGCACCGTGAGCTGCGCCGTGAAACACTTGGTGGAGGCGACGCCGATTTCCGGGCCCGCGTGCGTGTAGAGCGCGGCGTTCGACGCGCGCGGAATCATGCTGTCCACGACGTTCGCGACGGCGAGCACGTAGGCGCCCGCCTCGCGCGCGGCGCGCACGGCCCCGAGGGTATCGACCGTTTCGCCCGATTGACTCACGGCGACGACCAGGTCACGCGGCGTGAAGAGCGGCGTTCGCATGCGCACTTCGCTGGCGATCTCGGTCTGCGCCGGCACGCGCGCGAGTTGCTCGACCCAATAGCGGCCGGCGATCGTCGCATGGTAGCTCGTGCCGCAGGCGACGAAGTAAACGCGGTCGATGCTGCGGGCCCGCTCCGGGTCGAGACCGAGCTCGGCGTCCTCGATCTCGCCGTCGGCGACGCGGATGCGGCCGCGCAGGGTGTCCTCGATCGCGCGCGGCTGATCGAAGATCTCCTTGAGCATGAAATGCTTGAAGCCGCCCTTTTCGGCCTGGGTCGGGCTCCAATCGATGCGACGTGACGTGCGCTCGACGCGCTCGCCCTCGAGCGTCTCCACGCGCGCGCCGGCGCTCGTGAGCTCCGCGACGTCGCCGTCCTCGAGGAAGAGCATCTGCCGCGTGTGGCCGAGCAACGCCGGAATGTCGCTACCGCACAAGGTCTCGCCCTCCCCGAGCCCGATCACGAGCGGAGAAGCGTTCTTCGCGACGACGATGCGGTCGGGCTGGCGCCCCGTCACGACGGCGAGGCCGTACGCGCCCTGCACGCGCAGCAGCGTCGCCTTCACGGCCGCGAACAGCGAGCCGCTGGTGTCGAGCGCGCGCAGCACGAGGTGCGCCAAAATCTCGCTGTCGGTATCGCTCGCGAACACGACCCCTTCCGACTCGAGCTGGCGTCGCAGGTGGACGTGATTTTCGATGATGCCGTTGTGGACGATGGCCACGTCACCCGCGACGTGCGGGTGGGCGTTCGGCTCCGTGGGGCGGCCGTGCGTCGCCCAGCGCGTGTGACCGATACCCGCCGTGCCGGTGAGCGTGCGCCCTTCGAGCGCGCGCGAGAGGTTGTCGAGCTTGCCCACGCTGCGCACGACCTCCAGCCCCTGGCGCATCTGGATGGCGAGGCCTGCCGAGTCGTAACCGCGGTACTCGAGCCGGCGCAGGCCGTCGAGCAGGATGGGAGCCGCAACACGAGGACCAACGTAGCCGACGATGCCGCACATGTGGCTCCGCCGAAGCTCGCACCAATCCGAACTTCCGGCTAGTTTTTCGTGGCTCGGGCGAGACTTCGATAGAGGCTCGCCGTGCGCTCCGCGATGGCGTTCCACGCGAAATGCTCGACGACACGAGCGCGGCCAGCCTCGCCGAAGCGACGAGCGAGCTCCGCATCGGCGGCGAGCCGATTGATGGGCGCCGCGAGGTCCCGTGCGAACGCTTCGGGATCGCGCGGCTCGTTCTTCGCGCTGCCGTCGCCGTCGAAATGGACCAAATGACCGGTCTGTCCCTCGACGACGATTTCGGGAATCCCGCCCACGGCGGAGGCGACGACAGGCACGCCGCAGGCCATGGCCTCGAGGTTGACGATGCCGAACGGCTCGTACACCGAAGGGCACACGAACACGCGCGCATGACTGAGGATCTGCACGACGTCCGGCCGCGCAAGCATGCCCTCGACGAGCACGATGCCGCCGCGCTCACGCTGGATCTCGGCGGAGAGCGCGCGGAATTCGGCGCCGATTTCGGGTGTATCGGGCTCCCCCGCGCAAAGCACGAGCGAGACGGCCGGCGCGACGTGCCGGAAGGCGCGCAAGAGATGCACGATGCCCTTCTGCCGGGTCACGCGTCCGACGAAGACCGCGTACGGCCGCAGCGGGTCGATGCCGTGCCGTTCGAGAACGTCGGTGCGGGTGTCCGGGCGGTACTCGTCGGGCTCGATACCGTTGTGAATGACGTGCACGCGCTCCGGCACGACGGCCGGGTAGGCGCGCACGATGTCGGCCTTCATCGCCTGCGAGACGGCGATCACGGCGTCGGCCGCTTCGATCGCCGTCTTCTCGCAGAAGCTCGAGACGGCGTAGCCACCGCCGAGCTGCTCGACCTTCCACGGCCTGAGCGGCTCCAGGCTGTGCGACGTCATGACGTGCGGGATGCCGTAGGCGAGCTTCGCGAGATGGCCGGCGAAGTTCGCGTACCAGGTGTGCGTGTGCACGAGATCGCTGCCCCGCACGTCGCGCGCTGCCACCAAATCGAGCGAAAGCGTGCGCAGCGCGGCGAGCTCCGGCTCGCTGCCGGCGAGCTCGGACCACGGCTCGTAGCTCGCGAACACCTCGGGCGCCGGCCGCGGCTTGCCGAAGCAATGCACGCGCACCTCCAAGTGGCGCCTCAGCGCGCGCACGAGGTACTCCACGTGAACTCCGGCCCCGCCGTAGACCTCGGGCGGGTACTCGCGGGTGACGATGGCGGCGCGCATCAGCCGGGGATGAGCTCGCCCTTGCCGACGACGACGATGCCGTTGTCGCTCAGCGTGAAGCCGCGCGCCTTGTCCTCCGCGGCGCTCACGCCGATGCGCGCGCCGCGCGGCACCTTGACCCCTTTGTCGAGAATGGCGCGGCGCACGACCGCGTCACGGCCTACGTCGACGCCGTCGAGCAGCACGGAATCCTCCACGAGCGCGCGCGAGTGGACCTCTACCCCCGGGGAAAGCACGCTGCGCCGCACCGTGCCCCCCGAGACGATGACGCCCGCCGCGATCAGCGAATCCAAGGCGACACCGCGGCGCTCGCTGTCGTCGAACACGAATTTTGCGGGTGGTAGCGAGTTCATTCCCGTGAACGTCGGCCACTCCGGATTGTAGAGATTGAAGACGGGATGGACACTGACGAGGTCCATGTTCGCCTCCCAGTAGCTGTCGAGCGTGCCGACGTCGCGCCAGTAGCCGCGGTCGCGCTCGGTGGCGCCGGGCACGCGATTCGCGGCGAAATCGTAGACGCCCGCCATGCCCGCGTCGACGAGCATGGTGACGATGTTGCCGCCCATGTCGTGGGCGCTCTCTTTGTTTTCGGCGTCGGCGCGCACGGCGTCCACCAGAACGCGCGTCGTAAACACGTAGTTGCCCATCGAAGCGAACACGCGGTCGGGGTCGTCGGGCAAACCGGGCGCCTGGCTCGGCTTCTCTTGAAAACGGCGGATGCGGCCGTTCGGACCGGGTTCGAGCACGCCGAACCGGTATGCGTCCGCGCGCGGGACGCGCAGGCCGGCGACCGTGACGCCTGCGCCCGATTCGATGTGCGCCTCCAGCATTTGCTGAGGGTCCATGCGGTAGATGTGATCGGCGCCGAACACGCAGATGTACTCGGGGTTCTCGTCACCGATGAGGTTCAGGTTCTGGTGGATGGCGTCGGCCGAGCCTTCGAACCAGCGGCGCCCGAGGCGCATCTGCGCGGGCACCGTCATGACGTAGTTGTTGAAAAAATGCGACATGCGCCACGTCTGCGCGATATGTCGGTCTAGACTGTGGCTCTTGTATTGCGTCAGCACCGCGATACGAAGGAAGCGCCCGTTCACGAGGTTCGAGAGCGCAAAGTCGATGATGCGGTAGTTTGCTCCGAACGGCACCGCCGGCTTGCAGCGATCGCGGGTCAGCGGGTGAAGGCGCTTACCTTCACCACCCGCGAGCACCATGCCGAGCACGTGAGGACGTTTCGCCATCTGTGCGTGCATGCTGCCCGACCGCCCGCGCAAATTGAAGAGGTAACACGGGCGGGCTTCCGCGCCCGTTCGGGCCACACTGAAAAACCGGGTATACTCTGCGCTGCGTGCCGCACTCTGCGGCGGGAGGAGCAAGCGTTGGAACTTTCGATGCGACGGTCGGTGGGAGCTTTGGTGGCGGTGGCGTGCGTGTTCGTGATGCGCCCGGCAGCCGCTTGTGGCGGCGGGGGCGTGACGACGAGCACGTCGGGCGGCGTGGTGGCGGACTCGCAGCGGGTCGTCCTCGCCCTGCGGGACGTGGGCACCGAGGACGAACGCACCGAGATCATCGCGCAGGTGGGCGTGCCAGCGGCGGGCGAGGCTTATGGCGTGTTGATTCCCGTGCCCGGCGAACCGACCATCGACCCGGAGCCTGTCTCGATCGAGGATCTCGACGAGCTCGATCGAGCCACAGCGCCCCAGGTCACCGTCGTCACACCGATCGACGACGGCGGCGGGAGCGGAAGCGGCTGCGGCTGCGGATCGGCAGACGACGATTCGGCGGGAGCCGCCGATAGCGCGGACGCGAACGTCATCGTGAGCGCGCCCGTGAACCTCGGGCCTGCCACGGTCGTCGTCCTGCAGGCCGACGACCCGGCCGCGCTCACCGATTGGCTCGACGCGAACGGCTTCGCGATTCCGGCGGAGCACGAAGCGCTCGTCGCAAGCTACGTCGACGCGGGACACAGCTTCATCGCGCTCAAGCGAAGCGATGACGCCCCGTCCGACGGCCCGAGCAGCCTTGGCCTCCATTACACGCTCGCGGGCGATCACCGGCAGCTTTCGCTGGCTTTCGCCCGCTTGGGGGCGGCCCCGAGCGTGGCGTTCACGGTGTTCGTGACGGCGCTGGCGTACGTCACGCCCGACCCCACGTTCAAGGCCCTCACCCTCTACGATCTCGACCCCGTTCTGCTCCAGCAAAGCTATCGCAAAGCGGTGGCGCAAGCCGTGTCGAAGGCCGGGGCGCACGCCTTCGTCATCGAGAGCACGCTGAGCAGTCCGCTGATGGCAGCGCTGAGCTCCGACTTTCGAGCTCTGCTCGGCTACACGGGGTCCCCCGCCAATGTCACGACGCGCCTCACGACCGTCGTGGCCGCCTCCGCGCTGGATAGCGACGTGCGGCTCGACGGCTCAGCGCTGGTCGTACCCAGCAAGCGAACCATCGACGCCGCCGACACTCCCTCTCGAATCAGCGGAGCGAGCACGGCGCTGCTCGCGCTGGTCTTCGCCGCGCGCGCGTGGCGGCGGCGGCGCTCGGCAGGCGGTTCATCGGCGCGCTATTCGGAGCAATCGACGACCTCGACCTCGTAGCTGATGGACGTCGAGGTTCCGCTGACGGACACCGCGTAGGTCTGGCCGGCGGTCGTCGTCCAGCCGTCGGGCTGGATGTTGAGCGCGTAGCGCGAGCCGTAGCCGCCGGGAAGCTCCGTGACGACGACGGGCCGGTCCTCGCCGCCGGAGGTGATGGTCACGGTGCCCGCTCCGAGGTCGATGCTGTCGCTTTGAATGCTCCAGCCGACGTCGTCGAGCGAGCCGCCGAAACGGCCGGGCTTCACGGCTTCGGCAGGGAACGGGCCGGGGGGCGGCCAGGCGAGCCATGTTTTGCCGGCCTTTCCCGTCCCATTGAGGTTCTGCATGCACGATGAGCCCATCGGGCCCGTCGACCCGAGACCGATGGGGCCGAGCGAATTGGAGAGGATCCAGCGGCGGTGACCGAGCGTGTCCTCGTTGCCGCCGTCGACCATGTAAAGGTCGACGCTGCTCACGCCCGGGCCGCTCGAAATGTTGCTGCTGCTCGCGCCGTCGTGCGCGGCCTGCGTCCAGCACGTCCAGTCCATCGGTGGATCGTGAGAAAGGTCGTCGTTCGCGGTCATCAGCAGCGCGCACGCCTGAGCTTTGCTGTCGCGCTCCGGATCCGTCGTGACGGCCGGCAGATCGGCGAGCCAGCGGTAAAGGTTATAGAGCCGGAGCGCGTTGTCGTGGGCGTTGGTCGAGATCATGCCCGCAGCGCAGCTCGCGACGTCACCGTCCCAGGTGCCTTCGCTCATGTCGGCGCGGTCGGCGTTCCAGCGCGCGCAGGTGCCCGGCGCGGAGTGATCGCCGGGGTCGAGGCTGGTTCCGCCGGCTCCTGCGCCGCCCGCCCTTCCCGCCGTCGACGCCGCGCCACCCGTTGCTCCGCCTGCCCTGCCGCCCGAACCGGGACGGCCACCATTCCCCGCGGGCGCGCCGCCGTTCCCACCGCTCACCGGCGACATCCCTGCGCGACCTCCCTCACCCGCGCCGGCCCCTCCCGCGGTCATGCCGGCGGACCCACCACTCGCGAGCGCACCGGAGCCGGCCGCGCCGCTGAGCGACGAGCCGGCAGCTCCGGACGAACCGGCGCCGCCGCTCGCCGTCGCGGCGCCCGCACCGCCGCTGGCCGTCGCGGCGCCCGCACCGCCGCTCGATGTGGTCGAACCACCTACACCCGGCAGGGCGTCTCCCGATTCAGTGCTGCACGCCGTCATCACGGCAACTAGCGCCAGCGTGCCGGTGCGGACCGGGATGACCATGGTGCGCATCACTCGAGCTCCTCAAGCTAGGGTGACCGCACCCAGGCGGAAGCTGTCAGGAAAGCAGCGGTCCGGCGCTATGGGGGCGCCCGTCCGGCGCGCCTGTCGCGGCTACTCGCGGAGCGCTTCGGCGCCGCCGATGATTTCCATGAGCTCGGTCGTGATCGCGGCCTGGCGGGCGCGGTTGTACACGAGCGTGAGCTTGGAGATCATTTCGGTGGCGTTCTTGGTCGCCGAGTCCATGGCCGTCATGCGCGCGCCGAGCTCGGAGGCGTTCGACTCGAGGAGCGCACGAGCGAGCGTCGCTTCGACGTACATCGGCACGAGGCGCTCGAGGATCGCGGAGCGATCCGGCTCGAACAGGTACTCGCGGTGCCGTTCCCAATCGGCCGCGCCTGCCTCGGCCGTGCGCGGCGGGGGCGCCTCGAGCGGGAGGAGCGGCGCGACCGTCACCTTCTGGCTCATGGCGCTCTTGAACTCGTTGTAGACGAGATAGATGGAGTCGATCTCTTCCTTGAGGAACGGCCCCATCAGCGTGCGCACGACGCGGCGCGAGGTCGCGATGTCGAGCGCTTCCCAGACACCGCTGAAGCTGTGGAAGATCGGGGCCTTACGGCGCGTGAAGTAGTCCCGTCCCTTGCGGCCGATGGTCGCGATCTGCACCTCGACCCCCGCGGCTTCCTTCTCGCGCCAGAGGCGTTCCGCGGCGCGCGCGATGTTCGTGTTGAAGGCACCGCACTGACCACGGTCGCTCGTAACGACCAGGATGAGTGCGCGCCGCTCCTCACGGCGCGTGAGCAGCGGGTGCTCCGTGCTGTTCGACTCGCTCTCGGCGAGCGCAGCCGTGACGTCCGCCAGGACCGACGCCGTGCGCACCGCGTAGGGACGGAGCGCCAGGATCCGCTGCTGCGCGCGTGCGAGGCGCGCGCCGGCGACCATCTTCATGGCGCGCGTGATCTTTTGCGTGCCTTTGACGCTCGAGATACGCCGCCGAATGGCTTTCAGGCTAGGCATGAGGACTCACTCAAACGGGGGGTGAAGGGCGAGGGCGCGCTCACGCGTGCTCTTCGGTGCCTTCCTCCGCCTTCTTCTTCGCCTTCTTCGAACGCTTCTCGCCGGCCTCGGCGGGCTCGGCGTCGGAGCCGCCGTTCGCCTTGCCGGCAACGAACCGCTTGCCGAAGTCGGCCAGCGCCTTCTCGACCTTCTTCTTGAGCTCGTCGCCGATGGCCTTGGTCTTGCGGATTTCCTCGAAGATATCCGCGTGATTCTGGTCGACGAAGGCGTAAAGCTCGTTTTCGTACGCCTTCAGCGCGTCAACGGGCAGCTTGTCGGTGTAGCCGTTCGTGCCGGCGAACACGATGAGCACCTGGCGCTCGACGGGCACGGGCACCCATTGGTCCTGCTTGAGGAGCTCGACGAGGCGGCGACCGCGCTCGAGCTGCTGGCGCGAGGCGGCGTCGAGATCGCTCGCGAACTGCGCGAAGGCTTCCATCGCGCGGTACTGCGCGAGGTCGAGGCGGAGCGTGCCGGCGACCGATTTCATGGCCTTGATCTGCGCGTTACCGCCGACGCGGCTCACCGAGATGCCGACGTTGATGGCCGGGCGCACGCCGGAATAGAACAGATCGCTCTCGAGGAAGATCTGACCGTCGGTGATCGAAATCACGTTGGTCGGGATGTACGCCGACACGTCGCCAGCCTGCGTCTCGATGATCGGCAGCGCCGTGAGCGAGCCGCCCGAGTGCGGGTCCTTCACCAGCTCGAGCTCGGCCTTTTCGGGGCGGCCTTCGAGCGCCTTTTGCGCGTCGTGCTTGCCGACCTCGCCGATGTGCACCTGGTTGTCGACGCCGCGCTGCGCCTGATCGCCCGGACGCACCGGCGTGCCCTTCTTCATGACGAACCAGCGATCGGCCATCTTCGCGGCGCGCTCGAGCAGGCGGGAGTGAATGTAGAACACGTCGCCCGGATACGCCTCGCGGCCCGGCGGGCGGCGGAGGAGCAACGACAGCTGGCGGTACGCGACGGCTTGCTTCGAGAGGTCGTCGTAGAAGCAGAGCGCGTGACGACCGGTATCGCGGAAGTACTCACCCATCGTCACGCCGGTGTAGGGCGCGAGGAACTGCAGCGGAGCCGACTCGGTCGCCGTCGCGACGACGACGATCGTGTACTCCATGGCGCCGTGCTGGGCGAGCTTGTCCACGACGTTGGCGACGGTCGAGGCCTTCTGCCCGATCGCCACGTAGATGCAGATGACGCCCTGGCCCTTCTGGTTCAGGATCGTGTCGGTCGCGATGGCGGTCTTGCCGGTCTGACGGTCGCCGATGATGAGCTCGCGCTGACCGCGGCCGATGGGGATCATCGCGTCGATGGCTTTGATGCCCGTCTGGAGCGGCTCACGCACGGGCTGGCGGCTGATGATGCCGGGCGCCTTCAGCTCGATGCGGCGGCGGTCTTTGGTCTCGATCGCGCCCTTGCCGTCGATCGGCTGACCGAGGGCGTTGACGACGCGACCGACGCAGGCGTCGCCGACCGGCACGTCGGCGATGCGGCCCGTGCGCTTCACGGTGTCGCCTTCCTTCACGCCGACGGCGTCACCGAGGACCGCGACACCGACGTTGTCCTGCTCGAGGTTCAACACGAGCCCGAACAGGCCGCCCGGGAACTCGACGAGCTCACCCGCCATCACGCCTTCGAGGCCGTAGACGCGGGCGATGCCGTCGCCGCTCGCCAAGACGGTGCCGGTTTCGCTGACCAGCGCGGCGCGATCGAAGTTCTGGATCTGCTGCTTGATGATCGCGGAGATCTCGTCGGCACGGAGCTGCATGGGGTCTTCTTTCTTCTACTTTCAGTTCAGGAGAGGAGCTTGCGTTCGAGGGTATCGAGACGGCCTCGAAGGCTCCCGTCGATGGTGTTGTCGCCGATGCGTGTCACGACACCGGCGATGAGCGAGGGGTCCTCGCGCCGGTCGAGCACGACCTTGCTTCCGATCAGCTTCGCGAGCTCTTCCGCGAGGCGCTGGTAGAAAGCCTCCGACAGCGGCGCGGCGCTCGTCACGGTCGCGCGGACGACGCCCTGCTTCTCGTCGGAAAGGGAGTCGAGGCGCTTGGCGATGTCCGGCAACGTCGCGAGGCGGCGCCGGCTCGCGAGGTAGCGCACCGTGTTGAGCGCGGACGGGCCGAAGCCGAGCCGCGAGGCAATCTCGCTCAGGATCTTCTGGCGCTGCTCGGGCGGGACGAGAGGGTTTTCGAGCACGCTCCGCAAATCCGCGCTCTCCGAGTAGGCCGCGGCGAAGCGCCGGATCTGGTCGGCGAGCGCGGCGAGCGTGCCCGACTCCACCCCGAGCTCGAAAATGGCGCGGGCGTAACGCTCCGCGACGGCGGCTTCGCGGCTCACGACGGCCTCCCGCGGAGTGCCCCGCCCGCCCGTCCGAGACCCGTGAGGTACTCGTCGGCGAGGCGTTGCTGGTCGTCCGCGCCGACCTTGGCCTTGATGGCCGCAACCGCGGAGCTGACGGCGCCCGCGATCATCTTGCTCTTGATGGTGTCGGCCGCGGCGGCGAGCTCCTGCGCGACGAGCGCCTTGGCGTCCGACTCCATGCGGTCGCGCCGTGCGCGCGCCTCCGCGAGGATACGCGTGCGCTCGGCCGCGGCGGCTTCGCGCATCTCGCGCCGCACCCGCTCGACGTCTTCGTCGATGCGGGCGAGCTTGTCTTCGTATTCTTGCAGGCGGATTTCGGCCTCGCGCTTCATGCGCGCCGCTTCGTCCATGCCGCGCAGGATGGAAGCCTTGCGGTTTCTCAGGGCTTCACGCAGCGGCTTCTTCGTCTTCGCGATCAGGAAGCCGTAGAGGAGGGCGGCGTCGAAGATCCAAATGCCGAACGGCGCCGGCATGCCCTTCGGCCGGAACAGGAAGCTCGGCTCCACGCCGTCCCGCTCCCCCAAGATGCCGTAGATCCAGTTGATGTCGTCGAAGGTGGGAACGTGGTGACCTTCGTGGGCGGCGTGACCCTCGTGACCCTTGGCTTCGGCGGTCTCGGTCGCCGGATGCGTGGAGCCATGCTCGTGCTCGTCGGCGGCGACCGCGGGCAGAGCGAACAGCGCCACCGCGAGCGCGAGCACCGTGGACAGGCGGCGCATCAGTTGGCCCCCCGGCCGAGGACGCGCTCGGTGATGTCGTGGGCGAGGCGCTCCGATTCGCGACCAATCTCGAATTGCACGCGGTTCATCTCGGCTTCGATCTGGCGCCGGCCGTCTGCGACGACGCGGCCCGTGGCAGCGCGGGCGTCACGGAGGATCTCCGCCTCGAGCTTGGCGGTCTCGGTCCGCATCCGATCGCGCTCTTCCGCGGCGACGCGGTTCACGCGCTCGAGCTCGCTCTGGTAGCGGATATAAAGGTCGGCCGCGCGTTCCTCGAGGTCGCGTGCCTGAGCTTTTGCGCCTTCGGTGCGTTCCTCGCGCAGCGCGAAGACGCGCAGCACGGGCCGGAAGAGCAGCGGCTCGAGCAAGAACATGAGGAGGACGAAGATGACGATCTGGAAAACGAGCGTATTGTCGAAATCCAGGCTCACCCCGCCCGCGAGGGCCAGCACGGGAGCGGACGAATCAGGGAGCTGAGCGCTCATGGCAGGTACGGATGGGCGCGGCTCGTACCACCTTGCGAGCGCTCTGTCTATTCACGCCCACACGTCGCACGTTCCTGCGAATTTGAGGGCCGATTCGGCGCCCAAGTCGGCAAGCACGGCGCGGTAGGCGGTGCCGTCCCGCGGGTCGGTCGCGAGCGGGGCGACGTCGAGGAGCGGGCGCAGCGCGAAGGCTCGGTGGCAAAGCTCAGGATGAGGAATCGTGAGCTCGGGCGAGGTCCAGGCCAGCCCCGCAATCCATAGGATATCCAGGTCGATCGTGCGAGGGCCCCAGCGCTCGCGCCGGACGCGACCGAGGCGCTGTTCGATACCCAAAAGGGCCGAAAGCAGCCCGGGTGGATCCAAGGAGGTCGTGAGGGCGACGGCCGCGTTCAGAAAGAGCGGCTGGGGCGGACCGACCGGAAGGGTCTCGTACAAGGAAGACGCCGCCGTCACGGTACCGACGGCGGCGAGCTCGGCGCGGGCGCCCGCGAGGGTCGCCTGGCGGTCGCCGAGGTTCGAGCCGAGACCGATGACCGCGTGCACGAGGAGGACTTTAGCGCGCTCCACGCCCATTCGTTCCGGTGACGCTGGCCAGCGGCGGCGACTCGCGGCAGATTCGGGGAAAATGTTGGGTCTCTCCCACGGTGAGCTCGGCCTCGTGGCGTTCATGATGGCCGCCATCCTTTCGGCGCGTTTCTGGCCGCGCCTAGGCGAGTGGGTCGCGAAGAAGCTCGCGGGCGGCAGCGAAGGAGAGCACGAGCGCACCCACGATAAGCGCGGCTGACGGCGCGAGAAGCCTGGCTTCCGGGTGGAGAAACCGGGTTGAACCGGCTACGCTGGAAGGTGAGGTGGTGAGCACCGACCCCAAGTCGAGCCCCGACGGCACGGGTGGTCCGCAGGTCGGCGTGCTCGTGTTCATGAGCGACGCCTCGGCCGAGGCCGAGCGTTTGAGCGCGGCGCTGCGCGCGCGAAGCTATTGGGTGATCGACGTGCCGCTCGGTCTGCTCGCGGGGCGCGTCGCCGTGCAGCGGCCGTCCGTCGTCGTCCTCGACGCCGATGCGCCCGGCACGCTCGAAACCGTGCAGCGGATGCAGATCGCTGCCGGCGGCAAACCCATCGACATCGTGCTGCTCGCCGATTCGGCGCCGTCGGCCCCCGAAGGGCGGGGCGAGCTCGAAACGATGGCGGCCGGCATTTTCACGCGACCGGTGAATGCCGACGACCTCGTCGGGAAAGTCGAGCGGATCGTCGGACCGACCAGCATCCGCGCCGGCTCGGGCTCAGGGTCGCCTGGTCGCTCGCCCGTGCTCG
>Ga0164241_10003084_pt1 | contig 17231 bp, 19 predicted proteins | sample OricomyardsoilBY_FD_108780 | JGI IMG/M metagenome (GOLD analysis project Ga0164241, IMG submission 108780) | Backyard soil microbial communities from Emeryville, California, USA - Original compost - Back yard soil (BY) | ecosystem: Environmental > Terrestrial > Soil > Unclassified | place: USA...
CCGCGCCGACGAGTTCCTCGAGCTCTGCTACCAGCTCTGGGACAGCTGGGAGCCGGACGCGGTCGTCGCCGACCGGGCGGAGGGCATCTACACCGACCCCGCCAAGGTCTCGCTGGTCGACTACGAGGGCAAGTACCTCAAATGCCGGGCGCTGTTCCCGGTCAAGCCCTCCCCGCAGGGGCGCCCGGTGATCTGGCAGGCAGGATCGTCGCCCGAGGGCCGCGACTTCGCCGCCCGCCACGCCGAGCTGATCTTCGCGATCCAGCAGTGGACGCCGGAGATGAAGGCATTCGACGAGGACCTCCGCGGTCGGATCGCGGCGGCCGGGCGCGACGCACAGGCGGCGAAGCTGATGTACCAACTCCAGGTGGTGACCGGGGAGACCGAGGCGTCGGCGCGGGCGAAGCTGGCCGAGCTGGAATCGCTGGTGCGGGTCGAGGGCGCGCTGGTGCTGATGTCGGGGATCTTCGGCTACGACTTCTCCCAGCACGACCCCGGCGACCCGCTGACCGACGTCGAGGCCACCGGCGTGCGTGCCGGCCTCGAGTCGATCCTCGCCGCCTCCGAACGCCAGGAGGGCGGCTTCACGATCGCCGACGCCGCCCGCCTCTACGGGCTCAGCAGCGGCTCGCCCCTGGTCGTCGGCAGCCCGGAGCAGGTCGCCGACCAGCTGGAGGAGTTCGCCGACCTCGGCGGCGCCGATGGCTTCAACCTCCTCCCCACCGACATGCCGGGCTCCTACCGCGACTTCGTCGACCTGGTGATCCCCGAGCTGCGCCGCCGCGGCCGTGTCCGCACCCACTACGCGGGGCGGACGCTGCGGGAGAACCTGGCCCAGGGCTGAAGCCAGACAGACAACTAAGCGTCATATATGGATGATTTCCCGCTATAATCATCCATATATGACGCTTAGTGATCCCAAGTCGAGAAAGCCGCCGGTCGCCGTGCGCCGTGCGCTCACCGATGGCTCCCGGAACCTGAGCGCCTGGCGGAAGCTGCGCGGGCTGACCCAGGCACAGCTCGCCGACCGAGCCGGCGTCAGCGTCAGCACCCTGCGGCGCCTCGAGGGCGGGGACGGCGGCGTCACCCTCGAGAACACGATGCGGATCCTGCGGGGGCTCGGCATCCTCGACGGCTTCTCGCGAGCCCTCGATCCCTACGAGAGCGACGTCGGCCGGCTGCGGTCCGATGAACGCCTTCCCGACCGGGTGGACCCGCGGAGGCTGGGCTGACCGATGCCCGACACGGCGACCGAGGTCTGGGTGATGCTCGAGGCCGAGCCGGTGCTCGCGGGGCGCCTGTGGTCGCACCGGCGAGGTCGGACGGAGTCGGCGACCTTCGCCTACGACTCCGGCTATCTCGCGAGGGCCCCCGGTGCCTACCAGCTCGATCCGGCTCTCCCCCTTCACGAGGGTCAACAGCAGACCGCCGCGGAGCAGCCACTGTTCGGCGCCTTCGCCGACTCCGCTCCCGACCGTTGGGGCCAGAGACTGATCCGCCGCAAGGCCGCGGCGGGGGGCGGCGACGGCGCACGCAACCTGGGCGAGATCGATTTCCTGCTCGGCGTCGGCGACGACATGCGCCAAGGAGCGCTGCGCTATCGCGATCCGGATGCGGCGGCGTTCCTCGCGGTCGAGGAGGAAGCGGTGCCACCGCTCCTCGCGCTCCCCGAGCTCCTCGGCGCCGCCGACCGGCTCGAGCGTGACGAAGCGGACGAAGAGCAGCTTCGAATTCTCCTCCGGGGAGGGAGCTCGCTCGGCGGGGCGCGTCCGAAGGCCAACGTCCTCATGCCCGACGGCCGGGTGATGATCGCCAAGTTCCCCAGCGTCGATGACGAACACGATGTGATCCGGTGGGAGGCGGTTGCCGTGACCCTCGCCCGATCCGCCGGGATCGAGGTCGCCGACTCGGAGCTCCGCACGGTCGACGGCAAGCCTGTTCTGCTGCTCGATCGCTTCGATCGATCGGGGGAGAGTCGAATCGGCTACGTCAGCGCGATGACGATGCTCGAAGCGAGCGACGGGGATGCCTCCAGCTACCCGGAGATCGCCGAGGTGATCGAGACCGTCTCTCCCAAGGCCACCGAGGACCTGCGGGAACTGTGGCGCCGGATCGCGTTCTCGGTGCTTATCTCGAACACCGACGACCACCTCCGCAACCATGGCTTCCTGCGTCTCTCGACCGCGGGCTGGAGCCTGTCGCCGGCCTTCGATCTGAACCCGGACCCGGAACCCGGCGACAAGCACCTGCGCACCGCGATCACCTTCGATGACGACAGCGCCTCGGTCGAGAACCTGATGGGCGCACGTGAGTACTTCCGACTCGACGCCGGCGAAGCCGAAGGGATTCTCGCCACCGTGCGGAGCGCCACCGCTCGATGGGCCGACGTCGCCGCGAAGGTCGGCCTCCCACAGCGGGAGATCGACGCGATGGCGCCTGCCTTCGATTCCGCGCTTGGCTAGGGTCGACGGCGTTCGTCTCGTCCCCTCGTCCCAAGGAGTCCATATGTCTGTCGTCCGCGCGTTGCTGCGGCTGCCCGTCGGCGCCGCCGCCGTGTCCATGCTCCTCTTCGCCGCGCCCGCCTCGGCCGCCGCGTCGGGCCCGGAGGACAAGGCGCCCGCCGCCCGCGGTTCCGTCGCCGGGCCGCGAATCGCCGACTGCGGCAAGCTCAAGCCGAAGGCCGCCCGCGCTTGCCTGGCCGCGAACAAGGCGAACCGGATCGCCTTCAACCAGATCAAGGACCACACCTTCACCGGGGTGCGCGGCGACGGGGCGGAAGTCACGGAGACTTATTGCGCCAACGGCAAGTTCGAAAGCAGCACCACCGACAGCTACGGGACCGGCATCTCGAAAGGGAGCAGTTGGCACGTCGCCGATGCGGTCGTGAAGCAGGGCGGCAAATCGATCACGGCGTTCATCGAAGGGACCGGCGGCTTCGAGGTGGCTCTCCTTCGGAGCGGGGCGCAGTGGAAGGTCGCCGTCGCCAGCCTGGGCCGCGTCCTCGACCCGGGGAACGTGACCAGGACCGACGCCAAGAGCACCTGCGCGGCCATGTAGCCGCGCGGGCCGGCCCGCGAAGCGCAGGGTGACCCAGCGACACCAGCGGGTCGACCGGGCCGGCCCTAACATCCGCATGGCTCATGTCCGGTGACCGCGAGCTGACGCCGACCTCCTACATCGTCCTCGGGCTGCTCGCCGAGGAGCCCGGCACTCCCTATGACCTGAAGGCGCGGGTCGCGGCGGGGCTGGGCAACTTCTGGAGCGTCCAGCACGCCCAGCTCTACACCGAGACCGCGCGGCTGGCGAGCGAAGGCTTCCTCGACGAGGATCGCGAGACCGAGGGGCGGCGGCGGAAGACGTACTCGATCACCAAGGCGGGCAGGGCGGCGCTGTCGGCGTGGCTGGACGAGGACGCCGTGGGCGAACTGCCGGAGATCCGCGATCCGGGGCTGCTGAAGGTCTACCTCGGGGCGGACCCGAAGGTGATCGCCGCCGCCCAGGTGGCCGCCCACAAGGCGCGGCTGAAGGAGTGGGAGAACCTCAAGGTGGCGCTGTCGACCTTCGAGGTCCCCACCGGTCCCGGCATCACCCTCGACGCCGGCATCAACTACGCGCGGGTGTCGGTGAAGTTCTGGTCCTCCCTGCTCTGAGCCGCGTCCGTTCGCGCTAGTCCAAAACGAATGGTATGTTTTGGACTGTCAGTCGGGATGATCGATGCGGGGGGTTCACATGCGTAAGTACGTGCTGTTGCTGTGTGCGGTCGGGGCGTTGTTCGCCGTCGCGGCGGTCGGGATCGCGGGAGCCGCGGGTGGCGAAGGCCCGGTCACCGTCAGGGTCGGCGAAATGGAACTCACCGCCGACGGTGGATTCGCTCCGAAAGCCCTCTCCCGCACCAAGCAGACCCCGATCACGATCCACGCCTCCGGCGAAGTCCAGATGCGCGACGGCGGCCACCCGCCCGCGATCCGGGAAATCATCATCGAAGCCGACAAGGCAGGCGAAGCTCACACCAAGGGCATTCCCGTCTGCAAGTCCAGCCAGCTCCAGGCGACCTCCACGGCCGTGGCCCTCAAGACCTGCCGCTCCTCCCTCATCGGCGAAGGAACCGCCACCGCCCAGGTCGCCTTCGCCGAACAGAGGCCGATCAACGTCTCCTCGAAGCTCCTCCTCTTCAACGGCCCGGAAAAGAACGGCAAGCGCACCTGGTACGCCCACGCCTACTTCTCCAACCCGATCTCCGGCGCCATCGTCACCACCGCCACCATCTCCAAGATCCACCACGGCCGCTACGGCACCCTCGGCGTCATCAAGATCCCCCAGCTCGTAGGCGGCGCCGGCTCCGGCATCTCCTTCACCCTGGAAATCTTCAAATCCGTCAAGGTCGGCAACAAGACCTTCAACCCGATCAGCACCACCTGCCCCGACGGCAAGCTGAAAGTCCACGTCCTCGGCCACTTCGAAGACGGCACCCAAGCCGAAACCGAAATCATCCGGGCCTGCACCCCGAAGGGGTGAGGGGTCGGCCCACGAGGACTTCTTGGCGTGGGTGAAAAGCGCCGACTTTGCCGCTGGACATGCGCGGCATCGGGAGCGGGGCCCCGTGGGGACCGAGAGTGAGATCTGGTCGTTTGATCTACTCGAGGTGAAGGGCTCCGCCTAGATCAAGGGCGGTGGGACGCGCTGCATGAGTTGACCGTGCCAGGGCACGGTCAACTCATGCAGCGAAGGTGTGCCCGGACTTTTGTCCGGACAACGTCTATACATTCGATGGGTGGGCGAAGGGAAGGCCGCCTTCGACGAGGCGTTCGGCTTCTAACCCTCCCCCAGCTCATGGTGAGGAAGGGTTAGAAGCGCGGCCGCTACTTCCCCTTCAGGCGGGTGAAGGAGACCGTCCAGTGGACGTGGGTCCGGAAGGCCATGGTGCCGAGGGTGTCCTCGCAGGTGCCGTCCCCGATCGTGATCCACTTCTCCAGCTTCGGGTCGAAGATGTCGTCGGGTGAGAGGTCGGCGTAGAGCGGCTTTTCGGGGCTCATGTTCGTCACGTCGAGGAGTTCCGGGTAGCCGAAGCCGCCGATGGGGCAGTCTTCATAAGGGCGTTTGGCGGTGGTCTCCCCGTGGAGCTGCAGGCCGTTGCGCTTCTCGTCGCTGAACTCGACCTCGACGTGCCAGTTGCGGGTGCGGGAGCCGCAGTCGTAGCGGACCGGTTCGGCGCCGCCGCCGTTGTCTTCGCACGTCCTCGCGGGCGGGGTCACCGCCGGGGAGTAGTTGCGCTTCACATGCGCGGTCACCGGCACTCCGAGGGTGGAGTGGCCGGAGAAGATGCTCGGGTTGAGCTCGTCGGAGAAGTGGGTCGCGGTGATGACGAATGGCTTCTTCGTCGCGAAGGTGAGGAGCTCGGTGCCGGAGGAGTGGTCGCTGGTGTCGCAGTCCGTCTCCGCCTCCAGCTCGTTGTGCCAGCTCGTGTAGGCACGGCCTTCGATCTCGACCTTGAATTTGGCCATCTGGAATCCGTCGATGCCCGGCGCCGCCGCACCCGCGCCGGTGGCCAGCGCGGCGAACATGGCGACGATCGCGGTGACGGCGGCCAGGTAGAGGCCTGCCAGTTTCGTGACGTTGTTGGTGCTCATGGTGGTTCCTTTCGGTTGGTATGTGTTCAGGCCGCCAGCGCGTGTCGCGCCCCGGCCAGGTCCTCGCAGTGGTCGGCGAAGGCGCCCGGGGGATCGCCGGTGCCGAGCTCCGCCGCGGCGGCAGCGGCCGCGGCGGAATCCGCGATCGCCTCGCGCACGGCGTCGCGCAGTCGGTCGGCGCGCAGACGCCGCCGCGGCACGACCCGCCCGGCGCCGCACTCCACGAGCCGCCGCCCGACCTCCGGCTGGTCGCGCCCGTAGGGGACGGCGACGACCGGGACCGACGCGAGCAGCGCCTTCTGCACGATCCCCATGCCGCCGTGACAGACGACAGCGGCCGCCCGCCGCAGCACCGGCCCGTGGGCGACGAAGCGCTCGACCCGGGCGTTGGCGGCGCTCGGCAGGCGCGCCGCGTGGGCGGCGTCGGCGATCGTCACCAGCACCCGTACCGGCTCCTCGCGCAGCGCCTCGATCGCGGTGGCGGCGAGCGCCTCGTCCCCCTGGTAATCGGTCGAGCAGGTGACGAGAACCCACGGGTCGCCCTCCTCGTCGAGGTAGGCCGGGCCGCCCGGCACCGCGTCGGGCGGGTCCCAGGAGGAGGCGCAGAGGAAGCTGACGTTCGCCGGCAGGTCGGAGCGCGGGTACTCCAGCGGCGCGCCGGTGAGGACGAGCACGCGGTCGGGCGCCGCGAAGAGATCGATCGGGGAATCGAGCGGCACCAGCCCGGTGCCGACCCGCAGCTCGTTCAGCCGCGGCAGCAGCGCGCGCCCGTAGGCCCGCTCCACCAGCGCCCAGCCGATCCGGTCCCGCGCCGCCCCGAGCGGCCCGCGCGCCGGACGCAGTCCCAACCCGTAGGGCGGGATGCCGGCGCCGGGCAGCGGCAGCAGCGAGGGCATGGTCAGCGTCCACGGCAGGCCCGAACGCTCCGCCGCGACCCCCGCTCCGTAGGCGAGCGTGTCGACGATGAGCGCCTGGGCGCCGGTCTCGGCGAGCGCCCGCTCGAGGTCGGGACCGTCCAGCGCGCCCCTCTCCAGCAGCGCCCGGTACCCGGCCCGCAGGCCGTTGCGCCCGTCCTCGCCGCCAGGCCGGATCGCGGCGATCCGCGGGTCGACCGGCTCGGCCGCGAGCCCCGCCCGCCGCAGCCCGGCGACCAGCGCCGGGTCGGTCCGCACGTGGACCTCGTGGCCGCGGCGGCGCAGCTCCAGCAGGCCGGGGACCAGCGGGAAGAGGTGGCCGGCGGCGGGCGAGGTGTAGGCGAGGAAGGTGGTCATGGCGGGTCCTTTCGGTCGGTTGGAGCTGCCCCGCAAGCGTCGTCGCGACCACCCCCCACGACCATTGGGGGAATCCCTCGCCAGACCCCCGGAATCCCCGCGCGGCCGGGGCCGCCGACCTAGACTGGCGGCGTGGAGCTGGTCGGCCGAACTGGGGAGATCGGGGAGATCGAGCGCGCGGTCGCCGCCGCCCGCGAGGGCGAGATGCGGGCGCTCGCGGTGGTCGGCGAAGCCGGGATCGGCAAGAGCGCGCTGCTCGACGCGACTGCCGCGGCGGCGGAGCGGGCGGGGATGCTGGTCCTCCGGGGACGCGCCGCCGAGCACGAGCGCGAGGTCCCCTTCGGCCTCGTCGTCGACGCCCTCGACGACCACGTCGGCGGCCTGCACCCGAGCCGCCTCGCCGCGGTCGGCCCGGAGCTCGGTGTCGTCCTCCCCGCCGCCGGGGACGGCACCGCGCCGACGCCCGCCGGGGCCACCGAGCGCTTCCGCCTCCACCGCAGCCTGCGCTCGCTGTTGGAGCTGCTCGGGCGCGAGCGGCCGGTCGCGCTCCTCCTCGACGACCTCCACTGGGCCGACGAGGCCTCGGTCGAGCTCGTCCTCCACCTCCTGCGCCGCCCGCCGCGGGTCGGCTTCCTGCTGGTGGCGGGGATGCGGCCCGGGTCGGTGGCGGAGCCGGTACGGGACGCCGGGCGCCGCAGCGAGGGTTGGCTCGAGCTGCGCCCGGAGCCGCTCGACCGCGAGGCGGCGCTGGCGCTCCTACCCGCCGACCTCGACATCGCCCAGCGCGAGCGGCTGCTGGGGACGGCGGCCGGCAACCCCTTCTTCCTCAAGCAGCTGGCACGGCACGGCGGCGGCAACGAGGTGCCCGAGACCCTTGCCGCGGCGGTGCGCGGCGAGCTCGCGCCGCTGCCGACGGCGGCCCGGGAGCTGGCCGAAGGCGCGGCGATCGCCGGCGATCCCTTCGACCTCGACATCGCCGTCGCGGCGGCGGGTGCGACCACGGCGGCGGGCGGCGGCGCGATCGACGAACTCGTCGCCGCCGGGATCGTCCGCACCGAGGGCGGGCGGCGCTTCCGCTTCCGCCACCCGCTCGTCCACCGGGCGATCGCCGACTCGGTCCCGCCCGGCCGCCGCCTCGAGGCCCACGAGCGCGCCGCGGCGGCGCTGGCCGCGGCGGGTGCGGCGCCGACCGTGCGCGCCCACCACGTGGCGGAGTTCGCCCGGCCCGGGGACGAGGAGGCGGTCGCGCTCCTGCTTGCCGCCGCCGAGGCCACCGAGCGCACCGCCCCGCGCACCGCGGCCCGCTGGTACGCCGCCGGGCTCGCCCTCCTCCCCCACGACGCCACCGAGCGCCGGGCAGAGATCGTCACCCCGATGGCGGCGGCGCTGGCCGCGGCGGGCGACCTCGCCGGCAGCCGCGCGGCGATCGCCCAGGGCATCGACGCGCTGGGTTCCGAGCGGGCCGAGCAGCGCGCCGCGCTGACCTCGGTCGCGGCGACGGTCGAGGTCCTGCTCGGCCAGTTCGACGCCGCCGAGGCGCGCCTCGTCGCCGGGCTCGCGGACGCCCCCGCCGCGCAGCGCCCGCGCCTCCTGCTCCAGCGCGGCGCCGTCGCCTTCTTCACCGGCGAAGTTGCCGACGTGCTCGACTGGGCACTGCGGGCGGAGGAGGAGCTGGACGCCGACGCGGCCCCCTCGCTGCGCGCCTCCGTCGCCTCCCAGCGCGGCTTCGGCCTCGCCCTGCGCGGCGAAGGCGGTGCCGCGGAGGGGGTGCTGGACGCCGCCCGGATCCTCGAGGAGGACGACGACTCCGAGCCCGCCCAGCGGGTCGAATCGTTCTGGACCGTGGGCGGCAACCTCGGCCAGATCGAGCGCTACGCGACCGCCGTGACGGCCCTTCAGCGAGGCCTGCGCCTCGCCCGCGAGACCCACCAGGAACATCTGCTCGGTCACCTCCAGGTGCTGCTGGCGATGGCGGAGCTGCCGCTGCTGCGGCTGGACGACGCACTCGAGCACGCGACCGCGGCGGAGGAGATCGCCCGCCTGCAGACGCGGGCGTTCGACCTCGGCTTCGCGCTCGCGGTGAAGGCGCGCGTGCTCGCCGCGCGCGGCGACGCGGTGGGGGCGGAGCGGGCGGCGGTGGAGAGCGACGGGCTCGTCCCGGACCCGGCCGCGGCGGCCGCCCGCTCGATCCTCGCCCACAACGCGGTGGTGCGACTGGCCGACGACCCCGAGCGGCTGCTGGCCGAGCTGGCGCGGATCGCCGGGCGCGACCTCGAGCTGCTGAACCCGTCGGTCCGCGCCGGGATCGCGGTGGTGGCGACCCGGGCGGCGATCGCGCTCGACCGCCTGGAGGACGCGGAGCGATCGGCGCGGGCCGGGTCCGGCGCGATCCGTGACGGCGAGCCGCCGGTCAGCGCGATGCGCGCGCGGCGGGCAGAGGCGGAGCTGACCCTCGCCCGCGGCGAAGCCGGCCCGGCCGCCGAAGCCGCGGCGGAGATCGCCGCCGAGGCGGGCGCGGCCGGCGTCCGCCAGGAGGAGCTCGAGGCGAGCTTCCTACGGGCGCGGGCGCTGCTCGCCGACGACCGGCGCGACGACGCCCTGGGGACGCTGCAAGGCCTCGCCACCGCGGCCGCGGACCTCGGCGCGCTCGCCCTCCGCGACGCCGCGGCCCGGGAGCTCCGGCGGTCCGGCGCCCGGGTGTCGAGCCGGGCGCGGCGCGGCGGCGGGGATGGCGAGCTGACCGGGCGCGAGCGCGAGATCGCCGAGCTGGTCGCCGGCGGCCGCTCCAACAAGCAGGTCGCGGCGGCGCTCTTCATCTCCGAGAAGACGGTCGAGCGCAACCTCTCCGCGATCTACGCCCGCCTCGGGATCCGCTCCCGGGTCGAGCTCCCGCGAGCCCTCGACGAGGCCCGCGGGAGCGAGTGACCGGGACCGGCGCTCCGCCCCGAGTGGTGCTCAGAGCTTCAGGCTGACCGTCACGCGCTGGGCCTGCGCCTTGCCGCCCTTCGCGGGCCGGAAGCTCACGTCCACCACGAGCTTCGCCTGCCCCGCCTTCGCGAGCCGGACGCGGGCGGCCTTCGAGAACCGCAGCGCGAGGACCGTTTCCCCCGCCGCCGCGACCTTGCGCGAGCCTGACGCAACCGGCTTGCCCTTCAGCTTCGCCACACCGGAGAGGCGGCCGGCTCCGGGGACTTCCAGCCGCAGCTTCAGGCCCCCGGCGAGCGCCTTCGGCAGCGAGGCGGTGAAGGCATGCGGCCCGCCGCCCGGCGTCACCTTGCCCGGCTTGTCCTTCCCCGGCGTCACCTTGCCCGGCTTCGTGACCGCCGGAGGAGTTGCGGGCGGAGAGGCGGGCGGAGCGGGCGCCCCGTTCCGCGGCCCGGGATTGACGTCGGCCGGGCCCCAGTCGGGTTCGGTCGCCCCCGCGATCAGCAGGTGCGGCTCACCGTCGGCGCAGTTCGCCGGCAGCCCCTCGGTCCAGACCCCGTTGCCCTCCTGCCAGGCGATCGCGTCGCCGCTCGGCGAGAAGGTCGGATCGACGAACTTCTTGCCGGCCGGGCCCGGGGACGGTTCCATCAGCGTGCAGGTCGGCGTCGGCAGGCTGGTGAAGCTCCCGGCGGAGCGGTAGATCTGGATCGTGTTGTCGTCGTGTTCCCCGCGGACGACGGCGATGTTGCCGTTCGGCGCGACCTCGCCGTCCTCGACCGTCTCACCGTTGCCGAACCACTGCGGCTGGTGCTGGTAGTCGTTCCACCATTCGACCGGCGCCCCGCCGGGGACGACCGTCGTCGCGGTCTGGTTCATGCCGACGAAGGCGCGGCCGGAGTCGATCCACGAGGGAGCGCCGGCGCCCCGCCCCACTTCGCCGATGCCGTTCGGGGTCGAGCCGTCGGTGCGGGTGAAGCGGACGTCGCTGGACGTCTCGTAGTAACCGTTGACGTTGCGGGAGAAGACCTGTTCGTAGGCGACGGTCGCGCCGTCGGGCGACACCTGCGGGGCGAACGGGCCGGCGATCAGCGCGCCGACCGGGATCTGGCTGATCACTTCGCCGTTCTGCTTCATCCGGTACAACGGGCCGCCGTTGGGCTGCGCGCGCATAGCGACGATCGTGCCGTCATCGGCCTGGGACGGGGACGCGTACGGATTGTCGGCGGTGCCGTCTTGGGTCACCTGGTACTGGCCGGTGCCATCCGGCTTGGACAGCCAGACGTTGGCGTCCTTGATGAAGACGAGCGAGTCGGCCGCCGCCGTCCCGGTCGCGCCGAGCACGAAGACGCAGCAGGCGGCGAGCAGCGCGGCCAGCCTGCGCCGGGGACGAGTGAGCCTGGACTTGGGACGAGGGGACGCGGACATCGATTTCTCCTTCTCTTGCCTTGTTTCGGTGGCCGCGGGAGGCGGCACCGACAGGCTCCATCGAGAGGCGCCCGCGTCCCATTGGGGAGATCCCTCGCCGTTCCCTCAACCCCTCCTCCCACCCGGTGCACCGCTGCAGCTCTTTCGGGCGCCCTGGCGCCGACAAACGCTGCAGCGCGTCAGGCGACGGCCAAGGTCAGGTAGCGCACGGCCGGGAGCATCGCAACGATCCCGAGCGTCCTGCGCATGGCGGCGTCGGGGACGCGGTGCTGCAGGCCGGTACCGACGTAGACGCCGCGCCCGACACCCAGACCGGCGTAGTGACGAGCGCGATCAGGAAGGCCGAGGCGGCGCCGACCAGCGCGCCCGTCCACATCCGAGGCCTGGACAGGTTTACGAAGCCGCCGAGCGCTCGCTGTGTGCCCACTACTCAGGCCTTTGCTGTGGAGAGAAACTCGCTCTATGCGCGAGTAAGGCTCCACAGCCCCCGGGATGCTGGCGTCCGGGGCTTCGATCGGGCAGCAGTCGGTGGTCGGTGCCTGGTTCAGCTCAGCCATGCGGAGAGCTCCTCGAGGGCGTCCGGGATCACGTAGTAGTAGGCCCAGAGACCCTCGCGCTCGGAGCCGACGACGCCGGCGTCGCGCAGGACCTTCAGGTGGTGGGACACGGTCGGTTGGGTCAGGTCGAAGAGGGGGACCAACTCGCAGACGCACACCTTCCCGGCGTGCTTGCGGAGGACGTCGACCAGCTGCAGGCGGACCGGGTCCCCGAGCGCCTTGGCGATCGCCGCCATGCGCTCCGCCTCCTCCCGCTCGACGTCGGGATAGACGACCGGCTCGCAGCACGGCTCGCCGGGTGCCCGCTTCTGCTTGGGAGCCAGCTCCAGCTCGGTTGCCATAGATAGATGAATATCGATTGAAATCAGGATTGTCAATGCTTAGGCTCGCGGCGATGGAGCGCCCGCCGTTCAGCCGACGCCTCTTGGCCGAGTTCATGGGCTCCGCCTTCCTCGCCGCCGCGGTGGTCGGCTCGGGCATCGCCGCCGCCCAGCTCTCCCCCGGCGACGCCGGCCTGCAGCTGCTCGAGAACGCGGCCGCGACGGCGACCGGCCTCTTCACCTTCATCCTCGTCTTCGGCCCGATCTCGGGCGCCCACTTCAACCCGGTGGTGTCGATCCTCGACGCCGCGCTCGGCGGCCTGCCCCGCCGCGACCTCCTCGGCTACGTCCCCGCCCAGGTGGCCGGATGCGTCGCCGGCGCCGTGCTGGCGAACGCGATGTTCGGCCTGCCGGCCGTCTCGATCTCGACCCACCACCGCGCCTCCGGGCCCCATCTCCTCGCCGAGGTGATCGCCACCGCGGGCCTCCTCCTGGTGATCTTCTCCCTCGCCCGCACCCGTCGCGGCGACATCGCCCCGGCGGCGGTCGGCGCCTACATCGGCGCCGCCTACTTCTTCACCAGCTCGACCAGCTTCGCCAATCCCGCGATCGATGTCGGGCGCATGTTCTCCGACACGTTCGCCGGGATTGCCCCGGCCTCGGTCCCCGCCTTCGTCGTCTTCCAGCTCCTCGGCGGCGTCGTCGCGCTCGCCGCGATCCGCGTCCTCTACCCGGACATCACCGCCGCGGAGGCCTCCGAGATCCTCGTCCCACAGGAGGCGGCCGGTGGCTAACGCGCTCTTCGTCTGCCTGCAGAACGCCGGCCGGTCCCAGATGAGCCAGGCGCTCTTCGAACGCGCCGCCGAAGGCCGCCACCAGGCGCGCTCGGCGGGGACCACCCCGGCGGCCCACGTCCACCCGGAGGCGGTCACGGTGATGCGCGAGCTCGGGATCGACCTGAGCGGCAAGGTGCCCCACGGCCTCACCGAGGACGACGCCCGCTGGGCCGACGTCGTGGTGACGATGGGCTGCGGCGACAAGTGCCCCTACATCCCCGGCCGCCGCTACGTCGACTGGGACCTCCAGGACCCCGCCGGCCGGCCGATCGAGGCGGTGCGGGCCGTCCGCGACGAGATCGAGCGGCGCGTCCGGGACCTCGTCGCCGAGCTCGATCGCGCCTAGCCGATCGACCCGTCAGCGGCCGGCGGCGGTGATCGCCAGTGCCACCCAGCCGACCGTGAACCCGACGAGGACGACGGTGTTGATCGCCTTGTAGCCGATCGACTCCTCGCGCAGCTCGGGGAAGAGCGCAAGCACGCCGAGCAGCGGCGGCGCGAGGAAGGCACCGGCGATGAGGAGCACGCCGATCCAGGTCGGGAGCGGGTCGACCGCCAGCCCGACGGCGACCAGGATCGTCCCCTGCATCAGGAAGTCGAGGTGGGCCTGACGGATGCGCCCCATCTGGCGCACGCCCAGCCGCCGCAGGACGTCGGGCGCTTCGAGCGTCATCACCATCAACCAGCCGGAGAGGACCCCGACCGTCAGCTCAAAGATGCCCAATAGCGAAAGAAGAGGCACGGCTCAGCTCCTCACTAGAACGATATTCTAGTTTTGAACCTTATTACAGTTTGCTAGGTTCAGACAAGTGCCCGAGCCAGATTCAGCGGCGCCTCCCGCCTCTCGCAGCGAGCGCCGCAAGGCCCGGACCGCGGGCTCGATCCTCGACGCCGCCGAGGGGCTCTTCCTCGGGCGCGGCTTCGCGGCGACGACGATCGGGGACCTCTCCGCCGCGGCCGACGTGTCGATCGGTTCGATCTACGCTCACTTCGGTGACAAGGACGGGGTCTACGCCGCCCTGATCGACCGGGCCCTCGAGCTCGACCATCGCTACAGCGAGGCGGGCCTCGAGAAGGGCACCTCGCCGCTCGAACGCCTCGTCGGACTCGCCGAGGGCTACCTCCAGTTCGCCCGCGAGTACCCCGCCTACTTCCGCCTCTTCCGCTTCCCGCCCCACGACCGGCCGGGCGCCGGCGGCAAGGACGGTCCCGAGGCCAAGGTCGCCGCGCGGATCGGCGAGGAAACGGCGCGCATGGCCGGCCTCCTCGAGGAAGCGATGGGCGAAGGCGTCGTCCGCAAGGCCGACCCGGTCGCCACCGCCCGCTTCATGTGGGCGGCCTGGGACGGCGTCATCGCCTCCCACCTCGGCCCCGCCAACATGGACATCTCCGACGATGAGTTCGAGGCGATGTTGAACCGCTTCCGCGAAACGACCATCGTCGGGATCGTCGAGCCGGACGCGCTCAAGCCCGGCGGCTGAGCCAGGGCTCAGGCGAGGAGCGCCCGGCAGCGACCGGCGACCATCTGCCCGACCCTGCCGTCGGCGGGAACGACCCCATCCTCGACGGCCGCCGCGATCCCTTCCAACGTCTCGACGGCGACCCGGCGGGCACGGTCGGCTGGGTGTGACCAGCGCCGCGCCTCGCGGACGATGTCCTCGAGGCCGACGTCGGCCGGCGCGACCTGGCCGCCGACCGCCATCGCCGCATCGCTCCGCAGCCGCGGCCAGAGCGCCGTCGGCACGGTGTCGTAGAGCGGCGCCAGCGAGACCCGCTCGGGGTCGGGATGAAGGAGCGCCAGGTTCTTGCCGTGAGCGTCAGCGTTGCCGATCGCCACCGTATAGGCGACCACCGCGACCAGCCGGTCGAGCTCGGCGAGCGGATCGGCAGCGTAGGCGTCGAGCAGCTCCGCCGCTTGCTTGAACGAGGGACCGGCCGCGCCTTGTTCGTACTTCGCCCGCCCCCGCGCGCCACTTGGGTCGATCCCGAGCGCCTGACAAAGATCCTCCTGATGGACGCGACGCACCCCGCCTTCGGCGTCGACCTCGCGATCGAAGCGCGAGACGATGAGGCAGCTGTAGCCGCCGAGCTCGACCACCTCGGCATCGATGGTCGTCAGCGATATCGCGCGGGCGAGGGCGAGGCACTCCGCCTCGGCCTGGATCAGCCCGGGGAACCGGACGTCCTCCCGCTTCAGGATGTGGGTCGATGGCCGCCCGCCCAGCGGCCGTCCCCAGCCCCCATCCGGGAGGCGGACCAGGAGGAGCCGCGCGGCTCGGGCTCCTCGGTGCCGATCACGAGCGCCCCGGCGACGTCGCGCCCGTACCGGCCGAGGAGGCCGAAGACGTCGTTGGCCGCGAGCCCGGCCTCGGCCGCCATCGTCGCCAGTGCCTGTCCCTCCGGCAGGAGGCCGAGGCAGAACGGGAAAGCGTCACCGGGGGCCCGACCGAGTGGCAGCGAGCAGGAGATCACCGGGCTGTTCTGCGGCCAGCGGCCCAGCGCCTCCTCGGTGTAGCGGAGGCGAATGCGGGGCCGACGTGGCTGCTCGAGGTCGGCGATTCGCGTCTCGCCGAGCCAGACGCCGAGGCTACTCGCGGTCGCCATCGCCGCTCGGCAACGTCACGGTCAGCTCGGCGCCGAGCCGGCGCAGCGCGCGGAGGCTCCGCTCCAGCGCGATCGTCGCCTCGCCCCCGGTCTCGAGTTCAGAGAGATAGGAGCGTCTGAAGCCGAGCTCATCGGCCAGCGCGCCTTGGCTCAGGCCACGCTCGCGGCGGGCGCCGGCGATCGCGCGACCGAGGTCGGCGGGGGTGCGGACTCGCCAGTTGCTGATGCTGGGTTCTGTCGACATATTTCGACATTAGCACTGTAATCATCGAGTGTCGGCATATCTCGACAACCGGTTATTCAGTCGCCTCTGTCGATAAATCTCGACAGATACGCGAGGCTCTGCTCGCAGACCTCCTGCCAGCGGTCGTCGATCACCAGCGAGTGGCCGCGGTCGGCCAGTTCGACGTGCTCGGTGACGCCGGCGTTACGTCGCTGCTTCTTGAAGGCGGCGCGGCTCATCGCCGGCGGCACCGCGTGGTCGACCCCGCCGGTGAAGATGAGCAGCGGCCCGCGGTCGGCGGCCTTGGTGTCGACGCTGGTCTCCGAGCCGGGATTGAAGTTGGCGAACGCCGCCTGGAAGATCGGCCTGCCCGGCGCGGCCACGTGGTGCTTGTCATAGACCCGCCGCGCCTCCTCCTCGCTCACCCCGTTGGCCCAGCTGTAGCGGAACTGGTCGAAGCTGAGGGTGACGGCGCGGCCGCGGTTGGCCGGGTTGGCGAGCACCGGAAAGGTCGAGCGCAGCGCCGGGATCGGCAGCGGCAGGACGCCCCGGAACGGCGCCGGGTCGACCGCCACCGTCGCCACCGACAGGCCCCGCCCGGCGAGAATCTGCGCGATCAGGCCACCGAAGGAGTGGCCGACGATCGCGGGCTTGCGGTCGAGCCTGCCGATCACCTCGGCGAAGTGGTCGGCGACCTGGCCGACGCCCTTGCCAGCGAGGACCTGCGGATCCTTGCGCGCCTCCTCGACCGTCTCGGGGTCGTCGGGCCACCCCGGGGCTACTGGCGCATACCCCGCCGCCTCGAACTCGGCCGCCCAACCGTCCCAGCTCGACGCCAGCAGCCACAGCCCGTGGATGAACACCACCGGCGACTTCCCGCTCGCGTTCGCCGCCGCGACCTGCCCGGCCTCCCGCTCGGTGATCGTCCCCATCAACCCCTCCCTCGCTCGGTTCCCCTCCTCGGCACGCCCTCGGGAACCGTACCGTGCCCACCCCGCCCCAGGGCTTCGTGTTGACGGGCCGAAAAGCCCAGATATAGAGGACTTTTCGGCCCGTCAACATCGTCAGCCGGCGTCGGCGACGAACTCGGCGGGGCCCTTTTCGACCGCTACCGGGTCCATCCAGGCGATCTCCCAGAGGTGGCCGTCGAGGTCGTGGAAGCTGCGCTGGTACATGAAGCCGTAGTCCTGCGGGTCCTTCGCGGGCCCGGCCCCGGCGGCGGTCGCGGCGGCGGCCAGCGAGTCGACCTCGGCGCGGCTCTCTGCGCTGACGCAGGCGGTCAGGGCGGTCGCCGCGGCGGGGTCGGCGACCGGCTTGGTGACGAAGTCGGCGAAGCGGGCGCGCTGCAGCAGCATCACGTAGGCCTGGTCGGAGACGACCATGCAGGCGGCGCCCTCGTCGCAGAACTTCTCGTCGAAGTCGAAGCCGAGCTCGGCGAAGAAC
>Ga0164241_10003085_pt1 | contig 17228 bp, 15 predicted proteins | sample OricomyardsoilBY_FD_108780 | JGI IMG/M metagenome (GOLD analysis project Ga0164241, IMG submission 108780) | Backyard soil microbial communities from Emeryville, California, USA - Original compost - Back yard soil (BY) | ecosystem: Environmental > Terrestrial > Soil > Unclassified | place: USA...
CCTTACTATATGCACAAAACCCGCAAGGAAAAGATTGACGAACTGATACATAGTGAGGTTGCTAATCTTGAAAAAATAACCGACTTTTTATCGGAAGATATTAGCGATGATGAGCTACTTACCCATGTACTGAAAGAGAATGAAATAAAGGCTGAAACTGTTGGCGAAAAGCTGGCCGATAAAGTGGCCGAGTTTGGCGGCAGTTGGGGCTTTATTATTTTTTTCGGTACTTTTTTAGTGGTGTGGATATTGATTAATACCGTTGTAATGGTTACCCACCCATTCGATGTATATCCGTTTATTCTGCTCAATCTTATCTTATCGTGTATTGCTGCGTTACAAGCGCCTGTTATTATGATGAGCCAAAACCGTAAGGAAGAAAGCGACCGCAGGCGGGCGCAAAACGATTACCTGATAAATATGAAAGCTGAAATGGAAATACGCAACCTGCAAATTAACATGCGCAAGCTTTTTGATATACAGAAAAGGCAAATGGAAATACTGGATAAGTTAGACAAGAAAGGGGAGTAATTTTTTTTTGCCCTATTTATAATTTCTAATACAGCCCTTAGGTTTTTTACCAAGGGCTGTACTATTTAAGGCAGGTAAATTTGTTTTGTAAAATTAAAAACAGGGCGTACATTTAGCACGCACACTTTTAAAAAAAACAAATACACTGATTTCAATGAAAAAACTTCAACTTTTATTTGCCCTGTTGGTGTTTGCTTTTATAGCACATGCACAGGTTCCGCAGCGTATCAACTACCAGGCAGTTGCCCGCAATAGCAGTGGCGCTATTTTACAAAACCAAGCTGTAGGCATACGCGTAAGCATACTTGATGGCGGCCCTACCGGCAGCCCTGTGTATGTTGAAACACATACCACCGCAACAAACCAATTTGGCTTAATAACACTGCAAGTGGGCGGCGGCACACCTGTAAGCGGAAACTTTAATACAATAGCATGGGGTACAGGTTCAAAATACATGAAAGTTGAAGCCGACTTGGCGGGCGGTACTAACTATACCCCGCTGGGAAATTCGGAATTGGTGAGTGTACCTTATGCATTATACGCTGCTAGTGGCGGCGGCGGTGGTGTAACGGGCCCAACAGGCCCTACGGGTTTACCCGGTTTAGCAGGTGCACCCGGCACACCCGGCTTGCCAGGTAACACGGGCATTACCGGCCCCACAGGCCCTACCGGGCCAACAGGCCAAAATGGATCGGGTGGTGGCCCTACGGGGCCTACCGGAGTAACCGGAGTTACAGGTAACACAGGCGTTACGGGGGTAACAGGTAACACAGGTATTACAGGCCCAACAGGGGTAACAGGCGTAACCGGTAATACAGGAGTAACGGGCACTACCGGTATTACGGGCCCAACCGGACCTACCGGGGTAACGGGTGTAACCGGTAATACAGGTATTACAGGCCCAACCGGAGTAGGCGGCGTAAGCGGTACCTTAAATTACATAGCTAAGTTTACACCTAACGGTACTAACGTTGGCAACTCGATGATGCAGGATAACGGTACGGGTGTGGCAGTTAATTCGGCACCTAATGCTACCGATAGGTTTTTGGTTACCCCCGGTGCTGTTACAGGTGGCTTAAGGGTTAACAAAACAGCTACTACTGCTGGCAGCTATGGTAGCAGGTTCAACCTAACATCGGGTACTATAAACAGCGATGTGTATACTAACTACATAGGCAGTGCCGCTTTGGGCCCAATTACTACTACTAACCCTAATATATTATCGTTTGTAAACGGAGGCAACGGGCCAGCGTTTCATGGTATTGCGGGTTTCGGCGATTCATCAACTGCGGTAATTGGACAAGCTTTAATTTGGACAGGCGGTTTGTTTACTACGCAAGATACTTTAGGTTATGGCGCATCGGGTTTAGTAGGTGTTACTTACAGCAAAATACCTTATGCATCGGGCGTAATAGGTATTGATAACGGGAACCCAACTACCGGCGTTGATACAGGCTTAGTAGGTGTGTATGGTACTTATAGCACTACCGACTATGGTATAGGTGTAATGGGTGTTGGTTATTTGGGTGAAGAAAGTGCAGGCCTGGCAGATATAGGTGTTTATGGATCGGCGGGTGATTACGCTTTTTATGGTGTGGGCGACTATGCTGTAACAGGATTGAAATCGGCTTCGGTTCCAACCTCTCAAGGCAATCAAAAACTATATTGTTTAGAAAGCCCTGAAGTATGGTTTGAAGATATGGGCCACGCTACTTTAGTAAACGGTAAAGTGGTTATTAATTTAGATCCCCTATTCCTTGAAACCGTAGCTATTGATGATGCAAACCCTATGATTGTAACCGTAACGCCCGAAGGCAACTGCAATGGTTTATATGTAGTGCCGGGCAAAACTTCGTTTGAAGTACGCGAACTTGGTAACGGTAATGCAAACATTAATTTTAGCTACCGTATATCGTGCAAGCGCTTAAACTACCAAGACCACCGCTTTGGTGCCGATGTAGCAGGCGCAGCAACCGATACACGCAGCAACGCACACTATGTACAACCTACCCCTATTAACCATAACGAAGCAGTTATGATTAAGCAAGCAGATAAGAAAAATGCAAAGCCAAACGCACGTGCTATACGCGCTGCAAGCCACTAATTAAAAACTTACAATTAATAAAAAAGGGATAGCCATTCGGTTATCCCTTTTTTAGGTTTATAAAGTGTTGATTACAAGTTTATTTCAATTTTTTCTGATGAAATTTTCTGTTAATTACGGGGTATAAAATGTTAATCGGGAGCAATGAAAAGTTTATTTTGAGGTATAAAATGTATACCGATTGAAATTATCTGAAAAGAAATCTTTCTATAGTCTTATAGTGTTTCGAAATCAAAATAATTTTTATTGTATTTCAACATTATACTCATTGGATGAATCTTATAGTCGGTGTATGAAACAACTCATCTATCGCATAATTATTTAAAAATTCATCCGATGAATATAGTGCTACTTTAATGTATAATTGATGGTATATACAAATACACCAAGCCCGCCAAGCCCTTGTTAAGGGTGCTTTCGCAGGCTGGTGGCGTACCTTCACCTTAATGTCCTATGGTCGTAATGCCAGCATCATAGAGTATCCTTGCTCTTTTCCGTGGGTGCGGATTGCTTTTTGGTAATACATAAATTATTTGGTTGATACTTATTAAAGCCCCTCCCAAACCCTCCCCAAAAGAGAGGGCTTAAAAAAAGGCACACAATCCGCCACCGAAAGCAAGGCCTTTGCCCACGGTAGTGTTACAAGGGTCGGCGCATCCTGCCGCCAACCGCGAATAGCACAAAAGTAATATGCAGGCATACTCGAATGCAAATTGAATTTACTAATGTTCGGATTGCACTGAACATTGTTCGGAAATTTCGGAATATTGGTAAATAAATTAACCCGCTCAGCAGGGGTAGTAGTTATATAAATGTACTATGCCTTATTAGTTAATATGGGTATTATTTTTTTGATGAGATAATTTGACGGGACCGAACCAACCATCTTTTTACATTCCTTGATGTGCTGTATAACTGGTCGCCCGATTTGGAGTAGGTATAAAATTTTACAATATCGGCCATTATTATTTTTCCTTTTGCCTTCCCATTATCTGCAACCATCAAGGTAGAAATATTGAGTTTCCCCATTGTTTGCAGGCATGCACTTAATGTTGCGTTTTCACTTACAATCGGGAAAGTTTCATTTATTTCTAATGGCAATGTAAGGTCCCTAACATGTGCATGTTCCAAAATATCTGGGTGATATGACTCGGGTGTAGTTACGCCACGGCGGCGTATTTTTTCTGTCATTATACTACCTTTCATTAAAAAGAAGGATACAAAATAAGCTGCTATGCAGGTGCAAAGTAACGGAAGTAAACTGTTTGGTTGCCGTGTAGTTTCCAACGCAAATACTACTGATGTAAGTAAGGCCCGCGAAGCACCTGCAAACATGGCAGCCATACCTACCAATGCAACGGTGGTTAGTGAAATTTCGATGTGGGGAAACCAAAATAAGAGTAATGAGCCAATTAATGCGCCCAATGCTCCGCCTATTGTAAATAGTGGCGCTAATGTTCCGCCTGACGTTCCGCTACCTAACGAAATTGCCCACGAAATATATTTCAATACACATAGTGAAAGCAGGAGGCTAAGGGGTAGTGTGCCACTTAATAATGCCTGAATATTATTGTAACCAACACCCATGGTATATGGCGCATAATAACCAATAATACCAACTGCTATGGCACCAATAGCAGGCCACCACATCCAATGAAACGGAAGTTTTTCGAAAAGGTCTTCAATTGCATAAACCGATTTTGATACCAATGCTGCGGCTATACCCATAAATAATCCTATACCTACATATATAATTAACCCCTGGCTGGTAGGTGCCGGTATATCAGGCATTGCAAAAACAGCATTGCTGCCAAATAGGGCAATATGCATACCTGCACCTGTAACACAAGCAAGGGTAACAGGAATAATGGAACGAGGGGAAAATTCGAACAGTAATAGCTCGATGGCTAATAATACTGCCGATAAGGGACTGCCGAAAATGGCGGCCATACCAGCGCATGCACCTGCACTCAACATTATTTTTCTTTCGGAAGGGGTTATATACATTATTTGCCCCATGAATGAGCCAAACGCACCCCCTGTTGCAATTATTGGCCCCTCGGCGCCAAAGGGCCCGCCTGTACCTATTGATATGGCAGATGATATTGGTTTTAATAAGGTAATTAACGGGGGGATTTTGCTCTCGTCTAATATTATTTTTTCCATAGCCTCCGGAATGCCATGTCCCCTGATTGCTGCCGAGCCAAACCGGGCAATAATACCTACTATAATAGCCCCAATAATAGGTATTGCAATTACAAATAACCCTAAATGATTGCCTGCGGGGCCGGCAGGATTGGATGAGAATTTGCCATAAAAGGCCAAATTTGTAATGATATCAATTAAAAGCACGAGTGCCTTTGCTATTAATCCTATTATTAATGCATTTATAACTGCTTGTATGCTAATATATAGTATCCGTTTATTAACTGTACGGGTGTGAGGGAACTCTCTTTTAGTATGAAGAGAGTTTAGGGACGGTGATAAAGAAATACTTTCGGTATGCCTTTTCATAAATACTGATTGGGGGTTAATAATATTGCGAGAGCAATATTAATGTGTTTTTATTGTTCTTATTTATTTATTTTACATTGTTTAAACAATATTATGACAGATAGAGATTGTGGCGTAAGTGAATGTTTTTTTTGCCAGGCTTGTAATGCAGAATGGTTGGAGCTTACGCGCTTAAAAAAGAAAACCCTTTTATTTAAAAGGGGCGAACAGCTATTTACTGAAGGTGGTAGTGTGTTGGGAATGTATTTTATACTGTATGGGGCTGTTAAAATACATATGGAATGGGGTATGCAAAAAGACCTGATAATTCGTTTTGCCACTAAAGGCGATATGTTAGGGGCAAGAAGTATAGGTGACACCACCTATCGTATATCAGCTACGGCATTAGAAGCCACAGAAGTGTGTTTTATTCCGAATGAGCATTTACAGGCAAGCCTGCGTATAAATGCTGAATTGACCTATAAATTTATGCAGTTTTATGCCAGCGAATTGCAAAAAACGGAACAGCGTATGAACGATTGGGCGCACTTGGATGTAAAAGGCCGTGTTGCTAAAACACTAATCATGTTAAACGATGTATACGGGCCCGATAAAAATAAATTTATTGACGTTACTGTTTCGAGGCAAGATGTTGCATCGTATGCCGGTACCACTTACGAAACCATATTTAAGTTGTTTGCTGAATGGACTACTGAAAAAATAATAAAAACAGAAGGTAAACGCATTAAGATAATTAATGAAAAACGGTTACTGACTACCTTGTTATAAGGTAAAATGTGGCATATATTAATACTGTATGCTTAGTTGTATTTAAACTCGCCATGCTCGCTGCGGATGATTACTTCGTTTTTATCGGCAGCCTCTACATGGCCAATAACCTGTGCGGCAATGGCGTAACTTTTAGCTACATCAATTACTAAGCTTGCATACTCGGGTTTAACGTATACTTCTAAACGTGTACCGCAGTTAAGTACCTTGTACATTTCTTTCCAATCGGTACCCGATTCTTTTTGTATTAATTGGAATATGGGTGGAACAGGCAATAGCTTATCTTTTACAATACGCAGGTTATCGATATAGTGCAGCACTTTGGTATGCGCACCACCTGTGCAGTTTACCAAGCCATGTACCTGTCCGGGTATTTCGCTCAATAACTTTTTGATAACAGGGGTGTAGGTACGCGTAGGCGACAGAAGGGCTTTGCCAATGTTCAACGGTGTGCCTGCTAACTCATCGGTCAATTTTTTGCTGCCGCTGTAAACTAATTTGCTATCTACAATAGCATCGAAGGTTTCAGGATATTTTTCGGCATAGTATTTACTTAATACATCGTGGCGCGCCGATGTTAAACCATTGCTGCTAATGCCACTGTTGTATTCAGTTTCATAAGTAGCCTGGCCATAACTTGCTAACCCAACAATTACATGTCCGGGTTGTATGTTTTCAGTAAGTATAAGGTCTCTTTGTTTCATGCGCACTGTCATGGTGGCATCAACGGTAGTAGTGCGTACACAATCGCCAAGGTCAGCGGTTTCGCCACCCATTAGGTGTACGTTTACACCATGCATGGCAAGCTTATCCATAAACAGTTTACCACCTTTAATAATTTCGGCAATTACTTCGCCGGTTATTAAATGCTTGTTGCGGTTTATGATAGAGGTGTATAAAAAGTTATCGGTAGCGCCAATGCAAAGCAGGTCGTCTAAATTCATTACCATCGCATCGATAGCAATGCCTTGCCATACACTAATGTCGCCTGTTTCTTTCCAATATAAATATGCCAGTATAGATTTAGTGCCCGAGCCATCGCTGCTCATTACGTTGCAGTATTCGCCATTGTTACCTAAGTAATCGGGGTATATTTTGCAAAATGCTTTGGGGTACAAACCATGATACAGATCTTTAACTGCTGCATGCACTTCTTCTTTGCCCGCCGAAACACCGCGTTGTGCGTATTTATCTTCCATGTTATTAACTATGTTTTACTACGCAGAGTTACGCTGAGAATACGCAGAGTAACACAGAGTTTATATACTTGCCCTATTTCTCAGTGAACCTCTGCGAGACCTCTGATAACTCCGCGTAATTTATTTTTTATACTATAGAGTACCCAACAGCTTCAGCTACTTTTTGTAAGCTGCTGTGCAGGGCCCTAAATTCATCAAAGTTTAATTGCTGGTCGGCATCGCTCATAGCAACTTTCGGGTTCGGGTGGCTTTCAATCAGTAAGCCATCAATACCCATTGCTACACAAGCCCGGCTTAAATCGGGCACGCCATAGGCATAACCAATAGCGTGGCTGGGATCTAATATAACAGGCAGATTTGTGTATTCCTTTAGCCATGCTACACCGCACAAATCCAATGTAAAACGTGTTTTGGTTTCAAAGGTGCGTATGCCGCGCTCGCATAATATTACGTTGGGGTTGCCACCGCTTAATATAAACTCAGCCGCCTGTACAAACTCCTGTAACGTAGTGCCGAAACCGCGCTTTAAAAGCACCGGTTTTTTGCTGGCACCGCATTTGCGCAGTATACCGTGGTCGTACATGCTTTTGGCACCTATTTGTATTATATCGGCATATTCAATTACATCATCGGCATGTGTACTGTCGCGCACTTCGGTAATAATTTGCAGGCCGTATTTATCGCGCATTTTAGCCAACAGTTTTAAGCCTTCTAAGCCCAGCCCCTGAAAGGTGTAGGGCGATGTGCGCGGCTTAAATGCACCTGCACGTAATACCTTTACGCCTAACTCAACACACAGCTTTGCGGCACTTTCAATTTGCTCTTCGCTTTCAACACTGCAAGGGCCTGTTATGGCTATAGTGTTATGGGTACTGCCACCTATGGTTACCCCACCCAAGTTAACCTGGCGCTTAGTTTTTAAATATTGCTTACTTGCTAATTGTATATCGGTATCAGTTACAAATATTTCGTCGGCTACGGCTTTTAATGCATCGTCGGCAACTTTCAGTTTAGAGGTAGTAACCAAGGTTAATTTACCATTGTTAAGCAGTATGCTTTGGTACTTTACTGCCAAATCCTCGGCTTGTTTTTGGGTAACTTCTTTATTTAAATGGATAATCATTATACGCGTGTTAAATGGTTGAGCAATACCGCTCCCTTTAATACATTGTTACTATCAACTACGGGTAAAAATAGCACAATAAAATTCAGATTGTTCAGCAGCTTTACCATATCGGCCACGCTTTCGGTTTCATTTATTCTAACAGGGTTGGTGTTAATCAGGCTTTTGCCTTTTATGGCGTTCAGGTTAGCTAAGTGTTTTACCAGGCCTTTGCGTACGTCGGCGTTACTAACTATGCCTGTTAACTGCCCTTCGGTATTGGTAAACATTACAAAGCCCTGCCCGTATTGTTCAATGGTTTGCAGTATGGTTTTAAAATCGGTAGTGGTGCTATTAATAACTGGCAGGTATTTAAGCGGCGTTACAAAATCGGCAATACTGAAAGCTGTTTTGCCATTGCCATTGGGTGTTTTGTGCAAACTAAGCATACCCGCCCCTAACGATTCATGGTTTAACAGATAGCTGCCCGATACAACTGCATTAACGCCTAACAGACGAAGTATAAAAGCTATCTGGTCGTTCACCCCGCCATCTACCTCAATTTGTGTAGTAGGGTAGTGGTGCTTAAACTCAATTATTTTCTGAAAGCTATCGTGGTTAAATACCCCACCCGTTACACCCGGCACAGTGCTCATCATCATTACAAAGCTGTAAGTGGCTTTTGCTTGTTCAAACACATGGATGGGGGTAGCCGAAGTTATAGCTAAGCCATATTTTGTTTGGGTATTGCTTGGCACTACGGGCAGGCTTTTTAAATTCTCGTACTGAAAACTTACATACTCAATGCCCAGTTCCTCGATAAGGGGAATGTATTTTTCGGGTGTTGGTGATATAATGTGAAGGTCGATAGGGGTGGAGGAGAAATTTCTTATTTGCCTGATATCATCAAACACTTTTTCATTATCGGTGCAGTCAACGTGCAACATATCAATAATGTGGGCATCCAGTTCGCGCACTAAAGCCTCCAGGCTTTTTTCCTTATTGTTTGAATATATAGAGGCTGATATTTTCATTTTTTATTTAGGCTTGTTATAGCACAAAGGCACAAAGAAGCTAAGTTAAAACCAATATAGAGAAACTATGTTTTTATTAATCTGTAAAATCTGGTTTATCTGTTGTAACTCTTTGTATTTATCCAACCCCAAAGAATATTAAATAGGCAAAGGAATGGGCAAAATAATTTTGTTGTATTTATCCTTAACTCTTTGCCTCCGTGGTAAATTGTATTTGCTTTTTGTATTATTATTCCTTAGTGCCTTAGCGGCTATAATTTCTATTCCAAATCGTATTGCAATTTCAATAAATTACTGTACAAGCCCTCGTTCATTTTCGATAGTTCGGTATGGGTGCCCATTTCAACAATTTTACCCTTGCTTATTACCAATATTACATCAGCCTCGCGGATGGTTGATAAACGGTGGGCAATAATAAATGTTGTACGGTTTTTCATTAACTCGTTCAGCGCATCTTTTACCAGCTTTTCGCTTTCACTATCCAACGCCGACGTAGCTTCGTCGAGTATCAATATTTTGGGGTCGCGCAATATGGCGCGTGCTATTGCTATACGTTGTTTTTGTCCGCCCGATAATTTAACCCCACGTTCGCCCACCAAGGTTTCAAATTTTTCCGGGAACGAATTAATAAAGTCGTAAGCATTGGCTTTACGGGCTGCGTTCATTATCTCTTCGTCGGTTGCGGTGTGCTTGCCGTATGCAATATTTTCTTTAATAGTACCGCCAAATAGTACCGTATCCTGAGGTACACTGCCAAAGTTTTTGCGCAGGGCGGTAATGTTGTATTCGCGTATGTCCTGCCCGTCAATTAATATTTGCCCTTCATCGAAAGGGTATAGGCCGCTTAAAAGTTTTACAATGGTTGATTTACCTGAGCCACTTGGCCCTACCAATGCTATTTTTTGACCTGCATGTACATTAAACGATAGGCCTTGGAACAACTTTATATCCTTGCGAGAGGGATAAGCAAAATGCACATCGCGGAACTCGACATTACCATTAATAGGAGTTATTAAGTTTTCGTCTTCTGTATCTGTTTCACTTTCTTCGTCCAGTATTTCGTTAATCCTTTCGCTGGCACCTATGGTTTTTTGTAACACTGTATAGCTTTCGCTAAGGCCAGCCAGCGAGCTGCCGATAAATAATGTAAGCAGGAAGAACTGGATTAGCTGGCCCATGGTAATATCATGAGCGGCAACCAGCGTTAAACCTGCATATACCAAACCCACAATGGCACCAAACATTACAAATATGATAAAAGATACAAAGCCTGCGCGGTATTTGGCTGCATGCAGGCCTATTTCGGCTACTTTTACATTTAAGAATGAGTAGCGGCGGGTTTCGTAGGCTTCATTTGTAAAGGCTTTTACTACATCAACTGCCTGAAAGGTTTCTTCAACAATAGTATTCGACTCGGCTAATTGGTCTTGCGCCTGCCTGCTTATTTTGCGAATAAACCTGCCAAATAATACTGCTGAGCCAACTAAAAGCGGAAGTATGCCTAAAATAATTAGGGTTAACTTAATGCTTATGGTAAGCAGGATAGGAATACAGGCAATAGGCAACACCAACTGCCGTACAAAAAATGCCAACTGATTGGTTAGGGCATCCTGTAATTGCGATACATCGGATGAAATGCGGGAGGTAAGGTTACCTACGCGGTTTTCCTCGAAAAACTTGATGGGTAGGGTTATTATTTTTTGGTAAAGGGTGCGGCGGATGGATGCCATACTATGCTGCCCAACGTATTCAAACAAATAAATGCGGAAGAAAGACAGTACCGCTTGTACAATAAGCACCCCGCCTAACAGCAGGCCTAATTCGCGCAGTTTATCGGCACTCATATCGTGGCTATTGGCAGCATCAATAAGGCCTTTAAAGCCTGTTGGTATTACTGATACTACGGCGGTTGATATTACCAAACATACCATGCCAATAATAAAGTGCCATTTGTAGGGCAGTATAAAGCGGTATATTTTAAGCGACTGGCTTATTTGCTTACCGGTAATGCGTTTTTTGGCTTCGGGTTCAGTTTGCTGCGACATAATTAATTGGGCGCAATGTTAGTGAGAAGTGAGTATAATAAAGATGTTATTTGTTAACTATTAGCAAAATGTAACGCTTACATGGTCGAATGGCGATGGGGAATATTGTATGTATAAATGGGTGTGGACTAAAACTAAAGAAGGCCACCCTTACGGATGGCCAACTTTGAACCTATGAAAACACTAAATCTTTAGTGGTTGCTTTCTATTACTTTACCCTTTCAACAATGGCTTTAAATGCCTCGGGGTTGTTAAGGGCTAAATCGGCTAAGGTTTTGCGGTTCATTTCGATGTTAGCTTCAGCTAATTTAGAGATGAATCGTGAATAAGTTAAACCATGTTCGCGAACTGCCGCATTAATACGGGTAATCCATAAAGCACGGTAATCTCTTTTCTTTAATTTACGGCCTACATAAGCGTAAACACCAGCTTTTTCAACGGCATTTTTTGCTACGGTGTAAACATTTGAACGGCTTAAGAAGTAGCCTTTCGATTGGCTTAATATTTTTTTCCTTCTTGCTCTTGACGCTACTGCATTGACTGAACGTGGCATTTTCTTCTAGTTTTTTCTGTGTACAAATTTCTGGGTAATAATTAATTAAGCCATACCGAGCATTAGCTTCACTCTGTATTCATCGCCCTTGAAAACAATGGCAGATTTACTAAGTTCTTCTTTTCTTTTCTTGCTCTTGCGGCCCAGCAGGTGACGCTTGTATGCTTTAGCGCGCTTTATTTTACCTGATCCGGTTACTTTGAATCTCTTCTTAGCTCCGGAATTTGTTTTTTGTTTTGGCATAACTGGCTTTTATAAAAATTTTTTGGGAGCGCAAATATAGGGAACTAATTGAAAAATAAAAATTGGTTAGCACATTCGTTACACAAAAAGCGAACTAATAGCTGCAATATACGAAACTACCGAGATAATACATGACATTAACATAGGCGGAAATTGCTTGGCCATTAGGGTTGCCAATGCAAATAGTATTGGGATTAATATAGATAGGCCCTTGAAAATAAAAGGATTATAATCGGTACTGCAATGCCCGGAGTAATAAGGGCTAATAATTTGCACCTGCAAGGGTAAGCGATAAATGGCGCTATGGCTATAAATTATAGTATCGCCTGTGGATAAGGGTAAGCATGGAAAATTTAGCTGAGAAAGGGTAGTACCCCCGGCCTGTATATAGTAGTCAGTCCATTTGCCCGATGTGTGCCTTGAGTAGTATTTTTCGGTTACCAGCATATCGTGCTTTATGGGCAGATAGTAGTCTATTAAAAGCAAAATCGAGGCTAATAATATTAGCCCCGATATAACTTTAGGTATTTTGGTTTGTAATTTCAACTATTAATTAAGCCTTATTTCTTTTTGGCTTTAGGTGCAAGGGTCATCATCATACGCTTACCTTCTAATAAAGGTAATTGTTCAACCGATGCCACTTCTTTCAGCCTATCGGCAAATTGAAGTAAAAGAAGTTCGCCCCTTTCTTTAAAAACAATGGCACGGCCCCTGAACATAACATAGGCACGTACTTTATTGCCTTCTTTTAAAAAGCTTTCGGCGTGTTTTACTTTAAATTCCACATCATGCTCATCGGTATTAGGGGTAAAGCGTATTTCTTTCACCTCCACTTTTTTGCTGTGGGCTTTTATTTCTTTTTCCTTCTTTTTCTTTTCGTATAAAAACTTGTTGTAGTCAACAATGCGGCATACAGGCGGTACAGCATTAGGCGAAATTTCAACAAGGTCTAAGCCTTGTTCAAGCGCCATATCGTATGCTTGTTTGGTGGGGTATACGCCGGGTGTAATGTTTTCGCCAACTAAGCGAACTTCAACAACCCTTATGTATTCGTTAATTTTGTGTTCTGCTTCTCTTTTAAATGGTGCACGACCGCGCACAAAATTGTTGGTTTTCTTAACAGGATTCAAATGATAATTTGTTTTAGTGAATAATTAATATGCTACAAAAATAATAAAACCATTAACAGATATACAAAAGTATTTTTTACCTGAATTTTGCGGTTTTGTCGTCGGCCCAAATATCCTTACCGCCGCACAGGTGTAATTTAGTATAAATTAAAAAGGGAGTATCATTTTTACTATAACATAAGTCGTTTATACCGGCAATTAATTGTTGCACGGCAGCATATTCGCCTTCAATATCGGTTGCCAAAGCCCCTACAGTGTATTTTAAACCCGATTGCTGTATTAACGCAATTGCCTGATCAATAATAGAATAGGCCTTTTGGGCCTCGGTTAAGGGTACCACTTGTACCGATGCATTTATAATCATAAACCTTATTTATTTATTACGTAAATATCGGCCGGATGGGTACGGTCGGCAGTGGTATAATATTCAAAAACGGCTTTGGTTGCCGTAACCTTAACCTTCATAGCCCCATGGTATTGGTCGTCGCATATAACAGTGTAACGGGCGGCATCAAGCGGGTTTTGGTTACAGCCGTAGTTGCTTTCCTTACCGCTATTGCCGCATACAAAATACATAACGGCGGTATCCTGCTTATCGGTAATACGCTCATACACGTGGTCGTGGCCGTTAAAAACGGCATTAATACCCAAGCTGCTAAAGGGCCAGCGCATTTGTGTGCTGCTACCGTGTTGGCTTACCGAATAGGGTGGGTGATGAAAATAAGCAAACCTGAAAGGCTCGGTAGCATTAGCTGCTGCATTTTGAAACCACCGGGCTTCGGGCGAGTTGGGGTAACTTACTTTACCGCCTGCACCACTATTTAATGAAAAGAAGTGTACAGGCCCCCAGGTAAATTCGTAATTACGTTCATCGCCAGGCAGGCTAAAATAATCAAGGTATGGCCGCATGGCTGGCGCCGAATAATGATCGTGGTTACCGGGGCTGGGGAAGAAACGGTTGATTTTTTCATTAGCAGCACGGCCCTGGCATATTTGCCCGTTAGGTGCATCGGGGTTATAAATATAATCGCTGTAATATTTGCCTATGTTATCGGCAATGGTGCCTGCGGCGCCAAAAGTATAATTGTTATCGCCGGTGGTAATAATAAAGTCGGGATTCCAACTTTTTACCATATTGGCTACATCGGCTTCCACGCCACTGTTTTCGCCATAATCGCCAATTACGGCAAATGTTACTGAATCGGCAGGCATGTTAACTACGCGTTGCGGCAGGTTAGGATCTATAGGTAACTTAGCGCACGATGATATGATTAACAAAATGGATGAAGCTAAAAGGATTTTAATATGCATGGCGTAAATATAGCTATGTAATGTTTATGCCAAACTATGGTTTAGCACTTTAACGTAATAGTTATGGTAGTGCCTTCGTTTTCTTTTGATGTGGCAGTAATGGTACCACCGTGTATTTCAATAATTTTTTTGCTGATAGCTAAACCTAAGCCTGCGCCGCGGTAAAGTGTGGTGTTGTTTAGGCGCTTAAAACGTTCAAAAATTTCATTTGCATACTTGTTATCGAACCCCAATCCGTTATCGGAAATAGTAATAGTACAAACATCGTTTTCGGTGGCAGTGTTAATTTTTATAAGGGGTAGTTTATTTGACCTAAAATGAATACTGTTGGCAATAATGTTTTCAAACAGCATTTCAAGTAACTCAACGTTGCCTGTTACAGCGGGCAGTTCGGTTACTTTAATAAGCGTGCCTGTTCTTTCAATAAGGTGTTGTAATGATTTCAGGGCGTTTTCTAAGGGGGCTGAAAGGATAACTTTGTGCAGTTCGTAGTTATCGGTTTCAAGAAACGAAATATTCATAATAGAACCCGTAAGGCTATACATACGTGCACTTTCGGTATTTATAAATTCGAGCAGTTCAATATCATCTGGGGGCATGGTTGATTTATGCTTTTTAAGCAGTAGTTGCGAAAACATGGCTATGGACCGCACAGGTTCCCTAAAATCGTGCGAGGTAGCGTAAGCAAAATTTTCGAGCAGTTTGTTTTGGCTTTCAAGCGTAGCGGTTTTAGTTTTTAATTCCGTATAGGCATCTTTTAATTGGCGAGGGCTGGGTAGCGCCAGTATTTTAGGCATTAATAGTATAAGTACTACAGCTGTAGTAAGCGATACTATGCCTGTTATTACTTTAATTAAACCCTCGAGCCTGTAAACAGGGTCCCAAACCGATATAATGGAGAATATGTGGGTAGTGCCACACAGCAATATAAAAGCAGCAAAAAGGGCAAAAATGCCTTTAAACCTAATATCGCGCCGGCGTTTAACAACATAGTATAGTGCAATAGGAATAATTAAATAGGAAAGTGCCGTAAGCCCATCGCCAATAACGTTAGTCCATAATACATCGGGTTTCCAAAAATAACAATGCCCGTGGGGCATAAAATTATTGGCAAACAACTCCCTGAAAAACTCCATAAATCGCATTTAATAGAAAAATGAGCACTAATGGGTTACTTAAAAACTCATTCCGCTTGTCCGTACTTGAAATATACGAGAAATAAAGAAAAAAGGATGTAGGGGTAGAGTAAAGTGGCGGTTAATTAATTTAGGGGGAGCTAAATTTCGGTGATTTTAGCCCACACTAATAGCTTAATTGCCTTAGAACGATATTGTTTGCCGTTATAACTAATAATATAGGGTGTTAGTTTGTATGTACCGCCGTATTTGGCTACTACAATTATATCAATGTACTTAATGCATTGCCCACTACCTTTTGCACCACTTGATAATATACCTGTACCCTTAATTTTTGCATTTACGCCCTGTGCATTAGGGTAATTTGCGGAGTGCAATAATGGTATATTGGAGTTGTTGCTATTAGCCTTACTAAACTTAACAATGTAGCGTATAATGGTTTCTTTATCGGCAGTAGTTGAATAAGAAGTAGATTTAGGGTTAAACGATATTAACTTAGCGATATTGGCTTTATTTAAACCACTTTTGGCATCTGTATTTTGAGTGTTATAGTTTTTGAAGAAGGCCTCATTGAAAAAATCGTTCTTCGCCGCTTCATTCGCTGCGGTTTCTTCTTCCGCTTTTGTCCACCTTTGTTTACTTACTTTTATTACAATTGGAAATTTATCAATTACCGAATCGTTTTCAGTTACCTGTATGCTTAACTGATATGCATCGGGTTTATCGCATTTTAATGTATATGTAACAGTACCACTTTGACTTACTACCCCATTTATCCATTGCGTTTGCGAAGAGGTATTAGGCCCCGAAACTTTGGTGAAATTTTGAAGTCCTGCAAGGCTAATTGAATACTTGTGCTGATTGGTATATTTGATACCTACCGTAAAGGGCTGGTTAATTTTAACTGTATTAGTAAACAAATAAGATATAGAATCGGATTGAGCAAACGAGTAGTTGCCCGTAAACACGGCTAATAGAAAGGGGAGTAGGAGTTTGTACATAAGCTGTAAATAAACAAAAAGCGGCCCGCTAATAACGGGCCGCTTATAAATAAATGGCTACAACCTATTTGTATTCGGCTATTTCCTGTAGTATTTGTGTTTCAAAATCGGCAAGTGATTTAGTTCCTTGGTCGCCGTGGCCTTGGCGGCGTACTGCTACGGCATTATCGGCGGCTTCTTTTTCGCCTACTACCAGCATATAAGGCACTTTGCGAATTTCAGTATCGCGTATTTTCTTGCCTATTTTTTCAGGGCGCTCATCAATAGTAACTGCTATTTTATGCTTTTTAAGGGCGGCCTTTACTTGGTGTGCGTAATTTAAATACTTATCGCTAATAGGAAGAATCGCTATTTGTTCGGGTGTTAACTATACGGGGAATTTGCCTGTATAGTGTTTCAATAAGAAACCGATAAAGCGTTCGTGTGTACTAAGCGGCGCATGGTGTATAATAATAGGGTGTTTTTTCTCGTTTTTCTCGTTAGTAAAGTATAAATCGAAACGCTCGGTCTGGGTAAAGTCAACCTGATTGGTAGCAATGGTAAATTCGCAGCCAATA
>Ga0164241_10003086_pt1 | contig 17218 bp, 19 predicted proteins | sample OricomyardsoilBY_FD_108780 | JGI IMG/M metagenome (GOLD analysis project Ga0164241, IMG submission 108780) | Backyard soil microbial communities from Emeryville, California, USA - Original compost - Back yard soil (BY) | ecosystem: Environmental > Terrestrial > Soil > Unclassified | place: USA...
TACGCCGCCGGGATACACCCCACGATCGCCGGGGTGATCGTGGGGCTAATGACGCCAGTGCGAGCCTGGCTCGGCGCCGACGGTTTCGTCGCAGGTGTGCGCCACGAGATTAAGCACCTCGAGCTCGCCAAGCAGCACGAGATTTCGGCCCACCAGCTCGCAGGCAGTCTTCGCCACGTCGAGGCCGCGGGGCGCGAGGCACTATCGCCGGCCGAAAGTCTGATTCAGTCGCTCCACCCGTGGGTGGCTTTCGTGATCATGCCCTTCTTCGCTCTGGCGAACGCGGGAGTGTTGCTGGGCGGTGATCGCTCTGGCTCCGCCGCGACGCTGGGCGTCGGCGTGGGGCTGATCGTCGGCAAACCCTGCGGCGTTCTGTTGGCAAGTTGGCTGTGCTTGCGACTCGGTATCGGACAACTACCGTCTGGTGTCACCTGGCGCCATCTCCTCGTGCTGGGGTGTGTGGCGGGGGTGGGATTCACGATGGCGCTGTTCATCGCCCAGCTGGCGTTCGGTGACGCGCGCTTGCTGGCCGCGGCCAAGCTCGGTGTGCTGCTCGCGAGCGCGGGCGCGGGTGTTTTGGCGCTACTGCTAGGACGACTCCTGCTCTCGGCCACTCCCATCGGAGCCGCCGCAGCCACGGCCGACGAAGCCGAAGCCTCGACGGAGCACTGAGCCGGCCGGCTGCACACGAGCGAGGTCAGCGTCGGCGAGGCGCGACGAAGGCGCATACTGCAGTATGTAACCGAGGAGTAACGAAGCCAGGCGGGATGCATCGGCCGCGAGATCGATCGACTTAGCCATTCGCGGGCGCTTAGCGCAGGTTTCTCCTGAGAGGCATCAGGCGTGGGGCATACTGCCCTGATGTCGAGAATCGCGCTCATCTCGGACGTCCACGGCAACGAGATCGCCCTGAACGCGGTCCTCGCCGACATCGATCGGCGCGGTGCCGATGAGACCGTTTGCCTGGGCGACGTCGCGACGCTCGGGCCACGGCCCGTCGCGGTGCTCGAACGCCTGCAAAAGCTGGGCTGTGTCTGCATTCCCGGTAACCACGACGAGTTCATGCTCGAGCCGAGCTTGGTCCGCGAGTATTCGAAGATACCCGTCTTGCTCGACGCCGTAGGCTGGTGTGAAGCGAAACTGCCGAGCGATGCCGTGGACTTCATCCGTGGCTTCCGCCACTCCTTCGAGCTGCCACTCGATGACGAACATCGATTGTTTCTATTCCACGGCGCGCCCGAGTCGAACGTCGTCGACCTGCTTGCTACGACTGCTCCAGAAGAGCTCGACGCCATGCTGGCCGGGCATCACGCCACGGTCATGGCCGGCGGACACACGCACATCCAGATGCTGCGGCAACCGCGTTCCCCTGGACAAGGCAGAGCTGCGGGCGGCCGCGCTTTCGGTCGACAACCCGATCTGCGTCTCCCTGGCACAGATGTACGGACAATAATTACTGGAGCGGGCTTCCGGGACAAGCCTAACGTTCCGGAACAACTGAGGAATTTTATCGGGCTAAATCCGGGAGTGACTAGCGCCGTCTGAATGATCGTGACGGATTCGGACTCGCTGCGATTCGATATCATCGATCAGGTCATGTTGATCGTGCACGCCGATATTGCGCCCAGCGCCAGCGATTGGGCCCGACTACTGGTGGTGAGAGACGCGAACCGGGCGAAGCTGCGCAGCACCCTCGTGATTGCTCCGCCGCGGGCGAGCATCAATGCCGCGCAGCGCGCCGACGTCGTCAGGTTCATGAAAGAGACGGGCTCCGCCGTCGCCGTCTTGACCAATTCGGCTTTGGTTCGCGGGGTTGCCATGGCGGTCGGGTTTCTCGGCGTCAAGGTGCGCGCGTTTGCGCCCAATGCGCTCACCGCCGCGCTCGAGTTCTTGACCGTACCGGAGTCGCGTCACACGACCTTCCTCCGACGCATCGAAGCCTTGCGCGCGCAGCTCGACTCGGCGGCGCGGCTCAGCGTTCCGCCTCCCAAAGCCTAGGCGGCTGCCAGCGGCGGTCGGTGCGTCAGCCTACGAGCCCAGCGCCGTTAGGTCGAGTTGGCCGAGCCGTTCGGGGTCGTGCAGCACGTAGATCTCGGCGATCTTGCCGGCCGTGACCGTGAAAGCCAGGACCGAAAACGGCTTGCCCTCGAGCGTGCAGACCAAGCCGGCGGCGCCGTTGACGAGCGCAGGGTGGCGCAACAAGCCCGTGCGCGAGAAGGTCTGAGCACGGCGCGCCACTTCTCGCGCGCCACGCACCTCGCTCGAGCGGCCGGGACCGGCGTCGCCGCGTAGCACCACGTCTGGATCGAGAACTGCGACCAGACCGTCGAAGTTGCCGTCCTTTGCCGCCGCGAGGAACGCATTGACTACGCTCCGCTGCACTTCCACGTCGGCGTCCGGCGTGGCGCTGCGCGCTTGAACACGGCGGCGGGCGCGGCTGGCAAGTTGGCGGGCCGCGTCCGGGGTGCGCTCGACGATCGGCGCGATCTCCTCGAACGGCATGCCGAAGACGTCGTGCAGCACGAACGCGACTCGCTCCGGCGGCGGCAGAGTCTCGAGCACCACCAGCAGCGCCAGACCAATCGTGTTGGCCAGCAGCGCGGCATGCTCGGGGCTAGGGCCATCGACGCTGTCGATGATTGGGTCGGGCATGTACGTTTCGCTGCGCGTCTTGCGTGAGCGGAGCGTATTCAGCGATATGCGAGCAACGACGGTCGTCAGCCAAGCGCCAAGGTCATCGACCTCGTCGTAGTTGGCGCCGCTGAGCCGGAGCCAGGCTTCTTGTACGGCGTCCTCGGCCTCGCTCAGCGACCCGAGCATCCGGTAAGCGACCGCGCGTAAACGGGGCCGCTGCTTCTCGAATTCGTCTGCCAGCCACTTCGGCTCGTCCATCAGTCACATTTCTCCGTCGTGCGGGGTCATGCCGGTATTAAGACCCGTGGCCCGAGCCTGATGTGACGGAGAGGAAAGAACCATGCAACCCCGGATGAAAAGCCCTGTCGTTGTGCTACCTGGTGCCCTGGACGCCCTGCACACGCTGGCTAAAATCGCCAAAGTCCCCGATCTGCCGCCCACCATCATCGAGCTCGTAGACATTCGCGTCGGCCAAATCAACGGCTGCAGCGTTTGCGTCGACATGCACTCACGTGCGCTCAAAAAGCTGGGGGAGAGCGACGCGCGCATCTTCTCGATCGGGGCCTGGCGTGAAGCCCCCTACTATACGGACGCCGAGCGCGCCGCGCTCGCGTTGGCCGAAGCCGCGACGCGCCTCAGCGACCGGGCCGACGCCGTGACCGACGAAATTTGGCAGGAAGCTTGCCGCCACTTCAGCGAGCCCGCACTGAGCGGGCTCATCCTGTCGATTGCGATGGCCAACCTCTGGAACCGCCTCAACGCCGCCACCCGCCAAGTGAGCGGCGAATGGGTCACGAAGCACATCTGACCGCGGGCGCGGTCTCGAGCCCGCTGATGTTGGGCCTTGAGCGCCGGTTACAAGTCCCCGCCGATTCCTTCGCCCGCAGCGGGTAGCTAGCGCCCCCAGCGCCACTTGGGTGGCTCGCCCTTCGCGTAGCAGATGCCAACCAGCGTGGTCGTGAGCACGAGCACGTAGCCCAGGAATAGGGCCGGACTCTTCGTCGACGACAGCAACCAGACGTTGCCGACAGCAAGCAGCACGAAGAACCCGGCCAGCACGACCCAGCCTTGCCACTTCAGCGGTAGGCCCCAACCCCAACCGTACTTTTTGGCCCGAAACCAGTACTGGGATTCTGGCGGCATGATGCCAAGCGTACGTCACACTTTGGCGTCTGCCAGCGACGTAGGAGGGATGACCTTCAAACTGCTGGCGCTGATGGGGATTTTGGGTGCAGCGCCCCTCTACGACTTGCCAGCGGACGTGGCCGCGCGCAGCCGCGAGGCCCGGCGAGAGCTTGGCAAACGCGCCGCGGTGGAGACGGTGGAAGACGTCTTCATTCTAGTCACACCGGCCGGGGCCGGCTCGCTCGGCGAAACCAAGGGCCTGGCCAAACAAGTGCTCGAGGCGTACTTCAACGGGCGGTTTTCCAAGCGCCCCGCCCAAGCGATTTCGGTGTACTTGTTTCCCAGCGCCAAGCCTTACGAGGCGTATTGCCAGAAGCGCTGGGGCGAAGCCTGCGGTAGCCCTTACGGCTTCTATCGCCCCGACGAGCGGCGCATCGTCATGAACGCGGGTCCCGGCATCGGCACGCTGACGCACGAGCTGGTACATCCGATCGTCGAAACGGACTTTCCCGAAGCACCAGAGTGGCTCAACGAAGGCATCGCATCGCTGTTCGAAGCGTTGTCGATGCCGTCGCCCGGCCAGGTTCACGGCGTGAAGAACTGGCGCCACCCTCGCCTCGTGCGCGCCCTGCGCTCGGACAAAGAGCGTGACCAGGCCAGCCTGCCCGCGCTGCTTGCGATGAACGACGCAACCTTCCGCAACGAAGACGAAGACTTGCACTACGCGACGGCTCGCTACTTCTGCCAATGGCTCGATCAGCACGGACAGCTGTGGCCGTTCTACCAACGTTACCGCGACCACCACGCGCAAGATCCGAGCGGAGCGCAGTCATTCCGCGCCGTTACCGGCAAAACGCCGGCAGAAGCCAACGATGACTGGGCGCGCTGGGTCAAGCGCCTGTAGGTGGTAGCCGGCCCGCCGGGCACGTTGCCTTCGGCATGCTCGGCTCGCGAGCGCAAGCACCGCAATTTCGCCATGACGCAGCCGAGCCATCGCCTTCGAGGGCCGCCCTTCAGCCCAATTCGTGTGTATTTTCGGGACTGACGGGCTTTTTACTGCCCCACGTCGCGGGGTCGTGGTCCGATTTGAGCTCTCGGCGCCACTAGAGGACAGCATGGGTCTCGAGCCGGACAATGGGCACGGACGGCAGGGTTTGCCGATCGGTGGTGCACGTCCGCTGGTCAAGGGCGGCGCCGGGCATGAGCGACTGACCCCGCTGGTGTTACGCGCCCAACAGGGTGACGCCGACGCTGTCAATCAGGTGGTGTCGGAGCTGGCGCCCGGCGTACTGCGCTCGATGACGGCCCTGCTAGGTCGACAAGATCCGGATCTGGAAGACGCCGCGCAGGACGTGCTCGTAGCCGTGATCAAGGCCTTGCCCGATTTTCGCGGTGAATCGACGCTGCTGCATTTTGCGGTGCGGATCGCGGCACGCAAATCAGTGCTACTGCGACGCCGCAAGCGCTCGGTTTTGGGCTGGTTGGAAGGCTTTTGGCGCAGCGAGCACCCCCTGCGACAAACGCCCACGTCTGCCCACGAAGAATTGCGCGGCGAACGCCAGCGAGCGTTGCTCCGTTTGTTGCTCTCGGAGCTACCAGACGCGCAGGCCGAAGCGCTGTTGCTTCGCGTCGTGTGCGGCAACTCCATCGAAGAGATTTCGACCATCACCCAGACCCCTTTCAACACCGTCCGCAGCCGCCTGCGCCTCGCCAAAGAGGCGCTGCGCCAGCGTATCGAGGCCGAGCCGGAATGGGCCGAATTGGGCCAGGAACATCCATGACACGCTTCGATCTGCACCCTGAAGAATTGCTCGAGCGCGCCGAGCGCGGCGCTATCAGCGCGGCGGACCGCGCACGGCTCGAGCAGCATTTGGCCGAATGCGGCGTATGCCGGGTCGAGCGCGCGCTGGCCACGCAAGCCGCGAGCGACGTTGCACCGTTGCGCGACGAAAAGCTGCTTTTAGCGCGCCTCAAGCGCGACGTCGGCAATCGCCTCGAAGGGTCGCTTTCACCACGTGCACGCGGCAAACGCACCGTGGTCGTCGTTGCGCTGTTGGCGGCCAGCGTGGCTAGCGTCGCGACCGCGGCAACCGTCGTGGTCATGCGTCGCGCCGCTTCGTCGCACCAAACCACCGTGGCCGCGCCGGCGGCCGGTCCTTTGCGCCAAGCCGCTCGCGACCCCGCGCCAGGCGCGGCCGCCGAGCCCGTACCCGTAGCAGAAGCGCCGAGCCCGGCCGAACCGACCACCGTCGACGCCGCGCCACGCAGCGCGGACTTGCCGGCCAAACCCGCGGCCGTCGATGTAGCGAGCGCCGCCGAGGCATTCAGCCGGGCCAATCTGGCGCGCCGCGACGGTAAAGTGAAGGAAGCGGTGCGGCTCTACCGCACTTTGCAAGAACGCTTTCCAGGTTCGAGTGAAGAGCTTGTCTCGAGGGTCACGCTCGGGCGATTGTTGCTCGACAGATTGGGTGACTCTCGCGGTGCTCTGGTCCAATTCAACAGCTATCTGGCGAGCCCTGGCGGCGGCGCCCTTCGCGAAGAGGCCATGGTCGGTCGCGCGCTGGCACTGGGTCGGCTGGGGCGCGGCGCCGAAGAGCGCGCCGCCTGGAGCGCGCTCGTCGCGGCCTGGCCCAAATCCGCCCACGCCAAGCATGCCCAAGCCCGCCTCGCGGAGCTGGACGGCAAGCCCAGCTCCGGGTCGCGCTGAGCCATCGCTCACCCCGTCACGGATATTTTTCCGCATTGGATGCGCCTTGTTGATGCTGCTCGGTCTCGACACGCTCGCCCGCAACGCGCCGGCGGCTGAGCCGGACCACCCCGATGCAATACTACTGACCGTCGCCGCCAGTGCGGTTGAAGCCGAGCAAACAGCGGCCGTCGCTCGCGAGCTGCTGCAGCGGCTGGCCATGCAGGTCGAGCTACGGCGGGTCGAACGCGTCGACGTGCGAGAGCTGCGGCAGCCGTTGACGCGCGGTCCCGCCTACTTTGCGCGGGTCTGGATCGCCTTCGGCAAGACCGGCAAAGCTCGCCTCTATCTGGAGCATGCCGCGCGTGATCGCGTGCTCGTGCGTGACGTGGCCAACGACGCTCACAACCCGGAGTTGGTCCGTGAGGAGCTAGGCCACATTCTACAGACGGCCATCGAAGGGCTAAAGGCGGGCGAAGAAGTGGGCGCGCCACGCGGTGAAGCCCTCCAGCAAGTCGACGCCGAAGAGGCCGCAACCGCGCCTACGGCCCCACCCGCCGCCCCAGCCACGGTCGAGACGCCGCCCCGGGGCCCAAAGCCACGACGACCGCACCTGCGCTTTGGCCCCCGTTATGAGCTGGTTTGGCTGGGAGACAGCGGGCATTTCGAGGATGGACCCGGCGCCGTGCTGGGCGTGCCGTGGCCCGGTGCGCCGCGCCTGGGCGTCGAGCTGGGCGGCTTTTTTCGGCGTCCGATCAAGGTCGACGCGACTCTGGTAGGCGCGCGGTTACAAGGTCTGGCGTTCGACGCGCTGGTTTCGTTCGACGCTTGGCAGGGGGCTCGTGCACGCCTTCGACTCGCGGCCGGCGTCGAGGCAAACTTCGTGCGCGTGAGTCCCTTCGCCACCGCGGAGCAAGACTTGGAGCTGGCGAAGAGCCGTTGGCTCGAGATGGCGCTGGGTCGCGTGGCCCTGACGTACGCCCATGACGTGGACAACTTCATGGCGGTGGAGCTAACGCTCGGGGCAGAGCTGGATCCGAACGGCACGCGCTACGTCGTTCAGCGCCAAGCGGGCGCCGTAGACGTGCTTGCGCCGTGGCCCGTGCGCCCGCTGCTTTCACTGGGAGCGACGGTGCCATGAGGCGCGGCGCGTATGGCGCGCTGTTGGCCATGGGCTGGCTCGCGCTATCGGGCTGCGATTCAGGGCCACAGATTCTAGGCTGGGAAGGCGCGGACACGGCCCTGCCCCAACCGCTGCCCTGGTTCGGCGGCCCCCGCTACTACGGCCAGTGGCCGCGCGGTTTTCCGGATGATCCAAGCTTTTTCCCCATCGGCGTCTGGATGCAGAACCCGGCCAACGCCGCCCGACATCGAGCGGTGGGCGTGAATCACTACGTGGGTTTGTGGCAAGGCCCGACCGAAGAGCAGATGACCGACATGGTCGCGGCGGGCATGCCGGTGGTGTGCGAGCAGGCGGGCGTGTGGCAAGCGCACCTCGACAACGCCACCATCCACGGCTGGCTGAACGCCGACGCCCCGGACAACGCCCAAGAAAATCCAGACGGCTCGTATGCTCCGTGCATCCTGCCGTCGGTCACCCAAGCGCGCTACCGCGAGATGGCGACCGCCGATCCGACGCGACCGGTGACGTTGATGCTGGGCCAAGGCGTCGCGACGCCGGATTGGGTCGGCCGCGGCGAATGTACCGGTCAAACCGAGGACTACCCGCTGTACGCTCGAGCCGCCGACGTCTTGGTCAACTACACCTACCCGCTCAACAACGACCGCCCGCTGGAGCTCGTCGCGACCGGCATCGAAAATCTGAATCGCTATGCGGGCTACACCAAGCCGATCATGGCCGATCTGGAAGCGTCGAACATCAACGGTACCGTGCGCCCGACCCCACACCAGCTGCGCGCCGAGGTGTGGATGAGCCTCATCCACGGCGCCGCCGGCGTTCAGTACTTTTGCCATCAAATCGAGCCCAATTTCAGCGAAACCGATTGTTTGGACGATCCGCCAACCGCCGCCGCTCTCACCCAGCTCAACGCCCAGCTCGTGGAATTGGCCCCCGTCCTCAACACGCAAAGCTTTGGCCTCGCACCCACGAGCTCCAACCCCGACGTCCCCATCCACGCCGTCTTGAAAAAGTCGGGCGCTGAGCGCTATGTCTTCGCCGTCAGCATGGCCGACGCCGCCACGAACGCGAGCTTTTCGCTAACCGGCATCGGGACCGCATCCAGCGTCGAAGTCATCGGCGAAGGGCGAAACCTCATGCCCGCGAACGGAGCATTCGAAGACGCGTTCGAGGGCTACGGCGTGCACCTCTATCGACTGCGCTGAGCTACGGCTCGTCCTTCCTGGGTCAGCGCCGCAGTGACGTTAGCACCGCTTGCATGTCGTCCGGCATCTTCTGCTCGAACTGCAGCCGCTGCCCGGTCGTGGGGTGGTCGAACGCGAGCTCACGCGCGTGCAGCATCAGGCGCGGCGCCGCGAGCAGCTCGCCGCGGTAGTTTTTGGAGTAAACGCGCTCACCGACCAACGGGTGGCCGCGTTCGGCAAGGTGGATGCGAATTTGGTGCGTGCGCCCGGTTTCGAGCCGACACTCCAACAGGCTGGCGCCACGCAGGCTTTCCAGCCATTTGACGTGGGTAATGGCCTCGCGCCCCAGCTCGGTATGCTCGGTCGAGCCTCGGCGGCCGTCACCGCGATCTTGAACGAGGCGGCTGGTGATGGTGCCGCCCGTCACGTCGCCGTGCGCGATGGCCACGTAGCGGCGGCCGACGGTGTGAAAACGGAATTGATTCTTCAGCTCGGCCTTCGCCGCCGTCGTGCGCGCGAACACCACGACGCCCGACGTCTCTTTGTCGATGCGGTGCACGATACCGAGCGGCGCGCGCCGTCCGCGCTCGGAGATCGTCTCCATCACCAGCTCGTCCAGGGTACCGCGCTCGTTCTCGTCGAACGGCACGGTGCTGACGCCAGCCGGTTTTTCTACCACCACCACCTGGGCGTCCAAGTGCAAGATGGCGCTGCGCGGCAACGACGGCGTGCGCGTGGCGCGCGGCGCGCTTTGACGAAACTCCAGCTGCGCGCCCGCGCGCACCAGCTGCGTGGGATCGAGCAGGGGCGTCCCGTCGATGAAGACCTTGCCGGTGCGGGCCATGCGCCGCACTTCGTTCCAGCTCTTGCCGGGCATCAGCTCGCGCAGCCAGCGATCCAGCGGCTTCTCACCGCTGCCGGGGAGTTGCTGTTTCATAGGCTCAGGGCGCGGTGACGCGCGGCGTATTCCAACGCGGCTTGATGTGAATCTTGAGCACGTCGCGATAGAGGCCCAGCTGGGCACAGTGATCCATCTTGTCGTTTCCGGAAAAGCCGCGCACGTGAAAATTCCCCTGCGTATAGCGTGAAATCAGGTCCAGCCCCAATGGCCCTGCGCCTTTCGACGCCTTGGGCGTGCCACCCACCTCGTGAATCAAGAAATTCGCCGTCTCGGTCGTCGAAGCGTAGCCCGGCGGAATGATCGACGAGTGACTGACGAACATCAGCTTGCGACCGGCCGCCGACTCTTTGGCGAAATCGGTAAAGGCTTGGATCTGCAACGCGTTGACGCCTTGGCCCTGGTAGCCGCAGTGCAAGCCGTCGAGCAGAATGACGCTGTCGACGCGCGCCTTGCCGAACTTCTGACCCAAGATCTTTTGCACCGCGCCGTAGCCGGCGCTCCACGCGCTCAAGCCGACCTTGCGCGCCTTGGCGGGGCGGCCCGTCTTCTTCTCGACCGCGCGCTCCACGCTGCCAAGCAAGTGCTCGAAGGCTTCGGGCGCGTCGAACGCCGTCTCGTAGGGGCCCGAGCCCAAACCGAGATCGATACCCACCAACACCGCGCCATCCATGACCCTGATCCACTCTTTGCGAGCGGACTCGTGACCATGAAAGTGAACCATCACGTCGAACTGGCCGCCGCGTGCGAACTTCTTGCTCGTCGGCATGATCAGCTGACCCATGTCGATGCCGCGCGTCCACTTGTCGTACAGGCCGAACCCGGGGTCAGCGGTGTTGCACGGGTTCACGCCGCCGCGCTCAGCCACGCTCTTCGACGTTTGCGTCGAGCTGGGCGGCTTGTGCGCTACGAATCCAGCGGTCGTGGTCCCGCCCTTGGCGCCTTTCGCCTTCGGCCCCGCCATACTCGTCCCCGCGAGCAACAGCACGGCCGCTACCCAAACGCCCAGGCGCAAACGCTTGGCGAAAAGGGTCACGGTAGGCATGAGCCCCAACCCTGCCGCGCCCCCCGGACGCTGGCAAGTTTGCAGCCCCGTCACCCCTCACCCCTACTTCGGCTCTTGCTGTGTGCTGCAGTGAATCGTGCCCAAGCCGAGCACGAAATCCTTTGAATAAATTCCGACCACGCGGCGGCCAGGAAACAGCTCGGCGATGATTCCGAGCGCCGTCGCGTCGGCCGGGTCGTTGAACGTGGGAACGAGCACGACCGAGTTACCGATGTAGAAGTTGGCGTAACTGGCGGGCAGCCGCTGCTCGTCGAACACGACTGGCTCTGGCATTGGCAGCGGAATCACTTCCACGCGGCGGCCCCGGGCGTCACGCGCACCGACGAGGCGCTCGAGCGCCTCACGCAGCGGCTCGTAGTTCGCGTCTTTGCGATTCTTTTCGGCCGCGAGCACGATTTTGCCGGGCGCCACGAAGCGCGCGAAATCATCGATATGACCGGCGGTGTCGTCGCCAGCGATGCCGCGGCCCAGCCACAGCACCTTCTCGGCGCCCAAATGCGCACGCAACGCGGCCTCCACGCCGGCTTTGCCCAACGCGCGGTTGCGCGCCTGCCGACCGTCGAGCAGGCACTCTTCGGTGGCCAACAGCGTGCCCTGACCGTCGACGTCGATGGCGCCCCCTTCCAGCACCAAGCGCTCACGGCCCGCGTCGATGAACGCTTGAAAAGGTGCGACGCCCTGCGCCGTGGCCCGCGCTTGCACCTTGAGGCCCGCGGCCTCGTCGCGCGCGAAGTTGTCGTAGCGCGCCCAGCCGTTGAATTGAAACTTCACCGCTCCCAACGGTCGCTTACCCGCGCGGCCCGATTTGGCCACGAACAACGGCAGAAAATCGCGCGTCCATGAGCGGTCGGTCGCGGCTTCGACGAAATCGACCAGCCGCAGGTCGACCTGTGATTGCTCGAGCTGCTGGCGGGCTTGCTTTTGCATGCGCTTGCCCGACACCAGCAGTCGCACGCGCTCGCCTCGCGTCAGGTTCTTGATCACCTCCGCGAACACCCACGGCACCGATTCGAACTTGCCAGGCCAGTCACTGGGCTCGTGCGGCCAAGCCAACCAAGTCGCAGCGTGCGGCTCCCACTCGGCCGGCATGCGATAGCCGAGCTCGAAGGAGCTCGGGGCGGTGGGCGCGGCTGGCGACGAAGCCGCAGGTTGGCGGCTTCGCACGCGTCCGGAGCGCGGCGCGGTTGACGACTGACGACGGGCGGCTGACGACGGGCGGCTGTTTTTCATCAGCGATCGATGAAGCGCGAGGTGATGTCACCGTAGGCGTCGATGCGCCGGTCACGGTAGAACGGCCAATTGCGCCGTACGTATTCCTGGCGGCTCAAGTCGAGCTCCACGACCAGCACTTCTTCACCTTCGCCAGCTTCGGCGAGCACGACGCCGAACGGGTCGGCCACGAACGAGTGACCCCAGAATTGGATGCCGCCGTCTTTGGGGCCTTCGTGACCGACGCGGTTGACCGCAATCACGAACACGCCGTTGGCGATGGCGTGCGAGCGCTGAATCGTCTGCCACGCCGATAGCTGCGACGCGCCGTACTCCGCCTTCTCGGCCGGGTGCCAACCGATGGCGGTCGGGTACACCAGAATTTGCGAGCCGCGCAGCGCGGTGAGGCGCGCCGCCTCCGGGTACCACTGATCCCAACAAATCAACGTGCCAACGTTGGCTTCCGGCGTTTGAAACGTCTTGAAGCCGAGGTCACCGGGCGTAAAATAGTACTTCTCGTAAAACAGGGGGTCGTCGGGAATGTGCATCTTGCGATACAGGCCCAGCGACTCACCATCGGGCCCGGCCACAATCAGGCTGTTGTGGTACACGCCCGGCGCGCGCTTCTCGAACAGCGGCACTACGATCGAGACGCCCAGCTCTTTGGCGCACGCGCTGACGGCGGCGCTGGTGGGGCCTGGAATAGGCTCTGCCAGATCGAACAGGGCCGCGTCCTCGACCTGACAAAAGTAGGGCGAGGCGAACAGCTCTTGTAAGCAGATGAGCTTGGCCCCGCGCGCAGCCGCTTCGCGCACGCGCTCCAGCGTCTTTTGCACGTGCTTGGCCTTGTCGTCTTCGACCGTGGTCTGCACGAGCCCGACTTTGATTTTGCCCGGTTTCATGGCGGGCGGAAGTTAGGCCCGGAAGGCCATTCCGGCAAGGCGTCGGGGCAGATTTGCCGTAGCCCGGCGATCGGGCTATCACGCCCGTGGCATGAAGGGCATCATCCTGGCCGGTGGCAGTGGAACGCGATTGTACCCGCTGACACGCGTGGTCTCCAAGCAGCTACTCCCCGTCTATGACAAACCGATGATTTTTTACCCGCTCAGCGTGCTCATGCTGGCGGGCATCACGGAGGTCTTGATCATCTCCACGCCGCAGGACCTGCCGCTGTTCGAGCGGTTGCTGGGCACGGGTGCGGAGCTGGGGATGCGCTTCGCGTACGCCGAGCAGGCGGCGCCCAACGGCCTCGCCGAGGCCTTCATCATCGGTCGTGACTTCGTGGGCAAGGACTCGGTCGCGCTGGTGCTGGGCGACAACATCTTCTATGGCGCGGGTTTGGCGGGCATGGTCCGCCAGGCGGCGCGACTCACCGCCGGCTGCGTGCTGTTCGGCTACAAGGTGCAAGACCCCGAGCGCTACGGCGTGGCCGAGCTGTCGGCGGACGGCCGCGTACTGTCCATCGAAGAGAAGCCCAAGCAGCCGAAATCCAACGTGGCGGTCACGGGCCTGTACTTTTACGACAATCAAGTCTTGGACATCGCGGGTTCATTGAAGCCGTCCCCGCGGGGCGAGCTCGAGATCACCGATGTCAACCGCGTCTACATCGAGCGTGGCCAAGCCCGGGTCGAGCAGATGGCCCGCGGCATGGCGTGGCTCGACACCGGAACTCACGAGAGCTTGATCGAGGCCAGTGAGTTCGTCCACATCTTGGAGCGCCGCCAAGGCACCCGCATCGCCTGCGTCGAGGAGATCGCGTTCCGTATGGATTTCATCGACCAACGCCAGCTCTTGAAGCTGGCCGATACGTACGGCAAGAGTGAATACGGCGCTTATCTTCGTCAGTGCGCCACGGAGCCTTGAGTCCACCATCTCGCTTGAACCATGGAAATCATCGACTTGCCCTTGTCGGGCGCCAAGCTAATCAAGCCCCGCATCTTCGGTGACGCGCGCGGCTTCTTCTTCGAGAGCTACAGCGAAGGCCGCTATCACGCCGCCGGCATCAACGAATCTTGGGTGCAGGATAACCACTCGTCGTCGGTGCATGGCACCCTGCGCGGGCTGCACTATCAGTCCGTACCGGGCCAGGCCAAGCTGCTGCGCGTCACGCGCGGACGCATCTTCGACGCCATCGTCGACATTCGTCCGAGCTCGCCCACCTTCGGGCGCTGGCACGCAGAAGAGCTGGACGCCGAGCAGCATTGCCAGATGTACATTCCGATCGGCTTCGCCCACGGCTTCTGCGTGCTCAGCGACATCGCCGAAGTGCAGTACAAGGTCAGCAGCCCGTACGACAGCGTGCACGAGTGCGCGATTCGCTGGAATGATCCGGACATTGGCCTGGCGTGGCCGATCACGGAGCCCATCCTGTCGGAACGCGACAAAACCTCGGAGTCTTTCGCCGAGTACAAATCGCGCCTAGGGAACGTCAAATGAGCGGCGCGCTGCGCACTCCGCAAGCACTGTTGGTGACCGGTGGGGCCGGCTTCATCGGCTCCGCGTTCATTCGCCGACTGTTCCGTGACGCGAATTTTCGCGGCAAAATCGTCAATTTGGACTTATTGACGTACGCCGGCAACCCCGCGAACCTGGCCGAGTCCGTCGACCCCGCGCGCTACACGCTCGTGCGCGGTGACATCGGCGATCAAAAGCTGGTCGACGGCCTGTGCGAGCAACACGGCATCGACGCGATCGTCAACTTTGCGGCCGAGAGCCACGTCGATCGCAGCATCTTGGGCCCAGGCGTGTTCGTGCAGACGAACATCGTCGGCACCTACGCGCTGCTCGAGGTCGTGCGCAAGCGCCCGAGCATCCACTTTCACCACGTCTCGACCGACGAGGTGTACGGCTCACTGGGCGCCACGGGGCTGTTCACCGAGCAAACCCCGTACGATCCCAGCTCGCCTTACTCGGCTTCCAAGGCCGCGTCCGATCACCTGGTTCGGGCGTACCAGCGCACGTACGGCATCTCGACCACCGTCTCGAACTGTAGCAACAACTACGGGCCGTATCACTTCCCCGAGAAGCTGATCCCGCTGATGATCTTGAACCTGTTCGAGGGCAAAGAGCTGCCCGTGTACGGCGACGGCCTGAACGTGCGCGACTGGCTGTTCGTCGATGACCACGCCGAAGCGCTGTGGGTCATCCTGACGCGCGGCCAAGTCGGACAGACCTACAACGTGGGTGGCAACAACGAGTGGACCAACATCGCGATCGTGAAGCGATTGATCGAGTTGGTCGCAGAAGCGAAGGGCAAATCCACCGCCGAGCTGGAGGCCTTGATCCGCTACGTCAAAGATCGCCCGGGTCATGATCGCCGCTACGCGATCGACTCCAGCAAGCTGAAAACCGAGCTGGGCTGGGGACCGCAGCACGACCTGGATAGCGGGCTGCGCGCTACCGTACGCTGGTACGCCGAGAACGGCGCGTGGGTCAGCGGCGTGCGCTCGGGCGCCTACCGCGAGTGGCTCGACGCCAACTACGCCGCTCGCTGAGCGACAGCCACAATTCCGCTGTTGAGCACGCCCGCCGATCCTGGCTTCTGGCGTCGTTTCCGCTCCGGTCCGGTGCTCACGTCTCTCGCCGGCCAACTGTGCTATGCCGGGGGCCGAATGCAGCCCCGCCTCTCTTTCATCATCCCGTTCATGGATGAAGCGGAGACGCTGCGCGAGCTGACCGACCGCATCGATCAGGCCGCACGCGGTTGTCTAGGCGCCGGTGAAAGCTACGAGCTCGTGTTCATCGACGACGGCAGCCGTGACGACTCGGTGCGTATCGTCGAGGAGCTGGTAGCCGAGCGCCCCGAGGTGCGACTGCTGGAGCTGCAAGGCAACTTCGGTAAGAGCGCGGCTCTGGCGGCGGGCTTCACCGAGTCGCGCGGTGACATCGTGTTCACGCTCGACGCCGACCTGCAGGACGATCCGAAAGAGATTCCGCGCTTCCTGGCCAAGCTGGACGAAGGCTTCGACCTGGTCTCCGGCTACAAGGAGAAGCGCAACGACCCCTTCACCAAGGTGGTGCCGTCGCGCATCTTCAACGCCATGGTGCGCCGACTGACGGGAGTGCGGCTGCACGACGTGAACTGCGGCTTCAAAGCCTACCGCGCCGTCGTGCTCAAGAATTTGCGGCTGTACGGCGAGATGCACCGCTTCGTGCCGGTGCTCGCGCATTGGAAGCGCTTCAAGATCGGCGAAATCGTGGTCGAGCACCACGCGCGCAAATTCGGCAAAAGCAAATTCGGCGGTGGTCGTTTCTTCCGCGGGTTGATGGATCTGCTGACCGTCTTTTTCTTGCTCAAGTACGAGCGGCGGCCAGCACATTTTTTCGGTGGCGTCGGCGCGCTGATCAGCCTCTCCGGCGTCGGCATCCTCAGCTACCTCAGCATTTTGTGGATGATGGGCGAAGCCATCGGCAAACGCCCGCTGCTCATCTTGGGGGTGATGGCGGTCGTGGTCGGCGTGCAAATTCTCGCGACTGGCTTGATCGCCGAGTTGATCGTGCATTTAGCGGCCGCGCAGGCGCCCTACGTGGTGCGGCGACGCGTCGAGCATACGGCGCACGCGGGCACCGTAAGCTCGGCCCCCAAGGCCAGCCCCGTCGCCAGGGAGATCGCGTCGTGATCACGGACGAGTATTTCGAACAGTTTCAGACCAAGAAGTATCGCGCCAAAAATCCGGTCAAGCGCAAGCTAATCGGGCGCTTCGTCGATCGCGTGACCGAGCTGTTCCACGAGGGCGGCGCGCCGAAATCCGTGCTCGAGATTGGCGTCGGCGAAGGCTTTTTGTCCGGCCACTTGTCGGGCATTCACCCGAAGACCAAGTTTTCCGGCGTCGACATCAAAGCCAGTGATCTCGAGCTCTTGCGGGCCAAGTTTCCGCACATTCAGGCGCACGAGGGCAGCATTTACGATCTGTCGTCGCTACCCGGCGGCTACGACCTGATCATCTGCGCCGAGGTGCTCGAGCACCTCGACCGCCCCGAAGACGCGCTCGACCAGATCGTCAAGCTACGCCCCGAGCGCGTGCTGCTCACGGTGCCGCACGAGCCCTGGTTCATGCTCAGCAACCTGGCGATGGGCAAAAACATCACGCGTCTTGGCAACGACATCGAGCACTGCAACCACTTCACGGTCCCAAAGTTCAAGCGGTTGCTCAGCACCCGCTTCGATTTGACGACGGTCACGACGTCGTACCCGTGGATCCTGGCTACCGGTAAGCCCAAGCCGACGTAACGGCCTTCGCCGGACCCAGATTTTTCACAGGAAGATCAGAAGGCCAGA
>Ga0164241_10003087_pt1 | contig 17217 bp, 15 predicted proteins | sample OricomyardsoilBY_FD_108780 | JGI IMG/M metagenome (GOLD analysis project Ga0164241, IMG submission 108780) | Backyard soil microbial communities from Emeryville, California, USA - Original compost - Back yard soil (BY) | ecosystem: Environmental > Terrestrial > Soil > Unclassified | place: USA...
GCCGGGCACCAGCGCTCCGCCAGCACCGGGCGGTGCGCCCGAAGCCGTGCCACCCGGGGCGCGCGTTCGACCAACCGCGCCGAGCTGATCAGCCCGTCACCGCCGCACGGCGCCCAGATCAACGTGGGCCGTTCAAGTAGTCGGATCGCGGGGCCGTCGCGGATCAGCGCCGACGACCGACCGCCGCGATTGCCCCCAGGTCCTGGTCGGTGACGACCGCCGGTTCCAGTCCCGCGCGCACCAGGGTCCGGGTGATCCGGGCGATCTGACTCTCCCCCACCTCGACGATCAGAAGGCCGTCGGGGGCCAGCCAGTCCGGCGCGCCGGCGATCACCCGGCGCAGGACGTCGGTGCCGTCCGCGCCGCCGTCGAGCGCGACGGCCGGCTCATGGTCGCGGGCCTCCGGTGGCATCAGCGCGATTGCCTCGGTCGGCACGTAAGGGGCGTTGCCGACGACCACGTCGATTCGCCCGAGCAGCGTCGGCGGCAGCGGACCGTACAGATCGCCGTGGTGAACGCGCCCACGGAACGGGGTCAGATTCCGCCGGGCGCAGCGCACCGCGACCGGGTCGATGTCCGCGGCATGCAGTTCGACTCCCGGCACTCGGGTCGCGATGGCCAGCCCGATCCCCCCGCTCCCGCAGCACAGATCGACGACGATCGGCGCCGAAAGGCCACGCAGCAGCGACTCGGCCTCCCGCACGAGCAGCTCGCTACGGCGGCGGGGCACGAACACACCCGGTTCGACCGCGACGCGCAGCCCGTCGAACTCGGCCCACCCGACGATGTACTCAAGCGGCACGCCGGCGACCCGGCGCCGCACCATCCCGGCCAGCTCATTCCGGTCGGTCGCGGCCTGCACCACGATGGCGGCCTCCTCCTCGGCGAACACACACCCGGCCGCCCGCAGGGCGACCACCACCCAGCCCGGCGGCTGGTCCGCCTCGGTTCTCGGGTGCGTCCCCGTGACATCCATACGACAGATCATGCCCATGCCCAAACCCGGGTCCGGTCGACTCGCCGCGGGTCGCCGTCATGCCCCTGCCGAAACATTCGAACAGTTTTGAACACTCTTGATCAGATTCCCTGTTGTTTTCTGTTGACTTATGCCAGGTCGGACGGTCATACTCATCCCGTGTCTTCCTCTCTGACCAGGACCGTCGCCCGCATGGCGGACGGCCGCGAGCTGATCTACTTCGACGAAACCCCGGACGCTGATCGGATTCTCGACGATCCGCGGGAGCTGCCGGCGGTGATCCCCGGCTCCCGGGTGCGGTACGACGCGTTGCTGGACGAGTGGGTCGGCATCGCCGGGCATCGGCAGACCCGCACCTACCATCCCCCGGCCGACGCCTGCCCGCTGTGCCCGTCCACCGCCACCAACCAGAGCGAGATCCCCTCCCCCGACTACGACGTCGTGGTCTTCGAGAATCGCTTCCCGTCGTTCGCCGGCATTGGTCCGCAGGTGTTCGACGGCGGCCTGTTCGACTCCCGGCCCGGCACCGGCCGCTGCGAGGTGGTGTGTTTCACCTCGGACCACCATTCGCTGCTGTCCAACCTGCCGGCGAGCCGGATGCGCACCGTCATCGAGGCCTGGGCCGACCGCACCGCCGCCCTGCAGGCGCAGGACGGGGTCGAGCAGGTGTTCTGCTTCGAGAACCGGGGGGTGGAGATCGGCGTCACCCTGGCCCATCCGCACGGCCAGATCTACGGCTACCCGTTCGTCACCCCCAAGACCGCCGCGGCCATCCGCTCGGTCCGCCGGTACCGGGAACGCACCGGCGGCAACCTCGTGGGCGACCTGCTGGCGGGCGAGATCGCCGACGGCGCGCGCATCGTCGCCGTGAACGAGCACTGGGTGGCGTTCGTGCCGTTCGCCGCCCGGTGGCCCATCGAGGTGCACCTGTATCCGCGGATCCAGGTCCGCGACCTGACCGGGCTGGGTGGCGTCGAACGGGACGCCTTGGCCGAGCTGTACCTGGATGTGATCAAGCGCATGGAGGGTGTCTTCGACGACAACCTGCCGGCGATCACCGGCGTCCACCAGGCGCCCGTGCACACCCAGGACCAGGACTTCTGGTTGCATCTGGAGGTGCTCACCATCCGGCGGGCACAGGGCAAGATCAAGTATCTGGCGGGGTCTGAATCAGCGATGGGTGCCTTTGTCAACGACATCACTCCGGAAACGGCCGCCCAGCGGCTGCGCGACGTCCAGGTGACCCGGTGAAGGCGCTGGTGGTCGGCGGCGCCGGCTACATCGGCTCGGTCGTCACCCGGTTGCTGGCCGGCGACGGGCATGAAGTCGTCGTCCTGGACGACTGTTCCACCGGCCACGCCGACTCGGTGCCGGCCGGCGTCGAGTTCGTCCGGACCGACATCACCGACGCGAGCAGCGTGCTGGCCGGCGCCGGGTTCGACGCGGTGCTGCATTTCGCGGCCAAGTCCCTGGTCGGCGAGTCGGTCGTCAGGCCGTCCCCGTACTGGCGGACGAACGTCACCGGTACCCGTGCCCTGCTGGACGCGATCGCCGAGCACCGGGTCCCGACCCTGGTCTTCTCCTCCACCGCCGCCACCTACGGCGAGCCCGAGTCGGTGCCGATCACCGAGGACGCCCCGACCCGACCCGGCAACACCTACGGGGCCACCAAGCTGGCCGTCGACATGATGATCACCGGTGAGTGTGCGGCCACTCCCCTGGCCGCGGTATCCCTGCGCTACTTCAACGTCGCCGGCGCCGCCCTGGGCGCCGGCGAGCGGCACGCGGTCGAGACCCACCTGATCCCCAACGCGCTCGGCGCGGTGGCCGGGACCAAGGACCCGCTCACCGTCTTCGGTGACGACTGGCCCACCCCCGACGGCACGCCGATCCGCGACTACGTGCACGTGCTGGACCTGGCCAGGGCGCACGTCCAGGCGCTGGCCGCGGCCACCTCCGGCGAGCACCTCATCTGCAACCTGGGCAGCGGCGACGGCTACTCGGTCAAGGACGTCATCTCCGGCATCGAGGACGTCACCGGCCGGCCGGTGCCGATGTCGGTCGGTCCCCGCCGGGCCGGCGACCCGGCCCGCCTGGTGGCATCTAACGCGCTCGCCCGGCAGCGGCTCGGCTGGACCCCTGAGCTGACCCTGCGGGACATGATCGCCGACGCCTGGGAGTTCCAGACCAGCGGGAACACGATCCGGTGAGCGCCGCCGCGCTGTTTCGCCAGCTGTTCGGCCGGGACCCCGACGGGGTGTTCTCGGCGCCCGGTCGGGTCAACCTGATCGGCGAGCACACCGACTACAACGGCGGCCTCGTCCTCCCGTTCGCCATCGACGCCCGCGCCACCCTGGCCGCCGGCCGCACCGACCACGGGGTGGTCCGGGTCGCGTCCGCCCAACGCCCCGGCGATGTGACGACCGTGGCCCTGCGGGACATCGAGCCCGGGGCACCGGCGGCCGCCGGGTGGCCCGGCTACCTGCTGGGCGCCCTCTGGTCGCTGCGTGAAGCCGGCCATCCGGTCACCGGGGTGGACCTCGTGCTGGACTCCGAGGTGCCCGCCGGGGCCGGCCTGTCCTCCTCGGCCGCGGTCGAGTGCGTCACCGTGCTCGCCGCCGCGACCCTGGCCGGCCGCCGGCTCGAACCGCTGGAGATTGCCCGGATCGCCCAACGCGCCGAGAACGACTTCGTCGGCGTGCCGTGCGGTCCGATGGACCAGACCGCGTCCGCGGCCGGCCGGGACGGATCCGTCCTGCTGTTCGACACCCGTGCCGGCACCGTCGAGCACATCCCCTTCGACCCGGCGGCCGACGACCTGACGGTCCTACTGGTGGACACCCGGGTCGCGCATTCGCTGGCCGACGGCGAGTACGGCAAGCGCCGGGCAGCGTGCGAACGGGCCGCCGAGATCCTGGGCGTGCAGCAACTGCGGGACGTGCCGATCGGCGGACTGCCGGCCGCACTCGATAGGTTGCCCGACGACGAGCTGCGCAGCCGCGTCCGCCATGTGGTCACCGAGGACGACCGGGTCGAACGCACGGTCGAGAAGTTGCGGACGGGCCGGATCGCCGACATCGGCGACCTGCTCACCGCCTCGCACACCTCCCTCCGGGACGACTACGACGTGTCCTGCGTCGAACTTGACGTGGCGGTGACCGCCGCACTGGCCACCGGCGCCCTGGGCGCCCGGATGACCGGTGGCGGCTTCGGCGGGTCGGTGATCGCGCTGGTGCCGACCGACCGGGTGGACGCCGTGGGCGACGCGGTGGCCAAGGCCTTCGCCGAGCGCGGATTCACCGCACCGGTGCTGCGCCGGGTCTCTCCGGCGGCGGGGGCTCGGCCGGAAACATAGAGGTGCCCCGGGCGGCCGACGACAGCGGCGCCGGCCGAGCTGGATCACCGCGCGGACCCGGAACGGCGCCGATCGGGTCTACTGTCGCCAGATGCGCTCCCGGATCCTCGCGGCACTGTCGGCGGCCGGCGCGCTGACCTTGGCGGCCTGCGCGGCCGGCGGCACGGCCGGCACCCCGACGATGGTCGCGTCGGTGGTCGGCCGACCGCCGGGCACCTCGGTGGTCGCGGCGAAGCCGTCGGTGGCACCGTCGCTGAGTATGGCGGTCAGCACCGTGACCGTCACCAGCACGGTCGGCGGCACGCCGACCGCCGACCCGCCACGGTCGACGGTTTCGACGATCCCCTCGACCGATCTGTCCGGCGACGTGTACGGCTTCATCACCGCGGTCGACCCGGCCCGGTCCGAGCTGACCCTGGACAAGATCGACTGGTTCACCGGCGACGCGGCCCGCCAGGCCTGCGCGCAGGACGGGGTCACCGGCACCGACAACAACCGGTGCACAGGCTGGTACTTCCGCAACAACAACCCGGCCCTTCGGGTGGTCGTCGTCGCTCCGGACGCCACGATCAGCACCCTGGGCGGCGACCTGCGGCCGGAACCGGGCGACCTGACCGCCGTCGCCGCGGCGGTCGGCGCCCAGAGCCCGTGGCGGCTGACGGTGACCGACGGCCAGGTGCGCGACCTCGAGCAGCTCTATCTGCCGTGAGTTCGTTCGGGTCAGCCCGGCCGGGATCCGGCGAGCTGCTCCCGCACGGCGGCGGCCACCCGCTCCGGCGAGGTGGAGGCCGGGAACACCGCGACCACGACGTCGGGCGCCGGGGCGGCGCCGGCGGCGGGCCCGACCCCGAACAGCGCCCGCACATCGTCGAGCGCCGCGGTCAGCTCCTGCTCGTCCGCGGTCGACGGTGAGCGCAGCAGCCGGCGCAGTTCGTAGTTGTGGGTCGCGGTGACCGCGGCCGCGAACCGAATGGCGGTCAACGGGGGCTCCTCGGGCAGCCGCCGCCGCAGATGGCTGGCGAACAGCCGCTCGTACCGGCTGATCGTGACCAGCTCGCGGTCCCGCAGCTCCGGCGTCTGGCGCACCACCCGGTCCCGCAACTGCACCACCGGCAGCCGGTCCCGGAAGCGCCGGAAGACCATGGTCGCGCCCTCGCACACCGCCCAGTAGGGGTCGCCGTGATCGCGGGCCAGGAACTCGCCGATCGTCTCGAGCAGCTCGTCGTGATCGGTGAAGATCACGTCCTCCTTGGACCGGAAGTGCCGGAAGAAGGTACTCCGGGACACACCCGCGGCCTCGGCGATCGCCGTGGCGGAGGTGGCCTGGTAACCGTGCTCGGCGAACATCCGGACGGCCACGTCGCCCACCATCACCCGAGGAAGCGCGGCCGATCTGGTTGCCGACGGTTCGTCCGGTGCGGGCCTGTCCATCCGGTCACGGTACCGGCCGTGACACTCGGTCTCACCCCATGGCTCGATGCACCACACGCATATCAGCGGAATCATCGCGTGCCAACGGATGCCGGCCACGTAGGCCCGGCGGCACGGTGCCGGTTTTCCGCCGTTTGTCGCGCGCACTCGGCTACCGTGGTGTCATCCGAACGTCGGGCCGAATCTTGTGCCGCAGCGTCCCCCTCGATGGTGAAAGGACAGGCGAGACTCCCCGCAAATGGCCGACCCACGACCCGGCTCCCATCTGATCGAGCTCATCCGTTCGACCGTCCCGCCGATCCATCCGGGAGGACGTCCCATCGTCCTCGGTGCGGCGGCCGCCACCCTGGGTGCGCGGCTGGTGCTGCGCACGCTCGGCCTGCGCCGGACCGGACGGCTCGTCACGACCACCGGCCTGGCGGCGACCGCCGCCTCCGCGGCGTTCTTCCGCGCGCCCGCCCGAGTCCGCCCGATCGGCGCGGGGCTGGTAGTGGCACCCGCGGACGGGCTGGTCAGCCTGATCACCGACGCCGCGCCGCCGCCTGAGCTCGGCCTCGACCCGCTCCCCCTGCCCAGGGTGTCGATCTTCCTGTCGGTCTTCGACGTGCACATCCAGCGCGTCCCGATCGACGGGGTGATCAGGGAGGTCGCGTACCGTCCCGGTGCGTTCCTGTCCGCGGACCTGGACAAGGCCTCGGACGACAACGAGCGCAACTCGCTGCTGATCGACGCGAGCGTCGGCGCTCCGGTGGTGGTGACCCAGATCGCCGGGCTGGTGGCCCGCCGGATCGTCTGTGACGTCCGGGCCGGGCAGCCGGTGGCCACCGGCGACACCTACGGGCTCATCCGGTTCGGCTCGCGGCTGGACACCTACCTTCCGCCGGGCACCCGACCACTGGTCCGGCTGGGTCAGCGCGCGGTCGGCGGGGAGACGGTGTTGGCCGACCTGACCGGAGCGCAGGGCTGATGGGCGGCGTGCCCGGGGTCCGGTTCCTGCCCAACGCGATCACCGTGCTGGCGCTGTGCGCCGGTCTGACCTCGGTGGCCTTCGCGATGAGCGGGCAGTGGCGTCCGGCCGTCGGCGCGATCGCCGCGGCAGCCATCCTGGACTCCCTCGACGGGCCTGCCGCCCGATGGCTGCGCTCGCAGAGCCGGGTCGGCGCGGAGCTGGACTCGCTGTCGGACTGCATCTCCTTCGGCGTCGCGCCGGCGCTGGTGATGTACGTCTGGCTGCTCCGCGACGAAGGCCGCGGGTACGGCTGGGTCGTCTGCCTGCTGTTCGCGGTGTGCGCGGCGCTGCGGCTGGCCCGGTTCAACTCACTGCTCGACGACGAGCCCAAACCCTGGGCGAAGGGCTTCTTCACCGGGGTGCCGACGCCCGCCGGTGGCCTGATCGTGACGGCACCGCTGTTGCTGACCAACCGGCTGGGCACCGACGGGCCTTGGGCGGTGCCCTGGGTGGTGTCGCTGTGGATCGTGATGATCGGCCTGTTGATGGTGTCCCGGATCCCGACGATCGCGCTCAAGTCGGTGCGGCTGTCGCCACGGCTGATCGTGCCGATGCTGATCCTGTTGGTGCTGGGCGTCGCGCTGCTGTTCTCCGAGCCGGAGCTCGTCACCGTCATCGGCATGGTCGTCTACCTGCTGCACATCCCGTATGCGGTGTGGAAGTACAACCACCTCAAGAACCACCCCGAACTGTGGCGGACCGCCGGACGCCGCCCCCGGCGGTCCAGCCGCCGCGTCCGGATGCGGATCCCGCGACGGCAGCGGGTGGCCGGACGGCTGCCCGACGGTTCGCCCTCGCCCTACCAGCACGGATCCGGAACGCGTCGCAGGCCGCGCAGCGCCTGGCGCCGGGAGCCAACGAGAAGCGACGATGACTGACCGGCCGGCCCAGGTCAGACCTCGAAGCCGAGCCGCCGCGCCGAGCGGGCCTTCTGCCGGCTGGTCCGCAGCCGGCGCAGCCGCCGGACCAGCAGCGGGTCCTCGGCCAGTGCCGCCGGATTGTCGATGATCTCGTTGAGCACCTGGTAGTACCGAGTCGGCGACAGATCGAACCGCTCCTTGATGGCCTGCTCCTTGGCCCCGGCGTACTGCCACCACTGCCGCTCGAACCCGAGAATGTCCCGGTCGCGGCGGCTCAATTCGGCTCCGGAGCCGGGGGCGCTGTCGCCGCTCGGCTGCGGCGCGGCAGCGGTATCCACGTCGGGTCCTCCCGGATCGGCACGGTGGTCAGGCAGCCGAAACACCCGGCTGTCATTCGTGCTCAATTGCAACACGACCGGGAACGCGACCGCGGCTGCCGGGCCGGGCGTGTCTGAGGGATCAGCCCGTGGTGGCCGGCGCGGAGGTGGTGGCGGCGGTCGCCGACGCGGGGGCCGGCGCGGACGTGGTCGACGTTGCGGTCGGTTCGGCGGTCGTCGATGACACCGTCGGGCTGGTACTCACCTCGACGGAGGACCCGGTGGTGGCCGTGGTCGAAGTGGAGGTGGTGGCCGGGGCCGATGTCGTCTCGGTCACGGTGGCCTCGGTGACGGTTGCGGTACTCGTCGGCGTCTTCGTCGAGCTGTCGTCACCGCTGTCGCCGCTGTTGCCGCCCAGCACCGAGAAGCCGCTGTCGCCGCCGGAGATCGGCGCGCCCTTGACCGCCTCGACCACGCTCACCGCGCCCAGTGCGCCGGCGAACACGGCGACGGAGGCGGCCAGGCCGACCAGGACCCAGCGGAGCCGGCCCGGACGCGACCACCAACCGCGGCGATTCCGGGCCGGCGCGCTCGGTGCTGCGACCTGGGTCACCGCCGTGAGCAGCACGGTCTCCTGGTCGTCCGCCGATGAGTCGGTGGTCCGCGCATGCTGCACGGTCTGCACCACCTTGCGCCGGGTCATCATCAGCGAGTGGCCGATCACGGCGCTGCCGACCACCGAGACCACCGAGGCGATGGCTGCCCCGACGATGGTGCCGGCCACCCCGAGTTGGGCGCCGAGGAAGGCCGCGACGACCGCGGCCGACATGCTGGCGACCACCTGGGTGCCGGTCAGCGAGAACTTCGGCGCCTCGTCGTCGGCTGCCGGGTCGGTCTCGGTCGGCTGGCCGCCCGGCGCGGTGACCGCAGGGGCCGTGACCGCAGGGGCCGTGACCCCCGGAGGGTACGGACGGCCCGTGACCGCCGGCGGGTACGGCCGGGCCGGGTGGGCCTGGGCCGGGTGGACCGGCCGGGGCCGGGTGCGCCGGGCCTGCGCGATGACCTGGGTGTTCAGCAGGACGGTTTCATCGTCGTTGCCGCCAGTGCTGGGCCGGGTGGGAGGTGACGTGGGGGTCTGCATGGGATTTGGGTATCGGTTTCGTGTCGGTGTTCGGCTCGTTGTCGCCTGGTCCGCAGGCATTGGAAGGACGTCCGCGCCCGCCGCCGCGTTGACGGTTCGTGCCTTGCCTCACAACCGATGTCGACCCGGCCGACCCAGGAGCGGGTCGTCGGGCGGTCACAGCTCGGGGTGTCGCCGGCCGTGCCCGGTGACCGCCTCGAAACCCTTGGCGATGGCCAGCAGCTCCCGCTCACCGCGGTGCCGGCCGACGATCTGCAGCCCCATCGGCGTGCCGGTCGCGCTGAACCCGCCGGGCACGGACATCGCCGGGTGCCCCGTCACCGTGACATGGCAGACGGGGCGCATCCAGCCCAGGTAGTCCGGCGACGGGACCTCGGCCACCACGTCGGGGTACTGCACCTCGGCGGAGAATGCGGGCAGCGGGGCCACCGGCAGCAGCAGCGCGTCGAACTGGTCGAGGAATTCCCGCATCCGGTGGAAGAGCGTGCTCCGCAGCACGGCCGCGCGACCCACCTGCGGCCCGGTCAGAGTCCGGCCCGCCCGCATGTTGGCCATCAGGCTGGGGCGCACGAGGTCGGCACCGGCGTCCAGTTCAGCCCCGAGGGTGGCCTCGAACTGCCAGGCCCGCAGCACCCGGAAGCACTCGTCGGCACCGGTGAAGTCCGGGCAGGCCTCCTCGACCCGCGCGCCATGGGTCTCGCAGGCCGCGGCCGCCGCCCGCACCATCGCCGCCACCTGCGCCTCGACCTCGACCTGGCCGCCCAGATCCGGCGAGAACGCGATCCTGGCCCCGGCCAGGCCACCTCCGGGCACGTCGGCGAACGCGGCGCCCGGTTCCTCCAGGGAGATCGGCGAGCGCCGGTCGGGACCGGCGATCACCGACAGCAGCAGCGCGACGTCATCGACGGTGCGCGCCATCGGCCCGCTGACGGAGAATCCGCTGAACCCGTCAAGGGCCGGGTACACCGGGACCCGACCGGCCGTCGGCCGCAAGCCGACGACGTTGCAGAATCCGGCGGGCAGCCGCAGCGAGCCACCCATGTCGTTGCCGTCGGCCAGCGGATGCAGGCCCGCCGCGAGCGCCGCCGCCGCCCCGCCCGACGAGCCGCCCGCGGTGACCGCGAGGTCGTACGGATTGCGGGTGGTGCCGAACACCTCGTTGAAGGTGTGCCCCCCGGCTGCGAACTCCGGGATGTTGGTCTTGCCGATCGTCACCGCGCCGGCCGCCCGGATCCGCTCGATCACCAGCTCGTCGGCGTCCGGCACGAGATCGGCCCGCAGCCACGAGCCGAAAGTGGTGCGGATGCCCGCCGTCAGATGATTGTCCTTGTGCGCCATCGGCAGACCGTGCAGCGGCCCGGCGAACTCGCCCCGCGCGGCCAGCTGGTCCAGCTCCCAGGCCCGGGCGTTGGCCAGCTCCGGGGTGAGGGTGACGATCGCGTTGATCGCCGGGTTGACCGCGTCGATCCGGTCGAGGTGGGCCCGCAGCACCTCGCGCGCGCTGACCTGCCGCGCACGCAGCAGCTCGACCAGTTCGCGCGCGGTCAGGTAGGTCAGATCGCCGGTCATCGAAACCCATCTTGCGCGACGTCGACGGCCGGGCCCGGCTCGGGTGCCGATACCTGATCAATGCCCGACCGGAGCCGCCTGCGGCAAGCCCGGAGCCGTCCGCGGCAAGCCCGGCGATCCGGGCGGCCGCCGCAGGGTGGCACGTCCGGATGTTCCGCGCGACCGATCCGGGCCGCCCAGGGGCGGGGGTCTGCGGGCAGTCGCGGAACACCAGGGCGCCGGACGCGACCCGATGTTCCGCGCGACCGATCGGGGCCGCCCAGGGGCGGGGGTCTGCGGGCAGTCGCGGAACACTGGGGCGCCGGACGCGACCCGATGTTCCGCGCGACCGATCCGGGCGGCCCAGAGGTGCCGCTACGGTTGCGCGGGCCGCAGTCGCGGGGGTTCGTCGCCGGGCGGTCCGGCGAACGCCTGCATGAGCCCGAGCCATTCCCGCGCGTCGGCGCCCACCGCGACCAGGTCGGAGTCGGCCGGGTGCATCCGGCGAACCGCGACCCGGGCGAAGTCCCAGGCCGACCCGCTGATCCGCTGCCCGGCCGACGGGTCCCCCCACGTCCAGTGCACGCCACTGGGGGCGACCAGGTCGACCAGCACGTCGGCGGTCGGCGCCGGCCGTCCGCGGACGCCGTAGGCGAAGCGCCGGGTGACGACTCCGAGGTGGCAGACGTGACGGATGCGGTCCGTCGGCTCCGGCTCCTGGTGCCGAGCCGCGGCCACGTCCAACCCGTGCGCCCAGGTCTCCATGAACCGGGCGGTCGCCATCGAGGTGGCTTTCATCGGCGGCCCGAGCCAGGGGATCTTCGCCGAGCCGACCCGGCGCAGGGCGCCGGCCACCGCGGCCCGGGATCCGTCCCACCGGGCCAGCAGGTCCGCCGGCGGCAGGGTCGCGAGTTCGCCGGCCCGGGCGTCGATGGACCCCTCCTGCAGGGCATCGGCCAGCGTCGAGTCCCAGCGCCGGGCGGCGTCCGGGTCGCCCGCGGCGGCGGACGCGGCCAGCGCCGCCGTCTCATCGGTCCAGGTCAGGTGCGCGATCTGGTGGGCGACGGTCCAGCCCCGGGCCGGCGTCGGTGACGCCCAGGACGCCGCGTCCAGCCCCGCGACCCGTCCGCGGAGTACCGCGGACTCGCTGTCCAGGTCGGCCAGCACCTGCTCCAACATGCGCGCTCCTCAGGTCCGGGCAGGGCGCGCCTGCCGATCGATCTGCTGCTGCGCGCCGGCGAGCAGGCGGGTGATGGTGGCCCCGAGCCGCGCATCGGCGCCCACCGGTCGGCCGGTGACGGCCGCGTCGACGAGTTCGCTCGCCGCGGTCGCGTAGATCTCGACGATCCGGCCGTCCGGGCGGGGCGGCATCGGCACGATCCCGGCATCGCCCCAGAGCGCGCACTCGAACGACGCGGCTCCGGGCGGGGCGAACTGGCTGAGCAGGACCGTGCTCGTCGCACCGGACTCGTGCCGCAGCACCAGGGTGACCAGATCACCGTCGCCGGCGACCGCCGTCACGGTGGCGACCGGTCCGAGCGCTCCGGTCAGCGTGGACAGGGCGTGCGGGCCGGTGTCCCACAGCGCCCCGCGCTCGCGGCGCCACGGCGAACCGCCGAAGGGGTTGTCCGGTGCCTGCAACGTGCTCAGCCAGCGGAACCAGGCGCCGCGCCAGCCGGGCGTGGCCGCGACCCGGTCGAACCAGGCCCGGGAGGTGTCGACGAACCGGTCGGTGAAGAAGACCACCGAGGCGACGCCGCCCGCCGTCACGGCTGCCTCCAGCGCGTCGGCCGACGGGACGTCCAAGGCAATCGGCTTGTCCAGGAGCAGGTGCTTGCCGGCGCGGGCCGCCCGCGAGGCGATGTCCGCCTGCACCGCCGGCGGCACCGCGAACGCCACGGCATCGACGTCCGCCAGCAAGGTGTCGACGTCCTGGTACGGCGTCACGCCCAGCCCGCCGGCCAGGACGGCCGCCTTCGCCGGGTCGCGTCCCCACACCCCGACCAGATCGGCGTCCGGGCAGGCCAGCAGACCCGGGCCATGCGCGATACCCGCCCAGGGACCCGTGCCGATCAGTCCGAATCGCATCGCTGGCAGTGTAGGCCGCGCCGCCGCTCCCGGCCGGTGCGGCCACGGTGCGACCCGAGCTGACCGCGTCCGCCACCGAGCTCGGATCGGTACGGTCGACAGATACATCCTGAGAGGGTCACCGTGGACCATGAACTCCCGCCGGCGAACGAGACCGACGCCCCAGCGGTCCACCGCGCCGTGCATGCCGGAGTCGCGACCCTGACGCTGGATTCGCCGGCCAACCGCAATGCCCTGTCCGCACGGCTGCGCCGGGAGCTGCTCGGACACCTGGACGCCGCGATCGTCGACCCGGCGGTGCGGGTGATCGTGCTGACCCACACCGGGCCGGTGTTCTGCTCGGGGATGGACTTGAAGGAGTCGGCCGGGGCGGCCGCCGGCAAGCAGGGCGTCAACGAGCTGCCGCGGATCCTGGAGACGCTGTGGTCGTCGCCCAAGCCCGTGGTGGCGAGATTGGCCGGCCCGGCCCGGGCCGGCGGGATCGGCCTGGTCGCCGCCTGCGACCTCGCGGTCGCCGTCGACACCGCGACGTTCGCCTTCACCGAGGTGCGGATCGGCGTCATTCCGGCGGTCATCTCGGCGGTGGTGCTGCCCCGCCTGCAGCGGCGGGCCGCACACGAGCTGCTGCTGACCGGGGAGAGGTTCGACGCCCGGCGGGCGGTCGACATCGGGCTGCTCAACCGCTGCGTGCCGATCGAAGCGTTGGATGACGAGGTGACCCGGTACGTCGACATGCTGCTGCTCGGCGCGCCCGGCGCGCTGGACGGCACCAAGCGGCTGCTGCGCCGCCCTCGGGGCGACCTGCACGCCGACCTGGGGGCACTGACCACCATCTCCGCCGGCTACTTCGCCGGGCCGGAGGCGCAGGAGGGCATGGCGGCGTTCCGGGAGAAGCGGCGACCCGGATGGGTGGCGGAACGGGTGGACCGGTGACCGCCGCGCCGACGACCCATGCGCCGGCCCATCGGGAGCTGGTGGCCGACCTGCGCGCCGAACTGGCCAGGGCCGCGCTCGGTGGACCGGAGCGGGCCAGGGCCCGGCACGCCGAGCGGGGCAAGCTGCTGCCCCGCGACCGGGTGGACGCGCTCGTCGACCCGGGCAGCCCGTTCCTGGAACTCTCGCCGCTGGCCGCGCGCGGCCTGTACGGCGACGAGGCGCCGGGCGCCGGGATCATCACGGGGGTGGGCCGGGTCGCCGGCCGCGAGTGCGTCATCGTGGCCAACGACGCGACCGTGAAGGGCGGCACCTACTACCCGCTGACCGTCCGCAAGCATCTGCGGGCGCAGGAGATCGCGCTGCAGAACCGTTTGCCCTGCCTGTATCTCGTCGATTCCGGCGGGGCGTTCCTGCCGATGCAGGACGAGGTCTTCCCGGACCGGGACCACTTCGGCCGGATCTTCTACCACCAGGCGGTGATGTCCGGGCAGGGCATCCCGCAGATCGCCGCCGTCCTCGGCTCCTGCACGGCCGGCGGCGCGTACGTGCCGGCGATGAGCGACGAGGCGGTCATCGTCCGCAACCAGGGCACCATCTTCCTGGGTGGCCCGCCACTGGTGAAGGCCGCCACCGGCGAGGTGGTCACCGCCGAGGAGCTGGGCGGCGGCGACCTGCACTCCCGGACCTCTGGCGTCACCGACCATCTCGCCGACGACGACGCGCACGCCCTGCAGATCGTCCGCTCCATCGTGGGCACGCTGGCCCCGCGCGCGCCGCGGCCGTGGGACGTCGTCCCCACCGAACCGCCGGAGTACGAACCGGAGTCGATCTACGACGTCGTGCCGATCGACTCACGCACTCCGTACGACGTGCGCGAGGTGATCGCCCGCATCGTCGACGGCTCGCGGCTGCAGGAGTTCAAGGCGCTCTACGGCACCACCCTGGTCTGCGCGTTCGCCCGGATCCACGGCCATCCGGTCGGCATCGTCGCCAACAACGGCATCCTGTTCTCCGAATCCGCCTTGAAGGGAGCGCATTTCATCGAGCTCTGCGATCAGCGACAGATCCCGCTGGTGTTCCTGCAGAACATCACCGGTTTCATGGTCGGCCGGGAGTACGAGGCCGGCGGGATCGCCAAGAACGGTGCCAAGATGGTCACCGCGGTGGCCTCCACCCGGGTGCCGAAGCTGACGGTGATCATCGGCGGCTCGTTCGGCGCCGGCAACTATTCGATGTGCGGCCGGGCCTACTCGCCCCGGTTCCTGTTCATGTGGCCCAACGCCCGGATCTCGGTGATGGGCGGCGAGCAGGCCGCGACCGTGCTGGCCGCCGTCCGCCGGCCCGACGACCCCGAGCCGGAAGGCGATTTCAAGGAGCGGATCCGGTCACAGTACGAAAGCCAGGGCCACCCCTACTATTCCACCGCCCGGTTGTGGGACGACGGCGTCATCGACCCGGCCGACACCCGCATGGTCCTCGGCCTGGCCCTGTCCGCCGCCGCCAACGCCCCGCTCGCCGAACCGCATTTCGGCGTCTTCCGGATGTGAGCCCGATGTTCGATACCGTCCTGGTGGCCAACCGCGGCGAGATCGCGGTCCGGGTCATCCGCACCCTGCGCGGTCTCGGGATCCGTTCCGTCGCCGTCTATTCCGATGCCGACATCGACGCGCCGCACGTCGCCGCGGCCGACCTGGCGGTCCGGCTGGGTCCGGCACCGGCCGGGCAGTCGTACCTGTCTATCGACCGCATCCTGGACGCCGCCCACCGCACCTGCGCCCAGGCGATCCACCCCGGCTACGGCTTCCTGTCCGAGAACACGGCGTTCGCCGCGGCCTGCGCCGATGCCGGGATCGTCTTCGTCGGGCCACCCGCCGACGCGATCGAGGCGATGGGCGACAAGATCCGGGCCAAGCAGACCGTCGCCAAGGCCGGCGTCCCGGTGGTGCCCGGCTCGGACGGCGCCGGCTTGTCCGACCACGACCTCACCGCGGTGGTCCACCAGATCGGGTTCCCGGTGCTGCTCAAACCGTCCGCGGGCGGCGGCGGCAAGGGGATGCGCGAGGTGCACACCGCAGCCGAGTTGGATGCGGCCATCGCGTCGGCCCGGCGGGAGGCCCGCTCGTCCTTCGGTGACGACACGCTGCTGGTGGAGCGGCTGATCGCCACCCCCCGGCACATCGAGATCCAGGTGCTGGCCGACACCTTCGGCAATGTCGTGCACCTGGGCGAACGCGAGTGCTCGCTGCAGCGCCGGCACCAGAAGATCGTCGAGGAGGCGCCGTCCGCGCTGCTCACCCCGGCCCGGCGGGCGGCGATGGGCGAGGCCGCCACCCAGGCCGCCCGGGCCTGCGGCTACACCGGCGCGGGCACGGTCGAGTTCATCGTCGACGGTCGCCACCCCGACGACTGGTTCTTCATGGAGATGAACACCCGGCTGCAGGTGGAGCATCCCGTCACCGAACAGGTGTACGGGGTGGATCTGGTCGAACTGCAGCTGCGGGTGGCCGCCGGGCAGCGGGCGCCCTGGCCGGCGGTGCTGGAGCCGCGCGGCCACGCGGTGGAGGTGCGGGTCTACGCGGAGGATCCGGCCGCCGGGTTCCTGCCGACCGGCGGGCGGATCCTGACCTGGCGGGCACCGACCGGGCCCGGCATCCGGGTCGACGCCGGGATCGCCACCGGATTCACCGTCGGCAGCGACTACGACCCGATGCTGGCCAAGATCATCGCCTACGGCGCGGACCGGGACCAGGCGCTGCGCCGGCTGGACGCCGCCCTGGGCGCCACGGTGCTGCTGGGCCTGGGCAGCAACATCGGCTTCCTGCGCGCGCTGCTGTCCGACGACGACGTGCGGGCCGCGCGGCTGGACACCGGGCTGGTCGGGCGCCGGCTGGACGCGCTGACCGGCCCCGAGCTGCCGGACGACGTGCTCGCCGCGGCCGCCGGCCACGCCCTGCTCGCTCTGGAGCCGGCCGGCCCGGTCGTGGACCCGTTCGACCTCCCCGGCGGCTGGCGGGTCGGCGAGCCGGCCTGGACGACGTGGCGGATGCAGGTGCCCGGGCACGACCCCGTGCAGGTGCGGGCGCGCGGCCGCGCGTCGGCCGCCGAGGTGGTGATCGGCGACGCCGCACCTCGCGAACTGCGGGCCCGCGGAACATCGGCTTGCCCGGTGCCGTCCGAAGCTCCGCGCTCAGGTGGGGCGTCGCTTGGGCGCGGAACTTTCGCCGGTGCCGGCCCGGCCGATGTTCCGCAGGCATCCGGCGGGGCGGACCTGGCGGTGACGTTCGACGGAGTCACCCGCGGCTACGCCGCCGCCGAGGACGGACCGACGCTGTGGCTGTCCCGGGACGGCCACACCTGGGCGATCCGGGAGCAGGATCGGCTGGCGGCCGCGCACCACACCCCGGACGGGGAGGGTGGGCCGGTCCGCTCGCCCATGCCCGGCACCGTCACCGTCGTCGACGTCGCCGAGGGTCAGGCCGTCGCCGCCGGCCAGCGGCTCGTCGTGGTCGAGGCGATGAAGATGGAGCACGCGCTGGTGGCACCCGTCGACGGCACC